>Ga0181517_10001577_pt1 | contig 25045 bp, 18 predicted proteins | sample PEATcosm2014_Bin_31_FD_119748 | JGI IMG/M metagenome (GOLD analysis project Ga0181517, IMG submission 119748) | Peatland microbial communities from MTU Mesocosm Facility, Houghton, MI, USA - PEATcosm2014_Bin01_30_metaG | ecosystem: Environmental > Terrestrial > Soil > Wetlands > Peat | place... | reverse complement strand
TACTGCCAGGGCAAGAGCATTATCAACTCCGTGAACCTGGAGGATGGCGAGGAGAAGTTCGAGCGGGTCTGCCCCCTGGCCAGGCGTTATGGCGCAGCGCTCATCGTGGGGGCCATCGACGAGGATAAGACGCAGGCGCAGGCCTTCACAAGGGAGCGCAAGCTGGCGGTGGCCGAGCGGTCTTACAAGCTGCTCACCGGAAAATATGGCATCCCAGGCGAGGACATCGTCATCGATCCGCTGGTGTTTCCGTGCGCCACCGGCGACGCCAACTATATCGGCGCGGCGGTGGAGACTATCGAGGGCGTTCGGCTGGTGAAGGAGAATCTGCCCTACGCCAAGACCGTGCTGGGAGTTTCGAACGTCTCTTTCGGGCTGCCGGCGGCGGCGCGGGAAGTGGTCAATTCGGTCTTCCTGTATTACTGCACCAAGGCGGGCCTCGACCTGGCCATCGTGAACGCCGAGAAGCTGGAGCGCTTCGCGTCCCTTCCCGAACACGAACGGCGGCTGGCGGAGAGCCTGCTGTTCAATTCGCCTCCGGTGGACGCCGAGGACCAGGAACTGCGCACCGCCCCTGAGGATTGGCGCGAGCAAACGCCGGAGCAGCGCGCCGCCATCAACCAGTTCCACATCGCCGCCATCACCGAGCACTTTCGCAAGTCGGGCGCGCGGGTGAGGCAACGCCCCGAAGACCTGCCGCTCGACCAGCGTCTGGCCAATTACATCATCGAGGGAACCAGGGACGGGCTGGTGGCCGACCTGGACCGCAAGCTGGCCGAGGGCGCCGGTCCGCTTGCCATCGTCAACGGTCCGCTGATGGCGGGAATGACCGAAGTAGGGCGGCTCTTCAACAACAACGAGCTGATTGTGGCGGAGGTGCTGCAATCGGCGGAGGCCATGAAGGCAGCCGTCAGCCATCTCGAGAAGTTCATGGAGAAATCGGAAACCGCGACGCGCGGCACGGTGATCCTGGCTACGGTGAAGGGCGACGTGCACGACATCGGCAAGAACCTGGTGGAAATCATCCTGGCGAACAACGGGTACCGGGTGATCAACCTGGGAATCAAGGCCCCGTCGGACCTGCTGGTGCGGGCTTTCCAGGAGCACCAGCCGGACGCCATCGGTCTTTCCGGGCTGCTGGTGAAGAGCACCCAGCAGATGGCCATCACGGCGGGCGACCTGAGAGCCGCGGGCATCGCGGTCCCGCTGCTGGTGGGCGGCGCGGCGCTCTCCGAGAAGTTCACGCGCACGCGGATCGCGCCGGCATACGGCCGCGCGGTGTGCTATGCCAAGGACGCCATGACCGGCCTGGGCCTGATGAACCGCCTGATGGATCCGGAGCAGCGCGAGCGAACCCTGGCGTCCTGGGTGCCCTCGGAGCCAGCGCCGGCGCCCGCCCCGGAGAGCCAGCCGGCCGCGCCCTCGATCACCGCGCGCAGCGCCAAGGTGCGAACCGGCATCCCCATCCCGCCCGCGCCCTACCTGGACCGCAAGCTGCGGGAAATTCCGCAGCTTCCCGAGGTGTGGAGCTATATCAACCCGTACATGCTCTATGGCCGGCACCTGGGCTACAAGGGCAATTTCGAAAAGGCCCTGGCCGAACACGAGCCTAAGGCCCTGGAGTTGTTCCAAAACATGGAGGAAGTGAAACACGCGGCCGGGGAATTCATGAAGGTGAAGGCCGTATGGCGGTTCTTCGAAGCCGAACGCGACGGCAATTCCATCCAGCTTTTCGCGCCCGGTGGCGAGGCGCTCATCCACGGGTTCCGGTTTGGCAGGCAGCGGCGCGACGAAGGACTGTGCCTGAGCGACTACGTCCTCGACGCCGAAGATGGACGCCGCGACCACCTGGTCCTCTTTGTGGTGACGGCCGGCGCGGGCATCCGCGAAAGGTCCGAGGAATGGAAGCAGGCCGGCCGGTTCTTCAACGCCCACGCCATTCAGGCGCTGGCCATTGAGACCGCGGAAGGAGCGGCCGAGTGGCTGCACCGGCGCATCCGCGAGGATTGGGGCTTCCCGGACCCGCCCACGCTCACCATGCATGACCGCTTCACCTCGAAGTACCACGGCAAGCGCTACAGCTTCGGCTACCCAGCGTGCCCCAACCTGGACGACCAGCAGGGTCTGTTTGCTCTGCTGCACCCCGAGGACATCGGCGTGCAACTCACCGAAGGCATGATGATGGAGCCCGAAGCCAGCGTCAGCGCGCTGGTGTTCCACCATCCCGACTGCGCCTACTTCACGGCGGAAGAGTGACGCAGTCGGTGGGGCAGGCGCTTTCGCCTGACAGGCGGAGCCCCGACCCGTCCGGTTGATGCGGCGCTGGCCTGTGTCTATGATAAGGTTTCATGCCGCTTCCCTTAACTCTGGTGACCGGCTCCTGCGGGCTGGTCGGATCCGAAGTCTGCCGGTACTTCAGCCGCCGCGGCTTTCGCATCGCCGGATTGGATAACAACCAACGCGCCGTGTTCTTCGGCCCGGATGGCGATACGAGCTGGGCGCTGCGATGGTTGCGGGAAGAGATTCCCGATTACCGCCATTACGCGATCGATATACGGGACCGCCAGGCGGTTCTGGCGATGGTGGCGGAGCTGAAGCCGGCGGCCATCATCCACACCGCGTCGCAACCTTCCCACGACCGGGCGGCCGCCATTCCCTTCGACGACTTCGATACCAACGCCACCGGCACGTTGAACCTGCTCGAGGCGGCGCGGCGCTCCTGCCCGGAATCTCCGTTCGTGCACGTGTCCACTAACAAGGTTTATGGGGACCTGCCGAATACCATCCCGGTGAAGGAACTGGAGACGCGCTGGGAATACAACGATCCGGCTTACGTCAACGGCATCCCGGAGTCATTGTCAATCGACCAGTCCAAGCACTCGCTGTTCGGCGCCTCCAAGCTGGCGTCCGACGTGATGGCGCAGGAGTACGGAAGATATTTTGGAATGCCCACTTGCTGCCTGCGCGGCGGATGCCTGACGGGTCCCAACCATTCCGGCGTGGAGTTACACGGGTTCCTGAGTTACCTCATAAAGTGCAACGTGGAGGGCCGGGAGTACAAGGTCTACGGATACAAAGGCAAGCAGGTGCGCGATAACCTCCACTCCCAAGACGTGGCCGGCATGATGTACGAGTTCTGCAAGAACCCTCGCCGCGGAGAGGTTTACAACCTGGGCGGCGGCAAAGGCAATTCCTGCTCCGTTCTGGAAGCGTTCGCCATGGCCGAGGAGATCACCGGTAAGAAACAGCGGTACACCTATGTGGAGCAGAATCGCGCCGGCGACCACATCTGCTATTACAGCGACCTGCGGAAAATCGAGAGCCATTTTCCCAACTGGAGAATCACCAAGCCGCTGCGCCTCATCGTGGAGGAGATCGCGGCGTCCTGGAGCGAGAGACTTAGTGGCAAAAGCGCCGCCATAACGGGCGCCGGACCGGCTTCATGAGAATACTGATCACGGGCATCTGCGGATTCGTCGGCTCCAGCCTGGCGAGGGCGCTGGCCGAGCGTATCGAAGGCCTCGAGGTTTTGGGCGTGGACAACCTCTCGCGCGCCGGGTCGGAAAGCAATCGCGCGCGCCTGCGGCGGGCGGGGGTGAAATTGTTTCACGGCGACCTGCGCATGGCGAGCGACGTGGAAGCTCTTCCCGGCGCGGATTGGGTGATCGACGCGGCCGCGAATCCCAGCGTGCTGGCCGGCGTGGACGGCCATTCGAGCAGCCGCCAGCTCATGGAGCACAACCTGTGGGGCGGCGTGAATATGCTCGAATACTGCCGCGGGCGCAAAGCGGGCCTGGTGCTGCTCAGCAGCAGCCGGGTGTATTCGATTGCGGCCCTGGCCGCGCTGCCCGTGCGGCCCAACGGCGACGCCTTTGAGTTGGATGTTTCCGGCGCCATTCCGGCGGGGGCCGGCGTGGAGGGCATTTCGGAGGCGTTTTCGGCGGCCCCGCCGGTTTCCTTATACGGCTCGACCAAGCTCGCCTCGGAAACTCTGGCCCTCGAATACGGCGCCGCCTTTGGCTTTCCGGTGTGGGTGAACCGTTGCGGCGTGCTGGCCGGCGCCGGCCAGTTCGGAACCGCCGAGCAGGGAATCTTCTCCTACTGGCTGCACGCTCATGCCGCCCGCCGCCCCTTGCGCTATATCGGCTTCGGCGGACATGGCTGGCAGGTGCGGGACGCTTTTCATCCCGACGATCTGGCCTCGCTCATGGTGGCCCAGATGCGCCAAAACGGCCCGTCCGGCGGCGGCATCTGGAACGTGGGCGGAGGCATCGACAACGCCATGTCGCTGGCCCAACTGACGGCGTGGTGCGACGGGCGGTTCGGCGCCTTCGCTCCGGTGGCGGACCTCACGCCCCGGCTCTTCGACATCCCCTGGCTGGTGATGGACAGCGGCGCCGCGCGCCAACGGTTCGGCTGGCGGCCGCGGAGGAACATCGGATCGATTCTCGAAGAGATCGCCGGCCACGTTCGCGACAACCCGGGGTGGCTCGAGCAATGCGAGGCGTTGTGAGCATCGGCCCTAATCCCGAGAACCCGCCGCTCGAACTTCTAAGCGTGGTGATTCCGGCGCGAGATGAAGAAGGCTGCGTCTGCTCGACGGTGGAGCACCTCGACTTGGAACTGCGCCTGCACAACGTGCCCCACGAGATTGTCGTGGTGGACGACGGCAGCTCCGACGCCACCTGGGAACTGCTGACCAAACTCCGCGAGCGAATGCCGGAGCTTCACCCCGTGCGGAACCTGGGCGCTCACGGATTCGGCCGCGCGATTACGTGCGGATTCGAGAACATGCGCGGCGACGCGGTGGTGGTCATGATGGCGGACGAATCCGACGATTGCCGCGATGTGGTGGTTTACTGGAACCTGCTCAACCAGGGTTGGGACGCGGTCTTTGGTTCGCGGTTCATCAAGGGCGGCGGCGTGATCGATTACCCTTGGGCCAAGCTGTGGCTCAACCGGACGGCCAATCTCTTCATACGGCTGCTGTTCGGCATCCGCCTGAACGACACCACCAACGCCTTCAAAGCCTACCGCCGCAAAGCGATCGAAGGCTGCAAGCCGATTCTGTCGCCGCATTTCAACCTGACGGTGGAGTTGCCCCTGAAGACCATCGTGAGGGATTTCACGTGGACGGTAGTCCCGATTACCTGGCGCAACCGCAGAACCGGAACCGCGAAGTTGAAGCTCAAGGAAATGGGCAGCCGCTACCTGTTCATCTGCCTGTACGTGTGGCTGGAGAAGTATTTCAGCCGCGGGGACTATAAGGCGGCGCAGGAGGGGAAGTAGCGCAGCTTGCGATTGCCTGGGCGCACGGTTCGTGCGATAATCTCTGCGAAACCGCTGTCATTTGCGTAATTCTTCTGAAACATAGCTGCTACCTTATGAAACCCACTCGCCGGCTCACTCTCGCCCTGCTTCTCGCGATCCTGATTTCGACCGTGGCATGCGGAAGCGAGAGTCCAAAATTGATATTGGCGGTTGTAGTCGACCAGTTCCGGTACGACTACCTGACCCGCTTCCGCGCCGACTACCACGCCGGCTTCGACCGGTTGCTCAAGCAGGGAGCCGTTTTCACCGATGCGCATTATGTCCAGTTCCCGGCGGTTACCGCGGTCGGACACTCCACTTTCCTCAGCGGCGCGACTCCCTCGGTCAGCGGCATTATCGGAAATGAATGGTACGATCGCGGGATTAGTCGCTCCGTCACCAGCGTTTCCGACGAGTCCACCAAACTGCTCGGAGGCGTCCCCGGCGTTGCCGGATCTTCGCCGCGCCGCCTGCTGGTGAGTACCATCGGGGATGAGTTGAAGATGGCGGGCAAGGGGACCAAAGTCATCGGCGTGTCGATTAAAGACCGCAGCGCGATTCTCCCGGCGGGACACATGGCGGACGCGGCTTATTGGTTCGACAGCGACACCAATCACTTCGTAACCAGCACATATTACATGAACGAGTTGCCCAAGTGGGTGGCCGCGATTAACAACGACCAGCCCATCTCGAAGTATCTGGGCGCTTTGTGGCGGCCGGTGGACGCCAAACCCGGCGACCGGCCTTTCTGCGGCATGGAGGCGAAAGGCGAGCTGCCGTCTTGCGGGGCCATCGAAGCCACCCCGTTCGGCAACGAGCTGTTGGAGGACTTCGCGGAACGCGCCATCGAAAACGAGAACCTGGGCGGACACGCCGGAACCGATGTCCTCGCCCTTAGCTTTTCGGCGAACGATTACGCCGGGCATGCGCGGGGTCCCGATGCGCCGGAGATTCGCGATATCTCGATCCGCACCGACCAGTTACTGGGCAAGTTGATGGACTTTATAGATGCCCGGATCGGTAAGGGCAACAGTTTGGTGGTACTGACGGCCGATCACGGCGTTGCGCCCATACCCGAAGTGAACGCGGCCCGTAAGATGCCCGGCGGCCGGCTGGACGCCGCCCAGTACTCGCGGGCGCTTTCGGATGCTATCTCGGCCAGGTTCGGCCAAGGCCCCTGGTTCGCCGCCGACGCCGGCGGTTTCATTTACTTGAACTATGAGACGCTTGCCAGGAACAAAGCGGATGCGCGTGAGGTCCGCCGCTTAGCGGCCGAGACTGCGCGGTCGCTGCCGCATATCGCGCGCGTTTTCACTCGCGACGAGTTGGAAAGCGGGGCTGGAACCGCGGACCCGGTGGGCCGAGCCGTGCTGCTCGGATTCTACGAATCGCGCTGGGGAGATCTGGTGATGTTGCCGGAGCCGTATTATATCTTCTCGAGCCACGGCACCACGCACAGTCTTCCTTACGATTACGACACGCACGTGCCCCTGATATTTCTAGGGAGCGCCATCCGCACGGGCGTCTACTACGATCGCGTAGCCATAAACGACGTGGCGCCCACTCTCTCGGCGCTGCTCGAAATCGAGACTCCGAGCGGGTCTTTCGGAAAGACTCTGAGCGGCATTTTCAAGTAGGTTCTCGCCACCGCTCCCTCACGGTCGCGGCTCGCCGAACTCTTAACGAGCCGCGACCTTAAGGGAGCGGTGGCCGGCAAGGCGGCGCCTGCGGACCGCGTCGCGTGGGCCCAAGGTGGGACAGGCCATCGCTTTTTTGTGGTCGGGTCCAGAGATTGACAAACGACGGAAAACGGTCGTCTGTTCGAGATGGGCGCGCCGCACACGCCGAGTGCCCCACCTGGTTACTTTTGAAGGAAGAAGTGCCCCACGAACATAGCGTCTATGCCCGACGAGTAGAAACTCCGAACGGCGTCGCGCGGCGTACACACCAGCGGCTCGCCGAAAAGGTTGAACGAGGTGTTATAGAGCACCGGCAGGCCGGTCGAGGCGCCGGCAGCGTGCAGCAGCTTCCAGTAGAGCGGGTTCTCGTCGCGATCCACTGTGTGTACGCGCACCAGATCGCCGGCCAGGATAGCGGCGGCGAACCTATCCCGGTGTTCGGGCTTGACGCGGCCCACCGTGCATAGATGGCGCGCGTTGGGCCCGACCTCGAAGTAAGTGCCCGCTAACTCGGCCGGAACCGACGCGGCGAACTTACGGAAAGGTTCGCGGTGCTTGATGAAGATGTTGAGGTTCTCGGTGGAGTACGGGTCGAGCGGCGAGGCCAGGATGCTGCGGTCGCCCAGGGCGCGTGCGCCGAACTCCATGCGGCCGTGCATCCAGGCGACGATGCGGTTGTCGTTCAACTGGGCCACCGCGGTTTCGACCACCTCCTCCGTGGTGAGCAGGTAGCGGAAGCGCAGCTTGCAGTTTTCGAGAACCGGCTTGATCTCGGCCGCGGAGTAGCCCGGCCCGAGGCACAGGGTGGGGAGCGCCACGCGCTTCTGCTGGCGAAAGGCGCCGTGCCATGCCTGGAGCACCGCGCCCAGGGCCGTGCCGGCGTTGCCCGACGCGGGTTGCACGAAGACGTTCGCGAACCCGGAGTTGTTTTCGAGCGCCGAAACCAGCAGCGCATTGAGCCCCAGGCCGCCCGCGAAACACAGGTTGCGCCCCGACCCCGCAACGCGGATGACGGCCGTTTCCAGGGCCTTCTGCATGCCGGCGGCGATATGCGGGCGCAGCGCTTCGGGGATGGGCGCGCCGTCTTCCAGGTCCAGCCGCTCATAGAAGCGGGCGCTGAACCCGCCGCTGCGCCCGCGTTCGGCGCCGAAGAAAGAACGGTCGGGCCGCGGGCCGGCATCGCCGGCGCCGAGGATTTCGGCGAACAGTTCCTGGTAGCGGGCATCGCCGCAGACCGAGAGCCACTGCACCTTGTGCTCGTCGGCGTTCGAATCGAGGCCGAGCAATTCGGTGACGCGGCCGTAGACGTCGCCCAAGGAATCGGGGAAGTACTGCTCCAGATCGGGCGTGATCGTGGTCCCCGCGGCCTGCCAGCGAGCGCCGCAAAGCAGGTCGCCGCGGCAATCGAGCGTGAGGACGGTGGCTTCGTCGAAGGGCGACGGGTAGTAGGCCGAGGCCGCGTGCGCCAGGTGATGGCCCAGCATCACGATGCGGCTGTTGGGGAAGCGGGCGCGCAGTTTGAGGTGGAAATCCGATCCCGGAACGGGACGCGCCACGGCCACGGCGTCCACTTCCTCCGGGCGCGCGTGCGCCATCTCCAGGCAGGCGTCAATGGAGTTGGACGGCAACTCCCCGTGGCCGCCCCACTGCGTACGCCGGCGAACCAACTTGGATTCTTCCACCGCGGCGAGAACCTCGCCGTCTTTGAGGATGGCGCTGGCGGCGTCTCCCAGGATCCCGCCGATTCCGAGAATAATCATGTCGTTCGCTTCTGAATCTTGGCCCACGTATCGCGCAGCGAGGCCGTGCGGTTGAACACCGGCTTGCCGGGGACCGAATCGGGATCAACGCAGAAATAGCCCAGCCGCTCGAACTGGAAGCGGCTGCCCGGCGTGGCCCCGGCCAGCGAAGGTTCGAACTTGCACCCCATCAGGGTTTCGAGCGAATTCGGGTTCAGGTTGGCAGTGAAGTCCTGGCCTTCGGCCGTCTCGTTGGGATTCTCTTTGGTAAAGAGGTTGTCATAGAGGCGAACCTCGGCGTCTATGGCGTGCGCGGCCGAGACCCAGTGGATGGTGGATTTCACCTTGCGGCCGTCCGGAGCGTTGCCGCCGCGGGTGGCGGGATCGTACGTGCAGCGCACCTCCACCACTTCGCCTTGCGCGTTCTTCACCACCCCCGTGCAGGTGATGAAGTAACCGTAGCGCAGGCGCACCTCGCGCCCCGGCCACAGGCGGAAATACTGCTTGGGCGGATCTTCGCGGAAATCGTCCTGCTCGATGTACAGCTCTCGCGAAAAGGGAACCACGCGCGTTCCGGCGCTTTCGTCCTCGGGGTTGTTCACCGCGTCCAGCCAATCCACCTGACCTTCCGGGTAGTTCTCAATCACCACGCGCAAGGGCCGCAGGACCGCCATTACGCGCGGGGCGTGCTTGTTGAGGTCCTCGCGGACGTAGTGTTCGAGCAGCGCCAGTTCGGTGGTTCCGTTCGTCTTGGAGACGCCCACGTTGGCGCAAAAGCTGCGGATCGCCTCGGGCGTATAACCGCGCCGCCGGATGCCGGAAAGAGTGGGCATCCGCGGATCGTCCCACCCGCGCACGTACCCGCCTTCCACCAGCGTCAACAGCCTGCGTTTGCTGAGCAGGGTGTAAGTGAGGTTGAGACGGTCGAATTCGATCTGCTGCGGATGGTAAATGCCCAGTTGCTCCACGTACCAGTCATAGAGCGGCCGGTGGTCTTCAAATTCCAGGGTGCAGATGGAGTGCGTGATGCGCTCGATGGAATCCGATTCGCCGTGGGTGTAGTCGTACATCGGATAGATGCACCACTTACTGCCCGTGCGATGATGATCGGCGTGGAGGATGCGGTACATCACCGGGTCGCGCATGTTCAGGTTGGGCGAGGCCATATCGATCTTGGCGCGCAGGGTGCGCGCGCCGTCGGGAAACTCGCCGGCCCGCATGCGTTCGAACAGATCGAGGTTTTCCGCCACGGAGCGATTGCGATAGGGGCTCTCGCGGCCAGGCTCGGTGAGCGTGCCACGGTGTTCGCGCACCTCTTCGGCCGTGAGATCGCAGACATACGCCTTGCCGGCCTTGATCAACTGGACGGCCCACTCGTACAACTGGTCGAAATAGTCGGACGCGTAGAACAGGCGGTCTTCCCAATCGAAGCCCAGCCAGCGGACGTTATCGATGATGGATTCGACGTACTCGGTCTCTTCCTTGCAGGGATTGGTATCGTCGAAGCGCAGGTTGGTCTGGCCGCCGAACTCGGCCGCCAGTCCGAAATTCAGGCAGATGGATTTGGCGTGGCCGATGTGCAGATAGCCGTTCGGCTCGGGCGGAAAACGCGTGTGCACACGCCCGCCGTACTTGCCGGTCTTGAGGTCCTCGACGATGATCTCGCGAACGAAGTTGGAGGGGCCGGCCGGGCTGTCGGGCGGTGGGGATGGATGGGACGGAGTGTTCATTTTTTCAGCTTTTCAATGGCCTGGGCGATGCGCTCCAGGCTGGTTGCTTTACCCAGGGCCTCCAGGGTTCCAAACAGCGGCGGCGCGGTCTTGCGGCCGCACACGGCCACCCGAATGGGCTGGAACATTTGGCCCGTCTTGATGCCCAGCTTCGGGGCGGCCTCGCGCAGGGCGGCCTCCAGGGCATGGTGCGTGAATTCGGCGCCGGACAAAACCTCCCGCGCGCATTCGAGGGCGCGCAGAGCCATGGCCGCGTCGCCTTTCTGGGGAACCAACTCCGCGGGATCATAGGGCGCAAGCTGCGAGACGAAAAAGAAATCGCCTACCGTAAGCACGTCGTTCAGCAGGCTGATGCGCTCGCGAATCAGGGGAGTGATCAACGCCATTTTGAGCGGGTCCACGTCGAAACCGGCGGCGCGCACCACGGGCAACAGGAGGCCCGTCAACTGTTCCACCGGAAGGGCGCGGATCGTCTCCGCGTTGAGCCACACGGCCTTGGGATCGAACGGGTCGTCGTCCTTGAAGTTGACCACGGCGTTATGGCGGTGGATGCCTTCGAGCGAGAACAATTCGAGGAGTTGCTCGCGGGTAAGCGCCTCGCGGTCGTCCTTAGGCGACCAGCCCACCAGACAGAGGAAGTTGACGAAGGCGTGCGGCAGGAAGCCGGCATCGCGGTAGGTGGTGACGCTTACCACCGGCCCGTGGCGGCGTTTCGAGAGCTTGGAGCCGTCCGGAGCGACGAGCAGCGGAAGATGTGCAAATCCAGGCGACTCAATGCCGGCAGCTTCAAAAATCAAGACATGCTTGAAGGTGTTCGTGAGATGATCCTGGCCGCGAATGATGTGGCTGATGCGCAGGTCTGCGTCATCGGCGCAGGATGCCAGGTGGTAAGTCGGCATGCCGTCGCTGCGGAGGAGCGCGAAGTCTTCGATATCGGCGGTTGATTTGGCCTGCTCGCCATAGACCGCGTCGGTGAAACGGATGGCGCGCTCGGAATCGCGCGGCACGCGGAAGCGCAGAGCGAATGGCTCGCCGGCGGCGGCGCGGCGGTCGCTTTCCCCGCTCGGCATTGCGCGCATATCGGCGTGGAACAGCCAGGTCTCGCCCGATCTCTCGCCCTCGGCGGCCTGGGCCGGCGTGAAATCGCGATAGGCCATGCCTTTCCGGAAGATGGCCCCGGCCATGGCGCGGTGGAGGGCGAGGCGCTCGGACTGCTTGTATTCCTCATCCCAACCGAGGTCGAGCCAGCGGAGCCCATCGAAAATCGAGCTGAGAGACGCCTCGGTATTGCGCTCCACGTCGGTGTCGTCGATCCGCAGGATCATGGTCCCGCCGTTCCGCCGGGCGTACAGCCAATTGAAGATAAAGGTTCTCGCGCTCCCGATGTGGAGAAACCCAGTGGGAGAAGGCGCAAAACGAACTCTGTGCATCAAAATGCCAGTATATCAAGATGGGTTGCGAGGCTCCGGCGGGATCGCTACCATCGAAGTGATGACGGACCGCATCTCGCGCCGCCGGCTGGTTCTTTCGGCGCTGGCGGCTTCGCGCCTGGCGGCCGCCAGCGCGAAAGGCGCCGCTTTCCACTCCGACTGGCAGCGATTCCCCGATCCCAGCACCGAGCTGCCGGTCTACCGCCTCACCGACCCCGACTGGTCGAGCACCCTCCCGGCGCACTACAATCGCGCCATCTCGCGGAACAGCGCGTGGATGGTATTCTGCTGCGACCGCCAGGGCTCGCCGCAGGCGTTTCGCATGGATCTCAAAACCGGCGAGACGCGCCAGTTGACCGAAGCCGGTGGCCTGGACGGCGCTTCGCTGACCCTCACGGCGGACAACCGGACCTTGTGTTACTTCGCTGGGCGCACTCTCTATGCCACCACTCTGGCCACCCTGCGCGAGCGGCCGCTTTATGAAGTCCCGGAAGGCTGGGAGCGCACGCCCGGCATGAGCATCGAGCCGGATGGAACCGATGCCTTGTTCATCGAACGGCGGGGCGAACAGTGGCGTCTGCGCGCGGCGCCGCTGGTCCGTGCGGCGGCCAGAACCATTGTGGAGGCGCCGTTTGCCATCTCCGACCCCGTGGCGCGGCCGCTGCGCGCGCAGATCCTGTACCGCCAGGGAAATGCCTGGACAACGTACTCACCGTCGGACGCGAACGCCAACGGGCTCTGGCTGGTGAACTCCGACGGCCAGCAGAACCGGCGGCTGAAACTGGCCGATGGCAACCTGGGGCCGGCCAACTGGGCGCCGGACGGAAAGACCGTCCTCTACCTGAATCTTCCGGCCGATACCAGGCAACTGAACGCCATCCGCGAGTACACGCCGGACGCCAACACCGATGCGCTGGTGGTGAAGACCAGCCAGTTCATCCATTTCGGGTTCAACCGCAACACCTCCGTGTTCGTCGGCGCCAGCCGCAACCAGGCATCCCCCAACGTGCTGCTGCAACTGCGAATCACCGGCAGCGAGCTGGTGCTGTGCGAGCACAAAGCCAGCCGCCCGGAGACCGTGGCCCCCATGTTCTCGCCGGATGCTCAGCGCATCTACTTTCAGAGCGACCGCACCGGCAAACCGGCCCTCTATTGCATGCACCTGGAGAGGCTTGTGGAAAAGATCGAAGCGGAAGGCGGGTAGCGCCGACGGTCTTGCCGTCGGCGTCCCGCGCCGGAGGTGGGACAGACGTTTCTTGTCTTTTGTCAAAGCTTGACAGGGTCGAAAAATCGCCTTGGGCCTGCCATTGATCGCCATTCCGACCGCTCCCTGACGGTCGCGGCTCGCCAAACCCTTAACGAGCCGCGACCGTCAGGGAGCGGTCACGGAGCGCTCTCGCAAAGCCTCGCGCTCCCGTGCCCTCGAGTTCTTCATGAAATTTCACGGGCCGAAGGCCCATCCCAACAGACCACGCAAAACGATGGTCTGTCCCGCCGGGCAGTTCCTACCGCGCCGCCAGATCCTTGGGCGTGGAGAGATAGCCCACAATCATGTCTTTCTGCACCGAGTTCACCACCAGTTCGTACATCTGCTTGGACTTGGCGGTGAGGAACTGCACCGGCTCGTTGAGTCCCTTGTCCGGCTTTTCGATGACCTTGTCGTCCGCCATCAGCTCGATGGTGTAGGTGTGCTTCTTCGGATCGGCCTTCTTGAGCTGGACTTGAATGTCGCTGCCGGCGATCTTGGTGAATTCTTTCTTCTTCGGCTTGGCGAGCCTGAAGTCGAAGTAGTTGCGCTCTCCAAGGCGCCGCAACGCGGCCAATTCGCTGGCGTTGGTGGCGATCAGGCCGCTCTGGACGCCCAGGTCGCCCCTGGCCGATTTCAGGTCGGCGATGGTCTTCTGCAAATCCGCGTTGGTGGCCGCCAGATTGGTCTTCACCGTGCCTACATCGGTGGAAACGTCCGCGATCTTGGTGTTCGCCGTTTCCGCCGACTGCCGGACGCCGCTGATTTCCGTGCTGACCTGCTGCTGCATCTTGGCCTGCTCGGACTGAAGCTGCTTGGAGAGTTGCTCCGCATGCGCCACCGCTTCGGCTTTGGCCTGGCTGGAGAGCGTCCGCGCCTGGTTCTGCGTGGCGGCCAGCTCAGCCTTCAGGTTCTCGATGCGTTGCGCCTGCGATGCCGTGTTTACCGAAGAGGCGTCGCGCAGGCTGCCTATCTCGGACAGGATGGACTCGCGCATCTTCGCAAGATCGGCCGTGGTGTCGGTGCGCAGGTGATCGATCTGCACGTACAGGTAAATGTTCGCGCCCACCAGCGCAATCAGGGCCCCGACGACCAGGGCGGTCATCAGGCCGGAACGCTGCTGCGGCTCGTAGTTAGGTGTCGGACTCACGTTTCGTACTCCTTCAGTCTTTCTTACAGTATAGATGGCCGAACGGGGCGATTGGGTTTCCTCTAGTTGATTTCAAAGGACTGCCCCGGCGCCGCCACCGCCACCTCGAGGTCGTAGGCGCCGTGCAGTAGCCCGGCGAAAATGCGGGCCTGCTCGGGCTCGCCGTGCACCAGAAATACCTTACGCAGGGTGGGCGCAAACGGCTTGACCCAGGCCAGCAGCTCAGCCTGGTCGGCGTGGCCGCTGAGCTCGTCCAGGCTGGAGATTTCCGCCCGCACGCGCATCGGTTCGCCGAAGATGCGGACCTCCGGCCATTTTTCCACCAGCTTGCGGCCCAGCGTGTCGGCCGCCTGAAAACCGGTGATCAGCACGGTGTTGCGCGGGTCTTCGATGTTGTTCCGCAGATGGTGCAGAATGCGGCCCGCTTCGCACATCCCGGAGGCCGAAATCACCACGAAGGGGCCGTGCAAGTCGTTCAGCTTCTTCGATTCGGAGGCTTCCCGGATGTACTGCAGCCGCTGGAAACCGAAGGGGTCTTCCCCGTGCTCCAGGTACGCCCGCGCCTCTTCGTCGAAGCATTCGGGATGGTCCCGAGTCACTTGCGTGACGTTCACCGCCAGGGGGCTGTCCACGAAAATGGGAATGCGCGGGATGCGCTGCTCGTTGGCAAGCTGGTGCAGTAGCAGCACCAGTTGCTGGGTGCGGCCCACGGCGAAGGCCGGCACGATGATGCGGCCGCCCCTGCGCGCCGTGCGGTTCACTACGTCGGCCAGCTTGTTGACCACGTGCTCCACGCTCTTGTGCAGCCGCCCGCCATAGGTGCATTCCATGATCAGGTAGTCGGCCGGCGGCATTGGCTCGGGGTCGCGTACGATGGGAAGTCCCGGCCGCCCGATGTCTCCCGAAAATGTCAGGCGCACCCTCGAGCCGTTGCCGGCTTCTTCCAGCGCCACGCCGGAAGATCCCAGCATGTGCCCGGCATCGTACGGCGCGTAGGTCAGGCCCGGCGCCAAGGCCTGGGGAACGTGGTAGGCCACCGGCTGAAACAGCGGCAGCACGCGCTCGGCGTCTTCGGTGACGTAGAGAGGCGTCACCGGACCGGGATCGTGGTCCCTATGGTTGTTATGACGATTCTCGCGCCGCCGGTTCAGAAACTCGGCGTCCTTCTCCTGGATGTGGGCCGTGTCGCGCAACATCCAGTTGCACAGATCGATGGTGGCCGGGGTGGCGTAAATGGGGCCGGTGAAGCCATGTTTTCCCAGCGTGGGAAGGTTCCCGCTATGGTCGATGTGGGCGTGGGAAAGCACCACAGCGTCGATCGAAGTGGCGTCGAGCGGGAGATTGCGGTTCTTGGCATCCGCTTCCGCTCGCCGGCCCTGATGCAGCCCGCAATCCAGCAGGATTCGCTTGCCGCCCGATTCCACCAGGTGCATGGAGCCGGTGACTTCTCCCGCCGCGCCCCAAAACGTCAGCTTCATTCGGCCTCCGAATGGTCTACTGTAGCGCACTTGGTTCGGCGGGACAGACCATCGCCTTGGTGGTCTGTTGGGATGGGCCTTCGGCCCGCGGAATTTCATGAAAATCCGAGCAGTGGGCAGGCGGAACCGCCTGCCTCACCGGGCGTTTGTCTGCATTGGTGGGGCAGGCGGTTTCGCCTGCCTGCCGTGGGTCTCGGGTGCTTCTTCGCCCCTGTCATGCGCGCGCCGGGCCGGGCATGCCCGGCCCCTAAGGCAGGGGCGAGGCACGCCTCGCACGGCCGAGGCCACTTACTTGCTGCTGGCCGTGACGTAACGGCTGGCGAAGGTCAGAAACGTGGGCCAGTTGGGGGCGTCGGTATGCCCGCTGCTATGCTGGCGGAAGGCCACATCGCCATCCACCAGCGGGGTCTCGATCGGGGGAAACTCGGTGGTCCCCATGTCCTTCTTGCCCAGCAGCTTGTACACCGGCCCCGCGCCGGCGGCGGCCAGGAACATGCCCTTGGCGTCCACCCAGCCGTCCCCATTGGTGGCGCCTCCGCTGATGAATACGGGGCGCGGGGCGCACATGGCGACCAGCTCGTGAGAATCCACCGGCAGATCGTTCCAGTTGAGCGGTCCGGCGTACTTGAGAAAGTTGCCGGCCATCCAGTGGTACTCGCTCGCCGCAGCCACGTTCTCCACGATTTCGCCCCAATTGCGGCGGTGCAGCTTGGCCCCGCCTTCGCCCGAGGAGCTGACATAGGCGGTCCAGAAACGCTGATCGTACGCCATGGCGACCAGGGTTGCCTTGCCATACCGGGAATGACCCTCCAGGGCGACGTGCCTGGCGTCCACCGACTTATCCGTCTCGAAATAGTCCAGCGCACGGCTGGCCCCCCAGGCCCACGCGCGCAGGGCGCCCCAATCGTCCGCCTTGCGGAATTGGCCCTTGTTGCACAGGCCGATGATGCCCTGCCTGAGGCCCGCGCCGTTGTCGGCCTGGATGCTGCCGGGATTGATGGTGGCGTAGCCCCAGCCCTTGGCCAGTACTTGCTGCTGCCAGGTGGGTCCGCTGGGACCGCGGCCCGCTCCGGGAAATCCCATTCCTCGCCCGGCAGCGGCTGCGGGCGCGGCGGGGGCCGGCGCGGGCGTTCCGGCGGTGGGCGCGGCTCCCCGACCAGGGATTTGGGCGGCTCCAGGCGCAGCCCCTCGGGCCGCTCCCAGCCCCGCTCCGAATCCGCCCGCGAAACCGAACTGCATGACCACCGGCACGGGGCCGGTGGCGTTGGACGGCGTGGTCAGCGACACTTGAATATCCACCGTGACCGCCGGGTACGAAGAGTTATCCACGTGGCCCAAAAGCGTCTTCGTGATGGTCGGAATGTCGCCGTTGGTTCCCTTGGTCGAGTTGACCACTTCCCATTTCACCTTGGGCGTGACTTTGGGGACCCGGCCGTAGACTTCCCGATCGAAGTCTTCCACGATTTCGGGGCGGCGCTGATTCCACCACACTTTGGCCGAGGTCACCCTTTTCCCGTTCTTCAGGACCAGCGGGTCCGGCAGTTTGGGATAGGGATTGGCGGTGGCCTCATCGTAGTTGGCGTAGTTCGGCGCCTGCGGATTGCTGCCATTTTTCCCCGGCCGGAGCTGCGTGATATGCAGAAGCTCCATCATCTTCTGGCGGTCTTCCCGGGTGGCCGCCTGGGCGGCCAACATGGCGGCCGATGGTTGCATCAGGCCCCGGCCGCCCGGAGCTTGCGCGGCGGGGGGCTGTCCCGGCTGAGGCGCCGCGCCGGCGGGTTGCGGCGGGGCCTGGCCGGCCTCGCTGCCTTGAGGGCTGACGACCGATGCCAGCAGGACCAAACAGAATGCATATCCAATCCATCGCGGAGTAGGCACGGATTTTCTCCTCAGATGTAGTTTTGCCCTACGACTATAACATCTGGGCCGCCGGGACAGATGTTGGGGTGGACCCCCTGGTCCGCAGCCGGCCCCCTAGCCGGCTCTTGGTGGCACTTGATTCCTCGGGAGGAAAGCGGGTCCAGGGGGACCCGCGCGGACCCGGGGGGTCCGCCCGACCATTTCGCCGTCCAAGGCTTGTAACCGGCTATGATGAGGGCTTCATGACCAGCCTGTGGGCCCTCCTGCGCCGCAACCACAACTATCGCCGCGCCTGGGTGGGCCAGGTGGTCAGCGAGGTCGGCGACTATTTCAACAACATCGCCGTTTTCGCGCTGGTGATGGAGAAGTCCGGATCGGGTCTGGTGGTCAGCGGGGTGATGCTCTCGCGGGCCATCCCCGCCATGCTGGCCGGGCCTATCGCAGGCGTGCTTTTGGATCGCTTCGATCGCAAGAAGATAATGATCGCGAGCGACCTGATTCGCGCGGCCGTGGCGCTGGCCTTCGTGCAGACCATTCGTGAGCCCGAGCCCTGGCTGCTCTATGCCCTGAGCGCGGCGCTCATGTTCGCTTCGCCGTTCTTCACCAGCGGCCGGGCCGCCATCCTGCCGGCCATCGCCAGCGCGGAGGAACTCCACGCCGCCAACTCGCTGACCCAGACCACCCAGTGGGCCACCCTGACGGCGGGCACCCTGCTGGCGGGTTACAGCGCCTCCCGTCTGGGTTACCACTGGGCGTTTATCATCAACTCCTTATCGTTTGTGTTCTCGGCGGGGGCCATCTGGCGGATCTCGATCCCGGGCGGGTTTCGCGCCCGCCGGCACGCCTCCGAAAACGACCTCCAGCCCTGGCGCGAGTACCGCCAGGGGCTTGCGTATATGCGCTCGGTTCCCCTGATCATGGGCATCGCCATGATCTCGGTGGGTTGGGCCATGGGCGGCGGCGCCGCGCAAATTCTGTTTGCCCTGTTCGGGGAGAAGGTGTTTCACCGCGGCGCCGCGGGGATCGGTTCCATCTGGGGATTCGCGGGCATCGGCTTGCTCGCGGGCGGCGCCATCGGCCATCTGGCCGGCCGGCGCCTGGGCTTCCACGGGTACAAGCGCGCCATTACCGTCTCCTATATTCTGCATGGGGCGGCCTACATGGTTTTCAGCCAGGCTGCCTCTTATGGCGGCGCGCTGGCGGCCATGATGCTCTCCCGCGTGGGGATGGCCGTTACGTCCGTGCTCAACAACCTCCAGTTGCTGCGTCTGACGCCGGATCGTTTCCGCGGGAGGGTCTTTGCCACCATGGAATCGCTGCGCTGGTCGGCCATGATTGTCTCCATGGCGGCGGCGGGAATCGCCTCCCAATACTTCGGACCCAGGACGATCGGACTGGTGGCCGGAGCCCTCGGGCTGGTGACCGCCCTGGCCTGGGGATTCTGCGACTGGGCCGGGTTGCTTCCGGAACCCGGAAATGAGGCCGTTGCGTCCCCGGAACTTGGTGAGGAAGAGCACTAATTGAGTGGGTTCCGCTTATCGAAACGGGCTGCCTTGCCGATAGAAATATTAGGGAGGAAACCCGTTGTCCGCGAATCCGCCGCCGGGTGGTCCCGAGACCGAGCAAGAGGCGCAACCAAGCGCACGCCGGATGCCGGTGCTGGTGGCCGAAGACAACCCGGTGTCCCAAGCCATGCTGCGCGGCATGCTCACCAAATGGGGATACGACGTGTCGCTGGCGCGCGACGGCGACGAGGCTTGGCGGATCTTACAACCGAATGGCGCCCCCCGTCTGGCGATTCTGGACTGGATGATGCCGGGAATCGACGGCGTGGAGCTGTGCCGCCGCGTTCGCGCCGCCGGACGCGAGCCGTACCAGTACATTCTGCTGCTCACCGCCCGCACCGACTCCGAGGATCTCGTCGATGGCATGGAGGCCGGCGCCGACGACTACCTTACCAAGCCGTTCAAGGCCCAGGAACTGCGTGTCCGGCTGCGAGCCGGCCGCAGAATCCTCGATCTTCAGGAGGAGCTGCTGGCCGCCCGCGAGGCGCTTCGCGACCAGGCCACCCACGATGGCCTCACCGGCCTGCTCAACCGCACCACCATCCTCGAGACCCTCCGCATCGAGGCCGAACGGGCCATGCGGGAGCGGCGTCCGCTGGCGCTTATCCTGGTGGACCTGGACCGCTTCAAGCTCATCAACGACACCCACGGCCACCTGGCCGGAGACGCGGCGCTGCGCGAAGCGGCGCGGCGCATGAAACAGGTTTGCCGGCGCTATGACGCCATCGGCCGCTACGGCGGCGAGGAGTTCCTGGCCGTGGTGTCCGGCTGCGACCGCGAAGCCAGCCAGGCCCAGGCCGAGCGCTTGCGCGCCGCCCTGGCCGCCACGCCGTTCATGGCGGACGGCGTATCGCTCCCCGTAACCTGCAGCATCGGCGTGTCGTGGCGGGAGCATCCCCTGCCTTCCCAGATGGATGTCTTTATGCGCGAGGCGGACCAGGCGCTCTATGCCGCCAAAGACCGCGGCCGGAATCGGGTAGCCGCCTACAGCCAGCCGGAACCCCTCCACCAGCTCGCCATCTGACGTAGGAGCCGGGCACGCCCGGCCCGCCACGCCGGCGCCCCGAGCATCAGGCTTTTCTCTCGAGTTCAATCAGCCGGCGTTTGAACTCGCCCATCTCGCGGCGCAGCTCCGGCAGGCGCGCCAGGCTGGCGAGCTGTTCCAGGTACTGTTTGAGCGGCCGGGCCGGCGTGCCCCACACGGTCTCTCCGGAATGCACGATCTTCGAGGTCAGCACCCCGCAGCCCGACCCCAGCACGGCGCGCGATTCGATGCGGGCTTTGTCGCCTATGCCCACCTGGCCGCCGATCACCGCGTAGTCCTCCACCACCACTCCTCCCGAAAAGCCGGTCTGCGCGGCCACCACCACGTGACAGCCGATGCGGCAGTTGTGCGCTACGTGGACCAGGTTATCGAGCTTGGTTCCCTCGCCGATGGAGGTGACGCCCAGGGCGGCGCGGTCCACGCAGGAGTTGGCCCCGATTTCCACGAAGTCCCCGATTTCCACCCGGCCCACCTGCGGAAACTTCTGCCACCGCTCCTGGTCCATCACGTAACCGAAGCCGTCGGCTCCGATCACGCAGCCCGAGTGCAGGATGGAGCCGCGGCCGATATCCACGTTGTCGTAGACCGTCACGTTGGGGTGCAGTACCGAGCCTTCGCCCAGCGCCACGCGCTTTCCCACATAGCAGCCCGCCCCGATCTGGCAGGCCACGCCCAGGCGCGTGCCATCCCCCACCACGGCGTGCGGTCCGACGTATGCCAGCGCGCCCATCTCCACGCCCGCGCCAATCACGGCGGTGGCATGAACTCCGGCCTTCAACTCGGCCGTGGGATAGAAACGGCTTATGGCGCGCGCGAACGCCGTGCGCGGCTCCGGCGCGCGGATCACCGTCCGCGGGCTGGGGCTCGGCCATTCCGGAAATGCGATCAGGCATCCGGCGCCGGACGCCTCGGCCTGCGCCGCCGCCCTGCGGCTGGCCACGAACGAGACGTCGCTATCGGTCGCGCTCTCGAGCGCCGCCACGCCCGTGATTTCCTTCTCTCCGTCGCCTTCGAACGTGGCGCCGAGCCATTCCGCCAACTCGCGTACCCGCATAGGCATCATCATAAACCCCAAGGCAAGGACGCGACGGGGCAGGCGGGAAAAGCAAGGCGTGAGGGCCCCCGAGGGGAATAGGAACCGGGGCTACGGAACCCTTGAGCGTAGAAAAACCGGAATGTCGCGGGAGCCCCGCGTGATGGCCACGATTTCTATGGGCGAACGTTCGCCGCGGTAGATGATCAGGTACGAACCAACAGGCCAGAACAGAAGCGGATGGCCGGTGAGGTCCACGCGTTTGTGGCCCATCCCCGGGACTCGCCCCAGCGCTTCACACGCATCGAATAGCATCTCTATCCAGCCGTCCGCGGCCTCGACGCTGTCTATGGCGATATATTCCCAAATCTCGCTGAGGTCGAGGTCCGCATCGACGCTGAGAACGTAGCCGCTCATGCACGCGTCTTCCGGCGAGCTGCGGACTTGCGCTGGAGCCGTCCGCGAGCCTCCGCCGGATCCACATGCTCGCCGCGGTCGAGCGAGGCGAGGCGCCGTCCGACTTCCCTATTGAACTCGGCAAGCTGAGCGGCGCGCGTCCGCTCGTGTTCTTCCAGAAGACGGAGAGCTTCCCGCACGACCTCGCTGGCGGAGTTGTACCGGCCTGCCTGCACCTTGCCGTTGACGAAGCCCTCAAGTTCGGGCGTGAGCGAAACGTTCATGCGTCGCCTCCTCGAATTCCTCTGCCTGCAAAATACCAAGGATGCCAATCTTTGTCAATCTATGACATCGACGCAGGCGCTTGACATCGCTTTCTATTAGCACTACTTGTTTATTAAATGAGCTTGGCGGCGACTATCGCGCGTCTCATCCTCTTCGCCTCACACGTGGTTTTTGGCCAGGCCGCCCCGCCGTCATTCGAAGTGGCATCGGTGAAACCGGCCGCGCCTCGGGGCAACATAGTGCAGCCAATCTCCGGCGGCGACGCGGATAGAGTCGATTACTCCAACGTCAGCCTTGCGGGCATGCTTGCCGTGGCGTTCGGCGTCAGGTCCTATCAAATCTCGGGGCCTTCGTGGCTTGAATCCGAGCGCTATGACGTTGTCGCCAGAATCCCCGAGGGCAGCTCCAGGGACCAGGTCCCGCTCATGCTGCAACGGTTGCTCAACGAGCGGTTCAACCTGGCCACGCATCGCGAGACCGGAGAACTGACCGTGTATTCGCTGCTCCCGGCGAAGGACGGCGCGAGGCTGGGGAAGGCGCAAGAGCCGGGTTCCACGGCCAATGCCGTGCCGGACGTTCTCCCAGACGGCACGTTTGCGGTGCACAGCAGGAATCTCCAAGTCACGAAAATGAGCCTCACGGCCTTCGCCGGCTTCTTGTCGTGGTTTCTGGAGCGGCCGGTAATCGACATGACCGGAATTCAGGGATTGTACAGTTTCAGCATGGAACTCTCGTACGAGAACGTCACCGGGTTCGAGGGGACGACGAGTGGAACAACCCCCGATGGTGGTCTACCCCCGGATAGCGCGCCCAATCCCACGATTCTCAATTCCCTTCGGCGACTTGGACTCAGGCTGGAAGCGCGGAAAGCTCCGATGGAGATGCTGATCGTCGATCACGCGGAAAAGGTTCCGACGGAAAACTAGCGCGGGCAGCCTTCTATGAGACTCCCGTTCTCTACTTTCCATCCGGCGGGAAATAGTACAGCAGCGTCGTCTTGCCGATGCGTTCCATCGGTTTGATTCGCTCCGGCCATGCCTGAATCTCCGGGGGCCCCGCGTAGCCCAGACGGTATTCCTTCAATGTACTCAGGCTAACCGCGTTCCACCCGGGACTTGGTTTCAGGGGATCGCCGGCCCGATAAGCGGGAAGGCCGGGAACCTCGGCGCCAAGGAATGGGTAGTAAAAAGGAATGTAGGTGGCCGAGGATGCTCCCAGTTCCCGCAGACGCTTTCCCACCCGCTTGACATCCTGGCCCCAGTCGAGGTCCGAGTCCACGACGATTCGCTCCGGCTGCCTGCCCGCCAGAACATGGAAGTACGGAATGTAGTCCGGATGGCTCCCTGCCGAGGATGCGGCCATCCACAGCAGGAGCGCGCCAAGCGTCCAGCCGGCCCACTTGCGGCTCCGGGAAAGATCCAGGAGCCAGACAGCGCCGCCTGCCGCTACGATGGAAAACCCCATGTAGACCGGAAGGACGTGCCGCACGCCGATATTGATCCTGCTGGTGAGCGAAACCAGCAGAATTCCCAGCGAAAAGGCAAGTGGCAGCAAGGGGATATAGTCATTCCGGCGGAGGCGCTTGAAACAGCCGAATACGCCGATGAAGAGCAATATCAGAAAGGCCAGCGGCGTCTTGACGCCTATCACCACCAGGTAGTAATACCACCATCCGTATTGTCCACGGCTGCCAAGCAAGTAGGATGGATGACCGTTACGGTTATGTTCCAGAACCTGCCGAATCCCGGCGTAAAGCTCGGGGGCGGGCAGGCGGATATTCGTGAAATCCACTTTGCCGAATGAAAATCGATAGCCTGCCCAGGTCACCACAAAACCGGTGAAAGCCGCGAGGCATAAGGGAAGCGCCCAGCCGCGAGCGGCAGCAACCAAGCAGCGGAGGCGGGGGCGCGCGATCGTCACGTAGCAAATCAACGCGGCCACCAGAGATGCGGGAAGAAACGCCAGGGAAGAAAACTTGGAGAGAACGGCCAAACCCGTTGCGGCGCCTAACATCAGGCTGTGACCCCGGCTCGGACTCTCCACCCAGACGACGGTCGAAAGGAAGGCCGCGCCGGTGAAGGCGGTCAGCGCCATGTCGGTGGTGGCCAGTCCGGCGTGGGCCAGTATGGGCGGCAGGAAAGTAAAAAGGAACACAGCCAGCGCCGCGGCGGGTTCGCCGAAGTATCGTTTGCTCCACAGATAGACCACCATGGAGGCTATCCAGAAGAAGGGGAGAATTCCCAACCGCGCGAGAGCCAGGTTGCGGTTGTAGCGATGGTCGCCCCAAAGAATCGCGTTTCCCCGCTCATACACCGTCATAGGATGGGCGAAATCGCACTCGGCGGGCCCGCCCGCATTTCTTCGGCCGGCCAGATATGGCCCGAGCGCCGCCGCAACCCGCGATAGAGGAGGCTGTTCCGCCCAAAACCGATAGGTCCCACTGTCCAACCATTCCATGCCGCAGGCAATGTGGAGGGGCTCATCCGTGGTATGGCTCAGAACGGGATAGGTGGCGACGATTCTGAGCGAACCGGCCGCTACAAGAAGCAGGAAAAACAGGACGGAATGCCTTTCGAGCCAAAGGCTCAAGGCTCTTCGGGGCGGCGGTTCATGCGGCATTCTTATTCCCAAGCGCGGCGGCCGCGATGATCCCCAGCGCCGCAATCAGACACGCATCCAGCAGCAGGTTGAAGAGAAAAAGATGCTTGATATTGTCCCAGGCGTCGCCAAATACGGCCACCGCAAAAGCAGCCAGGCAGCAGGCAACCAATAGCGCAAGAGACTCGATGCGCCGGCGCGCGCGGCCTCGTGCCCAAGCCAGCGCGCCAACTGCAAGCGAGATCGGAAGCGAGATGAGGATCATGACTCCGATTCGCCCCAGACATCGCTCATGGAACCAACTCCACAGGCTGAATGACGTGGTGTGCGCGCCCGGCGGTTTACCCGCCGAGCGCTCAAAATTGCCGTAGGATGGGCGCAGCGAGAACGCCACGGGAAGAACCTTCCGGATGTGCCGCCACACGCGGAGAGGGTGAGTCAGGAAGAAACCGGCTATGGTGGCCGATGTCACCCGCTTCCCGACCACTCCGCTTTCGACGG
>Ga0181517_10001576_pt1 | contig 25046 bp, 24 predicted proteins | sample PEATcosm2014_Bin_31_FD_119748 | JGI IMG/M metagenome (GOLD analysis project Ga0181517, IMG submission 119748) | Peatland microbial communities from MTU Mesocosm Facility, Houghton, MI, USA - PEATcosm2014_Bin01_30_metaG | ecosystem: Environmental > Terrestrial > Soil > Wetlands > Peat | place... | reverse complement strand
CAGCTCTTCGATAGCCGCGATTCCGCCAAGATAAAGGATCAGAAAACCCTCAAAGCCGCCGGCGACTTCCTGGCACAGACTCAATTCGGAGTTGCGGTTATCGAGGTCTCCTCGGGCATGGATGGCGATACCCAGAAGGATCTTGTCCTCACGGAGGCCAGGGCCATGGTCATTCGCGAGTATCTGGTCGAGAACTTCGGGTTTGACGACAGCCAGCTCAAAACGTTGGGAATGGGCAAACAAGAAGGCGCGAACCTCGACGCGGATTGGGGTTCGATCCAGATTCTCATTTATCCCGTTGGAACTGAGCTACCCGTCGACAAGCCAGCGCCGGCGGTTAGCTTATTTACACCTGAAGCCGACAAGCATGTGCAGGTCACTGCTGCGGCAACTCAGAAACCATAACTGGTCACGCGGCAATCCTGCGCAATCCTCGACCACTCCTGCACGTTGTCGGTATCGGCAGCGCTTTGGATAAAATACTTCGTAATCGTGCGCAAGCTTTCCCGCGCCCGCATCCAATCTCATATCGGGAGGATTTCCATGGAACTGGGCATGATCGGCTTGGGCAGGATGGGAAACAATATGGTGCTGCGCCTTATGAAGGCCGGTCACCAATGCGTCGTGTACGACATTCATTCGGAGGCCGTACAATCACTCGCCAAGGAAGGCGCGGTTGGCGCCAATTCGCTTGAAGACTTCGTGAAAAAGTTGAAGACGCCGCGCGCCATCTGGATGATGGTGCCGGCCGGAGTGGTGGATGCAACGCTCAAAGGCTTGACCCCGCTGCTCCAACCGGATGATGTGGTCATCGATGGCGGCAACTCTTATTATCACGACGACATCCGTCGCGCCGCGGAACTGAAACCGAAAGGCATCCATTATGTGGACGTGGGAACCAGCGGCGGAGTATGGGGTGCCGAACGCGGGTATTGCCTGATGATCGGCGGCGAAAAGGATGTGTTTCAGCGTCTCGACCCCATTTTTTCCGCATTGGCGCCAAGCATTGATTCGGCGCCGCGCACACCGGGCAGAGAAAAAGTGGGCGGCACTGCGGAGCACGGCTATTTGCACTGCGGCCCCAACGGCGCCGGACACTTTGTGAAGATGGTGCACAACGGCATCGAGTACGGAATCATGGCTTCGTATGCGGAGGGGCTGAATATTCTTCATCACGCCAACGTGGGCAAGCAGCAGCAAACTGTGGACGCCGAGACGACGCCTTTGCGGAACCCTGAGGTGTATCAATACGATCTGAATCTCGCCGACATCGCCGAGGTCTGGCGCCGCGGCAGTGTGATCGCGTCGTGGCTTCTGGATCTGACTGCTATCTCTCTGCTCGACAGCCCGGATCTGGCAAAATTTACCGGTCGCGTGTCGGATTCCGGAGAGGGACGCTGGACGATCACTGCTGCGATTGACGAGTCGGTTCCAGCACCCGTTCTGAGCGCCGCACTCTACGAGCGTTTCAGTTCGCGCGGCGAGGACACTTTCGCCGACAAGCTCTTATCCGCACTGCGATTTCAATTCGGCGGCCACGAAGAAAAGACCGGCGAGAAAGAGGGCGTCTGATGGCAAATTCCCAGTCAGACGCTCTGGTGGTCTTTGGCGTGACGGGCGATCTGGCCCACAAGATGATCTTCCCGGCGCTCTATGCCATGGTGAAAAGCGGCGCGCTCAAGGTTCCAGTGATCGGCGTGGCTTTTCCGAAATGGAGCCTGGAGCGGCTGCAACGGCGCGCGACAGACAGCATCAAGCGAGCAGGCGGAATTGACGACAAGCGCGCTCTCAAACGCCTTTTGTCTCTGTTGAAGTATGTGAGCGGAGATTATACGGACGCCAATACGTTCACGGCGATCAAAGTGGCACTAGGGAAGGCACAACGACCCGCGCACTATCTCGCAATCCCGCCTGCGCTCTTCGAAACCGTAATTAAAGGACTGGGAGCCGCTGGTTTGGCTAAGAATGCGCGCGTGATTGTCGAAAAGCCCTTCGGGCGCGATTTGGCTTCAGCGCGTGAATTAAACAAGGTTGCGCACGCCGTGTTCCCTGAGGACTCGATCTTCCGCATCGATCACTTCCTTGCCAAGGAAGCGATCATGAATATTCTCTACTTCCGTTTCGCCAACTCATTTCTGGAGCCAATCTGGAATCGCAACTATGTGGCCAGCGTTCAGATCACTCTCTCGGAGGATTTTGGGGTGGGCAAACGCGGCGCGTTTTATGAGACAGCAGGCTGCCTGCGCGATGTGATCGAAAACCATCTTTTCCAGATTGCGGCGCTACTGGCCATGGAACCGCCTGCAGGCCGGGACTTTGGGGATGTGCAAATTGAGAAAGCCAGAGTCTTTAAAGCCATGTGCCCTCTGAAGCCCGATGATTTGGTGCGCGGCCAGTATTTGGGTTATCGTGATGAACCGGACGTGGCGAAACACTCCGATGTCGAAACCTATTGTGCCCTGCGGCTCTTCATCGACTCATGGCGCTGGGATGGAGTGCCCTGGTATTTGCGGTCGGGCAAGTATCTGCCCACCACAGCTACCGAAATACTTGTAGAGCTCAAGCGCCCTCCACAGAAACTCTTTGCCGATGCAGTGCAGCCGCAAGCGCGGTCGAATTATCTGCGCTTCCGGCTCTCTCCCAACTCGGCGATCGCTCTGGCTGCCCGCATCAAGCTTGCCGGGCAGGAATTCATCGGAGAGGAGCGAGAGCTTTTTCTGTCAGATGAACAGCCGGGAGAGGAAGGGCCTTATCAACGGCTATTGAGCGATGCCATGAAGGGCGACGGGGCGCTCTTCACACGCGAAGACGCGGTTGAAGCCGCTTGGAAGGTTGTCGATCGCGTTCTCAAGCGCCATCACCCGGTTCTCCGTTACAAACGCGGCACCTGGGGGCCGAAAGAGGCCGACGGACTCATCGCTCCAGACGGCAGTTGGCACAACCCAAGCCTCGATGGGGCATCCGAATAATCGCCTGTTTTCCGCGAGTTCTCGCTCGAACTTGATCACCTTAAGTCCTCCCGCCGTCTAAGCCGCCAAATCTGTCTCCAAAAGCGCCAGATCAGATTAGAGATTGTCTTCATCACTCTGCCGGATGAGCAGTATGGCTCAGACATTTCTCCAGCGATTCGCAAGAATGGGAGTGAAGCGGAGCCATCGTTCTCCACTTTCTGATGGCTCCCACGCTAAGTGAGTCGAACGCTCGTAACTTCCCGACGATGCCAATGGCGGTATCGAGTCCCGGGAATCGATGGAGAACACGATATGCCACTTACCACTGTCCTCATCACATTGGTTGCTGCTGGCCTTCTGCTGTGGATTGTCAACAGGTTCATCCCCATGCAGGCACAAATCAAATCGATCCTGAACGGACTGGTTGTCGTCGTTTTGGTCTTGTGGATTGCGAATCTTTATGGAGTGTTCGATCACCTCCATCAATTCCGCGTCGGGCGCTGAAAGATCGCACCATCGAAGCTCGCACCGCTTCGCCCGCCAACCGAAAACAACAACGCAATACGGCAGTCTTCAGACTGCAGGAGATCTCGTGAAGCACACAATGCTGTTCATCATCGTAAGCGTTCTCAGCGTGACCGCATTTGGTCAGGCCGGCCCCCAGGAGTCGATTGCTCTTGTGCCCGCCGGCTCAATGCCCGTCTATGCCGTAATTGAAACCAGCCGCAACGTCGAAGCGGTTGACTACGAACATCGCAGCGGCGCCTCGGAAGTGGACCTGGCTGGGACCACCTTGCTGCCTGCGGCCGATGGAAAAGCCAAAGTGCGCAGCAAGCGCGGCACCATGGAAGTGGAAGCGGACTTTGGGAATTTGCAAAGCCCCACAATCTTTGGCGCTGAATATCTGACCTACGTGATGTGGGCGATCTCGCCTGATGGTCACGCAGTGAACCTTGGAGAAGTATTGGTCGGCGGCAACGATCGTAGCAAGCTGACTGCCACCACCAATCTCCAGGCATTCGCGTTGATCGTCACTGCGGAGCCGTATTTTGCTGTTCACGAGCCCAGTAACGTTGTCGTGCTTGAAAATGTGATTCGCGCCGACACCAAGGGAACACCCGAAGCGGTGAATGCGAAGTATGAACTCCTGGAGCGCGGCGGTTATATCCCAACCGGATACAAGTTCGATCCCGTGGTTCTGGATGCCAAGCTGCCTTTGGAATTCCTTGAAGCGCGCAATGCGGTTCGCATCGCCCGATCCGAGGGAGCCGAGGCGTTCGCCGGCGAAAGCTACCAGCACGCGGTCCAGTTGATGAACAGTGCCGACGAATACGCTGTGGATGGGCATTCCGATAGGAAGCAACTGATTGCGAAGTCCCGAGAGACAGTGCAGACTGCGGAAGATGCGCGCGAGATAGCCGTCAAAAGGATCGAAGACGATCGCAGGGCGAGTGAACTCAAGGCTTCAGCTGATGCGCAGGCACAGTCGCAGGCGCAGGCCGATGAAGCAAACCGGCAAAAACTACAAGCCCAGGAAGACGCGACAAAAGCCCAGGCTGATAGGGCAAACGCCGAGGCCGCCAGGTTGAAAGCCCAGGCTGACTTGACGAACAACCAGGCAGAATCAGCCGACGCCATCAGCGCGGCTCAAGCCGATGCTGACCGGTCCCGGTTGATTGCCCAGCATGCGCAAGAAGGAGAAGAGCAGGCGCGCGCCGACAAAATGGCAATGCGTGCGCAATTGGAAGTGCGACTCAACGAGATCCTCGAAACACGCGACAGCGCACGGGGACTCATCGTCAGCATGTCCGACGTGCTCTTCGACACTGGGCATTACTCGTTGAAGCCCGGCGCGCGGGAGAAGCTGGCAAAGGTTGCTGGCATTCTGATTGCATACCCGTCGCTCAACATTGCGGTCGGCGGATACACCGACAATGTGGGTGGCGATGAGATGAATCAGAAGCTCTCAGAGAATCGCGCCGGAGCTGTTCGCGATTACCTGGTGCAACAAGGCGTAGTCGCAAACTCAGTGAGCGCAACAGGCTTCGGCAATAGTGCGCCCGTAGCCTCGAACGATAACTCCGCTGGACGGCAAGAGAACCGGAGAGTTGAGCTGGTCGTATCGGGCGACGCAATTGGTAGCCCTGTCAACGCGACGACTGGAAGCCTGCGCTAACTCCAGCCCACTGCCCTCTGCGGACCCGATAAGGTCCGCAGAGGATATGAACAGAACGAGCGGAGCGGCAATGGCACTTATCAAGAAAATTGATGTGGAAAAGTATTTCGCGGCGCGGCGAGCCACGAAGTTGGGGAGATTAGGGATGGTGAGCCAACCCGGCCTCGCTGGAATCAAGTCCGCCGCCAAGAAAAAGAGCGTTCCCGCTTTTGCCGAAGCTCTCCCCCTAGAAGATTCTTCTCCGAGCGCCTCCTCCGCCCCCATTCCAATCATGTTCGAATCTAGTCGGAGCCGGTTGCTAAGACCGCCTGGAAGCAGGCAGGAGTGAAGATCAACTCGGTATTCCTGCGGGATGCGTGTACCCTGCCCAGTCAATTCAATCTACTCCAGGAGCCATTTTCCAGGGGGTGGGCAGAGGCGATCGGGACCGAAGCATCGGAACTGGATACTGCAATCCGCGGCGCTGGCTGGCATTTTATGTGGCTGGCGGATTCGTACTCGTCGCAAGCACTCGGCAGGACGGCAGAAACCGCGATCCGTTGCGCACTGGCTCGCGCCCTTCCTGGGGTGAACAAGCGCTTCAATGCTGCCGAGCTGGATTCGGTCCACGTGGTGACTTTCCCCGGCTTCCGCATCGCCAGAGTCACTGTCCAGGCTCGCCAGATACAAAGTCAGGCATCGCTGAACTGAGCCGAGGCAGCGCATCTGGATACGACCGATCCATTCCGGAGCTCGGCTTCGAATTACAAGGCCCCATTGGTATGAGCATCCTTGCCGGACAACCCGCGCTGCTCCTCGCGTCCCCTTTGCATCACTCGCTAATGCCGCATTGGCTCACGCACCTGGGAGCGCTGGGACTTTTCTCCGTTGCCATCGTCGACTCCTCCCCCATTCCACTGCCTATTCCCGGCAGCACTGATCTGCTGCTGCTGTGGCTGGTCGCGTTCAATGGCGATCCATGGGTACTCGCGGCTTGCGCCATTGCGGGCAGCCTTGTAGGCGGATACTCCACCTGGAACCTCGGGCGCAGAGGAGGCGAGGCAGCATTGCGCCGCTACGTGCCTGCGCGTCTTCTTGGACGAGTCGTCGGGTGAGTAGATCGTCACCGCATCCTCGCCGTCTTTCTTCCCGCCTTGCTTCCTCCGCCCATTCCTCTCTTACCGTTTGCACTTGCCTCTGGCGCGCTGGGCGTCGCGCGCAGTCGCTTCCTGGTGGTATACGGCGCGGCTCGCACCTTGCGTTACTCTCTCATTGCCTGGGTCGGCGTAGTCTATGGACGGCACGCCATCCGCCTGTGGGCGGGAACGCTCCAGAAGTGGTCGACTCCGCTCCTTTGTGTATTTGTGACACTCCTGGTGGCCGGCGTATGCTTTGGAATCTGGAAAGTGAGCGGTCTGCGCAAGATCGATGCGGCTGACAACCTTGCGTTGCGTAAATCAGCTCGAGCATGCGCGACTCCTGACGCTGCCTGATCCCACCTCTCGTCTACACAACAAACATTGCAACGCCCGCGACGAACATGGCGATTGTCGTGATTGCCACAACAATCCATCCCACGCGGGAACTCGGCTGGCCCTGCATCAGTTTCTTGTCTGCCGCTACAATCAGGATTGCGACCAGAAGAAACGGCGCCAGCAGTCCATTGATGACCGCAGTCCAATAGAGTGCCTTTACCGGATTGATGCCGATGAAATCCAGCACGACGCCTAATGCTGTAGAAAACAGAATCAGAGCGTAAAACCAGCGCGCCTGTCGTAGTTTCTTGCTCAAGCCCTGCCGCCATCCCAAGGTCTCAGCGAAGGCATATGCGGCAGATCCAGCCAGCGTGGGGATGGCAAGAAACCCGACCCCAACAATGCCAAGCGTGAACACCGTGGTTGCGAAGTTGCCGGCAAACGGACGCAGAGCTTCGGCGGCTTGCCGAGAGGTTTCAATATTCGTAATCCCGTGCCGGTTGAGGGTGATGGCGGTGGTCAGGATGATGAAGAACATGACCATATTCGAAAAGAATGCCCCAACACCCACATCGATGTTTCTTAGTTCGAGTTCTTCGGGAGTGGCTCCTCTGCGCTTCGCGAGCGAACTCTGGCCGGCCGACTTCTCCTCTTCGACTTCTTCGCTCGCCTGCCAGAAAAAAAGATACGGACTGATTGTGGTGCCGAGAATCGCCACCAGCGTCTCCCATGCGAGCTTGGTATGCGGCATGGAGGGAATCAGCGTATCGCGCAGCACCTGGCTCCAATTGGCTCCCACCACAAATGCAGTAATTGGATACGCGAACAAGACCAGAACCAGCCACTTGAGCACGCTCGCGATCTGCCGATACTGGAGCCGGATGGTCGCCCACGAGATAAGAAGCGCAAACGCCACCACAAACCAGTGCGAATTAATGCCGGACAGCATGGAAGCCGCATCGGCCATGCCCGCCAGGTCCGCCCCAATGTTGATCGTATTTGCAGCAAGAAGAGCGAAGACAAACACGAGAAGCAGCCATTTTGGAAATCGTTGGCTGAAATTTGCCGCTAGGCCCCGTCCCGTCACTTTGCCGATGCGGGCGCACATCATTTGCACTGCGGCCATCAGCGGCCACGTAAGCAGCGCAGTCCATAGCAGCTTGGTGCCGAGCTGCGCGCCGGCAATGGAATAAGTGGCAATGCCCGACGGGTCGTCATCAGCAGCCCCGGTAATAATCCCGGGGCCGAGCGCCTTCAGCAGCGCTCGAACCCAACGAGATGGGGCAGACCCTGAGATCACGCGCTTATTCCTCGCTCGATCTTCTGCCGATGGCGACTCCACCTACGGGCGTCGGTTTTGCGGTGAATTTGCTTGGCGGTTGGCTCCATCAACCGTATCTTGCACTTTGCCCACGGCATTTTGAAGCTTGCCCTTCACCTGCTGGACGGCGCCCTTCACCTGGAGCGGCGTATTGCCCGTCAAGTTGCCCACCTTGCGCTTGGCGCTTCCTACCACATCGTCGATCGTACCATTCACTCGATTGCTATTCATTGTCCACCTCCGTGGATTCAACTTGTGCGGCTTCAACGAAGGCGCCGGAGTGCATTTTCGACGCTTTAATCAAAGAGGATGTAACTTCTTGTCTGTGTCAAAGGGCGCGTAGCCAGCTCGACCTCGGAAATTGGACGGTAGCCTGAGCGTGAACCTGAGCAACTCGGTGGTTCGACCGTTGGCACGGGCTGGCAGTGGTTGATGCTACGTTTTACCGGCCCGATTCTCTCCGCGGATGTTGCCGTGCCCATCGCGCACTTCATTTCCGTTGAATCGCTCCGCGGCTCTCCGCTTCACTGCGGGCTTGTCGCCAACCTTGGGCAATGGACCGTGATAGCCGTACTGTGGATCGAGTGTGTTATCGACCAGGCCTTGAAAGTCGTCGGACCCATGAAACCACGGCCCAGTGCCGATGAAGACGCCGCCAATAAACCATTCCGGACCGTAGTAGCCGTCGGGAGCGCAGTTGTGAGGAGCATAGTCATAGTAACCATAAGGACAATCGGGGGCGGCTCCAATATAGAGGCTGATCTGAGGCCTCGTTCTGGTTGCGCCAGGCGCTACGGCATATGCAGCGAGAGCAGCTATCCCGAGAAAATTGATCCCATACATGAACTTTCCTCACAACCGTTGGGCCTTCATCTGCCGATCCCAACCCATTTTGAGCGTATCGACCCAAATCCCGTGAGTCTGAGCAGATTCGACCACCTAAGGCGCAGCGGATGCGGACCGCGTGGTCGATCCGCTGCCTGCGAGAATCTGCGATAGCTTCATGCAAATCGAAACCGCATCCTTCACGATGAGAAGGCTTGCTTTAGCGTCGCGCATACTTCACCTTCAACCCGCAATAGGGAGCAACAGGTGAGGTAAGGCGAGGTCGCCGTTGTATATGCCGCGATGATGAAGAATTGCAGGCACAGACTAAGTATTAAAGAATGAACGACGATTCACCGCAAAACCTCTCCCCCAGCCTTGATAAACGGTCCAGCCTCCATCGAGAGAGCCCTATTGCTCAGACACTGGCGGTCAAGGTCTCTAACGTGAGAGTTACCCAGTGCGCCTCAGTGCGCGGAGTTCATATGACACTGCGCATGGGTAGAAAAGGTGGAATCAGTGAAGAAATTCATGACGTTAGTGGCATTGTTCGGTTTGGGCGTGGCAAGCATCGCCACGGCGGAGACTCGCGAAGAAGTGCAGAACCGGCTCGACAATGCAACGCTAGTGCTGCACCAGGTTATGTCCGCGCCGGATAAAGGCATTCCGGAAGAAGTACTGGAGCATGCGCAGTGCATCGCTATCGTTCCCCACATGATCAAGGCCGGCTTTGTGCTGGGCGGCGAGAACGGCAAGGGCATCGCGACCTGCCGCACCGCAAACGGCTGGAGCGCGCCCGCGTTCTTTGCCATCACCGGCGGAAGCTGGGGATTGCAGATCGGCGTCGAAGGCGTGGATCTGGTCATGATCTTCCAGGGCGACAAGGGCATGCAGCGGTTGGAAAACGCCAAGTTCCAGCTTGGAGCTGACGCTTCAGTAGCAGCCGGACCGGTGGGACGCCATGCCACCGCCGATACCGACTGGAAGCTGAATGTCGAAGTCCTCACCTACTCGCGCGCCAAAGGCGCATTTGCCGGACTGACTCTGACCGGAGCCGATGTTCGCCGCGACGATAGCTCGATGGATGCCTTCTACGGCCATGACGTCTCGACACGCAGCGTGCTGCACGGCGAAGTGGCGACACCGGCATCGGCCGAGCGATTTATCGATGCCGTCAGAAGCGCAAAGGCGCAAGCTATTGCTTCGAACTAACAACAATAGCGAATGCTGCATCCTATCGTTGTCAATGCGTTGTGTGCGCCTGAGTCGGGTTTCCCCTCTCAGGCGTTCGCAATCGAGAGGGAGGTGCGCCGGCTATGCTTTGGACAATCTTCGTCATCCTTCTGGTTCTGTGGCTTCTGGGCTTCACTCTTCACATCGCCTTGCCTGATTCACATTCTGCTGGTCATCGCTCTGATCGTCCTGGTCATCAACCTGGTCTCCGGACGCCGCAGCGTTTTATGAAGTAGCCTGCGCGCCGAGAGCGTTAGCCGGCGGCAGCGAAGCTAAACACCGGTTAGCGGCCTGAGTCCCAGTCATTCGATTCAAAAGCGCGACCCGAAGCCGACAAACACAAGCAACCCGTGCGATGGGTTAGTTCATTGAATTCAACGTCGGATGCGTGATATATATCACAAGTTTGTTGGATGAGTGATATATCTCAAAAAGGTGGAGGCTAAGAAAGTATTTACAGCTGATTTACAAAAGTCGTACGTTTCTCTTGCAACGCCCTACCTTTCGTGCTAAGGTGCTTCCATACTTCCCAGTTGCGAATTGAGGTCAGGTGAAGAAGATCTCACCAGAACGTAAAAGCTGAAGTGCGCCTTCGCCACATGCAGAGGCGGCAGGGTCAGTGTCTTGTAATATCGATCCCTAGCGTGGGACCGAGGGGCGCGAAGCGCACCGCAAGTGCACCTCTGGAAAATCGCCTTACTTAGCCGCAGCAGAGATCCAAACAACCAGCTGTCACTCCCTCAAAAACCTCTGTTCGACAGCTCATTTTCCAATGGTTGTCCTAATTCCTCGAATCCGCATGATTAATGTCCGGCTCTCCGAAGAGGAGTACCTGGAATTAGAGCGCTTCTGCATTGCCAGCGGCGCACGCAGTATCTCGGATCTTGTGCGCAACACCATGCATAAGATCGTCGCGAGCGGGGATCGAGATAAGTCGTTAGCATCCAACGTTAGCGAGTATTCCGAGCAGATGAGCGATCTGGAGCTTAGGGTCAAGGAACTTGCCGCGGAACTTGCGTCGTTCCGAGTCGGCGCGCAGCCGCAAAGTGCAGCAGGACCCGACGCGAAGGACGAGACTAAGGTCACACGACTCCCGGCTGATGCAGAGGTTTCGTCAGACTCTGCTAGAGGGATGCAACCGCCTCGCAAGACCGACTCATAGCGGTGGAGCAAAGAGCATAAACGTGAGTGAGCAGCCTGCTGCGGTCCCCATGGGATTTTTTGTGATGATTTTGGGGGGCATTCTGTTCCTTGCAGTTAGCCCACTGTCTGCGGCACCCGCAAGCGGACAACACAGCGCCAGCCAGAAAGCAAACGATCCTGACTCATCGGCGCAAGAGTGCGATCTATCCACGTCCGGTTCGCCCTACATCTCAGTGGATAGTTGGATATATCCCGCCGTGCTGCGGCTGTATTCGCTGGGCTTTCTGGATCACGCTTTTCTCGGCCTCCGTCCATGGACGCGCGCCAGTTTGAGCCACATGCTAGAAGACACAGACGCCAAGATCGAGAATGCGGCCGAAGGACCGGTCACGGATGAGGCGAGGCAACTGTACGATGCGCTGAATCACGAGTTGCATCTCGATAGCGGAGGTCCATGTCCGGCGCGCACAGGCGACGTGCGTATCGAGTCAACCTATTCGGTGGTGCGCGCGATCAGTGGTACGCCGCTACGCGACAGCTTTCATCTTGGCTCAACCATCGTCAACGACTATGGCCGGCCTTACGAAAACGGCTTCAATAACTACTCCGGCGCCAGCGGCTATGCCACCGCCGGCCGGTTCACGCTCTACGCGCGCGGCGAGTTTCAAGGCGCACTCTCGGCCGCAGGTTATTCGCGGGCTTTGGCGCAGACGCTCTCTACGATCGACCTAACTACTTTCCTCAACGCAATCACCGGCCTGCCGTACAGCCAAACCACCATCCCCCTGGGACCGATCGCAACGGCGACCCAGGGACGCTTTCTTGAGGCATATGTCTCCGCTCAGTTCCTGAACCACGTTTTTTCGTTCGGCAAGCAAGACGAGTGGATGGGACCGGCTCAAGGCGCCAGCATGGCCTACTCGAATAACGCCGAAAGCATCTATGCGTTTCACATCAACCGCACCGAGCCGCTATACATTCCATTGCTCTCGAGGCTCACTGGTCCTTTCCGCTATGAGTTCCTGGTGGGTGCGCTCAGGGGTCATACCTACATGCCGTACGTTCCGACCGTGCCGCCCACGCCGCCCCCCATACCGAATGTCGTCAATCCCGGAGACCCATGGGTACACGCTGAAAAATTCAGCTTCAAGCCCACGCGCGACCTCGAATTCGGCTTCGAGCGTACGGTGATATGGGGTGGGCGGGGTCACGAATCTATCACCCTTCACACGTTCCTGAAAAGCTTTTTCAGCACGAACGCCACCAATCCCGCCGAAAAATACGGACCTCAGGATCCCGGCGCTCGCTTCGGCACATTCGATTTCGTCTATCGTTTACCAATCCCCGGCCAGTGGCTAACGCTCTACTCGGACATGGAGGCGCACGACGCCCCCAGTCCTATCGCCAAGCCTTTGCACGGCACCTTCAGACCGGGTCTCTATCTTTCTCACTTCCCTGGCATCCCCAGGCTGGATATGCGCGTCGAAGCCGCCGATACCGATTCCTCCGTCGCTTCAACCCCTTCCTATTCGGGAAGCATTGGCGGCCTTTATCAATATTGGGAAAATATTCAGAAGCAAGGATACACAAACCAGGGCCAACTCTTCGGGGACTGGATTGGGCGCGAGGACAAGGGCGGGCAAGGCTGGATTACCTATCACCTGAGCGGCAATGAGTGGGTGCAGGCGAGCGTGCGCACTCAGAAAGCCTCAAAAGACTTTATTCCCGGCGGCACCACCCTGAATGACATCAACTTCCAGGCAGTAAAGCGCATGGGCAGGGACTTTGAGATCGACGGCAACTTTACTCTGGAGCACTGGAAAGCCCCCGTCTACCTCCCCGGTTCGCAGACAGTAACCTCCACAACCATCCAGCTCACTTGGTTTCCGGAACGCAAGATTGGCTTTTGAAACCTGGCCCAGGACCGGGCTCGACCTCTTGCATTGAATCAAGACTCTTATCAGAGAAACTTCCAACACTATGACCCATAAACTCCTGATCTTCTTCCTAATGTTCGGCTCTTTTTGCGCCGCGCAGTCGGACTACCACACGGCTCCGTCTCAAACGGTCACATGTCCCGCTGGCCCGGGCCCGGTCTCCGCAGAGGAGGCCGCTCAATGCGCACCCGATACCTCCCAGGCTCCCGCCACCGGGGTGAACGAGAATTCTGTTCGCAACGGGACCAACCTCAACCCCGGATCAACGCAACGTCCAACTGAAGCTACTCCCCTGCCCGGCACGAGACCCGTACCATCCACCCGCGTGATCGGTCCGATCACCACTCGATCCGAATTCGAGATGTTCGCCGAAGATGCAGCCGGGCGCACGCTCCACGTGTATGGCAGACAGTTATTCGATGAAGGTCCCACAACTTTTGCTCCCATGGATCGTGTTCCGGTGCCCGCCGATTACGTGCTGGGTCCGGGAGATCAACTGCTGATACGGGTGTGGGGAAAAATCGACCTTGATGCCAGCGTGACTGTAGACAGGAATGGCCAGATCTTTCTCTCGAAGGTGGGAACCGTGCGCGTGGCCGGGCTGCGTTACGAGCAACTCGACAGCTATCTCCGCTCCGCCATCGGTAACCTCTACAAGGGCTTCGAGTTGAATGTTACGATGGGCCAACTTCGCTCCATCCAGATTTTCGTTCTGGGAAGCGCAAGGCAACCGGGAGCATACACTGTCAGCTCTCTCAGCACGCTGGTCAACGCGCTCTTTGCCTCCGGCGGCCCGTCTGCTACCGGGTCGATGCGGCACATCGAGCTGCGCCGTGACAATCGCGTCCTTGTCGACTTTGACATCTACGACCTCCTGCGCAGAGGCGACAAATCGCACGATGTCCAGTTACTCCCGGGAGATGTGATCTATATTCCGCCCGCCGGGCCGCAAGTTGCGATCATGGGGAGTGTGAATGAGCCCGGGATTTACGAACTGAAGGGCGAAACCACGATTGCCGCCGCGTTGCGCGATGCCGGTGGTCTCACCAACCTGGCCGAGGTCGATCGCGTTCTCCTCGAAAAGATTGAGAATCACAGAAGACGAGGGGCCGATGACTTCGCCCTGGATGCGGCGGGACTCGAGCGCATGCTCAAGGATGGGGACATGCTGCGGATATTCCCCATCTCGCCCCAGTTTGAGAACGCTGTGATGCTGCGCGGCAATGTCTCTCAACCGGGCCATTTCCCCTGGCACGAAGGCATGCGGGTCTCGGATCTGATTCCATCGCGCGATTTTCTGATTACCCGCAGTTATTGGTACCAGGAGGGCCATTTGACAGAGAGTGCGCCCGCCGGCAGAAGTTGGGGCGAGGAAAACGGAGTTCGTTGCAATCCGCGCGGTGCAGGCGTTCCGAACCAGAAAAACGACACGGTCGGCAAACCGCGCGATGCAGGCGCTGCGAACCAGGAATACGGAACGGACGGCGATGCGCGCGATGCCTGCGCTCCGAGTCAGGAATACGGAACGGGCGGCAACTCGCCTGAAGGCAGCGAGCCTAACCAGCAAAACCATACGCCGGTCCACGTACCGATCGATATCATGACCGACCTGGTCCAGAACACGGCGGAGATCAACTGGGACTATGCCTCCATCCAGCGCCTTGACGAGCAGGACTTGAGCACTCGCCTGATTTCCTTCAACCTGGGCAACGCGATCAATAGCCCCGAGTCTCCCGATAACCAGCTCCTGAAGCCAGGCGATGTAATCACGATTTTTTCCCGGAGCGACCTGCCCTTGCCGACGGACAAACACGCAACATTTGTCCGGGTGAGCGGAGAGGTCAATGCGCCAGGCGTTTATCGCGTCGAACCGGGCGACACTCTACGAAACGTGGTCGAACGCGCCGGTGGACTCACTCCGCACTCCTATCTTTACGCATCGCAGTTGACGCGCGTCTCGACCCGTCAGGCCGAGGAAGAGCAACTTCGGATTTCCATGGCGCAAATGCAGAAAGAACTTACCTCGCGCTATGCGGCCGCCCCGTCCACAGGTTCCGCGAACGCCGCCGACCAACAAACGCAGATGGGCACACAGCAGGCCGCCATCGCCCAGCTCGCGGCAGTGAAGCCGACAGGTCGAATTGTTCTCGACATGCAGCCCGGCGCCAGCACGGTCGCGGATATTCCGAACTTCCCGCTCGAAGATGGCGACAGTTTCTATATTCCGCCAAGGCTCAGCACGGTTCAGGTCGCGGGAGCGGTCTACAACGAAAATGCCTTCCGGTATCAGCCCAGGAAGCACTTATCTGCATATCTCAATGATGCCGGCGGTCCTACCAGGCAAGCGGACGCAAGGCGCATCTTTCTGGTCAGGGCGGATGGAACCGTAATCAGCAGGCAAAGCCACGGCCAGTTCTGGCATACCGACTTTGAAAGCACCGTCTTGCTGCCCGGGGACGCGATTATCGTCCCAACTAAGCTGAAGTCGCCGAACAACTTGATGCAACAGCTTCCGTACCTCGTTCAGACTCTATCGCAAACGGCCATGACGGGAGCTGTCATCGGCTCGACCTACTAAGGAAGGCCTAAGGTGAAGGAATCTCAGGTTCAGCCGTCTATGGCGCGAGCGACCGCGTATGAAGCCGGCGACGACGTGGAGTCGGAAGCGACGCTTTATCCGACGCCAGTTCAGGTGTTTGTGCGATTGGCACTGGCCAGGAAGCTGGTCGCGGTGACCATCGGAGTATCTGTGTTTGCAGGGGTGATTCTCAGCTTGGCGTTGCCGACAGAGTATTCAGCGACTACTCGGATTTTGACGCCCCAGCAAAAACAATCTATGGCAAGTCTTTGGACGAGCCAGATAGCCGGCGCATACGCGAGCGCACTTGCTTCGGGATCTGGAGGATTTAGCCTGAGGAATCCGAACGATATCTATATTGGTTTGCTGCGCACTCGACCCGTGGAGGACGCGATCATTCAGCAATTCGGGCTGCAGGGACTCTATCGCGCGAAAGATCTGACGGCGACCAGGATAAAGTTGGCGAACAACACCGAGATCGTCTCGGAAAAGAGCGGACTGATCGCCATCACGGTTATGGATACGGATAAAAAGCGCGCTGCGGATATCGCGAACTCTTACACGAATCAGCTTCGCGATTTGACGCATACGGTTGCACTATCGGAGGCTTCGCAACGGCGGCTCTTTTATGAGGAGCAATTGAAGCACGCAAAGGAGGATCTGGTAAATGCGGAAGCCGACCTGAGACAGGTGGGGCAGAAGTCGGGTCTGGTGGAACTGGACGCGCAGTCCAAAGCATTGATTGAAGGGCTGGCAGAATTGCGCGCACAAATCGCCGCGAAGCAGGTCCAGATCCAGGCAATACGGTCTTATTCAACTGAACAAAATCCTGAAGTGCAACTGGCGGAACGAGAACTTTCAGCGCTGCGGGCGCAAGCTGCCAGTCTTCAGCAAACCAAAAACCCGCCGGGATCAGCGGACATGGGCCTTGCCGACGTGCGCGGCGCCGGTTTGGATTACCTGACAGCCCAGCACGAATTACTTTATCGGCAGACGCTCTACGATTTGCTGATTAGACAATACGACGCGGCGCGGCTCGACGAGGCGAACGAAGCCACCGTGATTCAGGTTGTAGAGCCTGCGATCCCGCCCGATAGAAAGTCCGGACCTCACTGTTTCGTGATCGTGCTGTGGATGGGATTTGCGGGCCTCCTGATGGTCTCCCTATACATACTCATGCGCCACGAACTCGCACGCAATCCTCGCTCCCGGCAATCGCTTGCGCTCCTGAGGTCTGCGCTCTTTCATGGGTGAGATCATCTTGATGGTTCAGCAATTGACGCGCATGGTTCGGATCGGTCCCTTTGAACTGTCCACTGCGGAAGGCCGGTCGATCGAACGCTATCGCCGAGCGGCGATGACGACTCTCTCCGCGGTGATTTCCAAGGGCGCTGCATTTCTAACGCTCTTCATCTCTGTGCCATTGACGCTTTCCTACCTTGGAGCGGAGCGCTTCGGACTGTGGATGACGATAGGCTCTGTGACTGTGATTCTCAGTTCGTCAGATCTGGGAATTGGCTACGGACTGCTGTGCTGCGTCGCGGAAGCCAATGGGAAAGACGATCGAGAACTGGCTCGCGGCTATGTTTCGAGCGCGTTTTTCATGCTGGCAGGCATCGCTGCCTCGTTTCTTTGCGCATTTTTCGCCGTTTACGAACTGATTCCCTGGCCGCGGTTGTTCAACGTTCATTCACCAACCGCAGTTGCTGAAGCGGGACCGGCCGCGGCGGTCTTTGTGTGTTGCTTCATTGCAAGTATCCCCCTAGGCATCGTGAACCGCATCCAAATCGGCTACCAGGACGGATTCGAGAACAATCTCTGGATCAGTCTGGGCAGCGTGTTTTCGTTGGCGGCGGTTTTGCTGGCGTGTTATGTCCGGGCTAGCTTGCCTTGGCTGGTCCTGGCGATGACGGGTGCGCCGATTCTGGCAGTCATCTTGAATTCCACGGTTCTGTTCGCGGTGGAGCGGCCCTGGCTGTGTCCCCAATGGAGTTTGGCCAACACGCGAATGCAAAAAAGGATGCTTGGATTGGGATCTATGTTCGTCATCCTGCAGCTCGCGGCCGCGATTGGATTCTCATCAGACAACGTGGTGATCGCACAGAATCTCGGTTCGGCTGCCGTGACGCAGTACTCGGTTCCCGCGAGGATGTTTAGCTTGATTACGATGGTGATCATCACCGTCATTTCACCTTTGTGGCCGGCCTACGGAGAGGCGTTAGCGCGGCGCGACTTCGATTGGGTTCGAAGGGCGCTAAAGCGTTCCATGGAAATCAGTCTGCTAATCGGGCTTTCTGCGAATCTACTCCTTGTAGCGCTTGCGCCTCGGATTCTGCGTTGGTGGATTGGCACAAAGATTACGCCATCGTTTCTTCTCCTGGTGTCTCTGGCGATCTGGGGCGTGCTCTGCGCAGTTTCGACTGCCCCCACCACACTGCTCAACGGCGCAGGAATGTTGAAGGGTCAGGCAGCCGCAGCGGCGGTGGCCTGTGTCGTCAATCTGGGCCTGTCCATTTATCTCACCCGCCGGATTGGAATTGCCGGAGTCTGCCTGGGATCCGTCATTGCACAGGCAACAATCGCTCTGCCGGCCTATATCTACCTCGCCACACAGTTGCGCAGACAACTTGCGGAGGCGCGGATTCCCCTATGACTGTGATCGCGAGAGTATTCGGCGGCCTCGGCAATCAGCTCTTTATCTACGCATCCGCGCGGGCGCTGGCGGCGCGAGCAGGAGCCAAGCTGATGCTTGACACCGTTTCCGGGTTCAAGGAGGATCGCCTTTTCGGGCGAGTTTTTCTTCTCGATCATTTCAATGTGCAGTACACCTCGGCATGCGGGCACGATCCACTCCTGCAGCCAACGGGTGCGGGAAAAGCGGCGCGAGCAATTGCGCGGAGGATCAACCGGATGTTGCCCGAGAATCGCCGCTTCTACTTTACCGATGGTATGGACCCGTTCAGGCAGGAAGCGGCAGAGAAGGCGCTACGTTCGCGGATCTATCTCGATGGTTACTGGCAGGACGAGGCAAACTTCCGCGATATTGCGCAGCAGACCAGGCGGGAGCTTACGCTGAAGAAGCCGCCCACGGCTGCGGCAGCGGGCCTAGCCGGACAGATGCGCAAAGAGGAATCTGTCGCGGTTCACTATCGCACGCTGGTGGGCACAGGAAACGATCAGCGAGGCATGAAGCGCCTGCCGGCGTCATACTATCGAGCATGTCTGCTGGAGTTGCGTGCGCGTCTAAAAGACCCGCATCTTTACTGTTTCATGGATGCAGATTCGCAGCTATCGGAGGACCTTACCGGCGGCCTTCCTTACACCGTGATAACCCATGAGAACCCGAATGAATTCGCGTTCGAGGATATCTGGCTGATGGCGCAATGCAGACATTTTGTAATTGCCAACAGCACGTTTAGCTGGTGGGGTGCATGGTTGGGAAGCGATCCGGGCAAACTGGTGCTGGCGCCTTTGCACGGCAAGGAGAGTTCTGTGTTGAGCGGATTCCCAAAACCAGTGAACAGTGCGAGAAGCCGTGACGAAGAGGGCGGCCAGATCGTCATTTCACTCTACGCAGCGTCCTGCGAGGCGCGCCAGGAAGTGGTCGCATGAGCCCGGCGGTATCCATTGTGCTCCCGGTTTATAACGAGGAGGCGCACGTCGCCGCGGCGATCGAACAGCTCAGACGACAGACATTTGAGGATTTTGAGATCATTCTCGTCAATGACGGCTCGCAAGACAGGACTGCGGAGATTGCGAGAGGTATCGATGAGCCGCGCCTGAAGGTTGTCGACATCGAACATTCAGGTCTTGCGAGCGCGCTGAATGCAGGCATTCGCCGAAGCTGCGCTCCATTAATCGCCCGTCAGGATGCGGACGATGACTGTGTTGTGAACAGGCTGGAAATCCAGCTGGGTTTCCTGAGTAAGCGCCCGGAGGTTGGAGTGCTTGGGAGCTGGGCTTCGATCACAGAAGAACTTTCAGGCCAGATCACGCAATTCCGGCCTCCCGTGGGCGATCGTGAAATCAAGAAAGAGCTTCCATGGAGAAATCCCATGGTGCATAGCAGTGTGGTCATGCGGAGGAGCATCGTGGAGACGGTGGGATTTTACCGCTGCGATACCATCTGGGAAGACTACGATCTCTGGTTGAGACTCCGCGACCGCACAGTCTTTGCCAATATCGATCAACCGCTTGTGGAACGGCTCGTCCGCCGCAATAGCCATTTCCGGATTCCCAGGTCAAAGTCCTACTGGGCTCTTTATGGAATCCGGTCCCTGGCCCTGCTGCATGGCCCGAAGTCGATTTCCCTCAGTGCGAGCACAATGACAGCGCTGACCAAGGCCGTTGCCCTCAGTGCGATCGGTCGATAGAGGCAATGCGCGGAATTCACCGATGGCTGCTGTTTCTCTATTTCGCAACGTTGGGGACGTATGCCATTCCCGAGTTGCGCCTTCCTGGCGCGCTGGGAGGTCTCCCCTACGGTGTGGTGTTGATTGGGCTCACATGGCTGGCGGTGCTGTGGGAGTCAATGTTTGGCGTCGAAAAGCTGACGGGCAAATCCCAGAGTGCTTTGTATGCCGTTCTCTGCTACAGCCTCGGCGCGTTACTGAGCATCGTTGGCGCGCACGACATCGATTATCTTCTCGTCTTTAAAATGTGCGTATTCCCGACTATCATCTTGCTCGTCGCTCTTGTGCAGCCTGATTTGCGGGGATTAACCAGGCTGCTGCTTGTCCTCGGGGTGACGGGGATACTTCTGGCAGGTTACGGCCTTTACGGCTTTGTGACCGGGGCGACAGGTGCGATTGAGGAACATCTGCTCGGCTATTTCGGGATTACATATACTGAAGCCACGCGAAATGGCGATATTTTGTACATCATCGTGCCGTTTTGGTGTCTGGCCGGATTGCTCTGGAGCCGCTATGGGATCGCAAGCGCGCGGTGGGGAAGAGTCACCCTATGGTGCCTGCTGGGATGTCTGTCGCTCGCGCTGCTGATGAGTTTTGTGCGTGGAATATGGATTACCATTCCCCTTACCTGTATCTTCGGCGGAGTGCTCATTAGGAAACCCGGCAAACGATTTGCAGCAACGGCGGCGATCGCGATTGCCCTCCTGGCCATCACTCAGCTCGGTGGAATCATAGGGCAACTCGCCACGGCATGGGGTGGCAGTGCGCAGCAACTCGTGGCGCGCGCTCAGACCGTGGGCACCTTAGAAAGTTCCGCACAAGCCAGCAACAGCAATGAGAACAGACTGGTTTTGATTCGAGCCGCAGTGAAGATAGGAGTTGAATCGTCCCCTTTCGGGCTCGGTATCGGACAGTTTCGCAACGTCGCCCCCGAGGAGGCTGAGCTAGTCGTTAATCATGCCGAGAATATGTATCTGCAGGTGTTCTGCGAGCAGGGTTGGTTGAGTCTGGCGGGGCTTTTGTGGATCTGCTCTCTGACGATCGCGCCGGTCGTCGATGAAAACGCACCGCCAGGAATCCGATTTGTCACCGGTACGTGCCGGCTGATTGGCCTGAACCTGCTTCTCTATGCACTCATGAATCTGATGATCGACGGGCTCTGGTTCTGGTCGGTGGAAGCGGTATGTATTTCCGTTAATTCCGCGGCCGGAACACCCGCTCTTGCGCCCGCGGCGAAAGAAACCCATGCCTGAGCATTCATCGGGAATACGGACAACGGCGGGTTATACGACGGTCCATGAGCAGGTTGAACCTCCCCGAAGAGCTGGCTTCATTGGGATGCGCCGGAACTTTGAGCAATGAAGGGCATGCGCGTGCTTCACGTCGGGGCCGACGATGCAGGGGGCGGCGTGGCCAGTTACATTGCCTCGATGATCCCTGAGTTCAACGCCCAGGGTGTGGAGACCCATATTACGGTCCCCACGGAACGGATGGCTCGCGCATCGGCGAATTTTCCCCAGCCTTGCGTACGGCACGGGTTGTCGCTCCGTTACAGTCCGCTATCGCTTTGGCTTTCGGTTGCGCAACTGCGGCGACTCCTATACAGGGAACACGTCGATATTCTCCATCTGCATACGGCCCGGGCCGGATTCGTTGGAGTCCTCGCTGCCCTCGGAACCGGGGTTCCCGTTGTCTACACCGGTCACGGTTTACGCTTTGAGGAAAAGGAGACAAGGCTTGCTCGCGCCCTGTTTCGATTCTATGAAAAGCTGATCTGCAGTCTCGCTGACCTGTCCACGATGCTGACCAAGCGCGACCGGCGCTTTGCTATCCGCTGTGGTATTGTTTCCCCCGAGAAAGCGGTCGCGGTAAGAACCAGAATCTCTTGCAATGGTTACCTGCACAGTGCATTCACTGGCGATCCGTCACGGACCGGCTTTGTCATGGGATCCGTAGGACGTCTTGACGAAATGAAGGATCCGCTGACCTTTCTGCGGGCCGCAAAGCTGGTCTGCAACGAACTGCCGAATGCGTCCTTTGTCTGGGTGGGCGATGGCGTGCTTCGCAGTCAGACGGAGCAGGCAGCCCGCGAACTCCGAATCTTTGATCGGCTAACTATCACGGGACAGATTCCTCGGGAAGAGGTATATCCGTGGCTGCGCAGAATGGACGTATTCGTATCTCCCTCCAGAAAAGAGGGCGTCCCTCTGGCAATTCTGGAGGCGTACGCGGCCCAACTACCGGTCGTCTGCTGTCGTTACCGCGGATCGGGCTGGTATTACGTGGTAAAGAGTGACCAGACGGCGCTCACGTTCGCGTTCGGCGACGCTGATTCCTGCGCTCGAAGCGTATTGCGGATTGCCAAAGACAAGGGGCTTCGTGAACAGCTCGCAGCGGCCGGAAACGAACACTTCGCCGCAAGATATCGTGGCTCGGATATCATGGCCCGGCAGTACATGGCCATTTACTCCGAGCTGCTCGGTCGGCATGCCGCGAGGCAGATATGAAGGAGATGGGCGCCATGATCACGTCTTGCCGGAATTGTTGACTAATGTACATCGATGCATTCGCGGTCAGACCAGCGTGAGACGGCGGCAAAATGCGAACGGAAAAAAGATCTCACGCGGGCTAGAAAAGGCCGTGGTCCTCGAAGGAGTTTTGCACTATGCGACAACAGGTATTGCGCGAATTAATAACTAACTCTCCCATTGCGCCTTGGGTTTTCAACATCAAGGTGCACACTGACACCTCTGCCTGGAAATGCAATCTGGATGTCTCGGCTTGGGAGCGCAAAGGCTGTCCTAATCCGCCGCCATTTGGGTACAAACGTCAGGTGATTCAGGACTACGCAGAGCGCTACAATCTACGAACGATGGTGGAAACCGGCACGTATTTGGGCCATATGTGCTGGGCTTCACGGAGTATTTTCTCCCGGATTATGACCGTAGAGCTGGACCCCAAACTCCATGCAGCCGCAAAGAAGCGATTTGCCCGGCATGGGAACATTGAATGTCTTTTTGGAGACAGCTCCATCGTTCTGCCCGCTCTTCTTTGCCGAATTCAGGAACCGTGCCTCTTTTGGCTTGACGCGCATTATTCGGCTGGCAGAACAGCAAAGGGCAGCGTTGAAACCCCCATCTCGGCAGAGCTCGATGCCGTGCTCAGCCACGAGCTCCGCAATCATGTTGTGCTAATCGACGATGCACGCGGCTTCAATGGAACCCACGACTACCCAAAAACAGATGACCTCAGAGACACGGTGCTGAAGCTTCGCCCGGACCTGACGTTTACCGTCGAGCACGACATCATTCGTATGGTTCCTCGAGACGCGCCCCAATAATTTGTATTTCTCAAACAGTCTCCCCTTCTTTCGATAAGTTCACTCTCAAACCGTAAAGCAGGCGTTGCTCTCAGACGGCGCGTTCCCGGAGCTCAACTTCTATGGACAATTGGCAAGCGAAACCGCAACAGAAGTCCGTGGCCGTGGTTGTGGCTTCCCGCGATGCCTCTATGGACCTATGGGAACCGCTATGGACGATGTTCCAGCAGCATTGGCCAGATTGCCCCTATCCACTGTACCTCGTATGCAATTCGTCTGAGTACTGCCGGTCCGGTGTGTCAACCATCGCAGTGGGCCCGGATCGCTCCTGGTCCGATACGCTGCTGACAGCGCTCCGTCGCGTTCCGGAAGAATATGTTCTGCTTTGGATTGACGACCACTTTGTGAGTGAGCCTGTGAAAAGCAAAGAGATTGTAGCGGCGGTCGAGGCCTTCAAGTCAGTGGGCGGCAATTACCTTAGGCTGCAGTCTTTGCCGAAACCCGATGCGAGGTTCAACGGGCACTTCGGGATCGTTCGAAACGGCTCCATCTACCGAACAGCCACAATCGCCTCTGTTTGGAAGAAGTCCGTTCTCGCAGACCTTCTGCAGCCTGGCGAGAGCGCGTGGGATTTTGAAACGGACGGGTCGGTACGTTCCGACAGATACGACGGTTTCTTTTCTACCTGGCACGATTGCTTCCGGATTGAAAACCTGCTGATCAAGGGAAAGATCTGCCGGTGGTCGCAGCGCCGCATTGAGCGTAATATAGGTCGCCCCCTAGGCCTCAGTCGTCCCGTCATGACTCGTGCGGAAGAGACCTCTTTAGCATTGCGAATATTTGGCAATCGAATGCTCGTAAGACTACCGCGACGATTCGCGAGAATACTTCGTAATGCTGGCCATTCGGGAAAAACACTATGACCATCTGGCTGATCAACGCCTATGGCCCCATTCCGGGCGAGGGATGGCGCGACTATCGTTACACAATCATCGGAGAGACTCTTGCCAAGGCGGGTCATAGTGTCATTTGGTGGACCTCCAGTTTTTCCCACCACTTCAAGCGCTTTCGCTCACGGGAGTGGGAGGATCGACTCGTCGCGGCGAGCTTTGTGATTCGGCTGGTTCCCGCCTCAGGCTACACGCGCAATATCAGTCTGGCTCGAGTGTGGAATGAATTGCTCTTCGCATGGCGCATCTACCTGCGGACCAGGAAAGAGCCGCGACCCGACTTGATCATCGCCGCCGATCCCCCATCGACGATCGGCCGAGTAGCGGTCTGGCTGGCCCGTCGTGGTAAGTGTCCTTTGGTCTTCGATGTCATGGATCTTTGGCCTGAATTGTTCGCGCTGGCGTTGCCGAAAGGTCTCCGCAAGTGGGGCCCGCTCATCTTTTCTCCGCTGTCTGCACTGCGCAAACACAATCATGCGCGGGCCGATGGGCTGATCGCTTTGTGCGAGAGCTACCGCGTAACGATGATCACTCAGTTACCGGAACGAAACAAACTTCCTTCCGCCGCGATATTCAACGGCATCGATGTCGCCGCATTTCGCTCTATCATGAGAGAGCCTTTGGATGGAATTGACCTTCCGCCCAAAGCCAAGAATGCGGTGCGAGCGGTGTATGCCGGAAGCCTGGGTGAAAATTACGACATCATCACGCTGATGAAGGCGGCGGAGATCCTGGGTAGAAGCGCTG
>Ga0181517_10001575_pt1 | contig 25047 bp, 22 predicted proteins | sample PEATcosm2014_Bin_31_FD_119748 | JGI IMG/M metagenome (GOLD analysis project Ga0181517, IMG submission 119748) | Peatland microbial communities from MTU Mesocosm Facility, Houghton, MI, USA - PEATcosm2014_Bin01_30_metaG | ecosystem: Environmental > Terrestrial > Soil > Wetlands > Peat | place... | reverse complement strand
CGAACATCTTCGAACTCGCATCCCACCACCTCATTGTCTATCCACTCTCTCGACCGAGGCTCCGAAAAGTCCCGGCGCTGTGCGGCCTGAACCCCACTCGGATTTCCCATACCTTACAGTTCGCCATGACCGCAGCGCAGACCATAAGTGACTGACTTGAGGCAGAATACAACTTGTCATTATCTGTCCAGAGTCAGGTTGGAGTTGTGGGTATGTATGGTCCGCCGCCTTGTCGCAAGCGAAAAATGAAGGTGACAGGTGGTCTGCGCATATGTATACGACCTTTTGTGGGATCAGTGATTCCTGGCCAGGATGGAATGCGCTGCGCTCTCTTCCTGTTTAATTGAACAGCCTTGGAAGACTCTTACCCACATCAGGTTTGGAGAACGCCGGGTTCGACCGTTGTGCCATCTCATCGTTCGCCAGCAGACCTGGCGGAAAATCATAAACTTATCAGTAGTCGTAGTCGCTGGGCTGCGGATGTGGGAATCGCGAATGCGATTTCCAAGCCTGGCTTTAGCCAGGCGTCATCTGCAGGCCAGTTCGGCAGATGACGCAGTGGCTAGCACGGGGGGTCGGTAGAAGTCATTTCCGGCGAGTACTGCCCATGCAATACGGGCCAGTTTATTGGCTAATGCGACGATAGCGACATTGTGATGTTTGCACAGGGCAAGCTTTTCCAACCACTGACGGAGGCCAGGAGCCTTCTTGGCCCTGCGCATCATAACAGCACGCGCACCTTGTACAAACAGTCTTCGTAGGTAGGAATTGCCGCGCTTGCTGATTCCGAGAAGCCGCTGCTTGCCGCCAGTTGAATGCTCTCTCGGAACCACCCCTACCCAGGCTGAAAACTCGCGTCCCTTGCGGAAAGCTGCTCCATTGCCAATAGCCGCAATGAGTGCGGTTGCCGTTATTGGTCCGATGCCGGGAATCGCAATCAGTCGCTGGCAAGCCTCGTTCTCTCGAGACGTCCGCGCCAGCGCGCAATCTGCCTCGGCGATGCGTGAAGCCAACTGATCCAACTCCAGCTTTAGCTGGGCAAGCAGCGCACGGAGGCATCCGGAAAGCCCTATTGTGGTATCGGCCAGGATCTCCGGTAGCGCTGCATCTACATATCGCCGCCCTTTGCGAAGAGTGATGCCGCGCTCCAGGAGAAGACCCCGGATCTGGTTGACGACCGCCGTACGCCGCATGACCCAACGCTCACGTACTCGATGTAACGACTGAATGTCCAACTGGTCATCTGTCTTGATGGGGACAAAACGCATCGTTGGTCTAGTGACAGCCTCGGTGATCGCTTCGGCATCGATGAAGTCGTTCTTGTTCGTCTTCACGAACGGCTTTACATACTGCGCCGGCATCAGACGTACCTTGTGGCCCTGTTGTTGCAGAGCCCGACCGAGGAAATGCGCCCCGCCGCAGGCCTCCATGCCAATCGGTTCGACACGCAGGTTCGAGGTGAAATGTAAAAGTTGGGAGCGCGACATTCGCTTCCGCACGACTACACTGCCCCGAAGGTCAACTCCAACCAGATGAAAACTCGTCTTGCCAAGATCAATACCGATTGTTTGCAGTTCCATGGGATACCTCCTCCGTTCACCACTTATACCTCACCGGCTGTGAAATAAAGGCGGCGGACCATCCCATTAATTGAAAGGAACTTCACACGCTTACAGTGTAGCCGAGCTCCGTCCGGTGTCACGGACGCGTCCGACACGCCGCCTTCGCGGTCGAAGAGCCTTGACACCGGCCTCTCGACCTCGGCTGAAGATTCAGCTATTTCGAGAATGTTATTGTTCCCCCTGTCCAGAAGCGAAGGCCCTTAGCTGCTTGAACGAACAGCTTCTCATTTTGAGAGCGAGGAAAGCATAGTTGCTACAATTGAAGCAGTCGTCGTGCTCGCCTCACACCGGCCTGCCAACAGACCGCGATGCACAGAGTGGGCGACACGAGGTCTCAACCTGTAGAATCAAGGCAGAAACGCAGCCAAATCCGAACCCGGCAGGAGTAAATGCCTTCAGATCTCTCGTCTACCGAGCCGCAAGAGCACGCCGATTCTTTGGTAGTCCCCCCCGATGCCGCACAAGTTAGGGAGGATGACGAGATCTCTCTGATCGACCTGTTGATCGTTCTTGCCGAGCGGAAACGGATTATTCTCGGCGTTACCGCTGTCTTCGCGATTGGCGCGATTATTGTAGCGCTGGTCCTGCCCTCGCGCTACACCGCCACGGTGACTTTGCTGCCTACGCAACAGAACTCTTCGATGGGTGTGACGCTCGCCTCCCAGCTCGGAAATCCTGGCGGTATGGCTGCGCTGGCCGGAGGCAGTCCTGGCCTCAAGAACCCGAACGACATGTTCGTTGCCATGGTCAAGAGCCGCGCTGTCGAAGACGCCATGGTGCAACATTTCGGACTGATGCGGGAGTACCGCGCGAAGTTTCTCTCCGATGCGCGCAAAGCTTTCGAGAATTACGCCGCCGTAGACGGGAGCGCAAAAGACGACATGATCCATATCTCAGTCCAGGACCAAGATCCCCGGCGCGCCGCGGATCTTGCCAATGGCTTTGTCGATCAGTTTCGCATCCAGTCCGAGCATTGGGCGATCATAGAAACTTCACTGCGCAGGCTCTTCTTCGAACAGCAACTGAAACAGGCAAAGAATAATCTGGCCAACGCCGAAGAGGCCATGAAACTGACCGAACAGAAGGCGGGCGTGATTCAGCTCGATAGCCAAGTGCGCGTCCTGATCGAATCAGCCGCATCGCTCCGTGCAGAGGTGGCAGCAAGAAAAGTGCAAATTCAGGGCACGCGCACATACGCCACCGACGAGAATTCGCAGGTAGTGCAAGCACATCAGGAATTGGAGTGCTTGCGTGCCCAGTTGTCGAAACTGGGAGGCTCTGATGATGGCACCAGCGGAGGGCTGATTGTTCCCAGGGTCCAGGTTCCCAAGGCTGGCCTCGAATATTTTCAAAAACTGCGGGACGTCAAGTACAACGAGACGATTCTCGACATTCTGGCGCGCCAGTTTGAAGTTGCAAAGCTTGACGAGGCCAAACAGGGCGCGCTCATTCAGGTCGTTAACCCCGCTGTCCCGACCGACACAAAATCCTTCCAGAAGCTCGGCCTCATCGTCATCAGGGCCATCTTTGCAGGCCTTATATTCGGTGTTCTTGCTGCGTTACTCCTGGCTTTGTGGGCACATTTTAAGAACGATCCAGATGCCTCAGCCAAAATCGAGCAGTTAAGCTTGAAAATAGACTTTGGGAAACGTCGAGGAGCAGGTAGATGTAATGCGCGGGCGCAGGTTGATTCGAGGCGTTGGCCCCACATTGGCTTTAATTCTCATTGTCTGACACCAAGCTTAGTCTTGGCTCATTCACAAGCGCGGTAGTGCAAGGCCATTTCGGCGGATATGCAGACTGCAATCTGCAAAGGAGTTTCTTTCGTATGAACGTTCTCGTCACCGGCGGAGCCGGATTTATCGGCACTCATCTCACGCGCCACTTGCTTGAAATTGGCCATGAAGTAACTGTGTTGGACAATTTCTGCCCGCAGGTCCATGCTGAAAAGGCGAATCTGGCGCCGGACCTCCAATCGCATGTAAGGCTAGTTGTCGGAGATGTCGCGGACCCTTCCGTACTGGCGCCTGCGCTGGATTGGACGGAGTGCGTCGTCCACTTGGCGGCCGAGACCGGGACTGGGCAATCCATGTATGAAGTCTCGCGTTACGAACGGACCAATCTAGGTGGTACCGCGTTGATTTACGAGCTTCTGGCCAAGTCGCAGAGGCGCAAAGTCGAGCGAATTGTTGTCGCGTCGTCCCGAGCCATTTATGGTGAGGGCGCCTACCGATGCGAAGAGCATGGAATTGTCTACCCAGCGCCCCGAAGCTCGGCCGAGAAGAAAACGGGACTCTTCGATCCGCTCTGCCCAGTCTGCGGCGGCGCCTGCAAAGTGGCGCTTACACAAGAAACGGCGCCGTTGCAGCCGACTTCGTTTTACGGATTGACCAAGCAGGTAGAAGAACAGATGGCACTGATGTTTGGTAAAGTGTTAGGGATTCCGTCTTTTGCGCTCCGTTACCAAAATGTATACGGGCCTGGTCAGTCATTGAAAAACCCCTATACGGGGATCTTGGCGATTTTTTCCAATCTAGCCCGGGCCGGACGGTTGATCCAGGTATTTGAAGACGGGCAAGAGAGCCGTGATTTCGTCTACGTTGAAGACGTGGTGCATGCGACCGCTGCTTGTCTTTCTTCAGAAGTAAAGGGCTGCGAGACGGTCAATGTCGGATCGAACGAGAGATCCAGTGTCCTAACGGTTGCCAATGAGATCAATGCGTTCTTTGGCAATCACTCGGACCTTAAGATTACTGGCGCATTTCGCGAAGGCGACATTCGCCACGGGGTGGCCGATTTGACGAAGGCGCGCTCTCTTCTGGGCTACGAGCCAAAATGGAGTTTTCCGGATGGCCTTCGCAGATTCCTGGGCTGGGCGATGGAAAACGAACTCCCGGAGAATCACTATGAACATTCCTTAGATGAGATGAAGCAGCGTGGCTTGCTGTTCAATTGAACTGACTAACTCAGGAGCAAGTATTCTATGACATCTAGCAGAAGGCTCCTATGCCGAAGAATTCTCGGATTTCTGAAGAGGCCATTGCCCGAGAAGGTGTTTGCTTTGAAGAGTGTTCTTGCTCGAGTTATGAGCGATGTTTATTATCGTCATTGTTTTGGTAACTTCGGCTACGGGTCCACCATCATGAATCCAAGACTTATTTGCAATTCGCGGTGTATCAGCGTCGGTGACCATACGTGGATCCATACCGGTGCCATTTTGGAGCCCATACTAGAGTATGAAGATGTTAGTTACTCGCCGAAGATCGAAATTGGCAACGACGTATACATCGGACCGAATGTGCATATGGCGACTGTTGGCCGACTCACAATTGGGGACGGGTCTGTCCTGAGTGAGAATGTATATCTGAATGACACTAAACATGGATTCGATCCGGAGCAAGGCCTGATAATGCGCCAAGACCTCGTTCATGGCGGAAATATCACGATTGGAAAGAACTGTTTTCTTGGACTCCGGTCCGCGATAATGCCAGGCGTTACCCTCGGGGACCACTGCGTTGTCGGAGCCGGCGCGGTGGTGACGAAGTCTTTTCCCGATTATTCGATGGTCGCAGGTGTGCCAGCTATTTTGGTCAAACGGTATTCGCTAGAAGAAAAGCAATGGGTTCGAGTGGAATAGTGTTGATGCCTGGTCGTACTGGATGATGGGATGTATGGGGGTTCTTGCTCAGATTTCCAACCGTCGCGCACCTACTACACTCCAGCTCACGAACAAAACCGTCAGCAGTATTACGACAATCATAGGTAAGGCGGCGAATAAGCCAGAGGCCTGAACGGCCCTCGCATACCACTCGCGGCAGAGGAATCAAATACAGAGTGGCAGGAAAGGCAGCAGCGTCGGGAGAATTCCCTGCCGAATAAACATGTCGCATTTGACTCTAACCTCGTGGACTCGGCGCATAACAAAGAAGGTCATTATGACCAAGGCAATCGACGCTGCGATCAGAGTTGCCCACGCCACTGGAACCTGGCAATCTGCTGAGACTCTTGATTCAGAATACCCTATTCGAGCAGTGTTGCCCTGGGCAACGAAAGCAGGGCGGGTGTATAATCATCATTCAAGTTCTATAGTGTCTGTGTTTTGAGAGGTCTTAACGGTGACACGGAAATCGCAGATCGGTCTCGTGACCGTTACATTCAACAGCGGAGCAGTTCTCCCGCAATTTTTGGAGTGTGCGTTCAAGCAGACACACCGGGATTTCATTCTGTACGCCGTGGACAATGCTTCGAAAGACGATACCGTCCGCATTCTGCGGGAGTGTGCCGATGAGCGGTTGCGCATCATTGCCAATCCGGACAATCGTGGCGTCGCAGGGGGGAACAATCAGGGCATCCTTGCGGCGCTTGAAGCTGGCTGCAGTTCTATCCTGCTGATCAATAATGACACCGAGTTCGATGCGGAATTGTTTTCGCAGCTAGATGCGGGGCTCGAAAAGCATGGGGTAGGAATGATTTGCCCGAAGATGATGTACTTCGACGAGCCAGAGCGCATTTGGGCGGCTGGAGGCTCATTTCAGTCATGGCTCGGTTACCGAGCGATGCATTTTGGGGCGGACCAGCTAGATGCGGGACAGTGCAACCAGGCGCGGCTGGTCACGTATGTTCCCACCTGCTGCGTACTCATCAAAAGTAAGGTCTTCGACAAGGTTGGTTTGATGGACGAGAGCTACTTTGTCTACATGGATGATGTAGATTTCATGTACCGTGCGATGAAGGCTGGCATCAAGCTCTTGTACCTACCCGAAGCGAAGTTGCTCCATAAAGTGGGGCGCCTCACGGGCGGTGAGGATTCTCCATTTAGCCATCGCTATTGCACCAGGAACCGGGTGTATTTCATGCTGCAGCATCTTGGATTGCTATATTCTGCTGTGATGCTCGTATTCTACCAACTCTATTTTGCGTCTTGTCTTATGTGCCGCCGGGTAAGTTTCAAGGCATATTGCACTAAGCAGAAGGCAGTATTTGAGGGAATTAGCATGTGGAGAAGGAATCGAATCTCTGATTTGAATGTTTAGCCCCACAATCGGTGCGACCCTGCTCTAGAAAAGGTGAATTCTTATGTCTACTGATCCGGCCCATAATATATGCAACTATTCTCATCTGCCGTGCGTCTGAGGAGCCTCTGCTTATTGATCCGGCCCTGGAGAGTGGGACCTACGCCGCATAGGCGACGTCACTTTGGCCGAAGTAGCATCCAGAACCTGCCGGGCTGTTTCTGGATGCTGCGCGGGACGCCTACGGCGGTGCAAGTGACAGCGATCTTGTTTCTCGGCGGAGCAACTTTGGTCACATGCTGCTTCAAATCGGCGTTAAGCAGTTCACCCCGGTTAAGTTCTGGCGAATTCACTGAAACCGACCGTGAGGAAATCGTTGCAATTGTGGCTGCGGACCCGGCGTGCGGCGCTATCATGCCGGGCACAGGCGGATTCCGCCAGGTTCGAGTGGGCAGCAGTGGCATGGGCAAGCGTGGAGGACGGCGGGCGATCAGCATCCGGCGCAACGATGCGTCTCCCCCCTTCTCATCTCTGTTTACGCAAAGGACAAAAAACAAATTTGACCAAAAGGGAACGCAACGAGCTTCAAAGACGCACCGATGAAATCTTCGCCTGAACAAGGGGCGGAAGTTCAAATCTCCTTTCCCCGACCAACCCGGATGATTTGCTCGTGATCAGCCGTTACATCAGCGTACAATGGACTTATGTTCTATGGCTTCTGCAGAACAAATGATTGATCTCAGGAAGCTTGTGAGCCAGGCACTTGCCCAAGATCACATTTAACGAGAGGATCGAACTGGATAGCCAATCTATGCAGGGGCGCCGCAAGTCTTCCGATCTCCCAGAGCAGGTCATCTCGTTCTCTGCGTTCTTACACACGCAAAAAAGGGTCTTGGCAATTGTAGGCCTCGCGTGGGCAGTTATCTATCTTGGCTTGATTTTCGCTGCTGATATTCACTATTTCTACAGCATGCTGTATGACGACTCCCTTCTTTACTATTTACACGGATGGTACTTGCTTCATCTTCACACTACTGCGGCAAGACTCGCAGACAATATCCCCCCATATCGTTATGTGGGCCTGCCTGGCTATTTTCGAATACCGTTCATCGCCGCGTCCAGCAACTTCGCTATTCAGCTCCGCCTGATTCAAATAACCAACATCGCAATGCTCTTTGGCGTTGGGTGCATAGGTTCCTATCTTCTTAGCCTTGGCGTGCCTCCACGATTGAAAAAGTTCTCTATATTCTGCATGTTCAGCATGTTGTTGCTTTCTACAGCGTGGGAAATGAATGTCTTCCTCCCGCTAAGTGACATTCTCTTCTACCTCTTCTTCTGTGGCGCGATAGTCGCAATTCGATCTCTGCGAGACTCTTCCAAAGATATCCGGTTTGATCTGAAACTCGGATTCATCATGATTGTTGTGCTGATCGCTGCATCGATCAAGTTTCTTGGGCTTCTTCTTCCTTTCTACGCGGCGCTTTGCTGGCTTCCCAAGTTCCGGTACAAGCCAATCAAGAACCTCAACTACATTCTGGCCGCATTCGGCGTCCTTATCGTTGTTGCCGGTGTCTTTACTTGGAGGACGTTCCTGGCATATGGATCAATATGGATGCAGCGTGTGTCGATGACTCGGTGGTCTGACTGGGTCATGAATCTGATAGCTATAAGTATTCCTTGCCAGATCGTTCCGTCCTTCTATTACCTCTATAGCCACTCATTTACTTCGACCATGCTGTTGTTCAATTGGACGGCATCTACGCGCGATGTTTTCGTGTCAGTCGCAGGATGCGGAATAAGTGCTCTGATCGTAATTGGGGCAGTCCGTCTTTGGAACGTCTTTCACCCAGAGATATGGCTGTTGTTGATGGCTCTTCCTGTCGTGATGCCAATTACTACAAGCACAGCACGTTATTTGCTTCCCTTTCAATTTCTGATAATCTCCTGCTTTCTTGCGGGAATCCGTTATCTATTTCCCCGCCAGGTCAATATGGCCAAAAGACATCCGCGCCTATTCATGGGCGTGATGGTATCCTTCTTTCTTGTGATCGCTCTTCTGCATGAAATCGGCAGCAAAGCGCACATTTCATCACCTTCTTTGTCGCTGTATCGGGCCGAGTCGAATATCGGGTCCACATACACGTCGCTCGATAACTTCTTATCGGGGCTCGATGTGGGCAAATCGCGCTTGGTGTACTTTTCTTCGGCCCGATCGACATCCGGGAAATGGGCCGCCATTCGAGGATTGCGGTATATAGCTCCTGATGCAGGATTGCACAATTACGCTCAGAACTTCACCGTATATGCGGTCTTTGATTATCCGCGAAAATCTTTCATTCCGGTCACCGAAGGCGAAGACGTCGCGATGCTTGCCTCGCTCTCGAAATGGGGTGAGTTCAAATCGGAACTTGTCTTGGATGCAAGTAACCAAAGTGCCTTTGGACGGATCTATCGCATTACCACTGTTTGCCGGAAGGACACTTGGAAACAGGCAGACATGCAATAGATTCTACTTCCGTTTCAGGACAAAGAGTTGATTCACGCCGAACATGAACCGCTGAAAAGAGGCGATGCGGAATTTGCCCTTCGCTACGTCTCTCGACAGCGCTTCATGGTCATACAACTGCACATGCTGTTCGTGCGCCTCTTTACTGAATAGTCCAATGCGCGCGCCAAAACCATGAATTTTGTCAGACCTTGGATGCGGCGTCGTGAGCAGAATACTCCCCCCTTCCCTTAGGACCGAGTCGAACTCATTGAGTAGTTCAAGGGGTTGCTCAATGTGTTCGATCACAGCTAGAAGCGCAATGGAATCGAAGCTGCATCCAGTACCGATGCATCGATCAAAGCGATGGTGAGGGTGGGAGGCGTGCGCAATTTGCAGGGATTCCTCGTCCAGGTCAACGCCGAGATATCGCGATGAAGGTACGAAATCCGCGAGGTTCCCGCGTCCACAGCCGAAGTCGAGAACATCTCCGAACAAATATGGTAACACTCGCCTGATCCGCCATTGACTCAATGCACCCGAGAGAATCCCGCCATGGCCAATTTGATCTCCCATTCTCACTCTTCCTTGAAATTCTTCAAATCGGAAAGGTTGATGCTCAGGTCAATCTTCTCTAGCAACTTCCTGTTCACGGCGATCACGTCCCCGAGCACGGCAAGTGAGAACAGGATAAAGGAAAGCACACAAAAAATGACGCAAAGCTGCAGTGATTGGATATGCCCGCCCCCATTGTGCAAGCTCATGAAATAAAGGAACCGAATTCCGAGGGCTAGTCCCATCATTAAATTGATCGAACTGAGCACCAGAAAATATCGAAACGCGTAATAGATCACGAAGACCCTGAAGAGTGTCTCCGTGGAACGAAAGACATATTGGAGAATGCCTGTCGCGAGACGGGATGGGCGCAAATCAGGCATGGTGCGCACAGGGACGGAGAGAATGCGGAAATTGTTGAGTCGCGCCTGGATGATTGTTTCGATCGTATAGGAATAACGGCTGAAGATGTGCAAACTGAGGCACGCATCCCGGCTGAATGCTCGGAAGCCGCTCGGCGCATCCATCACATTCGCCCCACTCACCTTGCGAACTACCCAACTACCGGTCTTCTGGAGAACCCGTTTGGTGAAAGAAAAATGGGGGATCTGGCCGGTTGCTCTGGCCCCGATCACAATATCGGCGCGGTTGGCAAGAATCGGTGCGACGATGTTTACAATGTCATCCGCACAGTACTGATTATCCGCATCAGTGTTGACGATAATATCGGCTCCCATTCGCAACGCAGAATGGATCCCGAGTTCGAACGCGCGCGCCAGTCCCAAGTGATGTCCAAGGCGAAGAATGTGCTGAACGCCCAACTCTTCCGCAACGGCCACGGTCCGATCAGTGCTCCCATCGTCGACAATCATCCATTCAACGGCATCTACGCCAGGAAGGGTTCGAGGGAGTGCAGCGAGAGTAATAGGGAGAGAGGCTTCTTCGCAAAAGCAGGGGATTTGGATGATTACTTTCAAACCGTATCTTCAATTCTGCGATCTATCTTGTGAAGATCGCTCTAGGTATCTGGAGAGTCCTACCTTTTGCCTGATGTCCTGATAGTATATTGCACTCCTCGGGGGGCAGTCAAAAGTGGCCACTTTGAGGGGCTGATACATTAGATTCGACGGGAATTTGGCCTCTGTCAGCATCGGCAATGTCTTGAGCTGACTTCTCCTCCGCTCCGAACCACTTGCCGGCAGAAAGTCGGCAAGTGGTTCAGAAGCAGGCCAATGCATGCGCCACCGCCGCAAGCTGTCTCATGCGGCACGAAGACCTTACCCGAGGGGTGGATCTCAATCTTGCTTGCCGCATAATTAATTTGGAACCAGCCCTGCGTCACGGCGTGGCTTCAATGCTGACTGGAACGGACAGTAGCGGCTCGGGTAGGTAGCTCCCGGCATCGGCGGCTAGCAGCGATTTGGGCTCGCTCACGCCAGATGATCGGAAGCCGCTTCGATCAGGCGCTGGTCTTGGAGGAGAGCAAGGCTGCTTCTCGGTGAGGCGCGCCCGATGGCAGTGTTCTATCCTGTGCAGCGAGAGTCCCGGTATTCAGCAGATCTTCCAGAATCGATGTGTCCCAGCGGCGCAACGCGCTCTTGACAATGAGCTTGAGATCGGAAAGAAACGTGGCACGGGCCATGTATCTCGCGTCCAGTCTGCGCTTGGCGGGAAGAACCACCTCGTGATAAAAGGATTCCAGATCTTCCTCGGGCACCTGATCGAGGACCGCCTCTTCGCGCGCGAAGGCGATGGTGGCCGCACCCGTGATCCCTGGACGGCAGGGCAGCTTCGAAACAATGTGCTCCGGCATCTTGGGCCGGGGCCCTACCAGGCTCATATCTCCGGCAAGCACATTCAGCAACTGGGGCAATTCGTCGATCTTCCAGCGGCGCAGAAATGCACCTATTGGGGTGAATGCCTGGTTTGCGGCCGTGGTGACCGCGTTATGAGCCTTCTCCGGGACGTGGATCATGCTCCGAAACTTCAGAATCGTGAAGGTCTGGCCGTTGCGGCCCATGCGCTTCTGCAGGAAGAAAACCGGACCAGACGAGGTCAGCCGAACCGCCAAGGCGATCGCCAGCAGGACCGGTATGAGCAGGATGAGCAAAGGCAGAACGCATGCACAGTCGAAGAGGCGCTTGGCGCCCGACCGCGACCAGGAGCTCAGCCGCCGGATAACCACAAGGCGCAGGGAATGAGGCGCCAGCGCCGAACTGCGGACAGTCCCTGGTCCTTCGAACCTGTCCTCATTGCCGTATTCGGATTGGTCCGCACTGCGACCCATCGTTGTGGTATCAAGACTCTCGGAGACAAACGAACTGGCACCCATCTGGACCTCCACAACGCAAGAACTCATCGTTTCTTCTGAATATTCGTCAGATGGAAACGCTCTCTTGCCTTATACCCCGCGAGATCAATCTCCTGTATATCCCTGCCCGGCGCCACCGTGTCGGCCAAGCAATTCTCTGTCCTTCTGTCGCCGATTGTTGGGCGCTGACATCGGTTCGCGGAAAAAGCTTGTCAAATAGATCAGCATTTCGATCATAACAGCCCACTTGCCCTTGCAGTCACCGAGCGCGGACTGATCATCATGGAATGCGCGAAGCCACTGCTGTATGGCCACAAGTCGCACAGAATCAGTTGTTTGGGATCGCCATTAAGTTGACTTGTTTAGCCTTTGTGCTGAAGCACCTGTGAGTTGGAGATTTTTCGACCAGAGTTACTGAGAGGACTTGCAATAGAGTATAGAGCGATCCGGGCAAGCCTACGAGCAGTCACCCGAGTCGGTTCGGAAGTGGGTTGACGAGGAGTACCCGAAGATCGCTGTGCAGGCCAAGCAAGAAGGTGCGGAGATTCAGTGGGGCGACGATACAGGGCTGCGCTCAGATGATGTGCGTGGCCGCGGCTATGTGCCGAAGGGAAAGACTCCCGTGGTGCTGGCCAATGCTAATCGATCAAAGCTGAGCGTGATTTCGACGATGACATGCGCCCGGTCTTTGCCGGGAACGCGGCAAACGCCTGGGACTGTAGGTCGGGTGATCCAGCGCACCGGTACTTGCGAGGAAGTCCCATTCTCGAAAGTACTTTGGTAACCCTTCAGCCTGCTTGATCCCCACATCCCTCTCAACTGCACTTGGCCCCTTTTGCTGCACCGTCGCACTTCGCTCCATCCCTTCCATTCACCATTCACGCCCCGCTGCTGATGCAATGTCATCGTCAACTGAAAAATGGCTCTTCCTCACATTTGGTGAACCAATGCTGGTACTTTGCCGGCAAGGTGATTGGGGCTAGAAGTGAACCAAGCGTTGGCGACTTTCCGCCACGGCCATGGGACAGCGGACGTTGGTTCCCGACGCCGGCGAAGTCGTTCTTGGGGAACTTGCGGCTCAAGGGCGCGGCCGTCTCATCATGAGGTTGCGGCCAGTGCGGGAGGAGAGCGTCTGTCCGGCGTGCGGGCGGTCCTCTCGCCGGGTGCATAGCTGGTACCAGCGGCGATTGAGTGATCTGCCCTGGGAGGGGATTCCCGTTCGGATCGAGCTGCGCGTTCGCCGGTTGTTCTGCGATAACGATGAGTGCGGACAGCGGATATTCACCGAGCGGCTGGCGGAAACGGCGCCGTGGTATGTCGCCGCACCCGGCGACAGAGTGCGGCGCTGGAGCTGATCACCTTGGCGCTGGGCGGGGCCGCAGGCTCGCGCTTGGCCGTGCAACTGGGCATCCTTGCCAGCGACTCGACCCTGCTGCGGCAGTTACGACGCAGAGCCGCGTCCAATTCGGCTGCAACGCCGCGCGTGCTTGGCATCGATGATTGGGCATGGCGCAAAGGGCATCGTTATGGGACGATTCTCTGCGATCTGGAACGCGGTAAGGTAATTGATCTGTTGCCCGAGCGCACCGCTGAGAGCGCGGAGCAATGGCTGCGCGCCACCCTGGTGCGGAGATCATCAGTCGCGACCGCGCCAGTCTGTATGCCGAAGCAGCTACCAGGGCCGCGCCCCAGGCTGTGCAGGTTGCCGATCGTTGGCATTTGTTGCACAACCTAAGCGAGGCATTGGTGGACGCCCTACGGCCGCATCATCGTCTGCTCAGCGAAGTGGCGCGAGAAGTCACCCAAGATGCGGATGCAAAGCCCGCGCCGGAGCCGGCTTGCGAGCAGCCATCTACCGCAGTCAAAACGCCGACTCCTGCCAGGCAGGTGCAACAGCAGAACCGGGAACGCCGCCTGGTGCGCTATGAAGCGGTGATGGAGCAAGTCCGACAAGGCGCGTCCCAGCAGCGGGCCGCACGCCAGCTCGGTCTGGACCGAAAGACGGTGCGCCGCTGGATTCGCGCTCAGGGCTTTCCGGAACGCAAACAGACCGAGCGTTCCTCGGCCCTCGATCCATTCCACGAGTATCTGGAGTTGCGCTGGCAACAGGGATGCCACAACGGCGCCCAACTCTGGCACGAGTTGCACACGCAAGGCTTTGCCGGAAGACCTGGCATCGTTCGGGCGTGGATCAGAAAACATTTCGGCTCGCGTAGATGCCGGAGCCGACAACCGCCTTCCCCTGCGGCGCCTCCCCGCGCCTCCCCGCGGCAAGTCGCTTGGTGGCTGCTCAAGCAACCCGAACAAGCCCGCCGCTATCTGGATAAACTCAACCAGCGTTCTCCACAGATTACCCAATGCGCCGCTTTGGCGCGTGAGTTCTTCCGCATCATCCGCAAGCGCGACGCCGCAGCCTAGCCGGCCTGGCGCAACGCCACTGCCGCCACTCCATTCGTCAACTTCACTAAGCACTTGTGCCGGGACGAAGCTGCTTTCCTTGCTGCTCTCCAACACCCCTGGAGCAACGGTCCCGTCGAGGGCCACATTCACAGACTGAAGCTCATCAAGCGGTCCATGTACGGTCGCGCCAAGTTCGACCTGCTGCGGATTCGCGTGCTCAACGCCCCCTGAACTTCAACTCCGAAAACAAACAGCGGAGCCTTGTGCCGCCTTCACCAAATTTGAGGAAGAACCATTTCTAGATTAACGGTGACAGATGCAACTCTTAGAAGTGTTCTGCCCATGATTTATTCCGTTCATACGTATATCGTCGCTCAGCCTCGCCCCTTCCTGCTCGCCTTCCGCGATTCGGGTCTTTGGCATATCCTTGCGCGCCGGCGGCTTCCGGGTGACATAGGAACCAGCGTTCCGCGCAGCCAGGCCTGCTCGTCGCAATGGCTCGTCATCCACTTCGGCTCAGCGACCTGAAGACACTGCTTGCAGAGATCCTCAGAGCAAAACCAGGAGGGGACGTTCTGCGTTTCTTTGTTGCCCATCTCTGAGACTGGCCATGACATGGAGTGAGCTGAAAGCGGGTTGGTCGATGGTGGCAACATCGGCCAGCCCTTCGCTGATGGCGTAGAGGAGCGCCTGAAATCACGGTTCAAGTCGTCAAGCGCAATGAACTGCATGCCTTGTCGTGCTGCCGAACGCGGGGTCGTCGAACGCTGCTTCGGATGGCTGAATTTATGTTGGGCATGCTGACATCGCTATTTCAAGAAGTGTGGATTGAGATGTGAGCCGCCGAGAAAACAGCAGGAGCGATCTGAATGCTGTACAATGATGCTCATATCGTCTATTTGTAGCTTGCCTCTTGTTCTACTGCTGCTGTTGCAGAGCATGAGGCAACCTACAAATAGGGGAGAAATCAATGGCGGGCAGCACATCGATGGGCTTGGACAGGAACGTGAACCAATGACAGAATTTCAGGAGTGTGTCGGTCATAGGTGTTCGAGTCTTAGAATCAACGACCTGCAAACTCTGCCATATTTGATAGGCCGTTCATTTTATGAGACTTATCAGATCTCAAATCCTAATGAGTGATACGCTCCTTAGGTCAAGCAAAGGGCGACTAGAGTTCCTTTGAAGTGGAGGGCGCGACACTAATATCGGATGGCTTAAGCATTCTGAACAAATTGCAGTAGAAAACGTGACAAGGCTATATCGACATGCCAGTTGTGAATGGTCGAGTGAGAGTCGCTCGCCAAGAGAAAGGACAAAGGCCACATAACATACCGGACTGTGTGGATAGATTAAGCATGCAAACTGACAAAGGATCATTATTCAAAGACTCGGCAGTGTACTTAACTGCAAATATTATCAATGCGGTGATCCCATTTGCCTTGCTTCCGATTCTGACGAGGTATTTGAGTCCGGATAAGTACGGCGAAGTGGCAATGTTTCAAACGTTACTGGCATTTCTGGGGGCACTGGTCGGGCTTGAGACATGTAGCGCTGTATCTCGGAAATATTTCGACGAGGGGGTAACAAATAAAGAATTAAGTGAATATATCGCCGTATCTCTTCAGGTCATTCTTGTATCCGGGACGTTGCTGCTACTGGTCATTCTTGCCGGTGGAGGCGTGCTAGCAAACGTATTTAAGTTGAATACGGTATTCATGTGCTATGCGGTGATTACCGCGGTTGCAACAGCATGTCTGCAGCTACGCCTGACTCAATGGCAGGTGCGCAAAAAGGCAAAACAGTTTGGGGCTTTTCAGAACCTGCAAAGTCTGATCAACATGATAATTTCCCTTATATTGGTGGTCGGAATGAAGATGGGGGCCAGTGGCAGGATTATGGCGCAGGTATGGACGGCCGTGCTTTTTGCCTTAATTGCCATTTGTTCGTTGCAGACTGACGGGCTGCTGCGGTTTATCTCCTGGAAGCCATCCTACATGAAGGACGCGCTCAGTTACGGTGTGCCGCTGGTGCCGCATTCAATCGGGATTATTTTGCTGTCGATGATCGATCGCGTGATTATTGCGGATAAAATAGGCATAGGAGAAGCAGGTATCTACATGGTGGCAGTGCAGCTTTCCATGGGACTCTACTTGTTGTTTGCGTCGCTGAACAATGCATATTCGCCATGGCTGTTCATGAAGTTGACGACGAACAATGCGCGGGAAAAGCGTATGATCGTAAAGTATACATACGTCTTTTACGTTGGTGTATTATTAATTGCATTGTTAAGTTTTGCGGTGGGGCCGTGGGCGGTAAATCTTCTGGCTGGCGCGAAGTATGAACGGGCAGGGAGAATCATTGGGTGGCTTGCCTTGAGTCAATGTTTTTTGGGAATGCAGTACAGCGTTGTGAACTTTATCTATTATTCAAAGCGCACGGGACTTCTTTCATTGTCGAGTCTTGGAACAGGCGTCTTGAATGTCGTTTTGCTACTGGCGCTTGTCCCGCGAATGAAGATCGAAGGGGCCGCGATTGCAATGGCTGTATCGATGGGGGTAAGATTTTTGATTTTATGGGCAGTAGCTCAGAAATCGCATCCAATGCCTTGGCTTGTTACTTTGAACGGAGGTTGTAAATGCTGAAGAACTCAACGATTTTAGTCACTGGAGGCACGGGATCATTTGGCAACACATTTGTTCCCATGACACTTGCCAAATACAATCCCAAGAAACTGATCATATTTTCTCGTGACGAAATGAAGCAGTGGGCCATGGCGCAGAAGTACCAAGGCGATGACCGAGTCCGCTTCTTCATAGGAGACGTCAGGGATAAGGCGCGGTTGTACCGTGCGCTCGACAATGTGGATTACGTGGTGCATGCCGCCGCGACCAAGATTGTGCCAACGGCCGAATACAACCCGTTTGAGTGCATCAAGACTAATATCATCGGAGCAATGAACCTGATAGATGCCTGCATCGACAAGGGTGTGAAGCGGGTGGTGGCTTTATCCACAGACAAGGCAAGCAGTCCGGTGAACCTGTACGGAGCGACGAAGCTGGCCTCAGACAAAGTGTTTGTGGCGGGCAACTCGTATGCGGGGGGGCGTGACACGCGGTGTGCGGTTGTGCGCTATGGAAACGTCATGGGCTCCCGCGGTTCAGTAATTCCGTTCTTTATGTCGATCAAGGACCGGGGCGTATTGCCGATCACAGACCCACGGATGACACGGTTCATGATTTCCCTAGAGCAAGGCGTTGAGTTGGTGTGGCATGCATTCGACGACATGACTGGCGGCGAGATTTATGTAAAGAAGATTCCGTCGATGAAAGTCACTGATCTTGCTCGCGTAGTGGCCCCGGAGGCCAGGCAGGAGATCATCGGCATTCGGCCGGGTGAAAAGCTTCACGAGCAAATGATCGGGACAGAAGACTCGTTCTACACCTTCGAATACGAGGCGCACTACAAGATTCTCCCTGCGATCCATGAGTGGGACAAGGATGCGCACCGCATCAAAAACGGCAAGAAGGTGGCTGAAGGATTTAGCTACACGAGCGACAATAATACGGAATGGATGAGCGACGCAGAACTACAGGCGTGGATCGAGCAGCACAAGGCCAAAATAGGACAGTTCTAATGCGGTTGTCATTGGGTACGGCTCAGTTTGGATCGGCTTATGGGATTGCCAATTCCAGCGGGCAGATTCCGTATGCTGAGGCAGAACAGATATTGGCGTATGCCCGCCGCTCCGGGATTGATGTACTGGATACGGCGATCGTGTATGGAGAGAGCGAAACCGTTCTGGGCCGGATCGGAATGCAAGGCTGGAAGTTGATCACGAAGCTTCCGCCATTGGATGAAGAAGTAACTGATGTTGAGTCATGGATGTTTCAGCATGTGGATGCAGCGCTTTCCAGACTGAGAATTGATGGATTATATGGTCTTCTTCTGCATCGCCCGGAAGACATGCTGGGACGAAATGGAGCTGCGTATAGGCGGGCTCTTGAGGGGCTGCGTGAAACGGGGCGGGTTCGGCTCCTAGGGTACTCCATCTATTCTCCGGAGATGCTTGAGGAATTGACAGCACAGTTCTGGCCCGACATCGTGCAGACTCCGTACAACGTGTTTGACCAGCGGATACGAACCAGTGGATGGCTGGAGCGGTTGACAAAGGGAGGCTGTCGGGTTCACGCGCGGTCTGTGTTCTTGCAAGGGCTGTTGGTGATGGAGGCCACAAGGCGGCCGGCCTATTTCCAGAAATGGAAAATTCCTCTGGGAAGATGGAAGATGCTTGTGGAGAGTGCGCAAGCCAGTCCGTTACAGGTGGCCGTGAATTTCGCTTTGCAGCAAGAAGGCCTGGAGCGAGTAGTTGTCGGCATAGACAGTCTAAGCCAACTAACCGAGTTGGTGGCGGCGGCCCAGAAGATAGCGATACCGGATCTGGCGGAACTAGCGAGCGAGGATCCGCGATTGATCGAGCCGTTTCGGTGGGAGATGAAATGAGCACAGTGGCAATCGTGCAGGCGAGGATGGGGTCATCGCGACTACCAGGAAAGGTCTTGGCTGAACTCTGCGGGAGACCCATGCTGGAAGTGCTGTTGTATAGAGTGAATCGGGCTGAGAAGGTCGACAAAGTAGTTGTAGCTACGACAACCAATCACAAGGATGACGTGCTAGTGCAGTGGCTGCAGCGACAAGGAATAGCTCATTACCGTGGCAGCGAAGAGGATGTGCTGGATCGATTCTGGCAGTGCGCACGGCATTATGAAGCGGATGTGATTGTCCGTGTGACAGCAGACGATCCGCTGAAAGACCCGGAAATTATCGATCAAGTAGTCAGCCTTCTGGAAGAGTCAGAAGGACTAGACTATGTGTCAAACACGATCAAACCGACGTATCCGGAAGGGCTAGATATCGAGGCGTTCCGTTTCCGAGCCTTGACGTTGGCATACGAGGAAGCTAAGTTGATGTCCGAACGTGAACACGTTACGCCGTACATCTGGAAGAATCCTGACAAGTTTGCGTGCCGCAGCTTGGAAATGGAGCCGAATCTGAGTAAGTGGCGCTGGACGGTGGACAAGCCAGAGGATCTTGAATTTGTGCGGACAGTGTTAGCGCATTTTGGTAATGATTTCGGCGTTGGATACAGGGCGATTATCGAGTTAATCTTGCAGCATCCGGAACTGTCCGAGATCAATGCGGGGACGATTCGTAACGAGGGCTATCTAAAGACGATTGCCATGGAGGGATCAAATGAGTAAGACAATCAGCCGTATCGGCTCATCAGAGCGTGAAAATATAAACCAAGTGCTTGACTCAGGGTTTCGCAGTTCAAGCGGAGCAACCTTCATGCGGCGACTTGAACAGGCGTTTGCGAGCCGGTTTGGATCGTCGTACGCAGTGTCCTTTGTCAACGGGACAGCGACGATGCATGCGGCGCTGGAAGCGATGGGGGTAGGCGCAGGTGATGAAGTGATTGTTCCGCCATTGACGATGTCATCGACGACGTTCGCCGTGTTGCAGGCCAATGCCACGCCGGTCTTTGCGGATGTGGATGCGGATACGTTCGTGATCGACGCGAAATCAGTCGAAGAACTGATAACGCCGAATACGAAAGCAATCATAACGGTGTCCTTGTACGGTCTATGTCCGGACATGGACGTGATCATGGCCATCGCACGAAAGCACGGCGTCAAGGTGATTGAAGACAACGCTGAATGTTATCTGGGAAAATACAAGGGACGAATTGTCGGGACTCTGGGCGACTGCTCGAGTTTCAGCTTTCAAAGCTCAAAGCATCTGACAAGCGGAGAAGGCGGCATGGTGCTGACGGAGGATGAGGCTCTGGCCGAGAACATCCGAAGAGTGCAGTCGTTGGGGTATGCCGGCGTAGGAGCTACGAAGGCGCGGATCACGAAGAAGGATATTCAGGACCCGAATTATTCACGCCACGTCTCGTTGGGATGGAACTACCGAATGTCAGAACTGTGCTGTGCTGTGGCGTTGGCGCAGGTGGAAAACATTGATCAGTTAGTCGGCCGTCGGATCGAGGCGGCGCGGATATTTGCCGAGGCGACGACGGAGTATCACAGCTGGTTCATACCGCAGCGGGTCGGCTCCGACTATGTGAACTCCTACTGGACGTGGGTCTGCAAGAATGAACATCCGACGGCGACATGGCATGAGATCCGTGATGCGTTTTTGGCCAACGGCGGGGACGGAGTCTATGCAGCTTGGCAACTAACCTACCTTGAGCCGATGTTCAAGGAGCAGAATCTGCTTGGTCGAGAGAAGTTTATCGCGCCGCGCAGGCTGGAGTCCTACCGGCTAGGTCTGTGCCCGACGGCCGAGCATCTGCAAATGCGACTGTTTCAGTTCAAGACCAACTACTGGGATTTATCGCAGGCGCGCCAGCAGGCCGAAATCCTGCAGAAGACCCTAAAGCAGTTTTCCTGATAAGGCGGACAGAGGCAGGAATGAAGAAGATACTGGTCTTGGGAAGCAACGGCCTTTTAGGGGCATCGCTGGTTCCTTACTTGTTGGAGCGCGGGGAAAACGTAATAACGGCAGGTCGGTCAAGTCAACTTGATCATGTGCTGAACATGACGGACGTAGAGGCCGTGCGGTCACTGATCGAAGCAGTGCATCCTGATGTAATGATCAACTTGATTGCGGCGACCAATGTGGATGTGTGCGAAATTGATGTGCCGATGGCCGTGCAGGGTAACGCGTTAGTGCCGAGTTTCCTGTCGACGGCGATTGCGCAGAGCCGTTGTCCTGACATACACTTGATTCACGTTTCAACGGATCAGGTGTACGACGGCAAGGGAGGGCACAAGGAAGCCAACATCAGCCCAATGAATGTATATGGACTGACAAAGCTAACCGGAGAGTTGCTGATCAAGTGCAAGAAGGCGACGATCCTGCGCACAAATTTTTTCGGCAAGAGCCGTAGCGCGACGAGAGAGAGTTTCAGCGACTGGATCTATAATTCCCTCCAGCGTGAAGAGCCAATCACGCTGTTTACCGATGTTGTGTTCAACGCGATGCACATCAGCAGCTTGTGTGTTCTGATGCAGATCATTTACAAGAATCAGATAACGGGTACTTACAACGCGGGCTGCAGGACGGGCATATCGAAGGCAGACTATGCCATTGCGTTTGCCAGTGCGCTGGGACTGTCCCTGAAGACCGCCAGCATGGGAGAGTTGACGGCGCGACCTCTACAGGCCAGACGTCCGCTGAATATGACCATGAATGTGGACAAGTTGAGTTGCGCGCTGGCCCCTTATGGGGCTAGGTGTCCAGAGATGCAGGATGAGATTGCCAAAACAGCCATGGAGTACGAGCATGCGTAAACCAAGCACCGAACTGCGTATCGAAGGCAGGCAAATTGGGGAAGGACACCCGGCGTACTTCATCGCTGACATAGCGGCCAACCATGACGGAGATCTGGGCCGGGCGCGGGAGTTGATCTTTCTGGCCAAGGAAGCTGGGGCAGATGCCGCCAAGTTTCAACACTTTCGGGCGGCGAGCATCGTCAGCGATGTAGGGTTTCGTGCGCTTGGGGGAAAATCCCATCAGGCGAGCTGGAAGAAATCAGTCTTCGAAGTGTACCAAGATGCGTCAATAAGCATGAACTGGACGGCGAGTTTGAAAGAGACGAGCGCGCGGGCCGGGATCACATTCTTTACCAGTCCGTACGATTTTGAACTGGTGGACGCCATCGATCCATATGTGCCAGCCTATAAAGTCGGGTCGGGAGACATTACCTGGATTGAAATCATCCGACACATCGCATCGAAGGGAAAACCGTATTTGATTGCTACAGGAGCTTCGAGCATGGACGATGTGCAGAGAGCGGTCAACGCCGGACTGGAATTGAATGAGCAGCTGGCACTATTGCAATGCAATACGAATTACACGGGCTCGATAGAAAATATGCGTTACGTTCAGCTGAATGTGTTGAAAACTTACCGGGCCATGTATCCGGAAATGGTTCTGGGGTTGAGCGACCATACGCCGGGATACGCCAGCGTGCTGGGGGCCATCGCGTTGGGCGGCAAGATCATTGAGAAGCACTTTACGGATGACATCAGCCGCGAGGGACCAGATCACAAGTTCTCCATGTGTCCGAAGAGTTGGAAGGAGATGGTGGAGCGGACACGAGAGCTGGAAGCCGCATTGGGAGGCGGCGTGAAAAAAATTGAAGACAACGAGCAGGAAACCGCGATCCTGCAACGGCGCGCCATACGTGCGCGCAAAACACTGCAGCGCGGTCATCAGATAACGGCGGCGGACATAGATGTTCTGCGGCCGTGCCCGAGCGATGCGTTTCCACCTTATAAAATGGACGAGGTTGTGGGCAAGAAAACCACGCGTGAGGTACAGGCAGGAGAGCATCTTGGAGTCTATGACATCCAACAGTGAAAAGCCGATCGCGGCAGTCATACCTGCGCTGAACGAAGCAAAGACCATAGAACGGGTAGTGGCCGGCGTTCGGCAGTATGCGATGCCAATCGTGGTTGATGATGGATCGACTGATGCGACGGCGGAACTGGCCAGAGGGGCGGGAGCAATCGTAATCAGTCACGCGGGGAATCGAGGGTATGAGGCGGCGCTTCAGACGGGATTTGAAAAGGCATGTGAAGCAGACTACGCTTATGTCATTACGCTTGATGCGGACGGACAGCATGATCCTGGTATCATCAAGACGTTTTACGAGCGGATCGTTCAGGGTGAAGATATGGTCATAGGCAGCCGGGATCGCCTGCAGCGCCTGGGGGAAGTAGCCTTTTCCGTAGCTGGTCGGCTGCTGTGGGGGCTGAAAGACCCTATGTGTGGGGTGAAAGCTTATTCAGCTGAGTGCTTGCGCAGTGTTCTTTCAATGCCCGAGTTTGATTCAATTGGAACGAAATATGCGGTGGAGGCGATTCGTCGCGGCTACAAGTTCGTGGAATTGCCTGTGCAGACGAAGCGCAGGGCCGACGCGCCGCGCTTCGGGGCAGGATGGCGGGCGAATATGCGCATCCTGCGAGCGCTGAAGACGCTTATTTTGCTTCCTCTTGCGCAATAAGCTTTGCCCCGTCCTTCAGGATGCAGAGATTAAGTGTATGTCCCGGAGTCGGCCACATGACCTTGAGTGAGTAGACCCAGGGAATTTTGCCAGTTGGTTTTGGGGATTTGATCCATCCGTAGTGGTCGTGGCGGTGGGAATGTGGGAATCGGCTTCCACTCTTTCCAAGGTTTTTGGAAAGAGAGGAAGATAGCACTGTAGCATACGGCCAAGCACACGGTTGACGAGACTGGGTGGGCGAGTTTAAAGAACTGCAGGAGTGTGGCTGGAGATCCAGGCGTCCGGGGTGAGTGTGGCGGTGCGTTGGGTCGAAGTGTTGGAGAGCCCGGGCAGGGTATCGCCGAGGTATTTGCGGATTGGAATTTCGAACCGTCTACAGCTTTCGACCACGGAGAGGATTGCCGCCACTTTTGGTCCGTTTTTCCATCCTGCGATAGCGGTGCAGACGGCAGGGTGAGTTCGGCCAAGCCGGACAGCATGTCGAGCAGGTATTTGCGGATGGGTACGCCGAGTCTGCAGCAGCTCTCGCAGATGCTATAAAGATGGCGGCTATCTTCGGTCCCGCTTCCTTGCTCCCCAGGCGCAGCCAATTACGCCTTCTATGCGCTGAAACCACACGCCCCTTCTTCGACAGGAGGTGTCTGCCGGATAGCATCCAAATCAGCCGATGCAACATTGAGAGAAATCTCCGTACTCGTATACATCCAGATAGGATCCGGGGGACATGTTGACGATGCGCGCCCCCTTCCGCTCCGCAATCTCTCCTATTCGGTAATAGGCATTAAACAAATTAAAGCTTAATGCTATCTTCTCTCGGTAAGTAAAGATGCCTAGGTCAGCCTGCGCTATACCGTCCTTCTCCTCGTAGAAATGTGGAGAAATGCCCTTGCTCACCAGCCAATCATGGTCAAATCCTAGTAAGTTTACGACTTTGAAGCCCATGTACAATGCAACCATGATCGCCATTTGCGCCGTTGATTGGTAGGACAGCGCCGGCCCTGCTAGATCGTCTCCCGTCTTGAGCCAGAATTTAGGAGCCACCGCCGAACAGTAGTAATGAATCTTTTGCACGCTCCTGCCTTTAAAATACGGCCACGCGTCGGAGTTAAACCAGTAGGAATCCGCTTGGACGCCTCTCAACATCATCTGCGGATCTTCCCAGGTCTTGCAGCCGTACGGTTCTCCTATGCAGTGCGCAACTATGTGGAATTGTTCCTTTAGGGGATGCTGTTCAAAGTGATTCATGACTATGATTTTCCTGCCATAAATCCGAGTGAGATCTAACTTGTTCAGGGAGGGTCCATTGGCTATTACATAAACCTCTTCTCCTGCATGCAAATTCTTCATTGCCTTATTAGCCTTTAACATCGACCGATTACAGTTTTTTCCGCGATAACTGATAGATAGATACTTTTTAAAATCAACGATAACTTCAGGAATTAAGTACCTCGCGCCAGGGAAGTTTCGACCGATATCGACCGTCGCACCCTTTCTAGGGTCTTGTTCTTGCCTTGCAGCCATCTCTGCCTTCCTTGCTTCGCACCGTGTTGGGCTGTCTGCCTATAGCTTCCTGGGTTGGAATACCT
>Ga0181517_10001573_pt1 | contig 25079 bp, 19 predicted proteins | sample PEATcosm2014_Bin_31_FD_119748 | JGI IMG/M metagenome (GOLD analysis project Ga0181517, IMG submission 119748) | Peatland microbial communities from MTU Mesocosm Facility, Houghton, MI, USA - PEATcosm2014_Bin01_30_metaG | ecosystem: Environmental > Terrestrial > Soil > Wetlands > Peat | place... | reverse complement strand
CGTCTTGCGCTACCCCTCTAGCGGACCTGTGTCCTGTCCGCAACGCCTACCCTTTAGAAACCCTTCCTAAGGAGCTCCGCCCCTCGCGCCCGCAAGGGGTATCCCCAGTCTTCCGCACTGCGCTGCGCTGCGTTTGTGCAGACCAAGGGGCTTTCCACTCTCGCTGCGCTCCGTTGCAAGCCCTGGGAGATTCCCCACCCCTTGCAGTTGCTACCCCCGCAGGCGTGGGCCTGGGCCAAGGCGTTGTTGTGTGAACAACAACAGCACCGCCATTTCAAACCCGAAAGGACAAAATCAAATGACCATTGCAATTACCGCCACTTACAGCCCCGAAGACAACAAACTCCGCCTCTATGCTTCCAGCCGTCTCGATACCGCTACCTATGAGCGCGTGAAGGCCGCAGGGTTCAAGTGGGCACCCAAGCAAGACCTTTTTGTTGCCCCGATGTGGACACCGAGCCGTGAAGACCTTTGTATTGAGTTAGCCGGTGAGATCGGCGACGAAGACACTACTTTGGTTGAGCGGGCCGAGGTGAAGGCCGACCGATTGGAAGACCTCAGCGTCCGACGCGCTCAGGACGGAGACCGCGCACAAAGCGCCGTTCACGCAATCGCCGACGGCATCCCGTTTGGTCAGCCGATACTTGTAGGCCACCACTCGGAGCGCCACGCCCGGAAGGACGCCGAGAAGATCGAGAAGGGAATGCGCCGCGCCGTCGAGATGTGGAAAGCAGCGGAATACTGGCAGAGCCGCGCCAAGGGTGCAATCCGGCTTGCCAAATACAAGGAGCGCCCGGACGTTCGCGCCCGCCGCATCAAGGGACTGGAGGCCAGCAAGCGCAAAGAGGAAAAGAGCCAGCAAGAGGCCGAGATGTGGCTCAAACTCTGGACAGCTTGCAGCCAGGAGCAAGACAAGAAACTTCAGGCGCAAGTCGCTCTCAGAATCGCCGGAATGTGTCACCTGAATTTAGCTCGCAAACAAGGTGACAAAGAAGACCATCCGCACACGCCCAGCGCATACGATGCACTTACCGGGAGCTTCCCCAGCCTTTACGCGCCGCGCACACTGGACGAGGTTTTTACCGCAGCACTTGCGGCCTACCCGCGCAGCATCGAACACACTCAGCGGTGGATTGACCACTACACAAACCGCACTGCATACGAGCGAGCAATGCTTGACGACCAGGGCGGAACAGTAGCCGAGCAGACCGGCCCAGAGAAGGGCGGCGCTGTGAGGTGCTGGACATTTCGCGGATGGTCATACATCCAGAAGGTCAACAAGGTTTCTGTTACCGTGCTTGACAATTGGGGCAACGGTGGAGCGAACTTCACCCGCACCGTGCCGTTTACCGACCTCAGAGGCGTGATGACGAAAGCCGCCGTAGACGCGGCCCGCGCCGAGGGGCGATTGATTGAGAGCGCAACCAAACAGGGTTTCTCTCTTTTGGACTCTACACCTACCACGTCTCCGGTCCCGGCCCCTAAGCCGGAGCCGGAGGCCGCAGCCACCGTCGAGCACTCCGCGAAGGATGACACGGTTTGCCCGGATGGTCCAGACTGCGAAGACTCCGAATGCAGAGCCGAGAGAATCCGGCAAGGCATTACGCCCACAAACACCCGCGACAAAATCGAGCAAATGCAGAACGCCTTGAAAGCCGGAGTGCAGGTAATCGCCGCCCCGCAACTTTTTCCGACACCGCCCGCGCTGGCCGAGCGCATGGTCGAGGAGGCCGACATTCTGCCAGGTCACTGCGTTCTTGAGCCGAGCGCGGGAACCGGCGCAATTCTTGCAGCACTGCCGAACGTGAGACCGTTCGGCAGCGTGACCGCTGTCGAGATCAATGCAACATTGGCCGCATCATTGGAACAAGTCGCAGACGAAACCATTTGCGGAGATTTTCTGGAGCAGAACAGAAATCTTGGAACCTTTGACCGCATTCTGATGAACCCGCCCTTTGAAAATGGCGCAGACATCAAGCACATTCAACACGCGATGAAGATGCTGAAACCCGGAGGCCGCTTGGTTGCCATTTGCGCAAACGGCCCCCGGCAGCAAACCACCTTGAAGCCTCTGGCCGAGAACTCAGGAGGATGGTACGAAGACCTGCCCGCCGGAACTTTCGCCAGCCAGGGAACCAACGTCAACACTGCAATCTTGCTCATCGAAAACTGACAGCACCCAAGGGCCGGAGCGATCTGGCCCAACCTTTTCCGGCAACTCCGAAGAATGCGTCATTGCCGGTGCCGCCCGCTACGCCCCCGGCACCCCGCCCGCTTTCAGTCCCCATAAAGTCTCTCTTAAAATTGTTGTTGACTTTCAACTCAACATTCTGTCAAACTGAGTCAGTGATGGGAAAACTGACATTAGGAAGTCGGATCAGGGCGCTGAGGCTCGAAACTAAATTATCCCAGCGCGATCTCGCTGATCGCGTGGCGAAGCGGCTGAAAGAAGATGATCGAGGCGGCTTCGATTTCACCTATCTGTCAAAGATAGAAAACGACCGACTCGTACCATCCGCAGTAGTGATCTTGGCCTTGGCTGCTGAGTTGAGTGGCAACAGTGATGAGCTGCTAGCTCTCGCCGGCAAGGCTCCTGTGGATGTTGGCGAAATGCTTAAGAAAAGCGTAGGGGCGAGAATGTTTTTCCGCTCCGCTCTTTCAACACGACTTTCGGAGGAGGATTGGAAAAAGCTTCTACAGCAGATTCCAAAAGAAAAATGAAATTCTACCGGAATGAGCAGATCGAGCAAATCGCGGAGCAGCGCCTCCATGAATTCGAGCAAAAGCTGGAGCGTCCACTCTCCTTTCCCATAGATATTGAGCTTTTCGGTGATCTCGTTCTGGGATTATCCATGCTCTGGGAAGAAATTGAAGAGATACCCGGAGAAGAAGTTCTTGGGGGTCTTCGCGCTCCCGATAGGCTGATTGTTATGAATGAAAGCCATCAGCAGGAAATGGAACAAAAGCCAGGGCGCCGCCGCCTAACCCAGGGACATGAGATGGGACACTGGGAACTTTTTGTAGATAAATCGAAGCTCGACCATCCAGATCTATTCGATGCCGCCGCTCCTGAGATATTTGCTTACCGTAGTTCCACTGGAGGGCAAGTCGAGATCATTCAAACCCTGCTCACGTCCGAGCCAGGCCGGGACATTTTGCGGCAAATCAATAGCCGCGCGGATACCTCTGACGAAGCGCGCTCTGTCAATCGCTATGCCGCTGCCATCCTAATGCCTCGAAGCGCCGTCATCGAGGAGGCTCGAAAGATAGATCGAACGCAATGGAGAAACCTCTATCTTCTCGCGGAGCACTTTGGGGTAACTATTTCGGCGCTACGCGTTCGGCTGGAGCAACTCAATCTCTTGTACGTAGATCAGAAAACAAACACCCTTTATCCATCACGTGAAGAAGCGCACGGACAAGGCCAACTCTTTTAAAAAAAATGGAGATGTTGAGTTGATGTTCAACAACAAATCAGAATCGCGAGGCCGAGAGCCACCTAGAAAGGCGGTCTCAGTAGCGATGCTGTCTGTTAAGAAAACGCGGGCGCTCTGATGACGGCGCTCAAGCAAGAAATAACCGATCCCAAAGAGAGGAAATTCGAGATGACAGAATTTGAAGTTACCTGCATTAACAAACCAGACCGCTACAGTGCTCACGAGCACATCACCCACATCGGCAATATCGCCGCCCATTGGCGTATAACTCGTGAGTTGGCAATCAAGAAGATTGATGCACAGGAAGAAGCTTTCTTCACGATAGATCGTGCCACCGGGAAGAAAGTGTACATCCGCGTTGTACGAGGCGACGGAAACAAGGCCCCTTATCTCAGAACATATGCTGACGGTAAGTGGCAGGACAATCTGTTGGCTTTGGATGAATGTAACGGAACATGCAAGATTATCGGCTAGGTATGGTTAGAAGAGGGTTGGAACTTTGCAGCTCTGGCCCTCTTCCGTTTAACCAATCAGTGTTGGACAATGTCTCTTTTTATGTTTTGTTCGGGAATACAATGGAGAGTAACAGAGCATGGCTATTAATGGGATCGACCAAGTCGCATCGATATTGCTACTCCACCGACACCCCGATGGTGTGATCTCGTTCGCAGTTGAAAGCGACGGCCGCTGGAGGCCGGTGCACGCTGTCCGGGCGGGAGATCTGGAGAGCATATTCCCAGAGTTTCGAGAACAGCTACTCAAGGATTCCTTTGTTTCCATCAACGCGGCTCATCGCATGTCGCGGCGGTCTTCCCATAAGCTCGGGATGCCAGCCCATAAAACAGAGACCCTGCGCTACTTGTGTGCCTGCTATTGCGACATAGACTGCTACAAGATTGGCATCGACTGCGATACGGCGATTAAGTTTGTCAGCGAGCGAGTAAAGTGTGGTGACTTGCCGGTGCCGTCAGCGATTGTTAGAAGCGGCCGGGGGCTGTGGCTGTTTTGGCTCCTGCATGATGAGGCAGACAAGTCACAAGCACACCTTGGGGCGTATGCCGACAACCAGCGAAACCATCTACAGCTATACGCGAGAATAAACCGGGAAATCGGGCGTCGCCTGGCCGAACTTGGCGCGGACCCGGTGGCGACGGATGCGGCAAGGTATGTGCGGGTGCCAGGGTCATTTCGCAATGATGTTGAAGAGGAGGTTCTTTGGCAATGGGAAGATCCTAGCGGAGAGACGGTTGTGAGCTACTCTTTGTTGGATCTGGGTGAGAAACTCGGCGTCAACAAGACCGCGTCTCATAAGCCTGCTGCTCAGACTGAGCCAGCGGGGAAGCACCCCCTGCGGCGACATGGTTTCATCGCCGCTAACGCCAACAAACTCGCCGCATTCCAGTCTCTACACGGGCTGCGCGGCGGCTTCGCCGAGGGCAAGCGGTCCATTGCTGCTTTCATTTTCGCAGTGTCGCTGAAATGGGCCGGACGGTCACGGACGGTAGCGACTAGGGAACTGGAGGAATTTGGGCGCACATGTCGCCCGCCATTCCCTCAAGCGGAATGCCACAGCGCGGTCAAGAGTGCCTACAAGAAAAAGAGAACAACGATGAGTTACCGCTGGGTCGCAGACCAGCTCGACGTGACGGTAGCCGAGGCTATTTGTATTTCTCAAATTATTGGAAAACCATTTCCTGCGGCTACTCGATTCGGAGGCCAGCTTGCCGTAGCCGCGCCGCAAACGATCAGTGCGCGCGCGACAGCACTTATTTTGCGGCGAATTGAAATACGGAAGGTCGTAGAGGAGCGCGGGTACGTTCCATCGTCTCGTGCGCTCCGGGATATGCTCCTGTGTGCCGGAGTGAGCGTCGGCCATGTTACGGTGATGGCGGATTTGAGGGCAATGGGATTGATTGATGATTCAGTAGCTCGGCGCCATTCCTCGCTTTATCCTGCTACCCTTCTTGAGTCTCTGTTTCCTTCTTCCATCCGGGAAGCAGGTTCCACTTCTTTGATTGCAATAGAAAGTGAACAGGGCGCGGAGACTTCTTCGGGGAGGGACGATTGCTTCCCGAATCACATGAGGCAGGCGACCGCTGCGTAGATGCGGCCAATTTCACCTTTTCGTTGCGTTAGGTAAAAATAGCCAACATGAAATGGGCGTTTGAGACAGTGCGCAAAGACTGACACTCTGGGTTTAGGCTAGTACCCCTTAAACCAGTCCCAAAAGCCGCGCTTTGTATTCTGTGCTTCTGTCGGCGCAACCGCTTGCATTCCAAAATACTGATCGCGAGTGTCCCGATCTCGGGTCCGGCCCCATTCGATCTCGTCTTGGCTCATGTTGCCAGCCCAAACGGCAGTGTCGCGGAAAATGAAGTAGTGCGAGCGGCAAGGGAAACTCCAACTGCCGACGGACGGGGCCAGCGTTACGGTCTCGCCGTCAAACGTCAGTTGCCAACCAACAGGACTAATAGGCGTCACCACCTTCAAGCCACATCCGCAAAAGCAGTTGTGGACAGCCGTTGCGTAGGGGATTGATACATAGAGGACGCCTTCCATGCGTTCCTTCGGGATGAACTCCACGAACTCATGCTTGATCCTGACTAAACGCCTCATTCGTAGTCCTCGTTAATCATCTCGTTCCCCGCGATCACGAAGACGCTGAAGTGCTCGTTGCCGTCATCAGCGTAGAAACCGAACAGCTTTTTCCACTTGATGACGGCGATGGCGGCGTTTAGCGCGTTCAGCTCCACAACCTGAATGTCTTTGTCGTACTCATTGATCTCGTCAGTCGTCGTGAAGGCGATCCGGTTCTTCTCGTAAACATGTTTACGCTTCGCAGGAGTACTCGTCGTGGTACGGATCTGGCCGCGCAGGCGGTCGCCGTTCATGGTGACGCCCATGCCGACATCCACAAATGGAATGCCGACGGCTTCCAGTTTCTCTACGATGGGTCTCTTGCCCTTGCCCTCCATGCAGAGGAACACAAAATCTAAACCTTCCAGCATATGCAGCGCGTCAGGCCCCATCGACTTCGGATGTACCTCGATGCCGCGGCGCATCTTCCCGTAGGTGCGGGCATGGAACGCGACCTTGGTCAACCTTTCTTCAAGTTCTTCGCCAGACGCTGCGCCAGGTGCGCGGAATGCGTTGTGTTGGTCGAAAGTGTCGCCGTCGAAGAGATGAATCTCTTTCACTGGCGTCTTCGCGACAAAGTCGAGGACGTAGGAGCCAGTTCCGCCCAGGCCGACGATTCCGATCCGCAGCAGCTTAAGCTTGTCATTGATTGCCACAATATCAGCACGGCTGCTGGCCGTATCTTCGTAGAGGAATACGAAGTCATCGGGGTCCGCCCGTCGCGGCTTGAAAATCTGCGCGGTCACAGTCGGATCGATTGCCTGCGCGGGTCCAGAGATCTTAGTCGCGTAGTGAGACATCTTGTGGTGGAAGCCATCGTACTTGTCCGCAGGTTTTGGTTTGCACGAGAAGTTCCACTTCACCGCGTGGTCTGAGATCACCATAGGTGTCTCGCTCGGTCCTAGCCCCTGCATAATGCTGCCGTCTTCATTGCAAGGGCAGTCACCAACCCACTTGGCTTGGTGATCGCTGGGCGGTTGCGCGAGGTCGTTGGTTAGGTCGAGCGCTGCGATCAGGATGCCGCGCTTAATTTCACGCTTTTCGTTCACGTAGGGCACTTCGTGCATCAGCAGGTAGCCGTCAACCACCTCGATGTCAAAACCCTCGTCGCGCAGCTTCTTGAGTTCAGGACTACGATCGATCGGTCGGCGTGACATCGAAGATCATCCTATTCTTGATTTTGACGGAATGGCCGGCGGTTAGCGTCCCCTTAGGGGTTGTCGATGGCCCGTTTCGGTAGGATACCGTGAACTCGATGCAGCTCCCGCTCGGCGGAACTGGGTAAGCGAGTTTCACGACATCTTCGAACGAAATGCGGGTTTCGGTCTCCTCGTGCTGTTCGCCGTTCACAAGGATCGTCACAGCCTTCTGGCTGTAGAAGTGATCGTCCTGCTTCAGATGGATCACCGTCGCGTCACGCGGCACCTCATGGTCCTCATGGTCGCCGCCGACTTCGCAGAAGAGTTCGCGGTGTTCCGCTATATGGGCCAGCTCATAGAGAGCTTCACCCGTTGTGGGGCTGGGAGATTCGTAGACCTCCCGGTCGATGTAGATGCGCACCAAGTCCTCGCCGTGGTGCCGATGCTCGGCCTCCTTAAGTTCCTCCACGGCCTTTTCGACATGCTTAAGCGCGGCCTTTTCGTCTGCCTGTGCCTTTTCGAGTTCTGCCTCGGCCTCTTTAAGGTTGGCCTCGGCCTGCTTCACTTCGTCAACTGGTTCCATGTGGTGTTCATCCTTTCTCGTAATGCCGGATAAATCTTGGGTTCCGGCTTACAGCCTCGATATGTTGTATTCAGAATAGTGCTTGCTGGCAAACGTGTCAATGTCAGCTAGGTAAACAGTTTGCGATATTGACATTTTACCGTTTATCATCCATGATGGAAATCACATGCAGGATGCGCCCAAAGATCGTAACCTTTATTCGCAACTGGGAAGCGCCATTGCGAAGACAAGAGACAAAAGGAAGATGACGCAGGAGCAGCTTGCAGAAAAGCTGAGTCTCTCTCGCACCTCAATAACCAACATCGAGCGAGGAAGACAGCACATTCAGCTTCACGCGCTGTATCGACTCGCAGAATGCTTAGATGCCGAGATTTACGATCTCCTGCCCGCTCGAAAATCTCTGCTGGCAGCGCCGACATCCGAGCTTGTTGCACTAAGCGACGATGAGTGGCTGAATCGCACGATATCCACGGAGAAATCCCGCCATGCCCATATCCCGCAAACAACTGATCGACGAAGTGGAAAAGCTGCTGAAAAGTAGCGGCGTCTTGAAAGCGCCTGTGGCAGTTGAACGAATCGCCCGGAACTTAAAGATTGATGTGCGTTTTTCCCCCACGCGCGAAGACGTGTCAGGTGCGCTTGTTGTAAAAGATGGCGCTGCTTTTATTGCAGTCAACGACGCGCATCATGAGAATCGACAACGATTTACCATTGCACATGAGATTGGCCATTTCTGCCTGCACAAACCCGGAGAAGGGGTACACTTCGATGAAGATTTTCGAGTGTACGGTAGAAACAGCAAATCCTCTTTGGCCACCGACCCAAAGGAGATTGACGCAAATCAGTTTGCGGCGGAGCTTCTGATGCCAAAGAGTTTTTTATTGTCCGATTTTTCTGGAATGAAGGGCGACCAGGAGGACATTGTGGTCAGGCTCGCGAAACGATACAAGGTTAGCCGTCAAGCAATGGAATACAGACTGGCCAACCTCGGCTTATTGGTCCCAACTTTCGAGTGATTTGGCCATGAGTCTCGGAAGTTCTTCACTAGCTTGAAACCGTCCAGCCGATTGCGTAAGCGCCGCTGCATTGAGGTGATTGACGCGGAGGCATTGTAGATCATGGAATCAACAAATGCGGGACAGTCACAGCCCCAAGTTGTCATTGACGGCGACGGCTATCTCCTGCTCGGAACCGAGGTAGCGTTCGGTCGTTTGGATGGATGCGTGGCCGAACAAGAACTTGATCTGCTCCAGGTCGCCGCCGTTCTTGCAGCAGAGTTTCGCGCAGGTACGGCGCAGATTATGTGCGCCGAAACGCTCGATACCGATGGCTTTCGCGGAGGTTTCGACCACGCTCCACACTGCCCAGTCGCTCAATTCCTCTCCCACGACACGCCCACCTTTGGAGACCGGCCGGAGCTGCCGTCCGGCACTATGGCCAGCGGCAGCCGTCCACGTGTCCATCAGGAGCTTAACCCACATGGGGATGGCCACCGTGCGAATGCGGCCACCTTTGCCGCAGAGATCGGCAATCACCCAGCGGCCTTCGCGCTGCTAAATATCCTCCATCTTGAGCGCGGCCCGTCATCCATCTCTTCCGTGCTCGCAAACGGACGATTGCAATAGCGGATGATGTTGAAGTGCCCGAAGTGAAAATCGGATGTAAACCAGGTATCGGCCATGTCTCTATTATGGAAGATCGCTTGCCGAGGCGGCTACTCTTATGCAGCACAAAAGATCGCAGTGGCTGCCCACCCCGACGAAGCTGCTGCCAGCCAGGATCAGCACAAAATGTGTCCGAGATCAGCAGGATTGTGATCGTCAATATCTTTCCGGTATGGAACTATATCGACATGGCGATATTCAACGAAGAGCAGCGTTCAACTCGGCTTTTCTCATTCGGAAAGAGAGCCGGTAAGGTTGGCCGATTCTTCGAGAATGTCGAGCAAGGCTTGCGCGCAGTAGACGCGGTCGCGTTTGGCCTCTGTCGCTTGCTTCACAATTCCGAAACGCTCCAGCCGCTCGATTGCGCGCTGTGCTGTCGTGAAGGCAACGCCCAGCTCGCCGGCAATCCCGGTGGCGGAGATGAACGGATTGGCCGCCAGCAGATCGACAATCCGAAGCGGAGTATTGGTTGACTCGCCAGCTACCTGCCGTTGCCATTGGGCAAGAATCACGTTAATGCGAGTCGCCCTGCTCAGAGCGTCCTGTGAGGTGCGGGCGACGCCGAAGAGAAAGTATTCCAGCCAGTCGTTCCACGCTCCGCGCTCACTCACCCCACGCAGTCCCTCGTAGTAGTCGCGCCGCGTCGCTTCAAAGAACGCCGACAGATAGAGCAGGGGAGCCGGAAGAATCTTTTGCTCAATCAGAAACAGTGCAATCAACAAGCGACCAACGCGGCCATTGCCATCCAGAAACGGATGCACGGCTTCGAATTGGTAGTGGGCCAAGGCAATTGTCACCAGTGGCGGTAACTCGGATGCGTAGAGAAATTTCTCCCAGGCCGCGAGACACGGCTCAATCTCACCGGGCGGCGGCGGAATAAAAGAGGCCGTCGCCAGCGTGCTTCCCGGTTTGCCAATCCAGTTCTGCGATCTGCGGAATTCGCCCGGAGTTGCCTGGTCTCCTCTCACGTCCGCCATGAGCTTGCCGTGCAACTCGCGGATGAGCCGGACGCACAGAGGGAGTTTGTGAAGCTGGGCGATTCCATGCTCCAGCGCAACGATATAGTTTCCGACTTCGCGCAAATCTTCCGGGCTGCGTTCGACAACCGCCCCGGCTTCGGCAGCCAGCAGTTCTCCCAATGTGGCTTGCGTGCCTTCGATCCGGCTCGACAGAACGGCTTCACGGCGGATGAACGGGCGAATGAGAACGTGAGGGTTGGGCAGCCGCCCACCTTCGCCAGCAAGTCTCCCGATGAGGCGATCCGCTTCAGAGAGCGAGCGGATCAGTCGAGGCGTCCAATCGAAAACTGGGGGCAAGGCCGCAGGGACAAACGCGCTGTAGGTGCCTTGGGAGACCTTCTGGCCCGGTATCGCTTTACGTTGGCTCATTGGTTTCACGGGCGCTAATAGCGCCCGACCTCTATTAGCGTTATACACGATAAACGAAAATAGCGCGCCCGCCTATTTGCGTGAATGATAATCGAGATGCACCCAATTCTCAGGTTGATCGGTTAGCAAAAGCATGATTCTTTGGTGGAGAATTGTTCCGTTGGAGGGAACAATTTGTGCTTACAATGAAATCACGGAGCCAGGGAATCGGACGTGGGCACAAACCAGATGCAATCTGGGCACACTTTTTGAAATTTACGAAAAAGTGCCAAACCTCTGCTTTTTAGCGGAAGAAGTCGCGAAATGGTCGAGGGAGAAAACCTGTTCCAGACCTCTGCAATCCAACGGAAGAGGTTGGAAAACGGACGACCTCTGCCGCGTATGGGCAAAGGTTGCCTATAAAAACACGGTCAAAACCATGGGAACGTTAAGGACACAATAACGGTTACCATGTGTGCCTCAGGGCGCTAAGAGTGGCCATCCATTGCCCCTATTTTCAATAAGTTACCAGTTGTCGATTCACTGTCACGGCAGAGGTCGCGAGTTCGAGCCTCGTCGTCCCCGCCAGATTCTAAATGGCTTAAGTCCGATCTGGCATGTGACATCAAGGCACAAAAGGTACAATGACAAGTTGACCTACTGTGCTGGCACGAAACAGAGTATTGAAGATGAGAAAAGGCTCCCTGACGGGAGCCCTTTTTATGCCTGCTGTCGGCGGTGGTCGTTCGAGCAACTATGCTTTGTCTGCCTCAAGGTTCTGATCTTGCAGTGCGAAGATTGCAGCGATCCGGTTCAAGGCAGGGCGCTTCGCTTCTGTGGCGCTTTGTTGGTAGACGCCAAAGGAGCCTAGCCCAGTTCCTCTGCACTCTGCGGCCCACCCGGCTCCTACCGGACTTCCCCCGCGCAAACACGTCTCGGGGGAGGAGGGGCACTTCCGCTACGCTTTAGCGCCCTTCCTCCCCCGAAATACCCCTTTCCAATCCTCTACTGGTTCCCTTTTACTCCGCCCTTGACATGGAATGGCTTGCCCTCCATATAGAGGCTTATCCGGTAACGAATCCCGTTAATTGTGGCCTCATCTCCCCTGGCAGTTGCCAGATCCAAGGCGCGATTGGCGGCTCTGAGCGCTTGCGGGAACTGCCCGGCCTCGGCATAGGCAGCGGCAAGAGTGTCGAGCACTCTCGGATCGGCTCCCGATGTAAGATCGTTGGCTTGCTCGGCAACTGCCACAGCTTCGGCCCCATTGCGGAAGGTATCGTCCGACGAGCTCGCCAGAAAGCGAGCAAGGCCGACGAGAGCGGAGACGCTTTTAGGTTCAATAGCGAGCGCGTTGCGCCAGTGGGCGAGGGCCTCGGAATCGTTATGCAGCGCGCCATAGCAACCAGCCAGAACCTCCTCTCCAGGTGCATATCGCGGGTTGAGTGTGACGGTCGTTTCCAGTTCAGGCAATGCTTGATCCGGATGGCCTTGGTGCAACAGAAGCATACCAAGGTTATAGTGGCTTTGCACCATCAAGGGGTTGATGCGGATGGCTTCGCGGAGGTGTTCGATGGCCCCCTCCGGGTCCCCGGTTTTAATAAGATTGTTCGCCAAGTCGTTCTGAATTCTGGCATCGTCAGGCTCAAGCGTAACGGCCTTTTTCAAAATTTCCAGGGCTTGGGCAAAATCTTCTTTTTCTTCGAAATGCATGGCCTCGTCCATCAGCTTGTAGACATCGGCGGCAGGGACCTGAATGTCCTCGATCCCGTCGCCTTTGATATTGACAAATTCGGGCAGGTTTACTGCACGGTTGGCGGCGGTTGAATTGTCGATCAGGATGGCAGGGCTGTCATTGCCGTTGGCGTCTATGTGAGTGAGATACATCTGTGTGTAAGGCGAGCGGGCCTTGGAAGAAAAGACGAGCCACCGGCCGTTGGGCGAGAAGCTATGCCAGGAGTTCATCAGCGAGGTATTGGCACGCAGCCGGCGTGCTTTACCTCCGCTGAAGGGAACGATGTAGAGTTGACTGTCAGGACGCATGAGCTGGCCGTTACGGCATTGAACGAAGACGATCCAGCGTCCATCCGGCGAAACTTTTGGGAAGTTGTTGCTCGTGCCATTCTGCGAAGCGCCAATAATGCGTTCAGGCGTGCCTCCGAGTCCGCCATTGAATGGGATTCGGTAAAGATCGTATTGGATCTTGGTTTCGTTGGGATCATTTGCGTATTTTGCCAGTTGCTGGCCCTCTTCGTGCGGATTGCGCGCATCGGCTCGCGCAAACACGATCCATTTGCCGTCCGGACTCCATACCCCGTCGGTCTGCACATACTGCGGATCGTCGGCACCCGGCAACGGCCGGCGCATGCCCGCAGTACGGCTGTACCACTCCAGAATGCCACGCGTTGGATAAAAGACCTGGAGGAAGCGATAGTCTGTGAAATTTGTGACGTAATAGCTCTTGGGGACGCTGAGAGATGGGCCGGCAAAGGTACTCACTACGAACTGACCGTTCGGCGAGACCTGGGACATGAAACCCACCCGGGTCGTACCGACTTGACCATCGGTGTTCCAATGCACAACATCCTTATTCTCAATCGAAATGTGCCGTTGTATTGGCGCAATGGCATACAGGCCCTTGTCGTTGCCGGGGCCATCCACGTCAACTCCCATCGTCTTTCCATCCGCAGAAAAAGAATGGCAATTGACGCAGGTGTGCACGTTCTTGAGAACGACTCGGCTTTCCAGCTTGCGAATATCGCGAAGCCGCCACTGGATGAGAGGGATCGCAGAAGCGGAAAGGGGTTGAACTATCCCGTCCGCGCCTGGGCTTGGCATCAGCGGCACATCACGATAGAAGATCGGAGCGCCCACTGGATCCATCGATGTAGAGAATGTGATGTGCGCAGAGGAAGCGATTTTGCCATTCTGGTAACCGGTGATCGTTACCGAGGCTGGCCGTCTTGCGGAATGAAGTTGCATGGCCGACCAAGCCGCTGTATCGGGCATCCAGGTCCAGGATTCCGCCTGCTGCGGGGTCAGGCTTGGAGGTTCGTTGGTGCTGGCGGCACAGTCTGGATCAATGGCGCCGATATGCATCCGCTCTCCCTTGGATAGAGCGCGGATAGTCGGAGCATTATCGGCAAAGGATATCGTGATGCGCCAGGATGTTGCTGCCGCATCCCTCCATATGAACGTAGGTGGCGTAATGCCAGGAGGGAAGATGGAGCCGTCCTCCGGGTAGTCGACGGAGATCTGCGCCTTTGCCTTTTCTGAATCCGGTGCGGCCGGGACAGCTTCCTGGCGTTCAACGCTGGCAGACGTGCTTTTCTCGAATGGCAGAAGCCAAATTGCGCAGAGTAGAACGGCAAGGAAAACCACGCCGGTCAAGGCTATTCGCAGTCTTTGCTGCAAGATCGGGTTGTTTCCATCAGGCATTCTTGACCTCCCACGCTGCGATTGGGTTCCAAGCCGATAATCTCTAGCCCGCATTTTTCACTGTGAATTCTCTGGAATGGTTGGTAAAGTCATTTTGGGAGACGCGGGACAGTATTTTCAGGTAACGGGCTTTGCAAACCAGGGATTTTCGCCTGGATCATTTGGTTGGCAGCATCAGCAGAAAGCAACTCGACCAGTTCCTGCACTGTTCAGCGATGGCAGAGTTTAAGATACCTCTGAGGAATCCCGAATCCTCGTTTGCTTTGAAAGAGCTAATCTCTATTCGGAAGCTCCCCTAAGTTTCCTGTTTTCAAAGTGCCCGTTTTCGTCGTACTGCCGTTGTCATGCGAATAGAGTTGAGCCGGAATCTCCTCTTTCGTCACCGGTTTTATTGAATTGTATAACTCCTGGGGCAGATTGCAAGGCCAACACAACGTTTGCGTCCAAACAGCCAGCGTTTGCGGAAGAAAGGCAGGGTGATTCTCAGCCGTCCTTGCCTCGCCTGCCTCATTAAGAGTCCACGAAGACATTTGCGCCGACACCTATCCATCCACCTTTGTGCTGTGTGGCCCGGATTCGCGGAGTTGCGGCATGTTGGCTAGTTTGCCGGAAGCGGCGACATAGCTAGGGCGTATCTGAAAGCGTCGGATGATAATAAACTCTCGCCGAATCTCTACGCATAAACTTCCTTGCCTGCAACAAAGACGCGCGGCCTGAAAGGCACAGCGATAAAGTACGCGAGTTCGCGGTAATCGCCAAATTCATGAATCAGGAAATCGGCATCCTTTCCTTCTTCCAATGACCCCGCACGGTCTCCCAGACCAAGGCTGCACGCCGCATTCTGCGTCGCAGCAGTCAACGCTTCGGCAGGGGTCAAACACATCTGCACGCAGGCCAGCGACAAAATGAAGGGCATGGACGCCACTGGAGACGACCCCGGATTGAAATCGGTAGCCAGGACGATTCCCAGGCCCATCTCGATCATCTTCCGCGCCTGTGGATACTGCTTGCGCCCCAACGCAAAGACCGAGCCCGGCAGCAGTACGGGCTGCACAGCAGCCTGACGCAACAGGTCGAGCGTCTCGCTTGTAACGGCCTCCAGATGATCGGCGGTTGCCGCAGCCAGTTCCGCGGCCAGCGTGGCTCCAGTTCCAGGCCGGAACTGCTCCGCGTGAACACGCAAACGCAGGCCGTGGCGGCGTGCCGCGGTGAGCACACTGCGCGCTTCATTGACTGTGAAAGCATGATCATCGCAGAAGACATCACACGAAGTGGCCAGCTTTGCAGCGCAAACCTCGGGAATCAACTCTTCCACAATCCAGCGGACATACTCCTGACAGCGGCCCGCGAACTCCGGGGGGACTGCGTGCGCAGCCAGCAGAGTAGAGACAATACGCGCGGGACCCTCCACATTGAGTTGCGCGAGCACACGCAGCATCCGCAACTCTGTTTCACGCTCCAGTCCATAGCCTGATTTGGCCTCGATGGTGGTTGTGCCGGAGCGCAGCATCCAGTCCCGGTGCCGTCGCGCCGCCGTGAGCAATTCCTCTTCGCTTGCCGCGCGGGTCAACCTCACTGTGCGCAGAATGCCTCCGCCGGCCGCGGCAATCTCCTGATAATTGGCTCCTCTGATACGCTGCTCGAACTCAGCCGCGCGATTGCCGGCAAAGACCAGGTGCGTGTGTGCATCCACGAAGCCCGGCGTTACGCAACCGCCTTCCGCGTCGATGATTGTGGTTCCCTCGGAAATGCGCGAACGAAGTTCCTGATACGCGCCGACGGCGGCGATGCGTCCGTCCTCAACGAGCAAAGCAGCGTTTTCAACGAGGCCCAGTTCGCTCAGTTCCCTGCCGGCACGCGCACGCTGAGGCCCAGCCAGCGTCACAAGCTGCCCGATGTTGACGACGGCAAACGATTCGGCCACCATCATTTTTCCGCCATCGGCATCCGAATGCCGCGTTCGCGCGCAGTCTGCCGCGCCAATTCGTAGCCAGCGTCGGCGTGGCGAACCACACCAAGGCCGGGATCGTTGTTGAATACACGCTCAATCTTGCGCGCTGCCAGCGAAGTGCCGTCAGCCACGGTCACTTGTCCGGCATGCAACGAATAACCCATTCCTACGCCACCGCCATGGTGAAAGCTCACCCAGGTCGCGCCCGATGCGGTGTTCAGCAGCGCATTCAGAATGGGCCAGTCTGCAACTGCATCCGATCCGTCCAGCATCTTCTCTGTCTCTCGATAGGGGCTGGCCACCGAGCCTGTATCCAAGTGATCGCGGCCGATTGCAATCGGCGCGGAGATCTCGCCCTTGCGAACCAGTTCGTTGATCGCTTCGCCCATCTGCGCGCGCTCGCCGTAGCCCAGCCAGCAGATACGCGACGGCAGCCCCTGGAAGGCGAAGCTGCCACGCGCAAGATGCAGCCAACGGGTAAGAATTTTGTTCTCCGGAAAGAGTTCTAGGGCCAGATCGTCGGTACGGGCAATGTCTTTGGGATCGCCGGAAAGCGCCACCCAGCGGAATGGCCCTTGTCCCGTGCAGAAAAGCGGACGAATGTACTCCGGCACAAAGCCGGGAATCTGGAACGCATCCGCGCAGCCGGCATCGAAGGCAAAGCGGCGAATGTTGTTGCCGTAGTCGAAGACTACGGCGCCGGCGCGCTGTAAAGCGAGCATGGCATTCACGTGGACAACCATGGTCGCCGTTGAGCGGCGTACATACTCGTCGGGGTCGCGCCGCCGCAGTTCGGCGGCCTCATCCAGTGTGAGTCCCTGCGGGACGTATCCGTTCAGCGGATCGTGCGCACTGGTCTGGTCGGTCACTACGTCTACCACCACGCCCCGCCGTATAATTTCAGGAAGCACGTCACCGCAATTGCCTACCAGACCCACCGACAACGGCCGGCCCTCGCGCCGGGCGCTCTCGCAGAGCTGCAGCGCCTCATCCAGGTTTTCAACAACCATGTCACAATAGCGATTGGCCACACGGCGCTCTATGCGGCTGCGGTCCACGTCGACGACCAGCACGACTCCATCGTCCAGCGTCACTGACAACGGCTGTGCTCCGCCCATGCCGCCCATGCCGCCGGTAACAACCAGCTTGCCCTTCAGCGACCCGCCATAGTGCCGCTCGGCCAGCGCCGCAAGGGTCTGGAAGGTCCCTTGCAAAATTCCCTGCGTGCCGATATAAATCCAACTGCCGGCGGTCATCTGCCCGTACATCATCAATCCCTTGCGGTCCAGCTCGTTGAAGTGCTCCCATGTGGCCCACTTGCCCACCAGGTTGGAGTTGGCGATGATCACCCGCGGCGCCATCTCGTGCGTGGGAAACACCGCCACCGGCTTGCCCGACTGCACCAGCAGCGTCTCCTCGTTTCCCAGATTCTCCAGCTCGCGGACGATGGCGTGAAAACACTCCCAGTTGCGCGCCGCCTTGCCGATGCCTCCATAGACCACCAGATCCGCGGGCCTCTCGGCCACCTCCGGATCGAGGTTGTTCATCAGGCAGCGCAATGCCGCCTCCTGCTGCCAGCCCTTGCAGCGCATCTGGCTGCCTCGGGGCGCGCGAATTGTTGGAGTCATTGTCGTCGTCATACGCTCTCTCTCCTTGAGGAGCTGCTGCCACACCTTCTCGCAGTCCCCCAATAAGCCGATACACAGAATACTACCGTCGCGCGAACAGGGCTGTACGGTCTCAACGCCAGTTGCCGGATCGAGCCGCAATCATTATCCTTCTTCCTGTGCCCAATACTCTTGTTGAATGCGTTCCCAATTTCTCCGAAGGCCGCGATGCTAGCAAAGTCGAAGCCATTGTCGAAGCCATGAAGATTCCCGGCGTCTATCTTCTCGATCAGGAGATGGATTCCGACCATAACCGCTCCGTTATCACGCTGGTCGGCGAACGAGAAGCCATTCAGGAGGCCGTGATTCGCGGCGTGGGCAAGGCTGCCGAGTTGATCGATCTCACGCACCACCAGGGTGCACACCCGCGCATGGGCGCGACCGATGTCGTTCCCTTCATTCCCATTGACGGTGTGACCCTGGAAGACTGCGTGGCAATGGCCCGCCAGGTGGGAGCCGAGATCTGGAAGCGCTTTGAGATTCCGGTCTATCTTTACGAAGCCGCCGCCACGACGCCTGAGCGGCAGAACCTGGAAAACATTCGCCGCGGCCAGTTTGAGGGCATTCGCGACGAAATTGCCACCAGTCCCGCCCGCAAGCCCGATTTCGGCGAACCGCGCGTGCATCCCACCGCCGGAGCCACCGTGGTTGGCGCGCGCAAACCTCTCATTGCTTACAACATCTTTCTGAACACGGCCGACGTAGCCATCGCCAAGAAAATCGCCAAGGCTGTGCGTTTCTCCAGCGGCGGCCTGCGTTTCGTCAAGGGTGCGGGGTTCCTTGTCCGCGGCATGGCTCAGGTCTCGATGAACCTGACCGACTTCGAGCTTACCCCCATCCACCGCGTCTTCGAATTCGTAAAGCGCGAGGCGCAGCGCTACGGTGTCGTTCCTGTTTCAAGCGAGATTGTCGGGCTGATTCCCAAGCTGGCTTTGGAGCAGGCCGCCGAGTGGTTTCTGCAAGTGGAGAACTTCGACTCCTCACTGATCCTTGAAAATCGTCTTGCTACGGTGATGAGCGGAAAAACAGCGGTTGGTGGCCTGTGCGCGGGCGTTGAACCCTTCATCGAACAACTGGCAGCTCCAACAGCAACTCCAGGGGGAGGAAGCGCCGCAGCAGCCACTGGCGCCATGGCCGCTGGCCTGGCCGGAATGGTCGCTTCCATGTCAAGAGGCAAGAAGGCCTACTTGCAGCACGAAGGCCAACTCAGCGAAGCCATCGCCCGTCTCGCTCTGATTCGCGAGGAAATGAAGTGCGCCATCGACGCCGACGCCGACTCCTACAGCGTGGTCATGAAGGCTTACAAGGCGGCGAAGGAATCCTCCACAGGCGAACGGATGATCATGGACGCGCTTCAACAAGCAACGACTGTTCCTCTGGGAGTGGCCGAACGCGCCGTCGCAGTGCAACAGATTGCCTTGAGGCTGAAACCGATCACCAGCCCCAACATGAGCTCTGATCTGACGACAGCGATTGCATTGGCAAAAGCCGCCCTCGAAGGAGCCCTCGCAAATGTTGAGATCAACCTTGAGTTAATCAAGTTGGACGCGCCAGAGGATCAGGAGTTTGTGAGCCAGACGCGGAAAAGTGTGGCGGCGCTGAAAGCGCAGGCTTGATCGAACTCGGGCTAACAATTGCCGCCCGACGTCTCATGCCTTCTGCACTCTTATTGTCTGCCGCCGCTACAAGCTGCAAGTGGCCGCGAACCTGAACCATTCGTCTCGTTTTCCGTGGCGGACAGCTTTACTCGAAGTTGAGTGTCTTTCGGCAGAAAGCGCCGTCGTTCGAATCGAGCGATTGCGTGGAGGCCACAAGCGCGGGCGAAATACACAGAAATTATTCGAGTATGCAGCTTACCGGTTCAATCCATAGATCAGTTCCGAGAAGTTGCCAAAGGGGCTGCGACCTTGAGCTAACAGGGAGGCCCGGTTTGATCGCAGTTACACGGGTTGTCAAGGGCAGAGGAAAAGGGAGCCAGTAGAGAGTTGAGGCAGGGATTTCGGGGGAGGAGGGCAGCAGGACGTACGCTGAGAGAATGGAAAAGATTTGGGACGATTCGGTTGCACCTGTTTGCCAGACTCCCCTCGTGCAATTGGGCTGTTCGCTATTGATGTGAGTGCCGCGCCCTTGGCGAATGATAGAATTGCGGCGTACTCAAGTTAGCTATGGTATTTGCCGCACAGCTTCCACGGCCCTTGATGGAAGTTGTGGGCGCCAGGTTTTTTGGGAAGGAAACTGGATTGATGAAGAACACAATCGTGCTCACTGCAGTGCTGGGCCTATGCCTGGCGAACCCTGCCTTCGGCAGCGATCAAGCCGCGCAGGCAGGCTCCGTGACCGGGGTGACGCTAACGCCGTCCTCTGTGACGCTGATACCGGGCGAGAGCAAGCAATTTACGGCAACGGTCACCGGCACGGGTGAGTTCGCCAGGGCGCTGAGGTGGACGGTGAACGAAGTTGCGGGCGGCAACAGTACCTTCGGCAAGATCAGCGATACGGGATTGTATGTCACACCCTTTCCGGCGCCGGCCATGGTGACGGTGAAGGTGGCCAGCCTGGCGGATGCGAGCAAGTTCGCAACCGCTACGATTATGCTGGCGCCGCTGCCGGTGGCTGCCGGTCCGGCGATGACGGTAGATGCCGGCGCGCCGGTGCATACAATCAACCCGATGATCTATGGCGCAAATTCCTATGATCTGGATCCAGTTACGCTGAAGTCGGCGCGGCTTGGCGTGGACCGCTGGGGAGGAAACTCCACCACCCGCTACAACTACAAGCTCAACATCACCAACGCGGGCTTCGACTGGTTTTTTGAGAGCAAAGCCAACGCCAGTGATAACCATCCCGAGTTCGGCGACTTCAACGACCAGTTTGTGCTGGACAAGGCCGCCGGCGCCAAAACGATTTGCACCGTGCCGGTGATCGGATGGGTGGCCAAGACACGCGACAAGTCGTGCAGTTTCTCCGTCGCCAAATACGGCCAGCAGGCCAAGACCGATCCACAGTTGCCCGACTGCGGCAACGGCCTTCGCCCGGATCTGACGAAGATTACCAACAATGATCCCAACGACAGCAATATGCCCATCACCGAGGCCTGGGTCGGCGACTGGGTGAAGTTTCTGGTGCAGAAGTTTGGCAACGCAGCCAGCGGCGGAGTTTCAGTGTACGCGCTGGACAACGAGCCGATCTGGTGGGATATGAATCACCGCGATGTGCATCCGCTTCCCTTCACCTACGATGAGGTGACAAACAACGGACTGAAGATCGCCAGGGCCATCAAGGATGCCGATCCGACAGCTGAAGTAACCGGGCCGGTGCTCGACTTCTGGCCCTCGTATTTCTACTCCGGCAAGGACATTGAGCTCGGCTGGGCAACGGCGCCGAAGAACGTATTCAACGGGAATGCGCCGGACCGCAAGGCGCACGGAGATCTGCCGTTCCTCGAATATTACCTGCGGCAGTTCAAGGCGGCGCAGGATGCCGATCCGCAGCATCGCCGCTTCCTTGATTATCTCGACCTGCACACCTACTTTGTGGCAAACAATGCCGGCTTCAATTCCGTGGGCACAACGGATTCGCAGCGGGCAGCGATCGATTCGACGCGCGCCTTCTGGGACCCGACCTACACGGATCCAACGCTGACCGATCCGGACGACACCAGCAAGACTCCCAGGCCGCTGGCGCCTCAGATCATCCGGCGCATGAAGTCGTGGATCGCAGCCAACTATCCCGGCACGAAAACGGCCATCACGGAATACAACTGGGGCGCGCAGGAGCATATCAGCGGAGCCGTCGCGCAGGCAGACATTCTAGGCATCTTCGGCCGCGAAGGACTGGATGTGGGCACCGTTTGGGGCCCTCCGGATTCCAAGACGCAGATCCCCGGCATGATGGCCTTCAAAATCTTCCGTAACTATAACAACGCTGGTGGCGAGTTCGGCGATATGAGCCTGAAGGCAACCTCGGACGACCAGGCGAAGCTCTCGATCTACGCAGCCGAGCGCAAGGATAATGTGGTCACAGTGATGGTAATCAACAAGAGCTTTGGCGACCTGAAAAGCGACGTTGTACTGGCCCATCTGACGGCGGGCAAGGCCCAGGTGTATCAGTACAGCAACGCGGACCTGTCGGCCATAAGAGCGCTGCAGGATGTGGCAGTGGCCACCAGGGCGGAGACGAGCGCCATCAGAAATGTTACCTTCCCTGCGATGTCGATCACGCTGTTTGTGTTGCCGAAGAAGTAGTGCGTGTAGTCCAAAATCTGCTCACCACGTCATTGGCAGGCGCCGCTTAGGTCCCGCCTTTGACTCGCTCTCGGAACGTCTTATCTGGAGTCGCTATGAAACGCCTCATTGCTTCTTTTTTCTGTTGCCTGTTCTTTCTGCTCACCGCTCCGGCGCAGACGCCTCTTAGCGACCTAGTCGATGACACCACGCCGATCTTCAACGCCTCGCAGTTCGGGGTGAAGTATCCCGAGAAGTTCGTCCTCATGCAGAACCGCATGGGAATCCGCATTGAGTACGTCATCGATCGCGGAAGGTTGCAGCTCTGGATTTCGCCCCAGGCCGGCAAGTCCATGAGCTACCGCGATCGCAACTTCTCCAACCGCGACGACCACTCTGATGTCTTCGAGCGCATCGTCTTTCCTGATCTGGCCGCCGCCGATTTCATTGCCTGCGACTACGATCCCTTCCACTCCGTGCTGCGCTTCAAGAGGCAGTCGCTCCACATCGCGCAGGTCTACGACCAGCCCGTGGTGCTGATCTGGTTTGAGAAGGATGGCGTCGTCGATTTCAAGAGCGCCAAAGAAGACCACGTTGTCGAGCGCACGCCCAAGGTTTTGCACGTCAGCCATCCCGATCGCGGATATATCTTTGACCACGTCGTCCTGCTGGGCGCTGGCGACGGCGTCCTGCAACATCAGCACGCGCTCGATGAAGGCCGGCCCACCTACGCTCGCGCACACCTCAAGGCCGGACAGCCCATCGCCATCGCCGCCGAATTGCAAAAGGAGCATATCCGCGGCGTAGCCTCGCGCGTTCTCGCCGAGGGCATCGACGCCACCCTCGCCGCCAACGAGCGCAAGATCGCCGCCGCGCTCGACACCGGACGTTTCCGGCTCAAGGGCCGTCCAGAGATGCAAAAGCTGCTCGACCTCAACCGGCGCATCGCGCTCTCCATGCAGGATGAGCACGGCTTCATGCGCTCCACCAACCAGTTCATTTACTACCTGCTCTGGTTCCGCGACGGCGGCATGAACACCGCGCATCTCGCTCAGACTGGCTGGCTGCGTCCCGCGCAATGGCAGGCCCAGTTTGCCCTGCTCAACCCCAACACCAGCGCCGATGAACCCGCTGGACGCTTCTTCGGACAACTCATGGCCGGGCCCATCACCAAGCGCGAAGAAGACGGGCTCTTCTACGCCGTCTGGCCGGCCTTCCTATATTGGAGTGCCACCGGCGACGACACGTTCACCAAGGGCGAGTACATCAAGTCCATGGAAGATGGGATGGACTGGCTCGAACGCTACGCCTTCGACCAGCGCCGCGGACTCTTCTTTCGCTACTATCACGGCGAAAACGCCATGAGCGGCAGTTACGATGACGCCTACGATGCAGCCACTGGCGCGGCTGAGGTTCCGCAGAACTCACTCTACAATGGCCGCCTCATCCGCAAGAGCTACGACGTTTATATCAACAGCATCAACCTGGCTTGCTACTACATGATGTCGGCAATGGAGAGCGGAGAGAAGGCTGACCTCTACCTGAAGAAGGCCAAGGCGCTCGAACTGCACATGGAGCCGTTCTACGAGACACCCAACCCGCTGCCCGACTACGGCGAACTCATTACCGACAAGGGCGACGTGGTCGAGGCCAAGCCCTTCGGAATGGATGCGCCCGACTACCAGTGGAGTCTGTCGCTGCCTATGTTCCAGCCCTTCCAGCCGAAGAACTTTCGCCGCTATCAGCAGTCGCTCGTTCAGGACTTAAAGAGCAGGCCCAGCGGTATGTTTATCTCCTCTTACGCTGGCGTGCTCACCGCGCTCGACACCGAACTCCACAACGAAGACGACGTGATGTCTGCTCTAGACTACCTCGTGCCGCAAAGCGCGCGTCCGGGCAAGTACCTGCCCATGGCTGGCACCATCCCCGAAATCGTGGACATGACTGACGGCGATATGTATCACGATGTCCGTCCCATCGTCTTTTCGATCGCGCCTTGGCTGTCGGCGGTCACCAACCTCGGACTGCGCCGCCTGCCCTTCGGCGTCGCCGTTCGCGGCACACGCTATCTCGATAGCATCGATCATTATGAATATGGTGGAGGCCTGCTCGACATCACCTACCGCGGCCAGGGAACCATCTCCCGCGTTATAATCAACGGCCAACCGCTCGAAGGCTCCCTGCAGATTCCCGAGAACCGCATCGTCAAGAGTGTGAACAAAATTGAAGTCGAGATGACACCCGACGCCAGGTCCACTGCTCCACAAACTGAATCAGGGCCCAACGCCCGGCTCATCGCCAGCAGTGTTCGCCTCGAGTCGGTCGAGGACAATCGGTATCGCGTACACGCATACGGTCAGAACACGCTTACCTTCAGAGGACTGACCATGCCGATCAAAGTCACCGCGGCTGACGGCAAACCCGTGGCTTACCGGACCGAAACCGACGGCGATATCTCATGGTTCGAGTTCGAGGGCCGCGGCCAGTTCGTTGTGACACTGGGGGCCAAGTGAAAGAATGATCCACGCACCCTTCCTGACAAGAGTCAAGGATTCCTTGTCTCACGCTCAGTGCGCCACGTCGGCGAGGGCGAGATTCAGTTCTAATATGTTGAGACGGAGAATCGATAGGGCGGAGCAACCACTATGCAATCTTTGAGTGATCTGTGGTTTGAAATTGCAAAGCATCCCAAAATGAATGCCTCAAGGTGACAACAATGGGGACTCACTGCGAATCCCATCGATTATTCCTCGAAGGCGGCGACAGCTACAATATCGACTACAGTGCTGAGACGGGAAAAATCAGATGCACACCTGAAATCGTCAGTATCGTATATATGATCAGTGGTTTAGTTGGTCGGGGCGGAGGGATTCGAATTCTCTAGGGGCATTTTTGGCAAGTATTTGAGATCGCGCGAGTTGCATGCAACACCTTACATTTGAACACGTTACACGTTTTCCATAATTTTGACGATTT
>Ga0181517_10001569_pt1 | contig 25146 bp, 9 predicted proteins | sample PEATcosm2014_Bin_31_FD_119748 | JGI IMG/M metagenome (GOLD analysis project Ga0181517, IMG submission 119748) | Peatland microbial communities from MTU Mesocosm Facility, Houghton, MI, USA - PEATcosm2014_Bin01_30_metaG | ecosystem: Environmental > Terrestrial > Soil > Wetlands > Peat | place... | reverse complement strand
CTGGGGGTGGTTCCAGCCGCCCTTCAAGCGCAAGCGTACTACGGATCCATCGTCGGCAATGTGACGGACTCGACCGGCGCTGCAATTGTCGGAGCAAAGGTCACGGTCACCCTGACCGCCTCCGGCGTGAAATCCGCCACAACCACCTCGGCCATTGGCGCCTACTCGCTCGCGCAGTTGGCCGTTGGCACCTACACTGTCACGATTTCCTCACCCAAGTTCAAGGAGTTCGTCGCCGATGGCGTGGAAGTCCACGTTTCCACGAACACTTCGGTGAATGCCACACTTCAGCCTGGTTCGGTGACCGAAGTGGTGACCGTCCAGGCCGACGCCGTGCAGGTGGAGACCACCTCGGCACAAGTCGGTGAAGTCGTCTCCGGAACGCAGGTTCGCGAGTTGCCGCTCAGCGGCGAGAACTTTGTCGGCCTCACCCAGCTTTCCCCGGGCGTCAACGCGGCCCAGGGCGCCAACTTTGTGGGCAAAGGGCTGGATGGCGGAGTCAACTTCTCGGTGAACGGCAACCCCTACACCAACAACCTGTTTCTGGTTGACGGCGTGAACAACAACGACGTCGGCTCGAATCGCACCATCCTCGTTTACCCCTCGGTCGACACCATCGCCGAATTCAAGATGATCCGGAACTCCTATGGTCCCGAGTATGGCCAGGCCTCCGGAGCCATCATCAGCATCACCACCAAATCCGGCGAGAACAGATGGCATGGCGGCGCATTTTATTCCGGGCGCAACGACGCCCTGGACGCCAACAACTGGTTTGCCGACCACAACCATTCGGGCAAGGCCAAAGAGCGCCGCGACGATTATGGCTACAACATCAGCGGAGCGGCCATCAAGAACAAGGCCTTCTTCTGGTGGAATCAGGAGTGGAACAAGGAAACCCAGGGCGTACCTATGGCTGCCTGCGTTCCGACGGCCGCGGAAGAGAGCGGCGATTTCAGCGGATACGGGAGCGCATCAACCGATCAATGCGGCGCCACTCTTCCCACGATCCCCAGCTACGCGGCATCGCTCGGCAATCCCAACAAGATTGCCGCGCCGGACGCGGCAGGCTTGCTGATCGCCAGCTTCTATCCCACCGGTGGAACAACCGGGCTCATCAACGGAAACAACTATTCCCAACTGGTCAACAATAAACTGGACTGGAGCGAGTGGAACGTCCGCGGCGACTACGACATCACCCATGCGAACCGGGCCACCTTCCGCTGGACAAACGATTCATGGACCAATCCGGCGCCGAACGATGGTTCGCCATTCTGGGGCGAGTCAGACTTCCCGACCATCGATTCTTCCTGGAGCCAGCCTTCTCGCAGCGTCATGGCCAAACTCAGTTCCACCATCACCAATTCCATGGTCAATGACGTCGAATTCGGCTTTGGGCAAAACCGCATTATCACAACCCTTGCCGGAACCAAGGCAGGCAATGTTGCTCTGCTGCAGGCGGCCTATCCCGCAACGTTCCCGAGCTCCATCAAGCAGAAAGGCGAGTTCTTCGGCGGATGGGGCGGCCTGAACCCCTACGGTTACAACGGAGGTAACAGCGGAGGAGGACAGGGGCAGGGTTCCATGTGGAATATCGCCCCCTATGGCAACCACGAAGACCTCTACTCGGTCACGGACAACATCTCGAAGGTGCAGGGGAACCACCTGCTGAAGGCCGGCATCTTCCTGAGTTCGAATGAAAAGGTTGAGAGCAACGGAAATGGCGCGGACCGGCCCGGATTGCCTGGCACTTGCAACGCTCCACTTTGCGCCCAGACCAACAACAACATGGCAAACGTGCTTCTTCCCGGCATCGCCAGCGCGGGTGTGCCTGCGCAGGTCTTCTCGAGCGTTGGCGAGAATAGCATCGACGGCATTGCCGACGTTCACTGGCACGACATCGAGCCCTACATCGGCGACTCATGGAAAATCAGCCGCAATCTGACTCTCGACTTTGGCTTCCGCTGGTCCATCCTGCGTGAACCTTTCGGAGGAACCAACGGCAACAACACCTCACCCGCCTATTCCGGGGGCGGCAATTACAAAAACCAATGGGCGAACTGGGACCCGAAATCTTGGAGCGCATCTGAAGCAGCGTCTAACCCTGGGGATGCCTGCAATGGCATTCTCACTGTGCCGGGAACCACGCCCTGCGCGAATCAGGTCAAATTCCTCGCAGGTATCGGGGTGAACACGGTTCTCTCCAACGGCACTCCGGGCCCGAATTCGGCTCTGGTCAAGGAAAACAACCATAGCATAGCTCCGCGTGTGGGCCTCTCCTGGGACATCTTCGGAAATGGAAAAACGGCAGTTCGCGCAGGCGGCGGCCAGTTCTATGAGCGGGAACTGGTAGGCATCGCGGAAAACCTGGCTCGCAACGCGCCATTCGTCCTCGGCATCAGCACCAATCGTTCTTTGGATACCGTCACACCCTTGACCAGCGCCTCTGTTTCGCCCAGCGCCAACAAGGACACTGGCGGCTTCATTCCCAACGCATGGCAATGGAACGTGTCCGTCGAGCAGGAAGTGGCCCGCAACACGACCTTGTCTGTTGGATATGTGGGCAATACCGGCGACCATCTCACCTCGATGCGCGACGCGAATGCCGTCACCGATAATAACTGGCTGGCTGGCGCCTTCAGCTCCGGCGGTACGCTGAACGCACTCCGTCCCGCGAACAACTTCGGCATGATCGGCGGCTTTGCCCGCGGCGGCCACGCCACCTACCATTCGCTGCAAGCATTATTCCGGGCGCAAACCGGGGCCTATTCAACCTTCCAGGCCGCCTACACGTGGTCCCATTCGATCGGAAACGTGGAAGAGGACAATTCCTCGGGCAGCGTCAACCAGGAAGCGATTACCAACCAATACAACCCGGCCATGGACAAGGGCAACACAAACATCAACCGCCCCAACATCTTTGTGGCCAATGAAGTGTTGTTCCTTCCCAAGCTGGCCAAGTACAACCAACTCCTGCAGCAGGCGGCTGGCGGGTGGGAATTCAACAGCATCTTCACCATGGCTGAGGGCAGCTCTTTCACCTCCTTCTCGTCCGGCGCCAGCGGAGCTTGCACCCATATTGCACCCGACGGGACTTGCCTTCCCGACGGTGCGAGCACCCTCAATTCGCTGGCCGGAACCGGCTACAACTCCAATCAGCGCGCGCTTGCCACCAGCACCGGTTGCACTTCGGGACATGGCGGCAATAATCTCCTGAACTGGAGCCATTTCACGCTGAACAACTATGTACTTGGCACATTCCCAAGCAATGTGGCGGGGCGCGGTACCTGTCAGGGAGCCCCGAATACCAACGTGGACACCCAATTTGCGAAAAACTGGATGATCAAAGAGAAGCTTCGGATCAAGTTTGCTATGGACCTCTTTGACATCTTCAACCACCCGAACTTCAACAGCGGCAACCTCGAATCGGTAGGCTTTACAAATTCAACCGGTCTCCTCTGCGGCGGAGCAACTTCCGCGATCCCAGGAGGCCCCTCCACCGGAGCGCCTTGCAGCACCACAAATAATGTCGTTACCGGCGGTTACAATGGTCCGGTAAAGGACTCCAGCGGCAACGTCATTGGCCCCGGCTCAACTGCATTCTCCACGCCTAGTGGCTTTGCGGGCGCTGGCAGCGAGAACCTGAACCAGGGACGTACCTTGCAGTACAGTCTCAAACTTACGTTCTAGAATCGCCTGTTCTAACCAGGACTACTCAGATGGCGGGGCTTGATTCTTTCAAGCCCCGCCACTTAGTCTTTAGTCGACAGAATATTGCTCACCAATGAGACCTTCTCAAGGAAGCGCACTACAACAATCTAACCGGGGATCCAGGCATGCCCTTGCCTTCGTGTTCGTATTGCTCTTTCTGCAGGTCCTTACCTCAAGTTGCATATTCCCGCTTCTTGCACAAGCGCAGAAAGCATCCGAGCCCGCCAATCGATCGCAGGAAGAGCTTGCCAGGCGATTGAAAGCCGCCGCGGATGCGCGCGATTCTCACCAGCAGGCCGCCGTCGTTCGAGCCAACGAACGCCTCATCGCGCTGGTATTTCGCGAATTGGCCCACCTTCATCTGGCTGCCTTGGATTCCGCGCAGGCGATCATCCTGTATAACCGTTCACTGGATTACGAGAACCTCTCCGATACGCGCCTCGATCTCGCAATCGCCGAGGTCGCAGGGAGCCGCATCGACGATGCCATCAAGGATGCCCAGAGAGCCTGCGCAGCGGACCCGGCAAGCATGCGCTGCAATCAGGTGCTGGGGAGCACCCTGCTGCAAAACGGGGACAATGCGGCGGCGGTAGATCCGCTCACACGCCTGGCCACCGCGCAGCCCACAGTCGAGAATCTCTACCTGCTCGCCATCACTCTGCTGAATACTGGCAAGCCGGAAAACAAGCTTCGCGCCGAAGCCGTCTTCAATCAGATGCGGATGAACTACGGCGATAGCGGGTCGCTTCATGTCCTGTTTGGGCGCGCCTATCGCGATGCCGGCGACATGCCTTCCGCGCTTCGGGAGTTCCGCCGCGCCGTGGCCCTCGATCCGAGAACTCCTCATGCTCACTACTTCCTCGGCCTGGCGCAGCTCTCGATGAACGAGTGGAAGCCCACTCCAGAGGCGGTGGTTGAGTTGAAGAAGGAAGTCGAAATCTCGCCGCATGACTATCTGGCCAATTACATGCTCGGGTTCATCGCCTCCGGTCAGCGACAGTTTGACGAATCGGCCAAATACTTGCAGGCCGCGGCAAAGATCAATCCCTTGGCGCCGGAACCATTTCTCTACATGGGTTTGAATGCGTTCTCCGAAGAGAAGATGGACCTCGCCGAAGAGATGTTGCGCAAAGCGGTCGAACTCACCGGCAGCGATGAAGCCCGCTCCAACTACCAGATACGCCGGGCTTATGTCGACCTGGCGCGCATCCTGTCGCGCAGCGGACGTGCAAAGGAAAGCGATGTCTTTGCGGCGAAAGCGCACGAATTGCAGAACAAGACCATGTTGGAAAGCCAGCAGAGCGTCTCTGCCATCATGCTTTCGGGCGGGGCCGGCGCTGCTGCCGCCGTGATGCCGTTGAGCCGTGAGCAGGAGAACCAGGCGGCTCCCTCCGTTCGAGGCGCAGCCGATCTCTTCGCGCAAAGTGGAATGACTCCCGCGCAACGCACCGCCGCCGAAACGAGCGAGAAGACGCTCCGGTCGGTGCTGGCATTGGCATTCAACGACCTCGCCACTTCGCAGGCCATTCAAGGGGCATATTCTCTCGCGCTCAGCAACTATCAGCAGGCGGAGCAATGGGACAGTTCCCTTCCCGGACTGGAGAAGAACCTCGGCCAGTGCGCCTTCAGGGCAAAGAACTATCCGGAAGCGATCCGCGGCCTGTCCTTGGCCCGCAGCGACACTCCGGCGCTGCGCGCCATGCTCGGCGTCTCCTACTTTGTCACGGATCAGTTTGCTCAAGCAGCACAGTCCTTTGCGCCGCTCGGGGAACGCGCCATGCAGGACAGTGAAATCGGTTATGCCTGGTCCGCCTCTCTCACCCACATCGGCGACACGAAGAAGGCAACCGAGGTGTTGAGCGCCTTCGAATCGCAGCCGCGTCCCAAAGAGACACTCCTGCTTGTGGGCCAGCTATGGACCGAGATCGGCGACTACGCGCGCGCCATCGCAACTTTGCAGAGCGCTCTTGCCGACGATCCATCCCTGCTCAAAGCGCACTTCTTCGAGGGGCTCGCTTATATTCGTTGGGAGCATTGGCCGGAGGCCGCGACGGAATTCCAGGCGGAGCTCAGCCTCGACCCCGGCGACCAACATGCGCTGTATCATCTCGGCTTTGTATACTTGCAGCAATCGAAGACGGATGACGCCGCGGCGCTTTTTCTCAGAGTGATTGCCGATCATCCTGACTACGCAAACGCGCAATATCAGTTGGGCAAGATTCTGCTTGACCGCGGGCAGACCGCCGATGCAGCCGCACACCTGGAAGCTGCGGCGCGACTGAGCCCACAGACGGATTACATGCACTACCAGCTACAGGCAGCGCTTCGCAAACTCGGCAGAGACGCGGACGCGGACCGTGAACTTGAAATCTACAAGAGCATCAAAGCCAGGTCGCGGGAACGCCTCGCCGACCAGCTGAAGCAGAGGCAATAGGGAAGGAAACAATCCGCTTGCTCACTCCTCGCGCCTATGATCGTCTCCTGCGACCACTTGCATTCGCCTTGTGCGCTGCGAACATTGCAGCAGCGCAAATGGGTTCGGGGCACAATCCAGTGTCCGCTCCGCCTCCTGGCGCAAAGACCATCCAATGCAGCGGCCGTCCGGTTCCACAGCTTGAAGATGTTGCAGCAGCCGCGGGCATCACCTTCAAACACAACACCGCTCCGCTCAAGAAATACATCGTCGAATCCATGAGCGGCGGCGTTATCCTCATCGACTACGATCGCGACGGCTGGCCCGACATCTATTTCACCAATTCGCCGACCGTCGATCAGGCACTCAAGAATGCGAAAAGCGCCGGAGCGCTTTACCACAACAACCGCGACGGGACCTTTACGGATGTTACGGCCAAAGCCGGCCTCACTACTTCCTGCTTTGGCATGGGGGGCGCAGTCGGGGACTTCAATAACGACGGCTGGCCCGATCTTTACCTCACCTGCCTGGGCGGCAACATTCTCTATCGCAATAACGGCGACGGCACATTCACCGACGTTACGGCAAAGGCAGGCGTTGCCGATGGCCGCTGGTCGGCCGGCGCATCGTTTGGAGACTACGACGGCGATGGATTCGTCGATCTCATGGTCGCCAACTATGTCGACTTCCATCTCGACGACATGCCCGGGTTCGGAAGCGCTTCATTCTGCAAATACAAAGGCATCGACGTGCAATGCGGGCCGCGAGGACTGCGCGGGGCCGGCGACTCGCTCTTCCATAACAATGGCGACGGCACATTTACAGAGGTCTCAAAAGCCGCCGGCGTCAGCGATCCGGACGGTTACTACGGACTGGGTGTCGTGTGGACCGACTTCAATAACACCGGCCGCCCGGATATCTATATCACCAACGACTCAACTCCCAAGTATCTCTACAAGAACCTGGGCAACGGAAAGTTCGAAGATATCGGCCTTCAATCGGGAACAGCGGTCAGCGAAGACGGTTCCGAGCAAGCTTCCATGGGCATTGCGCTCGGAGATTACAACCACACCGGCCGGCCGTCTATTTTCGTCACCAACTTCACCGACGAGAACGTCCTTCTCTACCGCAACGACGGCGACTGGAACTTCAAGGAAGATTCGTTTCAGTCAGGCGTGGCGCTCCCGTCGCTGCCGCTGGTCAAATGGGGAACCGCATTTGTCGACCTCGACAACGACGGATGGGAAGACCTCATCCTCGTCGCTGGGCACGTCTATCCGCAGGTCGATTCACTGCCCTCCGGCGCCGGTTACCGGCAGCCCGGCGTGCTTGAACTCAATCAGAAAGACGGCACATTCTGTGACGCAAGCACCCAGGCGGGAAATGCCCTGATGCAAAAGCGCGTCTCACGCGGACTGGCCGTGGGCGATCTGTTCAACAATGGCAATATGGATGTGGTTGTGGAAGACCTGGACGGAAGCCCCATGATTCTGCGCAACCGTGGTGTCGCCGGACGTCACTGGGTGAGCTTCGAGCTGAACGGAAACCCCAGCAATCGTCTCGCCCTCAACGCACGCATTTCGATCGTCGCCGGCGGCATGACGCAAACGGATGAAGTGCACAGCGGGGGCAGCTATCTCTCGCAGAACGACCTTCGCATTCACTTCGGCCTTGGCGCTGCGACAAAGATCGACAAGGTGCAGATCCATTGGCCGTCGGGACTCGTTGAAGATCTGACCAGCCTGACTGCCGACCATTTCTACAGCGTAATGGAAGGCAAAGGGATAGTTGATCCCGAGAAGGCGCGGCCCGTACCCGTCAAACATCCGTAGCCCTGCGCCGGCCGGTTCTGCAACTTCGCTCTTATAGCGAAACCAGAGTTGGTGTATCCCGAAAGCACTGCACCAACGTCGACGCGACCATCAGGGAGCGGCGACCCGGCACGAAACTGACCGCGCCACAGGAACACTGGTTTCGCTCTCAGTGACTCGCCTTGCTCGATGCGCCCAATTCCACGGGCAAGTCCAGGGTCCCGATCTGGTGCGTTGACATATCGCTGACACCGAGGCGCAGGCGATACTTGCCAGGTTTGAGGCTTAGTTCCTGATGCAACGGAATTCCGGACTCCATAGCTATCTTGTACTGATCCGGCGTCAGGTCCAGGTGGAGCACGCCGGAAGTCTGCGGCGGAGCAGCGAGTTGCCGTGGGCCATCACTCAAGGCCACCAGCAGAACCAGGAACTGCGCATGGCGCTTGCCGTCCGCGGTCGTAGTGAAGTTTGCATTCGAGGGGTCCAGAAGAGAATCAACCCGCAGCGCGGGATGCTGCGCATCGGGCAGCATCGCTCTGCCGCGCAGCGCCAGCATCGTCGACTCCGGGGTCTCGGGCTGCAAAGCGATATGCAAATCCTTGACGCTATCGGCGGGAGGGTGCGTGTCGGGATCAGCAAAATAGCCGCGCCGGTAACTGAGAGATCCGCTCTTTCCCATCAGCTCAACGTGAATCCTGCGGAACTGTCCATTCCATTTCTCGTTGGTCGGACGATAGGCGAGAGAGTAATAGTTTGAGCCGTCCAGCATGCTGTGCCGCAGCGCGCCTGCAAAGTCGTTGGTGCCGACAAAGGCCTCGCCGCCGGTCTGATCCGCAAGATCGTTGGCCGCATAGCGAAGCGCCGACCGCGCAGTGAATTGGCCTTGCAACCTGTCGCCCATCTGCGGATTTGCCGTGCTCCCGGTTGGCCCGCCAATCAGCGACACCGAGCCCGACCCGCTGCTGGTGACCGGAACCCCGCCCGTCTCCACCCCGCGCAGACTGATGGGATACACCGAGATCTGCGCATTGGCGATCAGGTTGGCCGTCTCGCGAGCCTGCGCCAGGTCGGGGGTAGCCCTAAATCGCGCATCCATCAACTGCGCTCCCACAGAGACCGGAAAATCCTCCGAGAGCCAGAGCAGATTCTTCCGTCCGGGATAACCGCTGGTCGCACGCGCCAACTCCGCCAGGGCCGCTACGGTGATATACGCGCGATTGTCCCTGTGAATGGCGTCCTGGTCCCCCTCCGCCGCCTTGACCATGTCGGCTGCGCCGCCGGGATCGTGAGCGCCGATCGCTTGAAGGAAATCGGTAACAAAGTCGTCATCCTGCAGAGCCTCATCCTTCGATCGGATGAAAGTCATGTCATTGGGCTTGATCGACTGCGCCGCGGCCAGCAACCGGTCCGAGCTGCCGGTAAAGTTCTGCACCATCTCCAGACGATTCCGCAACACAAAGAGCGCGACACTTTGCCCCGGTGGCAGCTTCGACAGAAATTCGAGAAGCTGTTTGCGAGCATACAAAAGATCCGTTCGCGGTGTGTTCAACAGATCGAACAGGATGATGTTGATGGCCCCGGAAGCGCCCTCCCGATTGGCAATGTTCGAATAGAAGAGCGGCGTTGCAACCGGCGTCGGCGCATGCTTCTTTGGTGCGGGAGCCATCTGCTTCAGGCTGCAAGCCTCGAAGAAGTCCACCTTCTGCGGCTTGCCGTCCTCTTCAATTTTGAAGTCCTGCTGAGTCAGGCCACGAATCACCTGCCCGCTCCTGTCTCGAACCACGACATCCACGAACACCAGCCTGCTGGTGAGGCGAATTGTGCCGCCGCTGGGCAAATCCTGCGCGTACAATCCGCGCAAACCAATCAGCAGCAGAAGCAAGCTTGTGAACCGGATTTTCCCAATGCGTTGAAACATCGCTGCGCACCTCCCGATCCAAGCCCGATTCGAAGTTGGTGTATCCCGGAGGCACTACGCTAAAGTCGACGCGCCCATCAGGGAGCGGCGACCTTGCACGAAACTGACCGGGCCACAGGAACTCTCGTTTCGCTCTAGAGCATTGTCGATGCGCATCTTGCCATTTGCAGATCATGCAAGGCGGATTGTTGTTATGGAAAACTCCACACACCGCAACGGACAACTCAGTTATATCCAACTAAGCTCTTCCTGTATAGCTTTAAGTTCCCCGTCTGGAGTAACCGCATTGGGACCGCTCCAGACGGGGTAGTACAGGCATCCTGGTGCTTACTCGGTTTCGGCCACAAAGACCGCGGTTGTGAGCGCGGGCACGGTGGCGCTTCCGGTTTTGGAGTTGAAGGTGGATTGCCTCGTTGCAGAATCGCTGGAATTCTGCTGGACAGGGTGAAGATGCAAGGCCAACCCCTGCAACCCGCTATTGGTAAACGACACCGGCGCATCGGTCGCATTGAAGAGCACCACAATGTGTTTGTAGCTTCCGTAGTGTCCGCCATTCGCATCGAGCTTCATGACGATCAGGCCCGGCGTCTGGTTTGACCCGGTATTCAGGAAGGCAAGATTCTGTTGCACCTCCGCGAAGGTCGACATGCGGAAAAGCTCAGAGCTATAGCGGATCTGCAACAGCTCCTGCAACGCCGCTTGGCTGTATGCAATATGCGCCGGGAGCGGCGTGTATGCAGGGTTACCGAGCAACGGAGTCATGAGCGGCCACTGGCCCTGGTTCTGGCTGGCTATGGGCAGGCCGATGCCCCAGTTTGCGGTCTGGCCGGTCCAGTCGATTTTATTGAACCAGTCTCCGGAGTTATAGCTGTTCTGGTCCATATCCTTGGAGCGCAGCAAGTCGTCGCCGCCCTGGAAGAACGGAATGCCTTCCCCAAGCGTCACCAGGCTCATGCCCATTACTTGCCTGCGGGCACGAGTTGCAATGCTGTCGCTGAAACTGGACTTCAACTGCACAGCATCGAAGAGGTCCTGGTTGTCGTGCACCGACGCGTAATTGACCGCCTCAAACGGGCTCTTGGTATATCCGGTCGGCTGGCCGTTGTAATTCACTTCGGCCCCGGTCACCGTCGTGCCCGCGCTATCGACAAAGGAGTAGTCGCGCAGGTTTCCGGTCAGCCCCACATCGATCCAATCGGAGTACTGCAGCAACTGGGCCTGTTGCTGATTTGCCGAAAGATTGCTGTTGGTGAACGCGCTTGGGTCAGTGAACAATCCGGTGGCAAAGCCCTGCACACGTTCATCGGTAAACGGGCTGCCTCCGCGAATGCCATCGCGAATGCGGTCGTTGAATGTGCCTATGCCATAGCCATAAAGGTTGATCTGCGAGGCATTCGGCCCGATCTGATTGTTCGCGGTATCGCCGAAGTTGAATCCCTCTCCGTAGAGGTAGATCTTCGATCCGTCCACGCCGTCCTTCTCGGGCGTGAGCGCCTCGAGTGCCTGCTGGATATCCGTCATGTTGTAAGTGAACATGAAGCTCATGATGTCGAAGCGGAAGCCATCGATCTTGTAGTCCCGCGCATTGAGAACGAGGGTATCGATGATCAGCTTTTCCATCATCTTGTGCTCGGCGGCGGTGTCTGCGCAGCAGGATCCGGTTTCCAGATTGCCGTTCGCATCCAGGCGATGATAGTAATTTGGAACTACCTCATCGAGATTGGAGTTGGGTCCTTCGCCGCTGGCGTTGGTGTGATTGAACACAACGTCCTGCACCACGCGCAGTCCTGCCTTGTGCAGTCCATCCACCATTGTCCGGTATTCGCGTACGCGATGATCGGGGTTGATGGCGTAACTTCCTTCCGGAGTCATGTAATGCACCGGATCGTAGCCCCAGTTATATGCGGGGCTTGTCTGGCTCGCGGCGACAGCGGCCTGCTGTTGTTCTCCGTCCGGCGGATATTGCGCCAGACCGGCGGGAATGATCCATGTCGATTTGTCTTCATTCACACTGGCAAAGTGGAACGAAGGCAGGATGTGCACGGCCTTGAGACCGCTTGCAGCCAGAGCGCGAAGGTGCCTCATGCCGTCGGAGTTCTGTTCGGCAAAAGCCTCATACATGCCGCGACGAGCAGGTGGAACGGTGGGATCGTTGATGCTGAAGTCGCGAATATGCAGCTCATACAGGCTCATATCGCTGAAGCTGCGCAGCGGCGGAGAATTATCCTCATCCCAGCCCATGGGCTTGGTTTCTTCCGAACCGAGATCGGTGATTCTGCTCTTGGTCCCGTTGAGCGCGATGTCAATGGAATACGGATCGCTGGTGACATTCGTATCTACCGCCGCGTCGGCTGGAACCCATACCTTCACGCTGTAGAGATAGTATTTGTCTTTCCAGCTGGAGTCTCCGTCGGCGACCCACACGCCATTGTGCTCGTGCATCGCCACAACGGCAGAAGGCGTTGTATCGGATTCGTGGTCGAAGAGCTGAAGCGAAACGCTCTGCGCGGTGGGCGCCCACACCTTCAGCTTGACATCGCAGTTGTCGTCATCGGCCCAGTCGCGCCAACCGCGATCGTCCCAGTGGTGGAAGACGACACCGAGCTTGCCCGGGTAGTAAAAGAGATCATCGAGCACGCCCGCATCCTGGATGCCGGTCGCATAGGTCAGCGAGCCGCTCGCATTCACGGCAGAAAGCGCCAACTGTCCTTCGAGGAAAGTCTGCAACGTTGAGAGTTGCGTATTCGCCGGCAGTTGGAGGACGGTGTAACCGCTCAACTGCGGGTAGCGAAGCAACTCGTCAGCGGTCAGGCTTCCACCCACCGTGAGCGGGATACTGGTTCCACCGGTGATCCCGGTGGTCGTTACCGCCAGGCCGCCGGTGAGACTGGAGCTGATTGCATAGGTATCGCCGCTTTGAGCAAACTGGGGTTGGATGGCCACCCGCTGGCGATCCAGCCAGTATGCCTGCTCAATGTTCAACAAGCTATCGAGTATCTGGGTGGGGGTTGGCGTTGAAGTGAAGACCGTCGCGTTCCCTGAAATCGCCCAGGCCTGGAGGTTGGTGGCAACGGCCAGATACATGTTCGGCCCGGGGTCTTTCGCGCCGGTGGAAGTGTTGTGAACAATGAATCCGATGTTCTGCGCATTGGGAATAAGGCTGATGTCGAAGTAAGCTCCATAAGAGTCGTAGCTTGTGACAAAGGTCAATCCGTCATTGTAATCGCCGGTATATTCAGCAGTGTCTTCGAAAGCATAGACGGTCCAGTTCGCGTAGTTCCCATCGGGCCGGTAGTAATGAATCCGGGCGTAACCAGGCAACAGCGCGTTGGGATTGGTCAGGCTGGGCTGACTCTTGTATAACTTGCCGATCCCGGTGTACCCCCAGTACTCGAAACCTTCCGTGGAAGGATCGACAAACTCGTTCGGCCCGGGGTCCTTCACCCCGGTGGAGATATTGTGAATGATGAGCCCGAGATTCTGCGCGTTCGGCACAACTGCCACATCGAAATACACTCCATACGCGTCGGAATTCGTGGGAGGCACGAGGCCGCTATTGTAGTCGCCTTGATATTCCGTCGTGTCGTAGAAAGCGTAGATCGTCCAATTGCTATAGTTGCCGTCCGTTCGATGGTAATGAACGCGGACGTATCCCGGCAGAAGCGCCGTGGGATTGGTCAAGCTGGGGGCAGTCGTATACAGCTTGGCGATGCCAGCGTATGCCCAGTACTCAAAGCCCTGCGTGGCAGGATCGACAAACAAATTGTTGGGGGTGTCCTTCTGGTCCGCGCAATTGGTCGTCGGATTGTGAATAATGATCCCGACCTCTTGCGCTCCGGTAGTAACTCCGACATCAAAATACGCGCCATAGCTATCCGTGCCGGTCACCGGAACGGGCCCGCTGCAATAGGCTCCGGTGTTTTCCGTAGTGTTATAGAAGGCGTAGACGGTCCAGCCGGTATAGTTGCCGTCCGGGCGGTTGTAGTGAATGCGTATATCCCCCGGTGGAATGGGCGGATCGACTTGGGCAAAGGCCTGGGTTGACGCGAAAACGCATAGTAGAAACATGAGAATTCTTGACCCAGTTCTGCGCAAGAGGGACGGTATGCTGCTCTGGGAAGTCATGTGATTTCTCCTGAAGACGCTGTCTGGTCTTGATGGGCTGATTGGTTCGACGGTCGGGCGTTTGTGCCGGGCAGGGGGATGCGACAACGGCGCCGCCACGCTAATCGAAAGAAGCTTTGCCTGTCAAGGTAATTATGGTTTCTTCGCTTTACCCAACGCAGAGAGCGGTTTGGCGGGTGCGGAGCCGGCTGGAATCTCTTGCCCTGCCGCCCGGCCTGGAACCGTGCAGGCTCACAGAGCTTGGGATGCTGCCGGGAAACTGTCTTCCCATTGACGCAGGGATACCTTCGCGCGGCCCGCAGCCTGTCATGACTGCCAATTTAGCGCCTCCTCTTGAGAGGGTCACGGCGCTCCTGCGCGTTCCGTGCGTAGATCGGAAATCCATTGCCGCGACGGTTCCGGCGCGGTTTGAGGCGGGTGCGGGATGCTGCTCACCTCAAGTGTTCCTCATCACTTCAGGTGCGAAAGGACGCGCGTAGAATCCCTCGCGGTTTGTGGCTGGGTGGGGAATCGGTGATTCCCGTAACCCGCCTTTGTGAGGAGCGCATCCCATGATTGCACAACCAGTTCAGCACGAATTACTTCTCGCCAACCGGATGGCGCGGCTGGGCACCGAGACCGCTTTTGAAGTCCTGAGCAAGGCCAAGGCGCTGGAGCGCCAGGGCAAGAACATCGTTCACCTGGAGATCGGAGAGCCAGACTTCGACACTCCGGCCAATGTGGTGGAAGCGGCCGTCGCGGCGCTGCGCCACGGATGGACGCACTACGGTCCCTCCGCCGGACTGCCCGAACTGCGCCAGGCGATTGCCGAGTATGTCAGCCGTACGCGCGGAGTCGACGTCCTGCCCGAGGAAGTGGTGGTGGTGCCCGGTGGCAAACCCATCATGTTCTACGCCATGCTCGCGCTGATCGAAGAGGGCGACGAGGTCATCTATCCCAACCCCGGCTTTCCCATCTATGAGTCGATGATCAACTTCGCTGGCGGCAAGGCGGTCCCCATCCCCTTGCGCGAGGAGCGCGATTTCGCCATGGATGTAGACGAGCTTGCGCCGCTGATCACCAGCCGCACCAGGCTGATCATTCTGAACTCGCCGCAGAACCCCACCGGCGGCGTATTGCAGCGCGGCGACATCGAGCAGGCCGCGCGGGTGATTGGCAACCGCAACATCATGGTCCTCTCGGACGAGATTTACCGCCAGTTGCAGTTTGCGGGCGAGCCCTTTTCCATCCTCTCGATTCCCGCCATGCAGGAGCGCACGATCCTGCTCGACGGCTTCTCGAAGACCTATGCCATGACCGGCTGGCGCATCGGCTTTGGGGTAATGCGCGCGGATCTGGCGGCTCAGGTGACCCGCCTGATGACCAACTCCAACTCCTGCACCGCCAGTTTTACGCAGATAGCCGCCATTGAGGCCCTGCGTGGCGATCAGGGGCCGGTGGGCCGCATGCGCGCCGCCTTCCAGCGGCGGAGTGAGGTCTTTGTGGCAGGGCTGAACCGGATCAAGGGATTCAGTTGCCGCATGCCCAAAGGAGCCTTTTACGTCTTCCCGAATATCACCGGCACGGGGTGGCAATCCAAGCCGCTGGCCGACGCGCTGCTCGACCAGGCCGGCGTGGCGGCGCTCTCGGGCACCGCATTCGGCTGCTTCGGAGAAGGCTACCTGCGCTTCAGCGTGGCCAATTCGCTGGAGAACCTGGAAATGGCGCTGGAACGGATTGACCGGTGGGCGCGGGAAAAGCTGTTGTAGGGAGTAGGGAGTACGGAGTAGGGAATAGGGAGTAGGATGCCTTCGGCCTCCTCGTTGCCCGTTCCTGGTTTGGCCCGCTCGCATAGGGAGTTCTTGCCGGGAAGATCTCGGCCGGATGCTCCCTGTTACCGCAGTTGGAGTTAGGGTCTTACGGAGGGAGCATGGGCCTTCAGGCCCATGAAAGAGCCGCAGATCGAGGTGGCCTTTAGGCCCGGAAACTTGTCTTTTTGCGGCGTCCCTGCGAAGTGCAACTGTAGTACTATTCCCTCTCCTTGCAGTGTCTGCCGCGGATAAGAATGGCCATGAGGAGTGGCATGTATTGCTGATTTTTGGAGCTGAATGCAAGTTTCTTTGCAAAGGAGAAGGTTATGGCCCTGAAAGATTCAACCACCGGGCAGGTGATTCGGAAGTATTCCATTGCAGAATTGCGGGACGCGGCCAACCTGATGCGCGCTTACAACCTGGTGGCCCTTTGCGCGGCCGGTTCCGGGCACGCCGGGGGCACGCTTTCGATCATGGATTTGACCGCGGCCCTCTACCTCGACGTTGCCGAGCACGATCCGAAGAATCCCAACTGGCCGGATCGCGACCGCATCCTCTGGTCCGCCGGGCACAAGGCTCCCGCCCTCTACGTGGGATTGGGCATGGCGGGCTTCTATCCGCTTGAGGATGTGGTGACGCTGCGCAAGCTCGGCTCGCCTTTCCAGGGCCATCCCCACTGGCTCAAGCTGGCGGGAGTCGAGCTCTCCAGCGGCTCGCTGGGGCAGGGGCTGAGCATTGCCGTGGGCATGGCGCTGGCCGCCCGCATCGACGGCAAAGCGCACAAGATTTTTTGCCTGATGGGCGACGGCGAACAGCAGGAAGGCCAGGTCTGGGAAGCGGCCATGGAGGCCGGGCATTTCCAGCTCGACAACATCGTCGCCATCGTCGATTGCAACCGCCTGCAGATCGATGGCTGGGTCAAAGACGTGATGCAGGTTGAGCCGCTGGACGAGAAATACGCGAGCTTTGGATGGGAGGTCCTGCGCATCGACGGCCACGACATGAGCCAGATTGTGGACGCCTTCGCCAAAGCCCGCGCAGTCAAGGGCAAGCCCACCGTCATCCTTGCCGACACCATCAAGGGCAAGGGCGTCAGCTTCATGGAGAACCAGCCCGGCTGGCATGGCAGGGCGCCCACGCGCGAAGAGCTGGACACGGCCCTCACAGAACTCGATCTGACCGCGCGCATCCCCGTGCAGCAACTGCTCGACAAGGCCAAAAGCTATCAGGAGGGCGTGGAGCGCAAGCTGGCCGCCAAAATGCCGCGCTTCTCGCGCGACTACTGGTGGAACGCTGGCGACACAATGAAGGTGAAGATGGAGCCCACGCGCAAGGGCTTCGGGCAGTCTCTGGCGATGAATGGGGAGGATGAGCGGGTGGTCTGCCTGGGCCTCGACATCTCCGGCTCGATCACCATCAGCGATTTCTACGCCGGCAAGCCCGAGCGCGCCAAGCGCTGGATCAGCATGGGCATCGCCGAGCAATCGGCCACCGCCGCAGCTGCGGGAATGGCGCGGGAAGGCAAGCTGCCGGTGCTGGGCTCCTACGCCACCTTTTCGGCGGCTCGCAACCTCGATCAGATCCGCGTCTCGATCTGCTACGCCAACCTCAACGTGCTGATCGCCGGGGCGCACGCCGGGGTTTCCGTTGGTCCGGACGGCGCGACCCACCAGGCGCTGGAAGACCTGTTCGCGATGCAGGGGCTGCCCAACATGTCCGTGGTGGCGCCCTGCGACATCGTCGAAGCCCGGAAGGCTGCCGATTTCATGCTCCTGAAGCATGTGGGGCCCAAGTACATTCGCTTTGCCCGCGAGGCTACGCCGGTGGTGACCGATGAGAGCACTCCCTTTGTCTTCGGAAAGGCCAACGTGATCCGGCTGCGCAAACCGGGCGTCCATTTCGCCGCGGCCTTCGAAACCTGCCTGGCCGCCGAATACGAGGATGAAACAGAAGATCTGAGCATCGTGGCTTGCGGGCCCATGGTTCCCGAAGCCATGCGCGCCGCCTGGATTCTGAAGCAGGAATACGGCTACGAGACGCGGGTGCTGAACATGCACACCCTCAAGCCCATCGATGCCGCAGCCCTGGTGCGGGCCGCTCGCGAGACTGGCCTGATTGTCACCGCGGAAGAGCATCAGATCGGCGCTTTGGCGTGGCGGGTAACCGCCGTACTCACCGAGAGTCCCGAACTCTACGGGCTGCCTGTGATCACCGGAGCCATCGGCGTCAAGGATCGATTCGGCGACTCCGGCGCGCCTTGGGAGCTGGTCAAGGAGTTTGAGGTCAGCGCCGAGCACATCGCCCAGAAAGCCATGGAGCGAATGGCCGTCAAAAACTGCGTCCCCAGCACGTAGATCGCCGGCGCAGGAAGAGAAGGCCCCCGCGGACAGGTTCGCGTCCGCGGGGCAAAAGTTAAAGCCGCATGTGGGCTGCTTGCTGGCCGGGTTCCTCGCTGAGAACTTCGCTGGCCGCACCGGGGGCCGAGTAAAACTCTTGCGCAAGAGCGATGAAGCGGTTGGTTTCGCGCTCGATCCATGCGGTTCCCTGCCCCAACTCAGCGGCCAGCAAACTGGCTACGACAGGCGCCGCTCGCTTTGCCGCCTCGGCATCCAGCAGCAGAGCGCGGGTTCTGCGCGAAAGCACATCCTCGACGGTGCGAGCCATTTCATGCCGGGCAGCGAAGACGGCCTCGGCGCGTGTGTATGGCAGCGCCGCATCGAGCGGCGTGGCTAAACGCGGGTCCGCTGCCCACAGCGCAGCGATCTCGGCAGCCTCTGTTCCGTAGTGCGAAAGCGGGCCGGGCGCAGGAGGCTGTTCGGGCACGCCATGCAGGCGAATAGTGCGAGTGATGCAGCGACGGCGCGCCATCATGCCCCGACGCATGGCGGCGTTGAGTGTGTCTTCCGCCATGCGGCGATAGGTTGTCCACTTGCCGCCTGCAACCGTGATCAGACCGCTCGGCGAGAACTCGATCGTATGCTCGCGAGAGAGTTTCGAGGTTTGCACCTGGCTGCCGGTAACCAGCGGCCGCAAGCCTGAAAAGACACTGAGAATGTCGCCCTTGCCAATTGGGCGCGCAAGGTAAGGATTGATCGTCTCCAGCAGGAAATCGATCTCGGCGGAATCGTGGCCCGGCTCCATGGCAATGGAATGCGTAGGCAGGTCCGTCGTACCGATGACAACCCTGCCCATCCACGGAATGGCGAAGATGATGCGGCCGTCGCGGGTCTTCGGCACCATGATTGCGTTGGCGTGTCCCAGCGCCTGTCCCAACACCTCGCCCGGCACAACGATATGTGTGCCGCGACTCACGGAAAGCATGTGCGGACTGGATGGATCGTCGCAGCAACGCAGCTCGTCAACAAAGATGCCGGTGGCGTTGATGACAGTGCTGGCGTGCACCTCGAATGAGTTTCCCGTCTCGACGTCTTCCACCAGCGCGCCGCGGATGCGGCCGTTGCTCTTGTGCAGCGCCGTACAGCGCGCGTAGTTCAGCACGACGGCTCCGTGATCCTCCGCAGTGCGGGCAAGCGCCAGGGCCAGGCGCGCATCGTTAAACTGCGCATCGTAGTAAAGCACGCTGCCGCGCAATCCGGATGTGGCGATACCCGGCACGCGCTCGCGGGTCTCGCGGGCAGACAGAATGCATGTGGGGCCGAGAGATGACTTGCCGCTGAGCAAGTCGTAAAGCTTGAGACCCGCGCCGTAGAAGAAGAGATCCGGCCACGTGTAGGCAGGCGCAACGAACGGAAGCGGATGAACCAGGTGCGGCGCATTTCCCAGCATGATCCGGCGCTCACGCAGCGCCTCATACACCAAATGCACCTGGCCGCTGGCCAGATACCGCACCCCGCCATGGATCAGCTTGGTGGCGCGGCTTGAGGTTGCCTGAGCGAAGTCCCCGGCTTCCACGAGCGCCGTGCGATACCCGCGAGTGGCCGCATCGACGGCAAGGCCGAGGCCGGTAGCGCCGCCACCCACAATGAGCAGATCCAGCTTGTCGTTCTTCGTCTCTTCCAGCCGTGCGAACCCGTCGGCGCGTGTTCTCATGCGACTCTCCTCCATCCACTGTCCGCCGTGACGAAAAACCGGCATTCAGCTTGCGAACTCTGCGGAGCCTGTTCACATTCACCCGATGGGCGGCGTTGCTTGACGGGACCGAGCCATTCGTTTCCCATCTCTTCGTCAATCGTCGCTAGGATACACCCGGTATCCATCGCTTCTCACGCCTCGGTTTCCGATGATCCATTGCCTCAACGGAGGTACGATAAGAAGCGAGGAGCAAGCCCGATGCTTATTGTTCACGTGCATGTGCGAGTCAAACCCGAATCGGTAACTGACTTCAGGCAGGCTACCATTGAAAACGCCAGTTCGAGTGTATTGGAACCCGGTATTGCGCGCTTTGACGTGGTGCAGCAACAGGACGATGCGACCCGGTTCGTCCTGATCGAGGTCTATCGCATGCCGGAGGCGGCAACAGCGCACAAAGAGACTGCTCACTATGCAAAGTGGCGCGATGCGGTTGCGCCCATGATGGCCGAGCCGCGCCAGAGCACGAAGTACAACGCCGTATTCCCCGGGCCGCACGGCTGGTAAGGCAAGGCTGGTAGAAACATGCGCTTCGAGTTCGCAACTGCAACACGTATTGTCTTCGGCGAGGGCGCTGCTGCCACGCTGCCAGAACTGGTTCGTACCTTCGGCGCTCGTCCGTTGGTGGTCACCGGCGCTTCGACAGAACGCGCGGCATGGCTTGTGTCGGCGCTGTCGGCCGAGGTCTTTGCGGTGCCGGGCGAGCCGACGGTCGATCTGGTCAGAGAAGGCGCGCGCCGCGTGCAGGACTCCGCTTGCGATGTGGTCGTTTCACTTGGCGGGGGCAGCGCGATTGACGCCGGCAAGGCGATTGCCGCCGTCGCCGCCAACGGCGGTGAGCCGCTCGAATTTCTTGAAGTGGTGGGAAAGGGACGCGCGCTTGCGACGCCGCCTTTGCCGTTCATTGCGGTGCCGACCACAGCCGGAACCGGCAGCGAAGTCACGCGTAATGCCGTGCTGGGATCGACGGAGCACGGTGTCAAGGCGAGCCTGCGCAGCCCGCTCATGCTGCCGCGCGTCGCGCTGGTCGATCCCGAGCTGACATACGGACTGCCACCTGCGGTCACCGCGGCCACCGGGCTTGACGCCCTGACGCAGCTGATCGAGCCGTATGTCAGCGCGCGCGCCAATCCCCTGGCGGATGCAATTTGTATGGAAGGAATCAAGCGCATCACGGGTGCATTACGACGCGTGTACCACGATGGCGCGGACCGGGAGGCGCGCCGCGACATGGCGCTGGCAAGCTTGTTCGGCGGGCTGGCGCTGGCGAACGCGGGACTGGGCGTTGTGCATGGCTTCGCTGCGCCGCTCGGAGGCTCATGGAAGGCGCCGCATGGCGCGCTCTGCGCGGCGCTGTTGCCGCACGGGATGGCCGCCAACGTAGCAGCGTTACAGGCGCGCGCGCCGCAGCATTCCGCCCTCGAGCGCTACACCAACCTCGCACGCCTGCTTACCGGCCGGAGTGAAGCCAGCGCGGACGACGGTATCGAGTGGGTGCGCGCGCTTTGTGTCGAACTAAATGTCCCGCCTCTGCGCGCCTGGGGAATCACTGCAGCCGATCTGCCCGGAGTGGTTGAGAAAGCAGCGCGCGCCAGCAGCATGCAAGCCAATCCCCTTCCGCTCACGGGCGAGGAATTGCTTCGGTTGGCAACGGCTGCATGGTGAGGTTTCGCGAAAAGCAAAAGGGGTTGGCAATTCCGGGATGTTGAACCAGCCCGGCATTGCCAACCCCATTTTGTTCCCTGCCACAATCGCTTTCAGTTACTCCACAACCAGCTTCAGAGTGGTAGCGTGCGAGAGCCCGCCAGCCTTCACGGTCACGTTATAGTTGAAGGTTTGCGGGGTAAGGGTGAAGTGCAAACAGCCACTCATCCCGACCGAAGCCGCCGCCAATGCGATCACCAACAGCAATGTGGAAGCCTTTCTGCCCAGCCGCCTGCCGGCGCGGCGGAACCTGGCTGAGAATGGCAGCACCAGAAGTCCCAGAAGAAGCGGAGCCAGATGAGATGCCATACCAATCGGCTGCTCATGATGATTGGCCGCGATAACGTTCCACTGAATGTTCAGCGTGAGGTCGGTCAGGGTTGTATTGGCCGGAAGCGTCCAGGATGTGTCCGACTGTTGCACCCATCCGGCGGTAGTCAGTGTCGCCGTCGCGCCAGAGGGCAGTCCGGTAACGGTCAAGGTTGTTGGAAGCGGGAAGGAAACGCCGGTGGTAGGGGCGATCGCTAGCGAGAACGTGGCCTGTCCGCCGGAGGCCATGGTCTGCGTGTCCCCGCTTACCGAACCACTTGTGTTGGGTGTGATGCTGAAGTTGATCACCGCCTGCGTGAGCGCGCTGCTGGCGGATGAAATGAAGTTCGTATCGCCGCTATAGACAGCGCTGATGGTATGCGTGCCCGTGGCCAGCGCCGAGGTAGTGAAGGTGGCCACTCCGCCTGACACTGTGCCCGAGCCCAGCACCGTTGTTCCGTCGAGGAAGTTCACGCTTCCGGTTGGCGCGCCTGCCGTTGCAGTGACAATGGCAGTGAAGGTAATGGGATTCTGGCTCATTCCCGGATTGATGCTTGTGCCCACAGTGATTGCGGATGCGGCCTGGTTCACTTGCAAAGGCACGGTCATGGTGACCGCGCTGTAGTCTTTGGCATCGGTCGGGGTGAATGTCACGGAAAGAGTTTGCGCGCCTGCGCTCAACACCGTGCCTGCGTTGGGAGTGTAAACAAAAGTTCCGTCGACAGCGCCCGCGCTCGCATTCAGTTGCGTCGCGCTCAGCGGAGTGCCATAGGGGATTGCAACCGGCGCGGCCCAGGTGACGTTGAGTGGAATCAACCCCGTGCCCTGCAATGGAATGAATTGCACAGCGCTGGTAATCGAGTTATCCGTCAGAACGAACGATTCCGTGAGCGATCCGGCGGAGAGAGGCTTGAAGAGAATGCTGATGCTGCAGCCGGCATTGGCCTGCAGTGAGAAGGCAGCCGTGCAATCGGCCAGCGATCCTGTGCCCGGCGTCTGCTGGAAGTCGTTGGGCGCTGCGAGCCCCGGCGCTGCGGCGGTCAACGGCGCGTTACCGGAGTTCAGCAGAGTGAATACCGCGGGACCATCGGTCGTGTCGGTGGCTCCGATGGTTGTGGCTTTTGCGAACTGTTGCCGAGGCGGAGCCGCATAGTTTTCCTCAATCACTGTCTTGCCGGTGGCGTCGGAGAGATACAGATTGCCGGCTCCATCGACGGCTACTCCGAAGGCGCTTTGCAGCGAGCGGGTCGTTACTGTGGACGGCGTCGCGTAGCCCGCGCCGGTCTTCACCACTTTCAGCACAGTCGCACTGCCTAAGTCAGCGACGTAGAGATTGCCGTTGACGTCCACCGCGATTCCCGCCGGCGCATTCATGGGTGCGCCCCCGACGATGGTCTCCTGAGCGGCGACAGTCGATCCTCCTGCCGGCTCGATCAGAACTCGATGATTGAGCGAATCAGCGATGTAGATGTTGCCGCTCGCGTCTACAGCCAATCCCGTTGGGCCGCTCAGTTGCGAGTAAGTGGGAATCTGAACGGGAGCGGCATAGCCCAGGATGGGCGATTGCACGAGTTCATAGATATTGTTGCTGCTGGCGACATAGACATTGCCACTCGCATCTACAGCTACACCGCTGGGCGAGGCAAGGCCGCCACTGGGCGGATTGACAGTCTTGCTGGTGACCACCGAAGGCGCGCCGGTATAAGGCGGCGCAATCTTCCAGACTGCATTGTTGGCCGAATCGGCTGCGTAAACATTGCCCGCGCCATCGATGGCTACGGCTGTCGGCGTGCCGGACGAGGCGGAAAGGTCGAGCAGCTTCGCGATGTTTCCGGCCGGAGTCAGACTCAGAACCGCATGGGCGCTTGAATCGGCAATCAGCACGTTGCCGCTTGCATCCACGGCGAGCCCTTGCGGAGACTGCAACGCGATGGGATTTGAAACTGCGCTGGCCAGGGTCGATTCCGTGGCGGGCAAGATGTTCGCCACCGGCCCCAAGCCTGTGCCGGTTAACAGAGCAGTACCCAGAATGTTTCCATTGGCATCGAGAAGTTCGAGCGCGCCATTGCGTTGTCCCGGATAGAGAGGTGCGAAATCGACAGCGAGGGTGCAAGTGTCGCCATCGTTGTATTCCGTGATGGTGCAGGTACCGCTGTGGGCATCTGCAAAATCGAGATTGGCCGCTCCCTCGGTCAGCACGGCCCAGCCGCCGACGATCGCCGATCCATGGAAGGTGAAAGTGACCGTGTTGGGCGAAGCGCTTGTGGTGCCAACGCTCTGCGGTGTGGCGAAGGCCGAGGGCGCTGCTGTCGCCTGCGCCGCGTAAATAGTCGGCGTGTAGGTCTGGCTGCCAATGGCTCCGCTCACCGTATCGGTGGCAGAGAGTGTAAAGCTATCGAGCCCGGCCTCGGTTGGCGTTCCGGTGAGTGAGTCGCCGTTCAGCGTCAATCCAGCGGGCAGGTTTCCGCCCGTTATGCTGAACGTATAAGGTGCGCCGCCGCCGCGGCCCGCAAGTGCCTGAACGTACGAGCCGCCCACTGCGCCGTCAGGGAGCGCTTCGGGCAACATGGAGATCGAGGGCGGAGCGATGGCCAATGTGTAAGTCTGGCTCCCGGTGAAGGGACCTTTGCTGGAGCTGTCGGTAGCAGCGATGGTGAAGCTGACGATCCCGCCCGAGGCTGGCGTTCCGGAAAGGATGCCGGTCTGCGCATCCAAAGCCAGTCCTGCGGGCAAGCTTCCGCTGTTGACCGTGAGTGCGTAGCTATAAGGCGCGGTTCCGCCTCTGGCCGAGAAGCTCTGGCCGTAGACAACCATTGCGGTTCCACCGGGCAACGCTGTCGGCGAACCGCTGGCCGGCGCAAGCGCGATGGGCGGCTGATTGACGGTCAGCGAGTAGGTCCGGCTTCCGGCCTGTCCGTTGACATCGGTGGCTGTGATCGCGAAGCTTGCGGGTGACGCGGTCGCGGTTGGGGTTCCCGTGAGTTCACCGCCCCGGCTGAGCGTCAACCCTTGAGGCAGCGATCCGGCGGTGACTGCGAATGTGTAGGGGAAGGTCCCGCCAGTGGCCGAGAAGGTCTGGCTGTAGGCGGCGTCGACCATTCCAGAAGTCATCAAGGTCGTGGGATTGAGCGAGATGGAAGAAGCATGGACAGCCAGCGAATAGGCTTGGCTTCCGGCCTGTCCGTTGCTGTCGGTTGCCGCCACCGTAAAGGCGTAGTTACCTACCGCCGTCGGCGTACCGTAGAGCACGCCATTCTGGCTCAACTGCATTCCATTCGG
>Ga0181517_10001567_pt1 | contig 25181 bp, 16 predicted proteins | sample PEATcosm2014_Bin_31_FD_119748 | JGI IMG/M metagenome (GOLD analysis project Ga0181517, IMG submission 119748) | Peatland microbial communities from MTU Mesocosm Facility, Houghton, MI, USA - PEATcosm2014_Bin01_30_metaG | ecosystem: Environmental > Terrestrial > Soil > Wetlands > Peat | place... | reverse complement strand
GGGCATGCGCATACCCGACTTGGGACGATATCCAGCAAATGCCAATAAATTCGCACATTTATGATTAGTCTGCATTGTGTTGTGGTTCCTATACATGAAATAAAAAGAGTTATGCCTATGGGGACGGCTCGTCCCCAATTTATTGGCAAACTGACGGAAGAACCTGGGGACGAGCCGTCCCCACCCCTTCATGCATACGCGCTGCCCTTTGGGCGTGCCGGGCTGCGGTTGTCGGTGAGGCGGGGATTAAGAGCCTGGTTTAGTGCGCCTTTCCACGGCGCACTAAAACAGGCTCTAAGCGAACAGCATGAAAGCGACATAGCCACCAGCGACCACAGCGGGCAAGAAGAGAAAACCCAACTCAGCGAACCGCGCTACAGGACGTGGCTCGGGCACCGCGCGGAGAGCGGCGATCCCAAGGCCCGTAGCAACCAGAGATAGCAGGCTCGACGCGATCCCCGCCAAACAGACAATCCCGATCATTGGATTGCCGCACGCCCAGCCGTGCGTGGCCAACTGCGCCTTGCGGTCCGCCTCAATGGCGAAGAAAGCCCAAACCGCCGGGCCAATGTAGGCCAGCAGTGCAATCATCCATTAAACCGCCGGAGGTGGGAGCCCGATCCTCCGGCCACCGTGCCGGACGCATCGACTTCCTGACAAAGCTCCCGGTCCATGCGCCCACCCTAAACTTCTGCCCCGCGCAGTCAAGAGCGAATGGACTGGGGCAGACCCTACGATATTAGGTCCGCCGTGTCCCGCTCCCTGGGTGGGATTCTCGCCGCCGGCTCTCCCACTCCGCCATGGCCAGGCGTGCCTGCGCTGGCGGACCTCACTATCCCGGATTTCAACTTCGTGTGGAGTCCAGAATTGAGCGGTGAGTTGCCTTCGCCCTTGCAGGGCGAGCGGGCCTGTAGCGGGCATGGTCCCCTCATGGGCGGCGTGCTCAAATTCAGATCGGAAGAGAACCGAAGATGAAAAGTATCGCCTTGGCAAAATCCAGGGTTGGTCGCTCCGTCGTCGTCATCTCCACCTTGGTTTTTCTGGCCATAGGTATCGGGGGCGCATTTGCTCAGTATTCGGTCACGGATCTGGGCCAGATGCAAGTTCAGGCCATGAACAACAGCGGCCAAGTCGTGGGACTCGGCTCTGGGAACCAGGTCTGCCTCTACAGCGGCGGTTCATGGACCGGCCTGGGGGTGGTCGGCTTTCTCGGCATGCGCACGATTCCCACGGCTAGCATCAACGATAACGGCCAGGTGGTGTGTTGCTCCGAGACCGGTAATGGAGGATTGGGGTATTCCCTCTATAACTGAAGGCACTCAAGCCGGTCCGGTCAGGCGCCACTGACGCAGGACGTGCAAACGGGACGGGGGCGCCGAGCTGGCTTTTAAAGGATGGCGCCCCAGCCATGGGCGGCCAGGATGGTCCGAACCAGTTGTGCTTGCCTCTCAGGCGTCACCCGGCCCTTGGCAGGTTTCCTCTCCAAGTCCGGACGCGGAACCGCATAGATGACGTCGCACTTGCAAAGGGTTTCCCAGTCCAGTCCGTCCGCCTGATCGAGGACCACTTCATGAGGCTCAGCCTTGCGCGTGGCGCGTTTCGTGGCGCAGAGCAGGACCTCCACGGGGTCTTTCCGGGCGGCGCGATCCGCATGGCTCACGACCACCGCGGGGTGGGGCTCAGGCCAGCCGGCAGCCTGCCACATGAAGATGTCGAAGGGTTTCATTTCTCCGGCTCGGGAAGCCTTCTGATCGCCGATCTTGCAAACGCGGACTCGACTTTTTGCCATTCGGGATCATCCGGGAGCTTGTGGATGGTATCGATCAGCACCACCTTGACCCTTTTTTCAGCGCGGTGCCGCCTTATGATCCAGGTGTCCTGATCTACCTCCTGGATGGTGACCGCCGCATTGGGCGGGCAGGTCCGGGGCATAATCACTCGGCGCTTCATATCGACCTGCCGAGACTCAAGCTCAAGCTTCATGGTGTTATTTTCCCACCTCGGTTTGACCAATTCAAGCCCTTTCGACCGGACGCCGGGCCGGTCTCACTTCCAGATCGAAAGCACGGTGATGCCGGCAATCCCGAGGATGACTCCCAGCCAACCGGAGAAGCGGATTTTCTCTCGAAAGAGGGCGAGCGAGAGGAAGATCCCGACAATAATCGGGCCCGACAGGGATATGGGGAAAACGACCTGCGGTTTCAGGGTTTGGAGGGATTTCAAAGTGCAGAACACCCCGACGTAGCTTGCCACTGCGGCTGCCGAACCCCAGGTCCATGCCCCGCTCGTGAGAAACCGATCCGCAACCGGCTGAGAATGGCGGGAGATACTTTGGCGCCCCATCTCCAGCGCGAAAACCGCCGCTCCCGCCGCGTAGGAGAGAAACAGATACAAATAGAAGTCTTCCCGATAAGCGCTGGTGAGCGTTTGCCCCACGCGCGGCGCCCCGCTCAGCAGGAAGGCGATCAGGATCAAAACGAACCACTTGAATTCCGCCTTTTTTCCCCTCGAAAAGGAATCCGTGGACCAGGACATGAAGAAAATGCCGGCCAGAATCAAAGCGATGCCGAAAGCGGTTGTGTTGTTAAGGGCCGCGTCCAGGAACAAAACCGCATAGACGATCGGGATGAGAAAGGAGCAGCGGTAGATCGCGTTGGAGAACCCGAAATGCCCCTGGCGCACGGCCACGTTGAATGCCAGCACCGCCCCTGCCCCGCCAACCCCCGCCACGGTCGAAAACAGCAGCGCGTGAGACGTGAGCTTCACCGGACAATGGCGGCACAGGAGGATCGCGCCCAAAACTGCGCCGGCCGCGAACAACGAAGCCGAGAGCCCGAAGGCGCTCACGCCGCGGCGCGACGCGAGCTTGGCGATCAGCGCAACCGCCGTGATCGCCAGAACCACCATGCCAAGATAGAGAAAGCCCATCTGCCGGGCCATCCCATGCCAGCATTTTCCCGCTGCGTCAATCTAAACATTGCGTAAAGTATACATAACTCACAGGTTGACACAAAGCGCGGGCGCGGGATACTTTCCCGCTTATGTGTTTAATCCCGCGAAAGAGAGCCGGCGCATTCACGCTGATTGAATTGCTGGTGGTGATCGCCATTATTGCCATCCTGGCGGCCATGCTGCTGCCGGCGCTGACCCGGGCCAAGGAGGAGGGCAAACGCACCGTCTGCGGCAGCAACCTGCGCCAGATCAACCTGGCGTTCGTGCTCTATTCGCAGGACAACGCCGACGATCTGCCCAACACGGGCGATCCCTTCCTGTGGATGGGCCGGCATTGGCGCTGGCCCATTCAGGCCTATTTGGCCTTCGGCGGGCGGCAACTGAGCACGAACGATCCGGATAGCTCGACGAACTTCGTGCCCGGGACGCTGGTATGCCCCAGCGACCTGGCGTCGCTGGCGACTTATGACTCGACGTCCTACGGATACAGCGCCAGCGCGTATTTCAGTTCCGACACCATCAATGCGATGACCACGGACAACCTTTACGAATCCAACCCCTACCCTTGCGTCTCACGGCGATTCTCGGATTTTGCGGCCCCCGCGCGCAAGGCGCTGGCTGGCGAATGGCTGAGCAACCATTCGGCGGACAAGGTGGACTGGTGGGACTGGCGCGGAAGCCGCCAGTACCTGTTTGGAGACGGGCACGTCAGTTACGTACTGGCAAAGACGATCCAACCGGCCGTGAACGGACTGCCGGATATCAACCTGACGACCAATGGCCTGGCTGGTTGGGATGTGAATTGAGAGCCGGCGGCTGGGGCAGGACAGCCGAAAGAGCTTCGATTTGCCGAGGACAAGGCGTTATGGCGGAAGTCAAAGCGCCGGAATACGGCGCACTCCACACGCTTCGCGACATGGCGTGCCCTCTCTGGAACACGTTTGCCGAAGCTTTACGAGCCTTGCCACAGGATTCGCCTGAAGCCAGGCGGTTTGAGGGGGTTGCTACGCCCGGGGTCCTTGCGGACGGCCAAGGGCGCACTCCAGGGGGCTTCGTTTCCGGCGCAACCAGGGGCCGGATGCGCTCCTCGAGGAGTTCCTCGCAATAATTGCTTTCCTAAGGGCGCGGAAGCCGGAAGACTGTGCGCATGAACATATTCCTCACCGGCGGCACCGGCTTCATTGGGTCGCACGTAGCCATGGAGTTGGTCAAACATGGCCATCACGTCACCATCCTGGCGCGCAACCGCAACAAGGTGCCGGAATTGGGCAAAATCAACGCCCTGGAAATCGTCCAGGGCGACATCACCGACCGGAACCTGTTGGCACAACTGGTTGCCGGAAAGGACGCTTGCATCCTGGTGGCGCTCAACTACACGAAAAAGACCGGATGGGAAGTTCTCCTGGACGACACGCTCCCGACGGTGTTTCTGTCCGATGCGGCGGCGGCGGCGAAGGTGAAGCACTTCATCTACACGTCGTCCACGGCGGCCAACGATAGCCTCTACATGGGCGAGCGGGACGAGGCCGAGAAGGACCTCAAGAGCGTCACGTCGGCCACCAAGCAGCATCCTGCCACGTTTTATGGGGCGACCAAGGCGGCCAGCGAGAGTTTTGTCACCGCGCAGTCGCACCTGGCTACTATGCGGGTCAACATCATCCGCCCCGGCTATGTGTTTGGGAATCCCGTGGTGCCCGGAGCCAGCATTCAAGGCGACACGCGATTCCGCGACATCGTAAGAAACGCCGTCCAGAACAAGCCGATCCAGGTCATCAAACACGACGGCACGCAATTCATCTGGGCGGGGCACCTGGCCCAGCTCTACGCGAAAGTCCTGCATGGGAACATGAACCGGAAAACGTATCTCGGCCTCTCCCGGAAATTCGTCTCCTGGTATGACATTGCGCGGGCGGCCGTGGAGAAGACGGGATCGAAGAGCCGCCTGGAATTGGTGGACAAAGGCTGGGCCGAGAACGGGCTTTATTGGGATGTGTCCGAGATGAAAAGGGATTTCGGCCTCGAGTTTGATCCCTGGGAAAGAATTCTGGAACATCTCGATTACTACGTCGCGCTCGAAAGACAGGGGGCAAGCCGCTAGACCGGTTTTCAACTTCGGGTGAAGTCCAGAATTAGGGCGGCGCGAAGAAATAACTTGAGCATTCTGGCTGGTCCTTTTGCCCGCTGGCTTCGTTGCTCGCTCGTTAGCCCGACAGGTCGGGACGGATATGCGCCTCGTTCGCGCCTCGCCAGCGGGCAAAACTCCTTCGCCATAATTGCTCAGGTTATTTCTTCGCGACGCCAAAGCGGTAGGTTGCCTTCGCCCTTGCAGGGCGAGCGGGCATGTAGCGGGCCGGGTCCCGGGGCGTGTGCCCCGGGCTGGTACACCTGCACGCTTTCGGCGTGCGAGGCTGCGGAAGGCTTTTAAGCTCCAATCTCGAATTTGCCCTCCAAGCGCTTCGCGACATGGCGTGCCATCTCTGGAACAGGTTTGCAGAGGTTTTACCTGCGGGTTAGGGCGTAGCCTGGCTCCTCTTGATTGGCTGGGCCGGGGCCAGGGACAGTGCCTGTGCCCAGTCTGGACGGTAATGAAGCACCTCGGCGAACTGGGCTTGAGCCTCATCCTTGCGACCAGCAGCCACCAGCTCCATCCCGAAGAGATAATGCGCCTGCCAGAAGGCCGGCACCTGCTGAACCAGCGTCTGGAAGCACGATATGGCCTCCGCCGATCGGTTGGCCGCGGTCAGGCTGACCGCCCGGTAGAGGTAATCCGGCGGGCCCTGAGGCTGGAGGCGCGCGGCGCGGTCATAACACGCCAGCGCCCGGTCGATTCTCCCCTGGCGTTGCTCCAGAAACCCCAGGTTGACACAGGCATCCGCAAGATCCGGGTCGGCTTTGAGCGCCCGGTTGAAGCAGTCAACGGCCTTGGCGGCCTGCCCCTGACCGGCGGCGATTAACCCCAACTCGTTGTGCGCCTCGGCGTAGTCCGGTTTAATGGCTGCCGCGCGAGCAAAATAGTCCTCGGCTTCACGGCTGCGGCCTAGCTGGACCAGACGCACGCCCGTGTACTGGCAGGGCTCGGGCAGATAGGGCGCCAGTTCACATAAGCGCTGAGCTTCGGTGACAGCTCCCGCCAAGTCCCCGGCCGCTTCGAGAAACCGGGAAAAGTTCACATGCAGGAAATAATCCCGCGGGGCACGCGTCACGGCTTCCTCGTAGATCCGGCGCGCTTGCTCCGGTGTTTGCAGGCTCATCAGCGCCTTAGCCTCATCCAGCTTGGCCTCGCATCGTTTGAAAAAGGCATCGTGGTCTGACTGCCCCGTGAACGGCGGAGCTGCTATCCGATTGAAGATCGGCTGCCAGACCCGCTGTCGATCCCATACCGTGGCCGCCAGCCGGCCATCGCACAACTCTGGCGAAGCCCAATTCCCCTTGTCCCGCGCCTTAATCGACTCCGGAAGCAGTTTCCTGGCCTGCTCGGCGAAGCTCAGGGCCAGCAGATAGTTTCCGGCGAAATTCGGGTGGACATGTTCGTAGAAGAAATTCATGCCCGGTATCCCGGCCGGCGATTTCTGGGATAGAACCTCGGCCGCATCCACCAGGCAAACGTCCTGGCCGGCCCTGCGGGCGGCTGCCGCTTTGATGGCCTGGTTGAGTTTCGTATCGGTCCGAAACGCAAGCGCATCGCAGTCGGTCGCCAACTCGAAGTGCCGTCGCGCTTGCGCGTCATTCGTCAAAGCCAGCTCGCAGGTTCCCATCCGAAACTGCAAGTCGGCATAATCCGCATCGATGCGGGCGGCTTCCTCATAACGGGCCAACGCATCCCGGCAGGTCCCTGCAGTTTCCAATGCCATGCCCTCCTGGTAAAGCTTGTCCCAGGAAGCCAATTCGCTCTCACTCAGTCCAGCGCGATGCAATGAAGCAAGCGGGGGGAAATCCCTGAGGTTCACGGCCACCGTGCTCAGGATGACCGGCACGCCGGCTCGATGGCCGGTGGCCAGGATGTCATCCAGATTCCCTTTAAAGTTCTCGTACACCCGCAATCGGGCCGGGTCGTCGTGCCGCAGGCGGTTCTTGGCGAACATCTGCATCCCCCCCCAGGCCTTGTGCGATGAGGAAGCGGACGCATTCCTTCGAAGCCCGATATCCATTCCAGCTCCGGATTCGGGAGATGGGGACTGGAGGCGCAGCCGATCGGCGATGGCATTAAGCAATTCGCCAGTCCGGGTCGCCTTTGCCGCCAAGACAGCTCGGGCCACAGCCAATCGCGGTGCTCGGGCTCCAAAAACCGTTTCGGCGCCGAAGGGCCCCACCATTTCATTATTCCCCATATAAACCACCCACAGATCGCCATCGTGGGCGGCGCACTCACGCGCGATTGGCAGGATGGTGTGGGAGCTAATCCCTGTAACCGCGACGCACAACACTTCAAAATCGGTCCCCGGAAAGCGCTCTTGCAAAAGCACTTGCAGATATCGGCTAACCCCGTAACTCGAATCCGGATCGCCCGCTGCCGCCGATTCCCCGAACACAAAGACCCTATAGGTATTGGTGGACTTGTCCGCCGCCATTCGAATCGGCACGGCGGGGCGGGACTGCGCAGACGAGAAAAATCGATATGTGAATTCAGGGTTCGGCACGAAACAGTCCCGTCCGTCGATTCGCGTCCGAAGAAAGAAGCTGGTAGGGTAGCCGTAGCCAACCAACCGCAGGGCCGCTTCCAGGCAACCCAAAACGACCAGCGGCCCGAGAACGATTCCGGCAAGCCGGAACAGCCAAAGACGGCCTCTCGATAGGCTATGGGGTTTGGATGCACCTTTTCTGGGCTCCGGGCCTGTAACCCCGGCCACTGAGGGATTCTTTCCAGGCATTGTTGTCTTCTATTGCGCCGGAAGAGTACGCTCCGGGCGATGGATCATCGGCTTCAAGGCGCCAAACTTTAACAGAAAAGTATCATTCGGATAAAGTTCAAAAAGTTGGCACACGACAGGATACGGTCACAATACATTGTATATTAGCCACTTATGAGTTCATTCAGCCCCATTTTAGCGACCAAAGGCTAGTCCAAAAAAGTTGCAGAAAAGTCTTGCATCGTTCACGGCATTTGTGATAGGAAGTATTACAGCTAGTCCGAAACCACATACAAACTAACTGAAGTAACCACTAGAAAACCCTCATGAAAAGAATCACTATGATCAGCCTTTCCGCTTGCGCATTGCTTGCCGCAGCGGCCCAGGCCTATTCGCAAACAGTCACTGTCGATCCCGGCACGATGACACTCGGCTATATGAATTGGTCGCCAATCGCCACCGACGCGCCGGGATACGGCGGCTCTGGCAGCAGCGCCTGGGGTTTGAGTGATTTGCAGGCGTCCTTCAGCGGCACCACCTTGACGGTGAGCCCGAACATCAACTGCTACAACGCCTCGAGTAGTTACTGGGTAAACGCTGACGGGAGTGGAGCAAACACTATGGACGCTAATGTCTATAATGAAACCACCGGTACGTACGTCAATACCACCCTCACGTTTCAGTATGACGTGCTGGCCGACACGCTCGTCAGCCCTTATTACTCGGTTGCGTTTATCAAGGATTTCGCATCCGATTATTCTTCCTTTACCTCGGTGACCGCGCCTCTGACCACTCTAGGTGAGGCCAGCCTGAGTCTTCCGACTGGCGGCGCAGGCGACCATATTCAATACGGGTTCGAGACCTTCGGTCCTGACGCCAATCCGGCCACGGCAGCGCAACTTGGCAGCGCGGAGATCGCCGCGGTTGCTGTGCCTGAGCCAGCCAGCTTCGCTCTGTTGGGTATGGGTCTGCTTGGCGCACTGATCTGGAGACGGAAAGCATAATAGCCTCCTGCCAAGCGTTTTGGATACAAGGTCACGTCACCTGCGACGTGACCTTTTTTGTTCAGTTGATTCGGTTAATTCGGTTCGAATAACTTCAAAAAGTGAAAAGACTTATCCGTTTGCGGTGGTTTTCCCTGGCGACGGTATGGATGCTGTGCGTGTGGGTCCTCGGCGCCGGCTCGGCGTATGGCGGTTGGCAATTGACGTGGAGCGACGAGTTCAATGGCACCAACATCAACACGACGAATTGGACGTTCGAGACGGGGAATAACGGCGGCTGGGGGAATTCGGAGCTGGAATATTACACCAGCCGCACGAACAATGCCTATGTCTCCGGCGGCCTGCTCCACATCGTAGCGCAGCAGGAGTCCTACGACGGATATTCTTACACATCGGCCCGGATGAAGACGCAGGGACTCTTCTCGCAAACGTACGGGATGTTTGAGTGGCGGGCGTCCCTGCCGCAAGGGCTTGGATTTTGGCCCGCGCTATGGATGCTCGGGACGAATATCGACTCGATCGGCTGGCCCGCCTGCGGCGAGATCGATGTGGTGGAGAACCAGGGAGGCTTGGGAAGCTGGGCCAACCAGGTTCAGGGAACCATTCATTATCCGAATTCGAACGATCAGGATGTGGACCAAACCGATGTGTACACCCTGCCGACGCCGGGGGATTCGGTTACGAACTTTCACGTCTATGCGGTGCAATGGAGCAGCAATTCGATTGAATGGCTCGTTGATTCCAACGTGGTTCAGACCTGGACCAGTTGGACGGGCTACAACGCCGCCTATCCGGCGCCGTTCAATCAACCGTTCTTTATTATTATGAATATCGCGGTCGGCGGCAGCTACCTCGGCTACCCCAGCACCGGCGAGATCAACTCAAACACCACTTTCCCAGGGGAGATGCTGGTCGATTATGTCCGGGTTTACCAGTATGTCTTGACCGCGCCCAGTACCCCCACAGGATTGACGGGAGCGCAAGGCGGCGGGCAGGCATCCCTGACCTGGGACTCCTCGACCTCGGGCGCCACTGGTTACAACGTGTGGCGCTCCACCAACAGCAGCGGTCCCTTCACACTTATCGGCAGCTCTGGAGCCAATTCCTACATGGATGCGGCGGTTTCGACATGCTCCACGTATTACTACGAGGTTTCCGCCACCAACTCGGCAGGCCAAAGCACCAACTCGGCTCCAGCAACCGTGGCCCTCGGCGCTTACGCCCTGGCCGTGGATTGCGGCGGCCCGGCGGCCGGGCAATTCCTCGCGGACACAGACTTCAACGCCGGCAACGCGGCTACCGCCGCCGGCACCAGCGTCAACACCAGCGGCGTCACCAACCCGGCGCCCCAGGAGGTCTATCTCACCGAGCGCTACTGGAACGCATTCTCCTATGCCTTCAGCAACCTGACGGCCGGTTTGACCTATCAAGTCCGCCTCCACTTTGCCGAGATCTACTGGACCACGACCAACCAGCGAGTCTTCAACGTCGCCATCAACGGCACGCAGGTGCTGAGCAACTTTGATATCATTAAGGTTACAGGATCCAACTACACAGCGACGATTCAGCAGTTCAACGTCCAGCCCAGCAACGGCCAGATTGTCGTCTCATTCACTACGGTCACCGACAACGCGAAGTGCAGCGGCATCGAAGTGTTGCTCCCGCAGCCCCAGGCCCCCGCGGGCCTGACAGGGACCGCTGGCAACTCGGTCGTGGCCTTGAACTGGAATGCGGTGTCGGGAGCCTCGGGTTACAACGTGAAACGTTCCCTGGCCAAATCCGGTCCCTTCTCGCAACTGGCCGCCGGGCTCAGCGGCACCAACTATGTTGATTCCGCGGTCACTAACAACACGACCTATTACTATGCCGTTTCAGCCATCGTCTCCGGCTGTGCGAGCACCAACTCGGCGCCCTTTAGCGCTACCCCTTACTGCACGCCGCCGCTTGCCCCGTCCGCGGGGAACAACGGCCCGGTCTGGATCGGGACGACTTTGAAACTAACGGCCTCAACCGTGCCAGGCGCCTCGTACAATTGGACGGGGCCGAACGGATTCGTCTCCACCAATCAGAATCCGTCTATCACCGGGGCCACAACCAACGCCGCAGGCACTTACAGCGTGGTAGCTGCCGCCGGCGGCTGCGCTTCGCAGCCTGGCACGACCGTTGTGTCTGTCGTTCCAGTCCCTAACGTTGCGCTGGCGCCGGCCAGCAACGGTTTGACGCTCAGTTGGCCAAGCGGCACGCTGCAGACGGCGACCAATACTTCGGGTCCCTGGGCAGATGTCGCCGGGGCGACTAATTCGTACCCGGTGCTGCCGACGAATCCGCTGCAATTCTTCCGTGTCAGGCCGCCGCAGTGAAGCGCGGCCGTGCGGCCGCACCTGCCGCATTCGAGTTTGCGGGCTCAGAGAAAAGGCGCAAGACAGGGGACTTGTCGTGACGTAGACGGAAAAAGTTGAAGTTGTGGCGCAAAACAACCATGAAAACACATTCTGTGATGAACTCGGATCCGCGGAAAAGTATCTGGTCTTCCGTTGAAGGTGTGGTTGCACTCAGGAGGCTGCGCCGCTTTTCTCGCGCCGCGGTCATCGCCCTTGTCCTCGGGAGCCTGCTTGCTTTCGCGCTGGGGGTCAGAGCGGCCAACCCGGTGGGCACCCCCAAGGGCATCTTTCCCGGGTACGTCGTATGGGCGCAGGACTTCAATGCCGCGCAATGGCCCGGCACCGGCGATATCATGGCAGCCAGCTACAATCCTCAAGCAGAATACAATGCAACGTTTAGCGCGGGGATTAGGGGACTTTCGGGCGGAACGAACAATGCCGATTCCTGGAACCGGATTTTCCAGTGGTTCAACAACAATAACGGCCGCCCGGCCACGGGGTACCAGGCAGGCGATGGCATCGCCGTCAAGATTAACTGTAACAACACGACGTCCTCGAATATGGCCAACGCCGGCACCACCATCAACGCCAACCCGCAATCGGCCTATGCGTGCGTGAAGAGCCTGGTGGACGCGGGCGTGCCCCAGGGCGACATCTGGATTGGCGACCCGAGTCGCGAGGTTACGTATGATATTGTCAGCGCCATTCATGCCTCGTATCCATCCGTCAACGTGGTTGACTATTTCGGCGATCAGGGCTGCGTGCTAGGCACGACCACTTACAAAACCGGCCTGTTTCCCAATTCCGACAATTGGCCAAGCGGACAACAATCCACTTGTTTTTATAATGCGCGGTATCTCATCGCCATGCCGTTAATGAAGGGGCACGGGGCTCCGACGCTGACCTTTGGCCAGAAGCTTTACTTTGGCACCATGGGCATTAATGTGGATTACACGAAGAACACTCCCCACCCCAACCTGGCGGACGTCGATTTCGCCCAGTTTCTTACGAATTCACACTGGGGCGGGAAAACCATTCTCTGGTGCATGGATGCCATGTACCCGTCGGAGGTCTTGAATGGAACGCCGGACACCGGCTGGGAGGAATTCGGGAACAGGCCGATGTCCAGTTTTATTATGTCACTGGACGCGTGCGCGGAAGAATCCGTCTCGTTCGACTTTTTCTCGGATCACTACACGGATTCCGGCTGGGACGATAATTACATCGACCTGGCCGCCCTGGGGGGCGGGGGCGTCTATGAGCACTGGAACAACCCGACCAACCGGCAATACTCGGGCAACCTGGGTGGTACCAACGGGATCACCCTTATCGCGCTCACGAATTACGTGCCAAGCCCGCCTAATTCGCCGATTGGATTGACGGCGGGTCAGGGCGGTGGACAGGTGTACCTGGCTTGGGGCGCCTCGGGTTCGGGCGCCAGCGGTTACGACGTGTGGCGCGCCACCAATAGCAACGGACCCTTCACCCTAATCGGGAGCACCGCAACCAACGTGTACGAAGACACCGCCGTTTCGTCGTGCGCCACCTATTGCTATGAGGTCTCCGCCACCAACTCGGCCGGCCAAAGCAGCAACTCGCTTCCAGCCAGCGTGGCCATGGGCTCTTACGCCCTGGCCGTGGATTGCGGTGGTCCGGCGGCCGGGCAGTTTGTTGCGGACACAGACTACAGCGGCGGCACGTCCGCCACGGCCGCGGGCAGCATCGTCACGATCAGCGGGGTGACGAATCCCGCGCCCCAGGAGGTCTATCTGACCGAGCGCTATGGCAACACGTTCTCCTATGCCTTCAGCAACCTGACGGCGGGTTTAACCTATCAAGTCCGCCTCCACTTTGCCGAGATCTACTGGACCGCGACCAACCAGCGAGTCTTCAATGTCGCCATCAACGGCACGAAGGTGCTGACCAACTTTGACATCTTTGCGGTCACCGGCACCAACTATAAAGCGACGATTCAGCAGTTCAACGTCCAGCCCAGCAACGGCCAGATTGCCGTCTCATTCACCACCATCACGGACAACGCGAAGTGCAGCGGCATCGAAGTGTTGCTCCCGCAGACCCCTGCCCCGTCCGTGGCGAACAACGGTCCGATTTGGGCAGGAACCACCTTAAACCTGACGGCTTCAACCGTGGCCGGCGCCGCCTACACCTGGACGGGGCCCAATGGATTCACCTCGACCAATCAGGATCCGTCTATCACCGTGGCCACGCCCAACGCCGCAGGCACTTACAGCGTCGTGGCGACTGTCGGGGGCTGTGCTTCGCAAGCGGCGACGACCGTTGCAGCCGTCGTTCCAATTCCCTGCGTGGCGCTCGCGCCGGCCAGGAACGGTTTCACGCTCAGTTGGCCCTGCGGCACGCTGCAGACGGCGACCAATATTTCGGGCCCTTGGGGGGATGTCGCTGGGGCGACCAATGGGTGCTCGGTACTCCCCACCAACTCGCAACAGTTCTTCCGTGTCAGGCCGCCGCAATGAGGGACCATCGAGGCAAGATAGCCGGAGGCAATCCCATTTGGCTTTCTTATGGAGGAAGAATGGAGAGACATTTGATTTATCGTGACATAAACCGGAAAAACTGAAAACCTGACACATAACGATCATTAAAAATATGATGAACAGAGTAGCGGCAACAGGCTTGGCGGTATTGGCAATCGGCTGCCTCCCTTCCCTGGGAGCGGCGGACTCCACGGCGCGGCCGGTCGCGGTTTATGTGACCGCGCAAGTGAGCGGTCAACGGCTGACCCGGGCTGCCGATTTGACGTTCGGGGAGATCTCGAGTTCCACCGAGCAGGACCAGACGATCTTTGTGGATCCGTCGAAGACGTTTCAAACCGTGCTGGGGATTGGGGGCGCGCTGACCGACGCCTCAGCCGAGACGTTCTACAAGCTGCCTCGTGACAAACAGCAGGAACTGCTTCGGGCCTATTTCGATCCGAAAACGGGCATTGGCTATTCCCTGGGCCGCACTCACATTCATAGCTGCGATTTCTCGAGCGAATCCTACGTATACGTCCAGAACGACGACAAAGAACTCAAGACCTTCGACATCGCCCACGATCTGAAATACCGCATCCCCTTCACCAAAGAGGCGATGGCGGTTGCGGGGAAAGGCTTCACCCTGTTTGCCAGCCCCTGGAGCCCGCCGGCGTGGATGAAGAGCAACCAGGACATGCTGCACGGCGGAAAGCTCCTGCCGGAATACTACAGCGCCTGGGCGGATTACTACGTCAAATTCATCAAAGCCTATGAGAAACAAGGCATTCCCATCTGGGGCCTGACCGTCCAGAATGAGCCAATGGCCGCGCAGACCTGGGAATCGTGCATCTACACGGCGGAGCAGGAGCGGGATTTTGTGAAGGGCTTTCTCGGCCCCAAGCTGCGGCAAGCCGGCTTCCGGGATAAAAAGCTCATGGTTTGGGATCACAACCGTACGCTGATGTACCAGCGCGGCAAGACGGTGTTGGACGATCCCGACGCGGCCCAATACGTCTGGGGCGTGGCCTTCCATTGGTACGTGAACGATTGCTTCGAGAACGTCAAACGCCTCCAGGAGTCCTTTCCCAAAGCCAACATCATGATGACCGAAGGCTGTCTTTACCCCTTCGACCCCACCCGCCTCGGAGACTGGCAATGGGGCGAGACGTACGGCGATTCCTTGCTCAACGACTTCAACAACGGCGCCGTCGGCTGGACGGATTGGAATGTGTTGCTCGACGAGAAAGGCGGCCCTAATCATGTGGGCAATTTCTGCTATGCGCCAGTCCACGGCGATACCCGGACCGGCAATCTGACCTACCTGAACTCCTTCTATTACATCGGGCACTTCTCGAAGTTTGTCCGGCCCGGCGCCAAACGAATCGTTAGCGCCTCGTCCCTCGACGATCTCCAGACTACCGCCTTTGCCAACCCGGACGGGACCATCGCGGTTATCGTGCTCAATCGCACCGAGCGAGCCCATCCGTTCCTCCTTTGGAATGGCGGCAAAGCCGCCAAGACCGACAGCCCGGCCCATTCGATCCTGACGCTGGTGTTCTGAACGGCTTATTGTCCTTGTATAAACACCTGTCCGCCCTGGTTCGTTCCCAGGAAGTAGCCGGCGCCATTGGTCTGGTTCTGCAAGACCACCCCGCTAAACGAGGTGGTTTTGGTGTACCCCGGCAGCCGCAAGCTGCCTTGGAAGACGCCTGAGGAAGCGGTGAACGTCAGGCTAAGCTTGTTGGTTGAGGTTACGTGGTCTTTGGCGCCCAGCGTAAAGGGAATGGTGACGCCGTCCGCCAACTCGCCGTTGGTCAATACCAACTCGGCGCCCACCAACCCCAGCACCTTGTTCGTCCCCGTCACCGGGAGGTAGGACGATCCAAAGACAGTCGTATTAGTGGCGAACCCGTTCGAGTAATAGCTGGACGACTTTTGGGCGGGTCTTATCCAGGCCAGATCGCCGGAAAGGTTGTTCGAAGGCGTATTGGTAATCGTGATCCAACTCAAAACCGAACCTTTCCCCGAATACAGCGGGATATAGAGCGGCCATTCACCGTACTTCGAGAGCTGGGACGACTGGCTGATTTTGGTGCCGTCGGCCAGCGAGCCTGCCAGAGAAATCTGGCCCGCGGTGCCGATGGCGACCGCTCCAAAGCCATCGCCCGCCGGTTCGTTGAGCACGCCCAAGCTTCCAGGGATCGCCATAGTATATCGCCCCGACTGCGGCGCCGGGTAGCTCTTGGCGCTAAAGACCGCCCGGTCTCCGGCCAGGTCCGACGTCCAGGAACCCTGGCTCACCGTGCCCGACACCCGGTCGGTGCCGTTAGTCATGTCCAATTGCAGATCGACGATCAAAGGCGTCAGGCTCTTCGGGCCGTTCGTGACCGTTGCATGGCCGCTGCTGTCGAACTTTCCGCTCAAGCTATAGCGCGTTCCGCCGTTTTGAAGCTTGCCTGAAAAGGCCCCGCTCGCCTTCACGCTCAGCGTAAAGCTTCCGGAACTTCCCTGCGCCACCCCGCTGGACTCAAAGAACAGCCCGGCATAGGCGCCTTGAATCTGGGGCGGCGAATTCGACTCGAACAAGGCAACGTAGGTGACATTGCTCGACGGCACCACAATGGTGCGCGGATTCTGCGAATTCCCATCTTCCCACTGGCTGAATTGCCAGCCGCTATTTGGCGTCGCCGTGAGAGTATCGTTAGTCCCCACCGCGTAATCACCTTCGCCGCTCACTGTGCCCCCTTCGGAGGGGCTCGCCTGCACCATCACGATGACACTATTGCTCGGCAGTGAAGTGTTGGTGCCCGCCACGTCGAAGAGAACGCTGTCCCCCGTTGCTCCAGAGCTCGCGGTCGCCGCCAGAACCAGGTTCGTGCCGTCCTCCAGGAAAGTCACCGACCCGCTCCAGGTTCCCTTGTCAAAGGCGCCGCTGCCGCTCGGGGTGATGGCGATTGGCGTGTTCGAAAGCTGAAGCATCTGGATCTGGTCCCACCATGCCTGGGTGTCCCCCGCATTATACAAATTAAAAACCGCCAGGCTGGTCAGGCTGCTGTTGCAGAAAGGAATGTTGTTGAAAACAAGACTGTCGTTCACGTAGTAGGCCACCACCTTGTTCGTCCAATCCAGCCGCAGGGAGATCTTGTACCACTGCATGGCGCTGTAATTCGTCACGTAGCTGACCGCCGCGGTCGGGTCGGTCAGCCCCATAGTCCCGTCCTCGTGCATGTAAAAATGAAACACCGAATTGGTCCGGTAAGCGCTCTGCCCGGCGACGAAATACCCTCCGGCGGTGTTCGTGTCCGCCTTCATGACATAGAAGATCACCCAGTCCGGGGTCAGGTCATCCAGGGCGTGGGACAGACCGTCGTAAACATCGTTGGTGTTGCCCCCGATCAAAGTCAGACTCTGGCTCGTGCCCGCCGCGCCGGTGCTGGAGTCGATCTCGATAGTGAATACGTCGGAGTTCGTGATCCACCCGCTCAAAGCGCCGCTTTCAAAATCGCTCGCAAAAACCACATTGGTTTGAACCTGGGCGGCGCTGAGTGAGACGGTGCCATTGAACCCGGTCGCCGGTGTGTTGCTGATGGTTTCCGCCGTCAACTTGATCGCCACAGTTCCGCTGGTGGAAATCGGGCTGGTAATAGCGCTCCAAACAAGGTGATCAACCTGGCCGTTGGCTGCCTGTAGCAGCCGGCTGATCGTATTGCTGCCCAGCGGTGTGCCCCAACCGGTGCAGAGGTCGTACCCGGCCACAGCATAGTAACCGTTGGCTGACCCGGCGTCGTTGGTCCCGGTGGTAATATCATGAAAGGCGCTGAGGTAGTCGCTGCTCTTCCCAATCGCATAGAGCGCCGGGTTGAGGAACCCGACATGGGGCTGCCCGTTGAGCGCTGCTTGCTCATTGACCAGCGCGGTAAACGCCGCCCAAAGCGGCGCCGCAACGCTCGTCCCGACCACTGGCACCGTTGTCTGCCCGTCGTCGGAAATGGAGTAAACGTTATCGGCGATCATCGCCACATCGGGAAGATTACGATAAGAGCTCGAGCCGCCATTGAACTCCATGCTGATTCCTTTCTGCCACGAGGGCAAGGTATAGGTGGTGCTCGAACCGCCTCCTGTCCCCAGGCCGTCGTAGGGGTCATCCCAGGCCGTCTCACCGCTCCAGGCTCCTCCGCTGGTGTACAGGGTCGTCCCGCCTACAACCGTGATAAAGGGATCGTCGGCGGGGGCATCGACTGCCCCCACATACGCGCCGTAATCTCCCGACGACTGAAAAAACGATTGCCCCTGCGCGGCATATTGCTTGAAGATGTTATCGATGCTGGAGCTGTCGCTGCCCCCGACCCACGAGCTGCTGATCTGCTTGGCGATGTTGTCGGTCGCAACCCGATTAAGGATGCTAGAGGAAGTATTGTTGATCGACGTTTCGTACACGACAATGCTGCTCAATCCGGGCGCCATCGACATTGCCATTTGAATATCCAGCGCCACCTCGCCGTTGTTGGTGCCCGGGTCGCCGTTGAAACCCTGCACAAGCACCCTGTCCAGCGTCACTTCATTCGTCAGGCTCGCCGCCGCTTTATAGGCGTCGATATCGGCTGGGTAGTAGCCGTCAAACTCCACCAGCGCAACCTTCTGTCCGCTGCCCGTCAGGCTGACACCCGGGACGTAGGCCTGCCGGAAGTCATTGCCTATATAAGTGCCGCCATCGCCGGAGCCGTCCGCGGGAGCCAGGAGGTTGCCAGCCCGGGCAGGCAGGCGTTTGTACTGCGGTCGTGGGAGGCTGAAGTCGTTCAGGCCCTCCACGTGCAGCACCGGTATGGCAAAATCCAGGCTCGGCTCGCTTTCCGGCGCATAGCACTGCCGGCCTTCCGTCGGATGCTGGTAAAGCCGCAGTTTCGTCTGAAACACCCGCTCGATCACGCCCGCCGACGCCGCGACGTCCAGGACAGTCCGGTTCGGGTGCGTCCCGGTCACAGCCAGGCCGTTGCTCCGGCAGAAGGCGCTTAGCGCGGCGTAATCCTGTTCGCTCGGCCCGAATTGCCGCGCGAATTCTTCCGGGCTCAAGTACTGGCGGAACTTCGGGCTGGCCGGGTCGTATAGTTGCTCCAGCAGTTGATTCAGTTCATCGGTATGCTGCAACGGCAGGCAAATAGACAGAGCAAGCCGCCGGCTTTCGTCCACCTGCCCGACGGGCGGCAGGCCGCGTGCCGCCGCCGGAATGTGCCCCGGCAGCGCCTGCCGCTCGGCCCCGCGCGCAAGCCCTGCCGCGAGGCAAAAGAGCGCGGCCACACATCGCACTGACATTTTTCCGATGATCATAATCAAAGATTGCTGAATTCCGCCTTAAGACACGGTTAAGCTCAATTGCGTCCGGCCGCCGCGAAGGTCGTGGAATATCGCTTGGACCCAAGGACACACCCTTTCCCCTGGACGCAACTTCTGTTCATTCTGCCTGGGATTATAGGAACTCGAAATAGGGAGGTCAAGTTGCGCTTTCCCTCGTCGTTTTGGGTCTGTTTCGCCCGGCCGGATGCAAGGCATCGTGCCCGGTGACCGCTATTGGCGATGGCATGGATGAGCGGGCCGCAAATCGTCATCCAATGCGCTTGCCTTGCTTCTCCCCGCGACTAAACTCCGCGCGCGATGTTGAATTTGAATACGTTGAATCCGCAGCAGCGCCAGGCTGTCGAGACGATCCGCGGCCCGGTTTTGATTCTGGCCGGCGCCGGCACGGGCAAGACCCGCGTCATCACTTTCCGCATCGCCCACATGGTGGAACGCGGCATACCTTCGGACCAAATCCTCGGCGTCACCTTTACCAACAAAGCCGCCCGCGAAATGCAGGAGCGGGTCGCCAAGCTCATCCCGCGCCCCAAGCGCGCCTCCCATGCCGCCGATTCCCCAAAGCCGCCCCGCCCCACTATCTGCACCTTTCACTCCCTGTGCGTCCGCATTCTGCGCCAGCACATCGAAAAGCTTGGGTACAAGCGCAATTTCGTGATTTACGACGAGAGCGAGCAGCTTGGCGCCGTTAAAAAAATCCTGTCCCAAATCTCCGCGAAAGGCGAGAAAACCGATCCGGCCGCCGTGCTGGCCCTGCTGAGCCGTTTCAAGAATGGCGGCGAGCGCGCCGCCATCTTCGCCGACGAGAGCCTCCGCGCGCTGGCCCAGCATATTCGCTCCCGCTACGAAACCGCCTTGCGCGCCTGCAATGCGGTCGATTTCGACGACCTGATTCTCCTGACGCTCCGGCTTTTTTCCGAGCATCCGGATGCCTTGGAAGCCTGCCGCGCCAAGTACCGCTACGTGATGGTCGATGAATACCAGGACACCAACGCCGCGCAATTCCAGCTTGTCCACGCCCTGACACGCGAACACCGCAATCTTTGCGTCGTCGGCGACGACGACCAAAGCATTTACGGCTGGCGCGGGGCCGAAATCTCGAATCTGCTCGACATGGAGAAGCACTTTCCCGAGGTCAAGGTCGTCAAGCTCGAACAGAATTACCGCTCCACCAACACCATCCTCAACGCCGCCAACGCCATCATCAAAAACAACCTTCGCCGGCGCGGCAAAAAGCTTTGGTCCGAAAAGGGGGACGGATGCAGAATTACCCTCCATCCCTTCGCGGACGACGAGGAGGAAGCGCGAAGCATTGTCGAGCTTATCGAATACGCCCGCGTGACCCAGCGCGTGCCCTGGGCCGACCAGGCCATTCTCTTCCGCACCAACGCCCAATCGCGTCCGCTGGAGACAGCCCTGCGCCAGGCCGGCGTCCGCTACCACCTCATCGGCGGCCAGAGCTTTTTTGATCGGCGCGAGATCCGGGATTTCCTCGCCTACCTGAAGATGCTCCTCAATCCCAACGACGATATCAGCCTGCTGCGCATCGCCAATGTGCCCGCCCGCGGCCTGAGCGACGTCACCATGGAACGCCTCATTGCCGCCAGCCAGGAGCGGACATGCTCCGTCTTTGAGGTCATGAAGAATCCCGTCATGGCGATGACTTTCCAGGCCAGAACGCGCGAGTCTATCGAAGCCTTTGTCCAGTTCATCGAGCGCACTCGCGCGGTGCTTGCCGCTCCCGCGGCCAGCGGCGCCTCGGCTGTCCCGTCGGCGGGTTCCCTCGCCAACTGGGCCAATCATTTCCTGGAGGAGACCGGCTACTACGAGGAGTTGCGCCGAAGCGAAAGGAACGCCGAAAGCGGCGAGAACCGCGTCCGCAACCTGAAAGACCTGGTGGCCACCCTGGACGGCCCCGAAGCCGCCGCTCGGTCCTTCGACCGCTTGCAGACATTTCTCGAGGAAGTCACCCTGGACAACGAGCGCGAGGAGGAGGATGAAGGTCCTGAAAACGCCGTTACCCTCATCACCATGCACAGTTGCAAGGGCCTGGAGTTCCCTCACGTCTATATCGTCGGCCTCGAAGACGGTCTCCTCCCCCATTCCCGCTCCAAAGAGGAAGGCACGCTGGACGAGGAACGGCGGCTCTTTTACGTCGCCATTACCCGCGCCATGCAGACGTTGTCCATCAGTCATTGCGCCGCCCGCAAGAAATACGGCCAGCTCAGCCCCTGCCATCCCTCCCGTTTCCTGAGCGAACTGCCTTCCGAACTCGTCGAGCACGCCGACGAAAAGGCCAAAGCCCCCGTCACCCCCGAATCCGGCAAAAACAAGTTCGCCGCCCTCCGTGCCTCTCTGGACTAGGATTCCCAGCGGGGCGGGGTATCGCGGACAACCATGGCCGGCCCTCTCCGGCTGCATCGAAGCCTCCGCTCACGACGCCCCCTCCGGCACCCCTCTTCACACCCCTTCGAGTCCCGCTCTCATTAAGGGATTCTATCGCGCGATCGCGGCTGCGCCGCAAAACAACTTCCCTTCTGTCTTGTCTATGACAAGATGCGGGTGGCAGTAGCTTGACTCTATGCGCTTTTTATCGGTAGCGGACCGCGAACTTCGCTCCGCCGCGCGGCAGAAGGCGACTTATCGCACGCGCTGGCTGACGGCGACGCTTTTCTTTGTGTTGCTACTCTGGCTGCTGTGGGCCATGAACGGCTTCACCGACAAGACGGCTCCGCCCCGCATCTTCAAAGTCTATTCCATTCTGACCTTTCTCTATTGCCTGTTCCTCGGCACGGCCTGCACGGCGGATTGCATCAGCGCCGAAAGGCGGGAGGGGACCCTCGGATTGCTGTTCCTGACCAACCTGAACAGCGCCGAGATCATTGCCGGGAAGCTTTGCTCCACCGCGCTGGCCTCCGTTTACAGCCTGCTGGCGATCTTCCCAATGCTGGCGTTGCCGCTGCTGATGGGCGGAGTCAGCTTGGCCTACTTTGCGCGCGCGGTGCTGGGCTTGCTCAACGGGATCCTGTTTGCGCTGGCCGCCGGTTTCCTGGTGTCGGTGATGTGCAAGCGGCAGTTCACGGCCATCGCCTTGGCCATGGGGCTCACCCTTGGGATTGGGGGCGGCTTGATACTGGGCGCCGAGGCGGCCCGCGCGCATGCGGCGACCAGGCTCCTGACGCCTTGGCTGGCGGGGTTGAGCCCGCTCTATGTGCTCCTCGCCGCTGATGGGACGCGGCCCGTAGGCACCAACTCATTTTGGCAATCGGCGGCGGCGGTCGCCGGGGTCTCCCTCGGTTGGCTGGGATTGGCCACCTTTCTCCTCTCGCGCACCTGGCGCGACCGGCCAACGAGCGGCCCGGCGTGGCTCCGGTTCGAATTCCGGCGGCGGTCGGAGCGCGCCGCCAACCCGAGGCGCGCGGGACTGCGGCGGCGCATGCTCGGCATCAACCCTTTATTCTGGTTGGCTGGGCGCCATGGCGCCAGCGTGCCTGTCTTTGCCATCCTGGCGTTCGTCCTGACGGCTATCACGGTCTACGTGGCGGCGCCTTATTTCATACGCACGATGGGCGCGGGGGCGGCCAGCCCAGTCGCAGGCCATATGTTCGCCTGGTTTTGGACCGGCCTGGCGGTCCATGCGGTGGTGCTTTACTACGCGGCGATGTCCGCGTCCCAGCGATTGGCCGAGGATCGCCACAGCGGGGCGCTGGAGTTGATCCTGTGCACGCCGACCAGCGAGCGGACGATCTCGCGTGGGCTCTGGCTGGCTTACGGGCGCAGGATGTTTTTGCCCGGTCTTCTCGCCTTGGCCGTGCACACGTTCTTCATCTGGATGTTGGTAGCACTGGTGATGTTCGATCCTCCCGGACCACTTCCTCGTGGTGCCACGGCCGGCCAGATCTTCTGGAACGCCTTGCTGAACCTGCCGTTGAGGGGCCGGTTCCTGGACTGGCAGTGTGTGTTGGTCGTACGCATTCCGACGCTCATTCTGCTGTTGGCGGTGGCGGGCTGGGTGACCCTCGGGTGGGTGGGACGCTGGCTGGGATTGCGGATGAAGCATCCGGGGTTCGCCCCGATGAGTTCCCTTGCCCTCTTGCTCGGCCCGCCGACGCTGCTTTTTACCGTAGCGTGCTACCTGGCTGACAAACTCCAGTTCAGCCGGTTGCCGGAGCGTCAGTTTATTCCCATGATGATGTGGCTGGCCGCCGGCATCGGTGGTGGGCACTGTCTGCTGTTGTCTCTTTGGGCTGCCGGCAAACTCCGTCGGCATCTGCGGGCGGTAGCCATGAGCCGTTACCAACCGCTTCCGGCCTGGGGATGGCGCCTGCCCACCTGGCGAGGAGTCCGGCGCTTTGCCCTGACCACGGGCGGGATTATTGCCGCCTTAGGCTTGTTAATGGTCACTTCCTGGGGCTACCAGAACTGGCAAAGCCGGCGGGCCTGGAAACACTTCCAAGCGGCGCTGCGGCAACGTGGTGAAAGCCTCGACCTTGCGCGCCTGCTGCCCGACCCGGCGCCCAACGAGTCCAACTTCGCGCACTCCCAGGCTTTCACCGAATTCCTCACTCAGACCAACTCCTCGATGCGCCGTATGCTCGAGCGTTTGAGGCCATTCGATCTGACTCCTGATGGCTACCAGGGGAATCCCATACTGACGGATTGGAATCGGCAGGCCAGCGCGCCACTCCAGCCCTTCGTAGACTGGAGCGGGCGCCAACCGGGCGACGGGGCCACGCCGGACCGCAAACAGACCGCGGCCGCGCTGCTGAAGGACCAGCAGACAGAAAGCGGGCTCTTCCGGGAACTCGCGGTCGCCGCGGCCAAACTCCCCGATTTCCAAGCCGCCACAAACCGCGACTCATCCGTAGTGCTGCTCCCGGTCGGGAAGGAGGTTTTCGCGCTGGAGCGGATGCACCTCCTGTTCGAGACACGCGCTTGTGCGGAGCTCTCCGTTGGGCAAAGCACCAGCGCGTCCGAAGACGTGCTCACCGGTCTCCGGTTGGCGAACCTGGCACGCCGGCTTCCGGACGTAAGATCCACCCAACGCGTGCAAGCGCTCCTGGCCCGCTCTCTACAGCCTTTGTGGGAAGGGCTCAGCCAGCATGCCTGGACCGAAACGCAACTGGCCGCCTTCCAGAACGAACTGTCCGGCTTCGACCTGCTCGCCGATTACACCAATGCCGTCCGCCGCATCGTCCTGGCGCACATCGAGGTCTGGCGGTCCATCCCCGAAGGCGCCGACCCATACGCGGCGCAAGCGCGCGCGGCCCCACGTTCCATGGGGGAGGCCGCCCTGCACCTGCAGCCCCGCGCGTGGTGGTTCGACAGTTGCATTCAGCTTCACAACGCCGGGCAGGCGGTCATTGAGGGGGTGGATTCGGCTACGGGCCGGATTCAAGCCGCTATTAATTGGAGCGACCTGAGCGGGCTGCAATTGGATTCCGCGAGCACCGAAGTGCTTCAGCAGGGGCAATGGTGGTGGCGAGGAGCGCACCCGGTGGCGGTCACGTTCGTAGAGACCGCGGTGCGCCAAGCCGTCATTGCCTGCGCACTGGAACGTTTCCGCCTGGCGCAGCAGACCTACCCCGAGACGCTGGACAAGCTGGTGCCGGTGTTCCTGCCTCGCATCCCCCATGACCCCGTCTCGGGCAGGAACATGGTTTATCAGTACCTGGACAGCGGCAGGTTTATCCTCCGCGGCGTTGGCCCCAACGGCATCGACGACCGCAAGAACAAGACCTCGGATGATTGGCTCTGGTGCTATGGGAACTACGTGGCAAGCGAGACCAAGAAGAATTGAGCGGGGGAGAAGAGGGAGCCAGAGCGGGATGCAGAATAAATGCGTCATCATCAGCGGTTCCGAATTACCGATTCTTCGAGTTGAGGGGTGGGTAGTTTTTGCCTACTCTGTCGCAGGTTTGTTGATTCTTCAACCGTTTCCCCAGGGAAGCGCTCCGATTTTTTCTTCGGACTCCATTTTTTTGTTGCCATAAACAATAAGTATAGTACCTTACTATTATGAAAGTCAAACCGCCCACTCCCAACAGGCACACCAAAGCCCGCGATTTTGCCCTGCGCCAGCTCGCTCAGACCGGCCCCTTCATCGAAGGCAACCTCTGTCAGTTCAAACGCCCAGGCTGCTCCACCCCCGGC
>Ga0181517_10001563_pt1 | contig 25229 bp, 19 predicted proteins | sample PEATcosm2014_Bin_31_FD_119748 | JGI IMG/M metagenome (GOLD analysis project Ga0181517, IMG submission 119748) | Peatland microbial communities from MTU Mesocosm Facility, Houghton, MI, USA - PEATcosm2014_Bin01_30_metaG | ecosystem: Environmental > Terrestrial > Soil > Wetlands > Peat | place... | reverse complement strand
TGACAACCGTCGCCCTTCGGACGTAGCGCAGACCTCCGGTCTGCTGTAGCGCAGGCCTCCGGCCTGCATTGACATCCGAACCTCACTCGCTCTTGGCATTCACTGTGCGCTTCGTACCCGCCACCCCAGGCATACTGGAAGTCCGCGCTGCAGGGCCACAACATATTCGTCACCCAAACCAAATGTCGATGGGGCACACGCCCCGGGCCCCGGCCCGCTACATGCCCGCTCGCCCTGCAAGGCCGAAGGCAACTTACCACTCAATTCCGGACTACACACGAAGTTGAAATCCGGGATCGAGCGCGTTTTAAACATCTGGCAGACCCCGCGTGGGCGCACGCGGCCTACAGAAACGGGCGGAAACCCTGCGATCCTGTAGGCCCGGTCCCCTGACCGGGCGCTCTTTAAAACACGCCTTTAGGGATGTTGCGGCCTCTTTGTGGCTATTCCTACCCCTCTTCGTTTCCTTCCTTCTGTTCTTTAGAGGGTCTGGAATTCTGACATTTTCGGCACACGGGTCCTCAAATCCCATCGGCTGAGTCCGGGCTATCCCAAACTGCCAACAAAGGTCAACCCACAGACAGCCAAAAGCGCCACTTTTCTAGACCCGACCCCTCCGCAAGCCATTGCTCAACGGTAGTGCCCATCGCCCCGAATATTTCGGTGAGCTTTTCCTCCCCGACTTGCTCCACGAGCGCCTTGTCAAACGCCTTGATGAAACGCCTCTGAGACCATGGCCACCATCGTGTCGCTTCCAGCTTGGCAAGGCCCCGCTTTGGGTCATTCCACACGCCCTTGCAAAGTTCCCGAAGAACACAGCCCGCCTGCACCGCGCCTATGCTCGCTTTGGGCTCCCTAAACAACCTGGCCCGTTTCCACAGTAGATAGCGACTGTCCCCGGCTCCGTAGCGCCTTTCCCTTCTTAACCAGGGCGTCCGGGTATACACGACATCAACCGCTTTGGTTGCGACCAGGGTTTCCGCCCATTCTCTGGGTGACTGCCGGTCTGCAAAGTACAGCACGCCCAATTCAACCACTGGCAGCGGGCCAGAACGGCAATACAACGTGCATCCGCTTGAATTGAGCCGCTGCTCAATGCCGAAGTTGATCCCGAATGTTCTAACCCCAGCGCACATCTCCATCGTTAAATCCTGACCGCGGATCCGCGCCAGCAGCTCCGGCATCGCAAGCGGTTCAACCCCCATTACCAGCTGCCGTGATAACGTTTGACTCGCCTCTGCTGCCGGACACGCTGTGCCCAGACGGATAACCTTCTGCACCTCCATTGACTCGAATATGGCGAACAAGAACGCTTCGGCTTCTCCGCGAGCATCTTCCTCCCGTGCACTATTAATGTATCGCGTAATTCTGCAATGCAGGACTCGAGACATAAAGGGTCATCCTCTAAAGGTTGGTGTCAGTAAACAAAATCATAAGAGGGGTCAACGGGTCAACCCGTAGTTTGGTTCGCCCTTACCCATAATTAACCAAACTGTGGATGAGTTTTTCCTTTTCTCATGTGTTTTAATTTGTGGTTGGCGGCAAGTACTGGGGGCTACATGGAAGCAGGGTGTCTCTCCTCTCCAGGTAATCCTCTGTAATGCCGGCTCGCGCGGCGTCCTCGGAGTATCGTTGGATAAAATGCACTCCTGCTACGGATCGGATACCGTAGTTGGTGTCGCGGCTCAGCCTCATCAGTACTGGCAAAAGGCTGTCCTTGTCTGGATTCGTGTGCAGCAGGGACTCGAGCGCAGCCGCCCGGATGTCATTGTCTTTGGACTTGGTAATCTCCGCCAGGGCGGGCACGGCGGGCCTCCCACATTCGCCGAGAATCGCGAAGCCGCTCTCAGCCATGAAACAATCCGGATGCTGGCCCGGCACGATTCGCTCCATTAGAACGCTCCTAAGCTCGTGGTTGTGGTACCTGATGGCCGCCATTCTTAGCAGAAATGGAATAGCGTTCGTCCCGATAGCGCGAACCGCTTCTTCGCGTCCAGCCAGATTCGGATTCTCCAGCCAGCGAGTGAGAGTTCGCCCACCGTAGCTTGGCCCCCCACGGTCGAGAGACAGAATAGGAACCGCCACCCACAAGAACAGTGCGATTATGCTCAGAATGCCAACAGCAAGACCGCAGAAACGCCCATAGTTTGGTTCGCGTTTAAGCGGTTTCATCCCTCTTTCACATGTCCCGTAGGGCTTCACCTGCGCCGCTTGCGGAATCCTGCCGCATGTAGCGGTACAGCTTCGCATTCGCCGTCTTCCAGGTCCCCAAATGCACCGGGGCGCTGATGCCTTTGATCGACAGCGTCGTCCGCGTCAGGATGCTGTATGCGAATCGGCCGGCCCATGGTGCCGCCAGACTACTCACGCCCCACCGTTCAAGTCAAGCCGAGCATGTCAAGTGTCCACGACTAACCCCTCAACACAAAAGAATATTTTCGCGTCTCTTCGCCCCTTTGCGGCCATTTCCGCCCCTCTTCGTTTCCTTCGCGTCCTTCTGTGGTCCAACTCCGCCCCCCGGAACAACGCAAACCGGCGCTGCAAAGCCCAACCATCGTTTCATCCCCATCCGCCAATCCAGGCCCGAATACCGGTTTCTCAGAAAAAAACCACCGCAATCCACCGCTACCCCTTGACACGAAACTCATCATGTTATATACTACGAATAACATGATGAATATCATCAGGAAATGCGCTGGAAAGCGGGACAAAGCACGCCAGCCAAACCGCGGCCGCAAGGGCGCCCGTCGACTGGATCGAGCCGGACAGCTCCCCCGGCATCCGCGATCGGCGCGCTATCTTGGCGCCAACCTTTTGCCAACCGACCGCCAACCTGTGCCAACTCATGCCAACCTAAGGACGGCATAAACGACGAAATATTTTTTTCCTGCCAACCAATGATTGAACCCCTCGAACCCATGGATCAGACAAGCGGAAAGCCCGGCAATGCCGCGCAAGGCACACGCCCAGCGGCGCCGCAGCGGCTTGTCTCGCCGACCTGTCCGCCACAGCCCACTGGCGGAGGCGGAAGTCCGATGAAGGCGGGTTCACGTTTTAACGCTTCGTGCCTCAACGTTTCACGCATCACGCATCACGCCAATGTCACCTCAGAATTGCACCGTTCCTGCACCATTCCTGCACCGTTTTTCGATTTTGCATTTCATTACTCACTGCCCCTCAACCACTTGCAAAATCGCTTCCCCAAAATGGTGCAATTCCTGGTTGACATTGGAGAGTTGTCATCGCCTGGAACTCCGAAGCGCCGGTTTTGGAATTGAACGCGGGCTGCTTGCATGGTTTGCATGTCGGTTAAACGGTGATTACCATACAGCCGTCACATGAACCACGACCATCCACTCGGATTCAGCACTCGGGCCGTCCACAAGGGACGCGGCTTCTCCGGCAGCACCGGCGCGGTGATGCCGCCGCTCTTCCTGACCTCCACCTTCGAGCACGGCAACCCCGACGGCTTCGATTACACCCGCTCCGGCAATCCCAATTTCCGCATGCTCGAGCAAAGCGCCGCCTCGCTCGAGGGGGCGCGCTTCGCCACGTGCTTTGCCAGCGGCGTTTCGGCCATCACCGCCGTTGTCTCGAGCCTCAAGAGCGGCGACTGTGTGCTTGCGGAGGAAAACGTCTATGGCTGCACCTACCGCCTTTTCGAAAAGGTCTTTGCCAAATTCGGCCTCCAGGTCCTTTACGCCGACCTGAGCCGGCCCGAGAATTGGGACCAGGTCCGCTGCCTTCGTCCGGCGCTGCTCTGGCTGGAGAGCCCGACCAATCCGCTGCTCAAGATCCTCGACCTCGCCGGCCTCAGCAAAACCGCCGCCCGGGCCGGGACCGCCGTCCTGGTGGACAACACCTTCGCCTCGCCCTGGCTGCAGCGCCCGCTCGAGCTCGGCGCGACCCTTTCCCTCTCTTCGACCACCAAATATGTCAACGGCCACAGCGATTGCCTCGGCGGCATCGTGGCCACCAACGACAAAGCTTGGCAGGACCGAATGATCTTCGCCCAAAAGGCCCTCGGCCTCCAACCTTCCCCTTTTGACGCCTGGCTGACGACGCGCGGGCAGCGCACGCTGGCGCTGCGCATGGAACGCCATTGCGCCAACGCGCTGGCCCTGGCCCGCTGGCTGGAATCGCGCAAGGGCGTGCGCATGGTCCGCTATCCTTTCCTTCCCAGCCATCCCCAATACCGCCTGGCTCGCCGCCAGATGAAGGCCGGCTCGGGGATCTTCATCGCCGAACTCGACTCCTCCGCCTCGGCCGCGCTGGCGTTTTGCCGCCGCTTGCGTTTCTTCACCCTGGCCGAAAGCCTTGGCGGAGTCGAAAGCCTCATTTGCCATCCGGCAACCATGACCCACGCCTCCGTCCCGCCGGAAGTCCGCCGCAAAGTCGGCATCAGCGACGGCCTCTTGCGCTTCTCCGTCGGCATCGAAGACCTGCCCGATCTTCAGCAAGACATCGACCAGGCCCTGGGCCGGACGCGGGGACGGAAGGGCACTGCCCGAAACTTTGAGTGACAGCCGTCGCCCTTCAGCGTAGCGCAGACCTCTGGTCTGCTGTAGCGCAGACTTCCAGTCTGCATGGCGTGCCGGGCACGAAGCGCACAGGTACTGCTGAGAGCGAGTGAGGTCCGGACGCCCTGGCAGGCTGGAAGTCTGCGCTACGCTGAAGGGCGCCGGTTGTCGCTCAAAGCGTTGTCCCGCTCATGCAGGCTGTTGCTGCGTGAGGCAATGCAGAGTGCCAAAGCCCAGCACCAGATCGACGGCATGGATGCCTATCACGGGGCGGTCTTTGAACAGTTCTCCCAGCGTGCCCAGCGCGACACGGTCGTTGGGATCGTTAAAGGTCGGCACAATGACCGCGGCGTTGGAGATGTAAAAATTGGCGTAGCTGGCGGGCAGACGGTAGCCGTCGAAAAAGAGCGGGGCCGGCATCGGCAAGGGCACGACGGCCGGCCGGGAGCCGTCTTCCAGGCGCAGGTCCTGAATCCGTTCCCAGTTTTCGGCCAGCGGCCGGTAGTTGGGATCCTTGCGGTTGGTTTCCTTGATGAGGACCAGTGTTTTGGGATCCACAAACCGGCAGATGTCGTCGATGTGGCCGTGGGTGTCGTCGCCGGCGGGTCCGGCGGCGAGCCAGAGGACGTTGGTGACGCCGAGATAGCGCTTGAGGGTGTCGTCGATTTCCTTCCGGCCCAGGCCCGGGTTGCGGACCTGGACCTTGGGATCGAGGTAACATTCCTCGGTGGTCAGCAGGGTGCCGCGGCCGTTGACTTCGATGCCGCCGCCCTCGATGACGAAATCGCGTCCGTCGCACTCGGCATTGAACAGGCGTTTGCGCAGGAGCCGCGCCGCCATGTCCGGCACGCGGCGGTCTTTCTGCCAGTCCGGGTATTTTGCCCAGGCATTGAAATGAAAATGGACAATGGCGGTCTCGGACTTGCCGGCTTTAGGCGCCGGGCTTGATCGCCGCGCGGCCGGCGCGGCGCCGTTTCGGCGCACGAAGATCGGCCCGCTGTCGCGCATCCAGCCGCGGTTGGTGGGGTGGAGGACGAACTGCACGTTCTTGCGCTTGCAGCCCGCGCGGGTCAGATACCACCGCGCCAGCTTCTCGTCGGTCCGGCTGTTGACCAGGAGGCGGACGCTCTCTCCGGCTGAGATCTTGCGGACCATCTCGCCGTAGACCCAGCGGATGGTATCGACCTTGCCCGGCCAATCCTTGGGGTTATGGGGCCAACCCAGCCAGGTGGCCTCGTGCTTTTCCCATTCCGCCGGCATGGCAAAACCCAATGCCGCCGGCACCGCGTCAACTTCGGTCGGTTTCGTTGCCTTCATATCGCGGGCGGAAGATAGAGCCTCGGGTGCGGGATTATCAAGCGGACTGATTCTACTTTTTCGCCGGCGGTTGGGCCGGACCGAGATTGGCGGCAAGCGCTTGTTTGACCCAGACGCCGAAGTGGGGAGTGGGGGTGTAGTTCCAATCCGCGATCACGCAAGGCCAGGCCGTGGTGTGGAAATCCCATGCGGCCCAGCTCCAACCGTGGGCCTCGAGAACTCGGATCATCTCGCGGTTCCATTTCTCGTCATTGCAGTCCCACGATTTCGGAAACGGCCAGAGCGATTCGATCGAGCCGAATTCAAGCACGATGAGCGGCTCTTTGGCAGCAAAGGCTTCCATGCGCGCGGTCCATTTAGCCAGCGTCTCGTGGCCGATTTTCTCGTAAGCATGGGGATAGGGATGGGCGGCGTAGATAATGCCGTTGCCGCCCGGGTCGGAGAGTTGATGGCTTTGCGGGATCCCCTCGAACTCGTAGGCCCAGTTGATGCCGCTGACGGTGAGCACGTTGCTCGCGCCGGTCGAACGGATGGCATCGACCAGCGCCTGCATGCCCGCCGCCTGGTAGGAGAGTTTGACGTGATGTTCTTTGTCGTCTTCAGTCATGGGACCGCCTTTGAGCCATTGGTCCCAGGTGATATGCGATGGCTCATTGTAAAGATCGAACAGCACGGCTGGGCGGTTCTTGTAGGTCGCGGCGACATCTTTCCAAAAGAGAATGCTATTGGTGTCCGGCAGGTTGTGCTGGCCGATGTTCTGGCCCCAAACACCGGCATCGGACCAGTGCAGGTCCAGGACGATATAAGCGTGGTTGGTGGCGCAGAGATCAATCAGTTGGCCGACCAGGGCGCGGTAGGCCGCGCCGCCATCCTGCTGCTCCGAGGTCTTGCCGAACCAGCGGTCCTGGCATAAGGGCAGGCGGATGAGGTTGGCGTTCCACTCGGTCACCGCCACCTGGACAGACTTGAGGATGTGGCCGGCGCCGTCGCAGGACCATTCGAGGCTCGCGCAATTGACGCCTCGGAGCTGGGCCGGCTGGCCGGTGCGGTAGAGCAAGCGATTGCCAACGACTTTCAGCGGCACCGGCGCGGTCGAATCCCCAGCCAACGCAAAAACAGGCAGCATCCCCGCGAAGAGGACGGCCAGACCAAGGCTTCTTCCCATATACGGAGATCATGCAGACAGGCGGCAGAAGATCAATGGTTTTCCGGTGGATGACGGCGGGGCGCATCCGGACACTGCCCCCAGCCGGACGCGAAGCGCTGAGGCTGCGTCAAGCGATACGTCGGAAATCAGCCGGTTGAAGTGGCCCGCTGCGCCCGGGGACGGGCGTACTCCAGTGCGGGGTGCGGCCGTCCTCGGCCGCAGCGGGCGCCGGATCCCGGCTGACTTGAGAATTCTCTATAGTCTCCGCCTATTCGATCGGCGTTCCGCCCGAGAGGGTGGACAGCAGAGTCCGCTTAGAGGAGGCCATTCGAATATCCGGAATCAGGCGCTAATCGTTACCCGCTGCGCCCGGGGACGGGCCCACTCCAGGGCAGTGTGCGGATGCGCTCTCGGGGGTCCAGAGCTACAAAGGAGGCTTGAATCGGCGGGGGACGGGGGCTTAGCGTGGGGCGGATTGAACACGCTTGGCATGGCAGTGAACCGAGACGAGGGCGGCGCGGCGCCGCGCGCCGCCGCGGATGCCTGGCTCTCTCCAGGGCGGTTCGCGCTCTTGCTGGGTGGGCTGGTGTTCGTTGCCTTTCCGCAGGTGGTGCTCGGGTGGGAAACGTTCGTGCTGCGCGACTTCGGGGTTTTTTCCTATCCGCTGGCTTATTTCCAACGCGAGTGTTTCTGGCAGGGCGAACTGCCGCTGTGGAATCCGTATAACGATTGCGGCGTGCCGTTTCTGGCGCAGTGGAACACGATGCCGCTTTACCCGCCGGCTCTAATCTATCTCCTGGCGCCGCTGAGCTGGGCGCTGGGCTGCTTTGGTCTCTTGCATCTCTGGTTTGCCGGGCTGGGAATGTATTGGCTGGCGCGCCGGTGGACGGGCGACCCGCTGGCGGCGGCGCTGGCCGGCGTGGTCTTTGCCTTCAATGGGCTGACGCTCAACCTTCTGATGTGGCCAAGCCATATCGCCACGCTCAGCTGGATGCCTTGGGTGCTGCTGGCAGCCGAGCCGGCGTGGAGTCAGGGGGGCCGGAAAATCATTGTGGCAGCGATGCTTGGGGCCATGCAAATGCTCGCCGGCGGCCCGGAAACCATTCTGCTGACATGGCTGCTGGTGGGGGGGCTTTGGCTCACGCTGGGAAAAGGAAACAGAATACGGACTGCCGCGAGGCTGGGGACGGTGGTGCTGCTGGTGGCGGGATTGGCGGCGGTGCAGTTGCTGCCCTTCCTCGATTTGGCGGCGCATTCGCAGCGAGAGCAGGGATATGCGGACACTCGCTGGTCGCTGCCGGGCCGTGGCTGGGCCAATTTCCTGGTGCCAATGGTTTTCGGCAGCACTTGGGGCCAGGATGTCTTCTATCAGTACGATCAGTATTGGACGTCATCGTATTACGTCGGGGCCGGGACGGTGCTGCTGGCGATGCTGGCGGTCGGATTGGCGCGGGAAGGGCGCGTTCGGCTGCTGCTCTGCGCGGCGGCTGCGGCATTCGTCCTGGCGCTGGGGGATCAGACGCCTGTTTACGGGTGGCTGCGCCGGGTGCTGCCCCAACTAACGCTGATGACTTACCCGGTGAAGTTTGTGACCGTGGTGGTCTTCGCCACCCCTTTGCTGGCCGGCTACGCGTTAGCCGCGTTGCGGCAGAAGCGGATTGGGGCGAAGCCCGTGGTTCTGTTCGGCGCGCTGTTGCTGGTCTTGGTTGCGGGAATCCTGTCGTGGGAAAAGCTGACGCCGGGCCCGCATGACGATTTCGGGTCGGCGTTACGCAACGGGCTGAGCCGGGCGGTATTTGTCGCCGCGGCTGTGGCGTTGCTGCTGCTGATCCGACGGGAGCGCCGGTCGCAAGGAGTGGCGGCTTGGGCTGCGTTGCTCCTGCTGGCGTCTTGGCTGGATGTTTGGACACACGAGCCCAATCAGAACCCGACCGTATCGCCGAGAGTCTACACCCCGGGCATGGTGCGAGCGGAGCAGGAGATGAAACCGGAGCCGACCCTGGGAGAATCCCGCGTGATGCTATCGCCGGCGGCCAGGCAGGTGTTCGACCAGGTCCGGGTAAAGGACCTGGCCAGGGGATTTGTGAGACGGCGGTTCGGCTATTTCTCCGACGGCAACCTTTTGGATGAAACGCCGAAAGTGGACGGATTCTTTTCGCTCTATCCGCGGGAACAGGCCGCGTTGGGCGGCCTGCTTTATTCTGCGACCAACGCAAGCTTTCAGCGGCTGGAAGATTTTATGGCGGTTTCCCAGATCACTTCGGCCGCGGATTACACGCGGTTCGAGCCGCGAGCGGCGTTTTTGCCGGAGGTCACCGCCGGCCAAAAACCCGTGTTCCTCGATGACACCAATGCGCTGGCGGGGATTCTCCAGCCGGATTTCGACGGCGGCAAAGAGGTGCTTTTACCGCTCGAAGCGGCCCCCCTGGTTTTGTCCGCGAACCCCGCCAATGCCCGGGTGCTTTCGCATCGGTTTGGGTTGCGGCAAGTGGACGCGGAGGTGGACGCGGAGGCCCCGACGCTAGTGGTGATTTCACAGACCTATTATCACCGGTGGCGCGCCTACGTAGATGGCCAACCGGCGCCCCTCTTACGCGCAAACTATGCATTCCAGGCCGTGCCAGTGCCGGCCGGCCGCCACCAGGTGCGGGTGGTTTATGAAGACCGCACGCTTCAGGTTGGGGCTATCGTCTCCTTGCTGACGCTGATCGGGTGCGTTGCGATGTGGAGAAGGAAGGGAGCCAGGTCATCGACGCGCGGGGGCGCCTCGTCCGCGCGTTTCTGAGGCTGCGGCGGGACACGCGGACGAGGCGTCCGCGCTCCTGAGGCGCGATCCTACGCCCGGAACGGGCTTTCGGCGGCGACCGCGGGGAGATCGTCTTTATAGAAAGCTTCCCGGTAATCCTCGGCTTCCAGCAGGTGCTGCTGGGGCTCCTGCTTGTCGCGCCGGATAAGGTATTTCAGCTCATCGAGGCTGGAGCTCCAGCGGACGCCGTTGAAAAACTCAGCGCCGATAAACTGGGTTTTGTAGAGCGCGTTCTGGATGTAACAGGAGCCAAGGTAGAGAAAATCGAAGCCGCGCTCAGCGAAGAACCCGGCGGCCGAGGTCATCATGAACATGCCCAGGTTGCGGCTGTAGTAGTTGAGGTCGTAAAACGCGTAGTAGTAATAGGCCAGCTTGTCCGGCTCCAGGTAGAGCGTGGCGATGCCCAGCTCGGCCTCCGTCTTGGTTTCGGTAAAGACCAGGATGTGGGAGGTAATCTTGCCCGAGAACAGGAGGTCCAGCCTTTCGAGGGTCATGACGTCCTTGCCGAATCGGATGTCGGTATAGGTCTTGTAGAAGTCCCGTTTTTGCGGAGTGTAGTCGAACTCGGCGCGCGGGATCAGCCTGGCGGTGATGCCCTGGCCCTTGCGCAGCACGCGCCGGTTTTCGGAGGACGGGCGGAATTTGCGCAGATTGACCCGCACCTGGCGGCAAAGGTAGAACCGGTCCAGGTTGCGCGAGGACGGCAGAAACCCGCGCTCGAAGAGATCGGCCGGCGTTTCCTCTCCCTCAGGGAAGGCCCAGATGGCGTACGGGAAAATATAGTGGCCGTAGTCAGCCTTGCTCTCGGAGAAAAGCAATCGCATGTGAAAGGGAGACGTAAAGAACGTGGAGCGTCGGGAGCGTGGAGCGTGGAGCGTCGGGAGCGTGGAGCGTGGGGAACATAGGGATAACGGATGCGTCACGCTCTGACGCTCCCACGCTCCACGCTCCACGTTCCCTTCTCACGCTGCACGCTCCACGTTTTTCGCCGGTGGCTGGTTCACGTAGATCCGGGGCAGGCGCCCGCGCCAGTTGGTCAGGATGTCGTAGGAGACGGAGTTCTTGAGCTTGGCGATATCGTGGACGGTGATCTCTTCGGCGCCCTGCCTGCCCATCATGACCGCTTCGTCCCAGAGTTGGGCCTCGGGGATGTCGGTGATATCGACGGTGAGGGCATCCATGGCGATGCCGCCCACCAACGGGGCGCGCCGGCCGTGGATGAGCGCGCAACCCTGGTTCCGGACGCGCGGGAAGCCGTCGCCGTAACCGATAGGCAACACCGCGATGCGGCGCGGCGCGGCGGCGGCATAGCGCATGCCATAGCCGACGCAGTCGCCGGGCTGGAGATTCTGGATGGCGGCGATTCGGGCTTTGACCGACATGACCGGGGCAATGCCGGGGATGCGCCGGCAGACCGAGGAGGGAAAAACGCCAAACGCCAGGATGCCGACGCGGACCATGTCGAAGTGGGCCTGGGGAAGGTCGAGAAAACCGCCGCTGTTGCAGAGGTGGCGGAATTTCACGGAGAGGCCGGCCTTGGCCACGCCGTCGAGCACTTCCTGGAAGCGGCTTAATTGGAGCAGGGCAAAGGTCTTGTCGGTTTCATCGGACTGGGCGAAGTGGCTGAGCAGCCCTTCGAGCGCCAGGGACTTGGTGGCGCAGATCTGTTCGACGACCGGGAGCGCCTCGGTCCAGCGGGCGCCGTAGCGGTTCATGCCGGTATTGATCTTGAGGTGGACGGGCACGCGCTTCCCGGCGCGGGCGGCCAACTGGCCGAGCTTGGCGACGGAGTGAGCGCTGCTGACGCAGCAGGTCAGATCGTAATCGATGCACCAGGGCAGCTCGCTCTCGTGCCGGTCCCCCAGGACGAGCAACCGGGCTTTGATGCCGCGTTCGCGCAGCGCCATGGCTTCCTCGACCGTGCCGAGGGCGAGGAAATCGATGCCGCAGCCCACGGCGATCCTGGCAGCCTCGAGAGCACCGTGTCCGTAGGCCTCGTCTTTGATGACCGCGGCCACTTGCAGGCCCTTGGGTTTGTCCTGGTTAATCAGCTCGTAATTGCGCTCGAACTGGCGCAGGTCGATCTCGACCCACGCGGAGCGCGGGAGCGAATCGGCCAGCACCCGGGCAACCGACTTGGGCCGAGCCGAGCCCGCCTCCGACGATGATTTCCGAACGTCTAACACATCTTGCGTCAACATTATCATACAACATCAAACTAAGGCTTTCCCGGGGGCCAAAGGCTGCGGCCGATGTCCTCGCGGTAGTAACTGGCCAGGCTCCGAATCCTGCGAATGTTGGCGTAGGCCCGATCGATGGCCTGGTCTAAATTCGCGCCGAAGGCGATGACATCGGCGATGCGGTGGCCGGTGGTCACCAGGCCACCCTGGCTGTCCTGGGCTACCTCATTCCACCAAACATCGCAATCAAAAGGTGAAGTCACCTCGACGGGCAGGCGCGGGCTGCGGACCTGGACGTAGGGGTAGCCGTGGCCGGCCAGCGTCACGGAGCAGCCGAAATTGAGCCCGGAGACGAAGCGCGGCTCGAGCTTCTGGTTTTTGCCCGTGTGCAGAAGGGTGTCGACGGGATTGGCCAGCATGCGCAGGAGCATCGCGCCGGAGGTGACGCCGATACGGGTATTGTATTCGATGACATGCCACTGGCCGGCGCGGCACACGGCCGTGGCTTGGATGGGGCCATGATAGCCGATCCGGCGCAGCCAGGGCTGGAGCGGGTGGATCAACTGCCGGGCGAGGCCGTATTTGTCATCGGGATCCCACTCGGCCAACCCGCCCAGCGGAGCGCCCGCGACCACGCCCATGTTGCCGGCAAAGGCGCGCTTGTATTCCTGGTTGGTCACCAGCGAATAGATCTCGCCGCCGCTGACCAGGGCGATATGCCCGGCTTCGCACCGGCCGAGGTATTCCTGGAGGAAAACCCCTTCGGCGTAATCGATGTGCTTGAGCCAGGAACGGGTGTCTTCCACCGTCTCGCAGAGGATGGTGTGGATGGGGCTGGTGGGGGAGCAAAGCGGGTTTTTGATGACAAACGGCTGGGGATGTTTGGCCAGGATCTCCTCCGCCTCAAGCCGGTTGCGCGCGACATAGGCCTGGGGGAAGGGAATGCCAAACTCCCGGCATAGCTGCCGGGCAAAATCGCGTTCCCGCTCGATGCGCATCCCTTCGCCCGTGGGCGAGAAGATGGGCACCCCGGAGCCGATCAGGTCCGCTTGCCAGGGCGCCTGGGCCCAGTCAATAGACATCGGCACCACCAGGTCCACGGCGCGTTGCTTAAGCAGCGGGCACGGAGAAGGAAACTGCTCGCGGCTGTAGGTGGGACCGGCTAGCGAGGGAGCGTATTGCCCGTAATTGCGCGTCAGGTAGGTGGCGACCTTGGCGCCGGCATCCGCCAGGATTTGAGCGGTGCTGTGCGCGAAAGCGCCGACGCCGAGCACGAGGATCGAGGACGCGGCCGCGCGGGGCCGAGGAGTCCGTTTCATTCTGGCCGCTCCGAGGCGGGCAGCTCGATGATCTCGCCTTCTTTGGCGGCTTCGACACGCAACGTCCCACCCCGCTCGGCCACGAGCTTCCGAGCATATTCGGTCATCTCCGACACTTTAGCGTCGTCATGATCCGGGTCGTGGTGGAACAGAAAGAGCTGCTTCACTTCGGCCTGAAGGGCGAGGTTCACCACGTCGTCCAGGCAGCCGTGGCCCCAGCCGACATGGCGCTGGTATTCGGCGCGGTCATACTGCGTGTCCATCACCAGCACGTCAACACCGCGGATAAACTCGATGAGTTTCTGGTTTTCGTTGTGGGCGAATTCGGTGGCGGAGCCATCGTCCTGGTCGCGGCCGCTGAGGGAGGGGCGGGGAGGCGGATAGAGTTCGTTGTCCGGGAAAAAGGCGATCGAGCCGCCGGAAGTGAAGAGGCGGTAGCCGACGCAGATGCCGGGATGATTGGCAAAACCGGCCTGGACTCGCACCGCGCCGAGATTGAAAGCCATGTCCTTCATTTCGTCGATGTGGACATTGGCCGGCACGGCGCGCAAGCCGATGGGGAAGAACGGGCTTTCCATCTGGCCGGTGAGAATAGCCGCCAGGCCGTGCCGCGCCCCTTCGTAGCCAACGATGCGCAGGTGATTTTGCGGCTTATAGACCGGCTGAAAGAACGGCAGGCCCTGGATATGGTCCCAATGGGTGTGCGTCAGCAGCAGGGTGAGTTGGAGCGGCTGATGGCCGAATTCGTCGATGAGCTGGCGTCCGAGCATGCGCATTCCCGAGCCGGCATCCAGGATGATGATCTGCCCGTCGGCGCGAACCTCGATGCAAGTGGTGTTTCCGCCATACTCGATGGTGGTCGGCCCCGGAGTGGGTATTGAGCCGCGGACGCCCCAGAAGCGCATGCGGGTTGGGGGCGGCGGGGCAACCGGTTGCGGGGCCGGAGCCGGGGCGGCGGAGGCGGCGGCGGTAGTCAGGCGCGAGAGCACCTGCAGAAGCTGGGTCGAATCGATTGGTTTGGTGAGGTATTCATCGGCGCCCGCTTCGGAGGCGGCCTGGAGGTCGCTGGCGAATTGGCGGCCGGAGGTGATGATAATCCGGGTGCGGCGCAGGCTTTCTTCGCGGCGCAAGGCTCGGCAGACCTGGAATCCGTTGCAGCGCGGCATCAGCAGGTCACAGAGTACAACATCGGGGATACGCGTCACGGCCAGGTTGATGCCCTCCTCGCCCTGGGAGGCCGTCAGCACCCGCCAGCCGTTTTGCTGCAGGATCTCAGCCAGACATTCGCGTTGCTCCGTGTCGTCATCAATGATCAGTGCGGTCTTTGTGGGAGACTGACTCATTCTGCCGGCCATTTTAGAGCAGTCGGCCCACGAAGGAAAAGGATAAAAGCAACTCACCTAAAGGTTGGCTTGGCAAACGGGCTCCCTCCAGGTATTACCCTATCCGATGAGTCCATATGAACGACGCTTCGGCGGCGTAGGCCGGCTGTTGGGCGCCCCCGGCCTGGAACGGCTCCGCCAGGCGCACGTTTGTGTCATCGGCCTGGGCGGCGTCGGGTCCTGGGCCGTGGAAGCGCTGGCCCGCAGCGGGATTGGGGAATTGACGCTGGTGGATCTGGACGATGTTTGCATCAGTAACGTGAACCGCCAGCTCCATGCGCTCGAGGGCGAGCTCGGCAAACCCAAGGTCGAGGCCATGACCCGTCGGGCGCAAGCCATCAATCCCGAGTGCAAGATTCATCCGCTCCAGGCCTTCTTTCTCAAGTCCAACGGCCAGGAGATCCTCGGGGCCGGATTTGACGCGGTGCTCGACGCGATCGACAGCCCGTCGCGCAAGGCGTTTCTCATCGGGCTGTGCCGGGAACGAAACCTCCCGGTCGTGACCGTCGGGGGCGCCGGCGGCCGCCGCGATCCGACGGCTATTGAGGTGACGGACCTGGCCTTCGCCAGCCACGACCGGCTCCTGCGCGAGGTGCGCCGGCTCTTGCGGCGCCGTCATGGTTTTCCCCGAGGCGAGCGCCCCTTCGGCGTCGAATGCGTCATCTCCCGCGAAGCCCTGGTCTATCCCGGCAAAAACGGGTCGGTCTGCGGCACCCGCCCGGAAAACCCCGACCTGCGTTTGGACTGCAACAGCGGCTACGGCACCGCCAGCTTTGTGACGGGCGCCTTCGGCTTGGTCGCCGCGTCTCGGATTGTCCAAAAAATCGTCGCCTCCGCCCCGCAAGTCCGCGAGGAATCATCTCTGGGGAAACCCTCCTGAATCACTCCTGGGAGTTGGCCGGAGTTCATCGCCCCGGAGGTTAGTTGCCGCTTCGCTGCACAATCCGTATTTTACCCGATACGTCGTCCGAAATCCCCGGAGTTTGCGAGCGTACTAAATGCGTTAAAATTGGGTGAATGAACCCGACATCTGCACTCCCGTTTGGGCGGGAAGCGTCGAAGTGGGATTAACCTCGGGAGGCCGTTGGCATGCTCTTCAACTCCTATGCCTTCCTGATCTTTTTTCCGGTAGTCACCTGCCTTTATTTTTTGCTCAGCCATCGCTGGCGCTGGGGCTTGCTGCTGGCGGCGAGCTGCTTTTTCTACATGTACTTTATCCCGAAGTACATTCTCATTCTCGGCTTCACCATCGTGGTGGACTACACGGCCGGCATACTCATCGAGGGGGCAACCGGCAGGCGGCGGCGATGGCTGTTGGGGCTGAGCATCGCCGCCAACGTCGGGGTGCTGGCGCTCTTCAAGTATTTCAATTTCTTCAATGCCAATCTCGAGGCTCTCGCGCGGGTGGTGGGCTGGAATTATTCGATCCACACGCTGTCGCTGGTGCTTCCGGTGGGGCTTTCGTTCCATACATTCCAGGCGATGGGCTATACGATCGAGGTGTATCGCGGCCGGCAAAAAGCGGAGCGGCACTTCGGCATCTATGCCCTCTACGTGATGTTTTACCCGCAGTTGGTCGCGGGGCCTATCGAGCGGCCGCAGAATCTGCTGCCGCAATTCCGCGAGCGGCACGAGTTCGACTACGCGCGGGTGACCAGCGGGCTGAAGCTCATGGCGTGGGGGCTGTTCAAGAAATGCGTGGTCGCCGACCGCATCGCGGCGGTGGTCAACGCCGTTTACAACCATCCCTCCCAAGCCAGCGGCCCATTTCTGGCCCTGGCAACCGAGCTGATCGCTTTCCAGGTCTTCTGCGACTTCAGCGGCTACTCGGACGTGGCCGTCGGCTCGGCGCGGGTGATGGGCTTCCGCCTGATGCAGAACTTCGACCGCCCGTTCCATTCCCGGAGCATCGGTGAATTCTGGCGCCGCTGGCACATCAGCCTGTCGAGCTGGTTCAGGGATTACCTCTACTTTCCGATGGGCGGGAGCCGGGTTTCGACCCCGCGCTGGTGCCTGAATATCATGGTTCTGTTTCTGCTGTGCGGGCTGTGGCACGGAGCGAGCTGGACCTGGATTCTGTGGGGAGGGATGCACGGGGCTTTTCTGGTAGTAGGCGGGCTCACCGAGTCGGCGCGCGAAAAACTGGCGCGCGCGGTTGGGCTCACCGCCGTTCCGGCCCTGCGGGCGGCCGCGCAGATCCTCACTGTCAACTTTCTAATCTTCCTCACCTGCGTCATGAACCGGTCGACGTCGGTCGCCCAGGCGATGACCATCTATCGCGGGCTGCTGTCGGGCTGGTCGGACCTGTGGCATCCCGGGCGGCTGCTGGCGCCGGGGATGGGGCTGGCCATCGCCAGCATTGGGATCGCGGGGATCCTGGTGGTGGAACTGGCGCACGTTCTTCAGCGGCGGCGTCCGATTGAAGACTATCTCGCCAGCCATCCCTGGTGGCTGCGCTGGAGCGCGTATTATGTGCTGGTCTGCGCCTTGTTGTTCCTCCACGCGCGGCAGGCTGACCGGTTCATCTACTTCCAGTTCTGAGGACCATGAAGACCCTTTTCCTCAAGCTCTTCATCCTCGGCGCCCCGTTTCTGCTGCTTCTGGAGCTGTACAACCTCCAATACAATCGCCAGCGGCCGAACCCGTTCGCGGCCAAGAAGTACCTCCTGGAGCGGCAACTGCCCTCGATCGAAGTGCTGGTGCTTGGGCCCTCCTACTCGGACGACGGCGTGCTGCCGGGGCTGCTGGGCAGGCCGGCCTTCAACCTGGCCATGCCGGTGCAAACCCTCTACTACGATCGCGCTTTGCTCCACAAGTACCTGAATCGAATGCCCTCGCTGAAGATGGTGGTGCTCCCGGTTTCGTATGCCACCCTGGAGAGCCAGCTCGATGACGGGGCTGAACCGTGGCGCTGCCATTACTATCGCTATGAGTATGGTCTCTCCCATCGGGTGTGGAGCATGATCCTTGAGCCGCGAAACTTCTGGGCATTCTTCCTTGATGAGCGTTCTCCGGGGGACGTGCTGCTGGGAAAGAGGAGGGACTTTACGGCAGACTATGATCCGTGGGGTGGATTCACCAACCGCGCCGACCGGTTGGCGGTCTGCCCTGACGCCGGGACCCGCTCGCGCCTGCGCGAGTCCGCCGTGGCGATGATGGAACTGCAAAAAGCGCAGATGAAACCCGAGCACCTGCGCGAGAACGAGCGGATCCTCCTGGACATGGTCCGCGAGCTGAAAGCGCGGCATATCACCCCGGTTCTGCTCTCGGTGCCGGTGCATGCGCTCTACGCCGAGATGCGCGACCCGGAGATCTGCCGGCAGGAGCGGGAGGTCCTGGACCGAATCCGCTCATCCACCGGCGTGACGTATTTTGACTTTAGCTGCGACTCGCGGTTCGCGGACGCCGATTTCCGGGAAGCGAGCCATTTGAACTATTCGGGCGCTGAGAAGTTTACAGGGATTGTGCGCGAAGAAGTGCTGGGGAGCAGCTCGGGGGGAAGCCTGCGCGCTTCGCAAAAGGGTCGGCCTGACAGCCGATCCTCGGCATTTTAAGCCATGGTTAATTGTCAGAAACCCGCTTGCATTCATCCCCATCCTTGCCGCATTGTTTACCTATGGGCCTGCCTGCCGAGCCAGTAACGTTGACTGTGGGACAAATTGACGAGTTGAACCGCAAATTGTCCACGATGCGCCACGACATCAATAACCAGCTCTCGCTGGTGATGGCGGCGGTGGAACTCATCCGCTACAAACCCCAAATGGCCGAGAAGATGATGAACACTCTGGTCGAGCAGCCTCCCAAGATTACCGAGTCCCTCCGGAAATTCTCCGCTGAGTTCGAGCAGGCCTTCGGCATCAGCCGCCCGTGACCGATGCCTATCATCAACTGCTCGACGCCGCGATTCGGCATCTCGAAGACCTGAAGGCGCGCGGGACCCGGTATGTGGTGGTCTCTCCGGAGATCCTCGCCGGACTGGGCCAGGCTGGTCCAGGCGCTCCCGCCCCGCGCCGCGCCGCCAGCGCCGCCGTGCTCCCGGCTGCTGTCCCGGCCCGGCCGACGCAAGAACCGTCCTCGCAACCCGCCGTCTCCGCACCCAGGCTGGCTCTCCAAAGTCCGCCTCTCGAACGGCCGCTTTCCGTCTTGTTGCCAGTCGCCGAATCGGCTCCCGCCGCTCCTTCCCTGACTCTCGAAGCCAAGACCGCCGCCTTTGCCGAGCTGCGCCAGCGGGCGCTGGCCTGCGTCCGGTGCCCGCACCTGGCCGCCTCACGTAAAAGCGTGGTCTTCGGCGTGGGCGATATTGGCGCCCAGCTCATGTTTGTCGGCGAAGCCCCTGGGGCCGACGAAGATGCGCAAGGCGAGCCGTTTGTCGGCAAGGCCGGCCAGTTGCTGACCAAGATCATCCAGGCGATGGGGCTGACGCGCGAGTCGGTCTACATCGCGAACATCCTCAAGTGCCGGCCCGACACCCCCGGCCAGAGTTCCGGCAACCGCAAGCCGACGCCCCAGGAGATGCAAACCTGCATCCCGTACCTGCACGAGCAGATTGATTTGATCCGGCCCAAGGTCATTGTCGCGTTGGGCGCCACCGCGGTGGAAGGCTTGCTGGGCAAGACCGCGGGCATCACGCGCTTTCGCGGCAACTGGCAAACTTACCGGAACACGCCGCTGATGCCCACCTATCACCCCGCCTACCTCCTGCGCAACCAGGCGCCCGCCGAAAAGCGCCGCGTCTGGGAGGATATGATGCAGGTGATGGAAAAGCTCGGCATGCCCATCAGCGAGAGACAGCGGAACTATTTTCTTGTTAAAGCGTGAGGTGGGGCGCCCCCTCCGCTATTTCTTGTCAAGGGGGAACCGTTAAAATGTTTTGCCGGCCCGGCGCGCATCAGGTCCACCCCGCTGAAGCAAGGTGCCGATGATATCTGCCCTGCATTGGCAAAGGCCGCTGCCGTAGAGCTCGGCGGGGCTTGCGGCTTACCGGCGTCGTATTTTTGTTGCGCGTTGGCGGAAATTCATGCGATTTCTTGACGGAGGTTTGGCGGCGGACGAAACCGTGAACGATTGACTTGAACCCGATGAAATTGCGTCGTGCCTGGTGGTGGGCGGCGGTGGCCGGGTGCCTGGCGGCGGGAGCGCTCTGCTATTGGGCCTATGCCGTCCAGGACAGGACCGGTTCGGTGGAGAGGCGGATCACGGCGTTGTTGGACAAAGAACGGCGGCAGGAACTCGAAGAGTCGTGGCCATCATGGTTACAGCAGGCTTGGGAGACCGTCGAGCGGCGCTTTAAGAGGAATGAGGATATCGATGTCGAGGTGGAATTGGCGGCTCTGGGCCCTCGGGCCGTTCCAGCCCTCACCAACGCCCTGCTCCAGGACCACAGCCCGGCCGTGCGATCGATGGCAGCCGGCGTGCTAGGCGGGTTGGATGAACCACAAGCGATTCCAGCCCTGACAAATGCTCTGTCGGTTGATACCGATGAAAAGGTCGTGCCGGCCATTTCAGACGCCTTGGCCAGCCTTGGCGATCCAGGGACCTTGCCGGCCATCATTACGGCTCTGGGCTTGCAGACCAACGATTCGGTCCGCGTCCAAATGCTTGGGAGCCTGGGCAAGTTTCACGATCCGCTTGCCCTGAAGACGCTAGTTGTTTGTCTCACGAGCCAGACCAACGACTCCGAGCGTTCGGCCGCAGCGGAAGCACTGGGAGAAATTGGCGATCTGTCTATCTTCACTAATCTCGCGGCCGCGCTGCGCTCAGACCCCATTGCAGACGTGCGGAGCAGTGCCGCAGCGGCATTGGGAAACTTGGCGACACCGGAAGTGGTTCCTGTCCTAATGAAGCGGATGCGTCAGGACGTAGCGTCGGACGTTCGACGCGCCGCGGTGTGGGCCCTTAGCACGCATGAAAGCGCGGAGGTTGTCGCCCAACTGGCTTCGACTTTGGCTGATGCAAAGGAGGAGAAGGAAGTGCGCGAGGCCGTGGTTTCGACGCTCGGTTCCATGAAGAGTGCTGCTGCAAGAGATGCGCTGATGAATGCCGCCACGAACAATCCGAGCCCCTCCGTGCAAAAGGAGGCGATTGTACATTTGGTCGGAATGATGTCTCAGCAGCCGGTAGCCGACCTCCTGCGAATCACACAGGAGTCTCCCATCGAGGAGGTCCGCGAAGCCGCAGTTTTGTCCCTGGTAAACTGCGGGGGAGTTGAGGTTGTGCCGACTTTAACTAATTGGCTACTGAGCGGCCATTCGCCGCCTGACTCGAAGAGGCTGGCGCTGGCCATGAGTGTGCGCGGAATGCCGGAGGTTTTTCCTGTGCTGGTTAACAGGCTTACGCTGCCTGCGACGCCGGTGGAGGAGCGTGCCGATGCAGTCAAAGCGCTGGGCCTGCTCGAAGATCCACGAGCCGCGCCACTACTCATGCGTGTCCTTACCAACGACCCGGAGAAATCAGTCCAAAGCGCGGCAGCGGCAGCCCTGGGCGATCTGCGATCGGAAGCGGCGGTCCCCGTCTTGATGCGATTGGCGGCCAGTGATACGGACACGTCCCTCCGGGAAGTCTCCGTGGGGGTTCTGGGAAAGCTTCAGGATGCCCGAGCCGTGCCGACGCTTGTCCGGTGCCTGGACCGCAGGAATGCCGGCGACCTCCGCCAGGCTGCCTGCGGCGCCTTGGGGAACATCGGCGATCCTGCCGCAACGGAGGCTTTAGCGGCGATCGTAAATGACAAAAAGGAGCTCAGCTTGCAGCGGCATCCGATTAAAGCGCTGGGGCAAATCAGCTTATGGGAGCCTGCGATTAAAGCGCTGGGGCAAAGCGGCGGCCAGGAGGCGATTTCGGTTCTCGTCTCCAGCCTCGGGCGCCACCCGGGTGGGGACGCTCAGGAGCAGCTAGCTATTATCGGGGCGTGTGGTGCCTCAGGGGATCTCTCAGTTGCGCCTGGGCTCATGCGAGAGTTGGAGGATGATGACCAGCGAATCGTTGGCGCCGCCGCGGAGGCACTTGGCGACCTGGGTTGCTCCAACGCGGTTCCCGCGCTCACGCGTCTGGCGAAGGTCGGCTCGAAGGAAGTGCGCGCCCAAGTCGCGAAGGCTCTGGGCCAGATTGGCGACAGCCGGGCTTTGCCCGCGCTCATGGAAGTAATGAGGCAAGATCGCAGCCCCGAGGCGCGCACCAAGGCAGCCGAAGCGCTTGGCTTGATCAGCAATCCGAGCGCTATACCAGCCTTGCAAAGCGGCCTGTCCGACACAAACGAAGAGGTGCGGACCGAGGTGGTGTGCTCCTTGGCGCATCTGGGGGATACCAATTGCCAGCCTTCGGTGATCGCCTTGTTAAGAGGGAAGGATTCAAACGTCAAGTTTTGCGCGAGCTATTCCCTGGTGGAAATGGGTGGCGAGGCTGGAAGATGCGCCCTGGCAGAGAATCTCCATGTGAGCGATCCGGATGCCAGGCTGGCAGCCGCTTGCGCGTTGGCAATGCTGGGGCAAACCAACGGACTCGACGTCCTCAGGGTTTTTATGAACTACACCGGGCCGGCCTGCCGCCTCTGGTCGATCGTCTCCCTGGCTCAGTTCAAAACGCCGGAAGCGGCGGAACTTCTTAAGCTGAAGACCGCCGACCATGCGCACGCCGTCGCCCATGTGGCCAGGGCCGCCCTCTCGGGAACGGTGACCGGGGCCCTGGTTGACGCCCTGACAGATAAGGATGTTAGAATCCGCTGCGGCGCAGCCCTTTGTTTCGCGTTTGTTAATGATCCCGCAGCCATCTCGGCTCTCCGGAAGGCCTGCTTCGACCGGGACAGTGAAACGCGCGATGCCGCTCGATGGATGGTCCGAAGACTCGAACGCCGTGCGCAACGAAATGTTGACTCGCCTCCGGCTCCTAATCCACTCTCGGCAACAACAAACAGAGACTCCCTATGAAATCAGCGCCGCAAATCCACCTGTCAGATGTTCAAGCCGTCTATTCCGGGGCCGAAGGCCGGCTCTGGCAATTGTTGATGGGCGAACAGATTCATATTGGCGGACTCCAATCCTCCATGGAATTGGCGGAATGCGCCGGCATCGGCGCAGGGCAACAGGGGGTGGATTTGTGTTCTTGCCTGGCCGCGGGCATGCGCTTCCTGATCCGGTTCCGAAACGTCGGGCGCATGACCGGCGTCGATGCAACGCCGCAGATGCTCGAGCTGGCGCGCCAGCGCTGCGCCGACGAAGGGATGAAGGATAAAGTTGCGTTCGTGGAGGCCAACGTCTGCGCCACCAGCTTGCCCGGCGGACAGGCTGATTTTGTCTGGGGCGAGGACGCCTGGTGCTACGTGGAGGACAAGCCGAAGCTCATTGCCGAGGCGGCCCGACTGCTCAAACCCGGCGGGCTCATCGCGTTCACGGATTGGATGGAAGGGCCGGCCGGCCTGAGTGAGGAAGAGGCCAAACGATTTCTTGGCTTCATGAAGTTTCCCACGCTTGCGAGCCTGGACGATTATGGCGCGCTGCTCAAGACCAGCGGCTGCAAGGTGACCGTCGCGAAGGACACCGGGCGTTTCGCCGGCTACGTGCCGCTCTACATCGACATGATCGAAAAACAACTGACCTACGACGCCCTCAAAATCATCGGGTTCGACGCCGCCCTGGCCCAGGGTCTGCTGGTCGAGATGCGCTTCATGCATTCGTTGGCCAAGGCCGGCAAGATCATGCAGGGACTCGTCGTCGCCCGGAAGGTCTGATGCAGGTTTTCTACACCAGTCCCTGGGTGCCGCCGGAATGGATCAAGGCCCACGGGCTGGAGCCGCGCGGAATCTGGGGGGCGGGCGAACCCAAGCCGCTGCCGCTCACGGCCGGAAGTTGCTCCTTCGCGGAGGCGGCGGTTCGCCTGGCGGAGACGAATCCCGATGCCGCGTTTGTTTTCTCGACGCACTGCGATCAGCTCCGGCGCGGGTTTGACGCCGCCGTTGCCGGCCCGGCCCCGGCGCGCCTCTTCCTGTTCAACCTGCCGGCAACCTGGCAAACGCCGGTGGCCGAGCGAATCTTCGCTTCGGAGTTGGATCGGTTGGGCCGCTTTCTGGTGGGCCTCGGCGGCCGGCCCCCCACAGCCGAAGCATTGGGCGAAACCATGTCGCGCTACCGTCTGGCTCGGACGCGGTTGCTGGGAGCTGCCGCGCATCTGCCAGCCCGACAGTATTGCCAGGCGCTCGCTCAGTTTCATTGGGACGGCACGGTCAACCTGCCAGAGAGCCGAGCGGTTCCGGAGCCGGCAGGGAAATCGGATGCGATTCCCCTTGCCGTCGTCGGCGGCCCGTTGCCGCCGTGGCAAGGGCAAGTCCTGGACGCCATCGAAAACGCCGGCGGCCGGGTGGTATTGAACGCAACCGAGGCGGGCGAACGGAGCCTCGGAGCGGCGGTCTCTCCGGAGCAGGCGCCGGTCGCGGCCGGGTCGCTTCCGGAGTTGGTTCGCCTGCAAGCCCGATCGTGTCTCGACCATTGCGTGGATGTCTTCCAGCGGCCGAACACGCGGCTGTACGCCTGGCTCGGAGAGCGCCTCGCAGTCCGAAAAGCGCGCGGCATCGTGCTCTGGCATTTCGTGGGATGCGATCTTTGGAGCGCGGAAGCGCAATCGCTGCGCGAGGCCTTTGGCCTGCCGCTCCTGGTGCTCAACGCGAGCGAAGCGGCGGGCGACGGGCCGCGGCAGGTCGGGAGAATCCAGGCGTTCCTGGAGTCGCTTCGATGAACTCCGCCCCGCTCAAATTGACTCTCGAGGAATGGGAAGCTCGCTATGCCGGGCTCAAGCGCGACGGCCTGCGCGAAGCGTTTTACGGCGGACCGCTGGCCCGCCACGTTTCCAAAGACAGCGACCTCCGCCTCCGCCACCTGCGCTTCGATAATTCTCCCGCCTCGCTCCGGCTCTGGAATTTCCTGCTGACGGAAAACGAGCGCCTGGCCCAAGCCCGCGCCCAAGGCGACAAGATTGTCGGCGCGATGAAGGACCTCGGCACTGTGCCGGTGATGGCCTACTCGCTGCCGGGGGTGCGGGCGTTCTATCCTGATGGCGCCTGGTGGACGCCTTGCCTGATGGAGTGCAGCGACGGTTTGCTCCAGCAGGCGGAAACCTTCGGCATCGACGCCTCGTTCTGCCCGGTCCGCGCCATGCTGGCGGCATTTCAAAACGGCGAGCATTTCCCCCGGCCCGACCTCCTGATGTGCAGCACCGGGTCGGTGTGCGACGACTTCTCAGCCATCGCGCAGCGGCTGGAGAGGATGGGCTTCCCCATTGTCTGGTGGGAAATGCCGCGCCGCCGCGAGCCCGGCTCGGGCGAGGCGGCCTGCGTGCTTCCCGGCGGCTTCAATGCGCCTCGGATCCAGGTCGAATGCGTGCGCGAGGAACTGGCGCGGCTCGGGCAAGAGCTAAGCGAGCTGGCCGCCCGGCCGCTCGATGCCGGCGCGCTGGCCGAAGGCATTCGCCAGGCCAACCGAGTCCGGCGCCTGCTGGCCGCATTGCGAAAGACCGTCTACGGCGCGCCAGCCGCGCCGCTGCCCGCGTTGGAAATGCTCATCGCCGAAATGCTCGC
>Ga0181517_10001562_pt1 | contig 25241 bp, 16 predicted proteins | sample PEATcosm2014_Bin_31_FD_119748 | JGI IMG/M metagenome (GOLD analysis project Ga0181517, IMG submission 119748) | Peatland microbial communities from MTU Mesocosm Facility, Houghton, MI, USA - PEATcosm2014_Bin01_30_metaG | ecosystem: Environmental > Terrestrial > Soil > Wetlands > Peat | place... | reverse complement strand
CGTCGCAAGTCCTCCAGGGACCGAGCAAGGAGTTCCACGGCGACCGGGAAGGCCTGGTGGATATCGTGGGCGATGCCCTGCAACTGGCCACGTTTACGGCCTATGCGCAGGGTTTTTCGCTGCTGCGCGAAGCATCCAGGGAGTACGGCTACGATCTGCATTTCGACGAGATCGCGAAAATCTGGCGCGGAGGCTGCATCATCCGCGCCCGCGTCCTGGACCGCATGCGCGGCGCTTTCACGCGCGATCCCGGCCTGGTGAACCTCATGACCGCGCCCGAGTTCGCCCCCTTGGTCAACCAGTTGAGCGGCAGGCTGCGCTCGGCCGCCGCGGTGGCCCTGGGGCTGGGCATTCCCGCCCTGGGCCTGTGCGCCTCGCTCGGTTACATCGACAGCTACCGTTCCGAGCGGTTGCCGCAAAATCTCCTGCAGGGCCAGCGCGATTATTTCGGCGCGCATAAGTACGAGCGCGTGGACCAGCCGCGCGGCCGGCAATTCCATACGGAGTGGTTCAACTAACCGTGGACATCGAATCGCTCGCATCGAAGACCAGGCTCCTGCTGATGGACGTGGACGGCGTCCTCACCGACGGGAAGCTGTACAACGTTCCCGATCCCCAAGGCCTTATGGCCGAGACCAAGGGCTTCGACACGCAGGACGGCATCGCTTTGCAGTGGCTGAGCTGGAAAAAGATCCAGACCGGCGTTATCAGCGGCCGCGAATCGCCGGCCACCGAAGAGCGGGCGCGCCAGTGCTCGATGACCTACGTCTACCAGGGCCACATCGAGAAGATCCCCATTCTGGAGGAGATCCTCGCCAAGGCGAAGTTAGACCCCGGCGCGGTGGCCTACATGGGCGACGATCTCACCGACGTGGTAATCATGCGGCGGGTCGGCCTGGCCATAGCGCCCGCCAACGCGCGCCCCGAAGTGAAGGCCGCCGCGCACTACATCACGCAAGCCCGCGGAGGCGCCGGCGCGGTGCGCGAGGTGGCCGAGCTGATCCTGAAATCGCAGAATCTTTGGATCGACATCCTGAAGCACTACGAGATTTGCTGAGGAACCGCACCCCCGGCGAACTCCCGTCCAGCCGATCGGGGCAATCGAAAAGCGCTCGTCCTCGGCCAGCCGTTCCATCGAGGACAGGGAAATCCGATTGTGGGCCGGGACACGGACGGGTGTTCGGAGTTAGGCTTAATGGGGCGGCGGGACAGGTCCGCGGCGAGGGCCCGCCCCGCGCCGGAGGCGATTATGAACCGAAGAGAATTCCTGCGAACGGCGGCCGGCGCGGGCGCGGCGCTGGGACTGGCCAACGGCGCCGCGGGCGCCGCGACCGGCATGTATATCTCGCTCAACAGCTCGCTCGTAACCGGCCGGGCGCAGTGGCCGGATTTTGCGCGCCTGGCGGCAAAAGCGGGGTATGGGGGCGTGGACGTCAATCTGAACGGCGCGATGAAGGAGGGCCTCGATGCCACCAAGGCCCTGCTTGCGGAGTTGAAACTTCGGCCGGCGTACAGTGGCTTTCCGGTAAACCCGGCGCGTGACGAGGATACCTTCAAAAGAGGCATGGAAGGGCTGGAAGATCAATTGAAGTTCGCCGTGGCGATGGGTTGCGCGCGAATGGTCGACACTTCGTGGAGCGCGCCGCCGGCGGGCCAGTCGGTGGAGGAATACCGCAAGACGCTGGTGGGACGCTTTCAGACCGCCGGGGCCGTGCTCGCCAAATACAACGTGCGCTGCGGGCTCGAGTTCCTGGGACCATTGCAATTCCGCTCGCGGCTGCCCTCGTTTGCCACCCAGATGAACGAGTGTTTGGCCTTTGCCAAGGACTGCGGGCCGAACTACGGGCTGCTGCTGGACGCCTGGCACTGGCACCACTCCGGAGCGACCATCGAGGACATCCACAAGGCGGGAAAGGCCCGCATCGTCACCATCCACGTCTCGGACGCGGCCAAGATGCCGCCGGAAGACGTGCGGGACAACGCGCGCCTGATGCCGGGAGAAGGCGTGATCGACTTGGTGGGGTTCTTCAGGGCGCTCAAGGAGATCGGGTACGAGGACGGAGTGAGTCCGGAACCCCTCGGGCGCATTCCGCGGGATATGCCGGCGGAAGAGGCCGCCAAATTGGGATACGACACTACTCGGGCAGTCATGCGCAAGGCCGGAATCGAAGTGTAAGCCAATCATGGGGCGGGCCATCCGGGCCTGCCCCATGAACCCGCTTCAGGCTTTGGCTACCCTGTTCTGGTCGTCCCAAACGTACGTCTTATCGTTACGGATGGCGAGCAATGCCATCAGCAACGGCAGCGTGGAGTAGAAGCCGGTTTCGACGCCGGTCCTGGGCGTCTCGCGGGACTTGATGCAGTCCAGCCAGTTGCGAATGTGGGCCGAATCGGAGGGGCCGCCCACGTAGGCGAACTTCTCGTTGACTGGCTCGAACGCCGGCGCGGGCGGCGTTCCGCCGCGGGGCTCGTCCCGGCTGGGCATTGCCAGGCCCCGGCCGGGCATCACCCGATAGGTATAGCTCTGGCGGTTCACGTGCAATGCGCCCTTGCTCCCATAGAAGTAATTGCCCTGGTCGGCGGCGTAATCCGTCTGAGGGAAGTAGGCGTTGGTGAACGTCATCAGGTACTTGTCGTACTTGCAGGCGATCTGGACCGAATCCGGCGGGCATTCGGGGTTGGGAGGCAGCACCAGGGAGTACTGCGCCTCCGCGGACACGCTGATCGGCACGCGGTTCTTCATATACCAGCACACCACGTCGGCGACGTGCACGCCCTGGTCGGTGATAATGCCCCCGCCGTAATCGTAGAAGGAGCGCCAGAACAGGCGATTCGGGGAGAAGGGGTGACGCGGCGCGGGACCCTGGAACATCTCCCAGTCGAGGCCCTCGGGAACCGGCGTGGGCGCCTCGGCGGCGCGCGTGTAACTGCCCGACCAGTGCAACTGGCAGTGGAAGATGGTTCCGAACATGCCGCTCTGCACCAGCTCCGCGCATCTCTGGAAGTGGTCCCAACTGCGCTGCTGCAACCCGATCTGCGCCACGCGGTTGTACTTCTTGACCGCGTCCACCGCTTTCACGGCGGCTTCAATACTGTTGGAGAGCGGCTTTTCGCAATAAACGTCCTTGCCGGCCTGGGTGGCCTCGACGATCATGGGGGAGTGCCAGTGGTCCGGCGTGGCGATGTATATGGCGTCGAGGTCCTTGCGGTCCAGGACGCGGCGGTAATCTCCGTAGATATCGGGCTTGCTCACCTTCAGCTTGCCCACGGCCGCATCGAGCGTCTTCTTGTAGACGTCGCACATGGCGAGGATCTGGCAATCCTCGTTCTTCTCCGCGACGGTCGCCATATAGCTGCCACGCGTGCCGGCGCCGATGAAACCCACTCGGATCTTCTCATTGGCGCCCACGGCGGACCGTGACGCGGCGGCGGTGAGCGAGGAACCAATCAGGAAGGATCGTCTGGTTGACATAGAGGCGCTTCTCCTTGGCCGGGAATTACTGGCTCGCGTCCCGGCCTCCATGAAGGATACACCTATTTATGCCGGCGTTCCAGTTAGCGCGCGGGGCCAGCCAGGTGCAGGGCCTCGCGATACATCCCGCAGACGTGGTAGCCCGCCTGCCAGACGCCGCCCTTGTTGGTCCGCTGCCGGGGAGTCTTCGGGTCGTAGGAGTTATACCAGCCGCCGTATTCCGGGTCGATCAGGTTCTTCCTGGCGAAATCCAGAGATTTGTCGAACGCCGGCCACAGGTCCTTGCGGCCGCGCAGCGCAGCGTAGTGCATCATCGTGCGCAGGGATTCGCACTGTTCCCAAAAACCCTTGGGGCCGCGAACGGCGTTGGCCTGGTAGTCGCCGCGGGAGAAGACGCCGCCCTCTTCTTTGTCGTAGCCCACTTTCATGCCGTAATTGAGCAACCGCTGGCCGATCGCCAGGTAGCGCTTGGGAAAGCCCTTCTCGACGGCGTGGCTCAGCAGATAGGCCCACTCGAACTGGTGGGCCAGCTCGAAGTAACCTCTCTGCTCGGCCGGGGCCGGTTTCCAGTCCCTGTCGTACAACTCCGGCAAACGCCCCTCGCGTGCGTCGAACAGCTTGGTGAAGATGTTGTCGGCGTGCGCCTGGGCGTCCCGAAATATCTCTTTGGAGCCCGTGGCATCGTGCAGCGCCAGAAGGGCCTCGAACAGGTGCATCATCGGATTCTGCGTATTCTGGGCGGTGACCCTTGTATAGTTGCGGTCCATCTTGGGCTTGAACAGACCGTTTTCCTCGCGCAGATGCTCTTTCATCTGCGCCCAGGTCTCCAGGGCGGCGCCGCTATAGCGCTTGTCCTTGGTCACCTGCGCCGCCCGTGACAAGCCCAGGATGACAAAGGCCAGACCATAGCTGTCTTTGCTCTCGTCGATCACCTTGCCTTCCGGCGTGACGCTGTAGAAGAAGAGCCCTTTCTCGGTGTCCCGAAAGTACTGGAGCAGGAAGTCGGCGCCTTTCTTCACGGCGTCGAGGTAAGCCGGCTCATGGGTCAGTTCGTAGCCGACCACCATGACCGTGAGCTGGCGGCCCTGGGTGACCAGCGTTCCGTTCTGGCTGCCCACCGGGCGCCACTGGCGATCGAGCGATACCGCGAAGAAGCCGTTGGGGCGAAAAGCGGCTTCGCGCCAATGAGCTGTCTCGCCGGCCAGGGTTTGCCGGAACCACTCGCGGTCGATGTGCTTGGCCGTCTCCGGGGAAGCGGCGAACAAAGGCGGAAATAGAGCCAGCAGAGCCAGCACCCTCAACCTTCTGGGCGGCATGTTATCCTCCGCGTCTCAGACGAACTTGTACTCGCCGGGTACGGCCACGGGCGGCACGTCGATCTTGGCGTTCATGTCCAGCGCCTTCGGGAACAGGTCCTGCTGCGATTTCATAATCATGTCCCAGGTGATCTTCATGCCGGTGTAAGCGGCCTCGCGCGCCATAATCCCCGTCAGCGTGCTTTCGGCGCACATGATTCCCTGGTTGATGTACGGCCGCCGGCCCAATACGCTGTCCACCAGGTCGACGTGCTCCTGGATGTAAGGACTCGACTCGCCCATCGCCATGTCCGTGCCCACCACCCGGGCGCTCGACATATCATGACAGTTGCTCCTGCCCTTGGTTCCCACCACCAACTCGGTCACTTCGTTGACTCGCGTGGAGGGCGGATACTGGCGCCCGTGGCTGTACATATGCATGCCATTGGCGTATTCGAAGTCGCACACGTTGTGATCGTAGATGTTGCCGTAGACCTCCGTGCGCGGCCGCCACGCCACGCCGCCCGAGGCGATCGCGCTTACCGGGTGCGTGCCCATGACCCAGTTGATCACGTCGATGTTGTGCAGGTTCTGCTCCACCACCTGATCGCCGCAGATCCACACGAACTCGTACCAGTTGCGATGCTGGAACTCCATGTCGGTCCACTTCGGATCGCGCACGGCCGCGTGGTTTAGCGCCGGGGAAACGTCGCGGCGAAGGTGCAGGATCGCGCCGCTGTTCACCGCCCAGTTGGCATACGCCGCCACGATATCGCCGATCGCGCCGTTCTGGATCTTGGGGATGGTATCGAGATACTGCTTGTGGGAATGCCGCTGCGCGCCCGAGACCACCACCAGCTTCAATTCCTCCGCCTTCCTGGCGGCCTCCATGAGCTTGCGCACGTTGACCGGATCGGTGCCGAACGGCTTCTCGCAGAAGATGTGCTTCCGGGCTTCCACCGCGGCGATGAAATGCATCGGGTGGTAGGCCGGCGGCGTGCAGATCATGATGATGTCGATGTCGCTCGCCAGCACCTTCTGGTAGGCGTCGAAGCCCAAAAACATGTGCTCGGGGTCCACCTTGAACTTCTTCTCGAATTGCTGCGGGGCCTTCTGCTTCATGTTCGCGATGCCGCCGTCGAGCCGGTCCTTGAAAAGCTCGCCAATGGCCACAAGCTGCACGTTGTCGTTTCCCGCCCAAGTGTCGAGAACCGCCTGGGACCCGCGCATCCCCACCCCGAGGATGCCGAGTTTCAGCATTTCCTTGCCCACGCCGCGCACCTGCTGAGGGGTCGCAATCGTAAAAGCGGGCGTGGCGCTGGCGGCCACAGCCGAAGTTTGCAGAAAAGTCCTGCGCGTCAAGTTGCTCTTGTCGTTTGGTCGCATGGATAACCTCAGTGCCCGTCCGGAAACTTTGCTCACCGCCGCTTCAGGGTGATGACCGTCACCGAGAGTTTGGGGAACACGTACCGAATCTCGTTTCCAGACACGGCCAGAAACGAAGACACGGGTCGAATCGCGTCCGGGCGGTCAGCCGTATTCTCCGTGAGCGGTGAGTCGGCGGCCAGCGTGTCCACCTGTGCCTGAGCGGCGGCGGAGAATCCCTCAAGCCGCAGGGTCGCCGGAGTACTGTTCTTCCAATCGCGGTTGGCGACGAACAGAGCCAAATCGCCGCTGGCCGAGTTTCTGGTGGCCAGCACGTCCAGATAGGGCACATTCGGGATCTCGGGCATGCTGGTCATCCCGTCGTGAACGTCATAGTGGCGAACCTGGGTTTCGGTGGCCACCACCGTATCCCCGGCGCGATGGGAGTAAAGCCAGAACGCCCAGCACTGCGGGGTGGCCCAGACCATGCCCTGCGACTTGCGGAGGCCCCCTCCTCCCATCAGGCCAGACATGCTGGATATGGGCACAAAATCGGCCTGAGATAGCATCATATTCATCCAACCCGCGCCCATGACCGCTCCGCCGATGTTGGTGGAGGATGGCCCGGTTCCGCCCCAGTTCCATTCCGTGTAGGCCAGTCCCACCCGGCCCTTGGTGGCCGGGTCTGCGTCGATCTGCTCCCGAATAGGTTTCAGGAGGTTTGCCATCCCCACGGGGAGGGCCAGAGGGATGGCCGTCTGCGTATCGGCATCGGGCGCCTTGGCCACCAGTTGATTGAGGCGGACGACATAATGTACGCTGATATAGCTCAAGTCCTTGCCGGCATTCTTGATGAGGGCCCCAGTCCAGGCCGGGGTAAAGTCCGCGCCGGGGCCGCAGGCTACCAGCATCGCGCCAGGGAGAGCTTGCTTGCGCACCACGGGGAAGAACTCCAAGTAACGGGCGGCATTGCTGGTGGGCGTCTGCCAGCCCATCTGGTCGTCCCCCCAGAGCTCGTTACCCAGTTCCCAGATGGTCGCCGGATACGGATCGCGATGCCCGTTGGCCGCGCGGCGCGCGCCTTGGGGCGTGGTGGACGCTCCGTTGACGTACTCCACCCATTTCCTGGCTTCTTCCTTGGCGCCGCTTCCCAGGTTCATGCAGATCATAGGCTGCACCCCCGCGAGCCGGCAGAAGGACATGAACTCATCGGTCCCGAACTCGTTGGACTCCATGGTCCCCCAGGCCCGATTGAGCTGCGTGCGGCGCTTGTCCGGCGGTCCCACGCCGTCCTCCCAATGATAGGTGCTCATGAAATTGCCGCCCCAGCGCACCAGGGAAAAGTTCATTTCCCTGGTGGCTTTGAGAACCTCCGGATCGAAGTACCCTTCGACTGCGTCGGCCGGATAGAGCCGGATCATATCGAGGGAGAATCGCTGCGGGCCGGTTATCGACACCGCGAAATCCACCAGTTCATGCGACTTCACGGCCCCGGCTGGAAGACGCAAGCGGAACGGGAGCTTGGTCCATTTTCCGCCGTCCGGGACCTGGACGTCCGTGGATGCCAGAATCTTGTCGGGATTGTCGCGCGTCCGGAAGCTTACCATCAGGCGCACAGGCCCTTCCACCGAAGAGGCGAAGAGCGATCCCACATACTCGAGTTCCCGATGAACGGGCAGGTAGATGCCCTGGCGGATTCCGAGTTCCTCGGTGGCGACCGTGGGCCGCCCCTTGATCCCCTTCGGCTCAGGGTGCGGCAGGCCGATCAGGTAGATATAGCGATCGGAGTTGGCCGCCCCGGGGCCGAAAATGGACTCGTACCGCTTCCCCACATTTCTCAAGGGCTGCCAGGGTAATGGCAACCCTTCGTTCAGCGATTCGACGAAAGCCCGATCCGAAAACCGTGTATTCATCACCTGCAGGCTGGCGTGGTAGTCCTCAAGGCTTGGGTTTTCAAGGAGCTGGGCCGACAAGCCTCCATAAATCTCGTTGCCGACGTTCTCCGTATAGATCCCATACACCGTTCGCGGAATGCGGAAAGAACTCTGCTGCCCAGCCCGGATGTCGATAACGGCTTCGGGTTTGTCGGTGCGGATGTAGCTCGACAACGATTGCCCGGCAAGACCCCCTATGAAGAGGAAGAATGCCACCGATGCCGCTGCTAACAGCCTGATCCCCGTTCTCATTGGCGTAACTCCTAATCTCAGGATCCTTTGACCGGTCGCGGCCGGGATATTCGCCCTTCTCCGCTCTGTGCCGGGAACGTGTCAGGTTCGTCTCCCGGAATCGCGCTCAGGCCGGCTTCGCGGTCCGGCCATCCCAGGCGTACGAGCGCCCCTCCCGAATCGCCATCAGCCCGAGCAGGCAAGGCAGCGAGGAGTAGAAGCCGATTTCAATGTCGCAATTCGGCTTCCGCCGGGATTTGACGCAATCCAGAAAATTGCGCGCGTGCAGAGGGGTGTCTCCGTTTATTCCACGGTCCGTGTTGCGAAAGTCCTTGGCCTCAAGCGGCGGGGCCGCGGGCTGTCCACCTCTGCCCGGCTGCGCTCCGCCGGCTGGCGCACTGCCTGGCGGCCCGGCGCCTGGACCACCGCGCGCGGCCTGCGGCGGCGGAGCTGCGCGCTGCGGAGACGGAAGAATGTGGTATCCGGAGCGGTTCACGTGCAGAGCGCCTCTCCTGCCGAAAAACCAGTTGCCTTGCATGTCGAAAGCCGGAATGGGCGGCACGACATTGGTGAACGTCATGACGAAATCTTCGTACTGCCACGTGCACGCGAACGCTTCGGGCACTTGCTCATCGTCGCGAGGCACAGTCACGAACTGCGCCGTAGCCCCGGTCATCGCCGGGCCCTTTCTGTCACAGCCCAGAGCCATGTGAGCGGTGTCCGTCAGATGCACGCCCCAGTCCGTGAGCATGCCTCCGCCGTAATCGTAGTAGGAGCGCCAGAACAGTCGGCCGGGCGAGAACGGCTTCCGCGGCGCCGGACCCTGGAACATCTCCCAGTCCAGCGTCGGCGGGGGCGCCTCGGGCGGCGGCTGTACCCGCGTGTAGCTGCCCGGCTGATACAGCACGGCATGGGTCACCTTCCCCAATAGCCCGTCCTGGATCATCTTCGCGCACGCCTGGAAGTGGGGCGTGCTGCGCTGCTGGCAGCCCATCTGCACCACCCGGTTATATTTTTGGGCGGCCTCGAGCATCCTCTGCGCGGCCGGCAAGGTGTTGGAAATGGGTTTCTCGACATAGACGTCCTTGCCCGCCGCGCACGCCTCCACGGTCATCGGAGAATGCCAGTGGTCCGGCACGGTGAGGAGCACTGCATCAATGTCCTTGCGATCCAGTATGCGCCGGTAATCGCCGTAGGACTCCACCTTCCCGCCCATTATCTGCAGAGCCGGCTCGAGTTTGAGCTTGTTCACGTCGCATGCGGCGATGAAGACGCAGTCCTCGTGGTAAGAGAAGGCCCGGAAATCCTGCATCCCGCGTTCACCCGTGCCGATGATTCCCATCTGTATTCTGTCGTTCGCCCCGCGAACCGTCTGCGATACCACAGCCGCCGCGGCGGTAGTCCGCAAAAAACCGCGTCTGCTTTCCATATCAATGAAACCTCACTCCCCGGAAATCTCCCCGGACAATCGCTCATGCGAGGGCTCGCGCCCGGGTGCGCTGTGGTCTATGATAATCCCGATACAGGAGTTCATGGACGAAGCCGGAAAGGTGAATTCCATGCGCAGGATATCGGTATTCGTTTGTATGGCGGTGCTGACGTTGTGCGGCGCCGCCCAAGCTCCCGCCGGACGGGGCGCTCCCTCGCCAAATCCTGGCTGTGGAACTTGACCGCAAGCCTTTGGCCGCTCAGCGAACGCCTGTTGTTATGATGAGCAGTCGTGAAAGGGCCGATCGCCGGAAACCAGCGGAAATGCGCTGCGTATCTTCGCAAGGCTGCGCTGATCGCGGCATCCATCGGGGCCGCGGCGCTTTCCGGCTGCGTCAAATACCATTCCCAGGCGCTCGATCCGCCCCGGTCCGAACAGCAGTTCCGCGCGCGAACACTCGCCGACGCCGGGCTTGGCTCGTTCCTGAACAGGGCTGACTGGCCGCCCCCCAAACTCGGCCTCAATGACCTCACCGCGGTCGCGTTCTACTTCAATGCCGATCTCGACGTGGCCCGCGCGCAGGTCCGCGCCGCGGAGGCTGGGATTCTGACTGCCAGGGCGCGACCCAATCCGTCGATCTCGGTGGGCGGCGGGTGGACGAATTCGCCGGAATCGCCGCTGGTCTTTCACTTCGACCCGGCGATCACTTTGGAGACCGCCGGCAAGCGGGGCTGGCGCATTCTGGAATCGGAGGAACTGGCGGAGGCGGCGCGTGTCCAGGTAGCCGAAACAGCCTGGCGCGTTCGCAGCCGCGCCCGCGCCGCGTGGCTGGATTACGTAATGGCGGTGCGCTCGCTGGAGGTATTGCGCAACGAACGCGACGTTCGGGCCGAAGCCGCCGCGATTCTGGAGAAGCGCTTGAGCGTGGGAGAAGCGGCGCGGCCGGATGTGAGCGTGTCTCACGCGGCGCTGATCTCGGTTGAAACGGAGGCCAAGGCGGCCGAGACCACGGTGGCGGAATCCGGCGCGGCTTTAGCTTCGGCGATCGGACTGCCGTCTCTGCCCCCCGTGGATACCCAGGCGTTGCCCCCCCCCCCACTTCGCCGCCGCTGGCCGAGGTGCAGAAGGCGGGACTCTTGCACAGGGCCGATATCCGCCGCAGCCTGCTCGAATACGCGGCCGCCGAAGCCAGACTGCGCCTGGAGATCGCCAATCAGTACCCGGACGTTCAACTCAGCCCGGGATACGCTTTTGACGAGGGGCATCACAAGATTACATTCGGCCCGGGCTTCCCCATTCCGCTGTTGAACCGCAACCGGGGCCCGATCGCCGAAGCCGAGGCCCGCCGCGCCGAAGCGGAGGCGCGCTTCGATGCGCTGCAAGCGCGGGCCATCGGAGAGATGGAGATGGCGCTCGCTCGCTATCGGGGCGGGTTGGTGGAGCTTGGCGATGCCGGCGAACGGCTCGGGCGCATTCAACAGGTGCGCGAGGCGGCCATGCGCCGCGCGGTCGAGGCCGGAGAAGAAGACCGTCTCGCTCTGGCTGGAGTGCGCGTCGAAAGCGCGGTGGCGGCGCGCGCGCGCCTGGATGCCCTGCGCCGCGTCCAGAGCGCGCTGGGGGATCTGGAGGATGCCGTCGAGCAGCCGCTCGAACCCGGCTCTCCCCTGCCGAATCCGGAAATCAAGCCATGAAGCGAGTCCTCAAATTCACGCTGGGCGCCGCGATTGTCGCGGCGGTCGCCGGGGCGCTCCTTTGGTCCTTCCTGGACCACCGGGCCAAACTCGCCTCCCAGGCCCAAAGCGACGAGCCGATTGGCAGCGCATCCGGCGTCAGCCGCGGCGCCGGCGGCGAAGCCATCGTGAAACTCACGCCCGAGATGCAGCAGCGCCTCGATATCCGGACGGAGCCGCTTCTGGCCATCACGAAGCCTCGCGAGACGGTGGCATACGGGCGCCTGGAGGAGGACCCGTCGCGCTCTTTTGTTCTGCGCGCGCCGGTTTCCGGGGCCGCGCGCGAGGCTCCCGGCGGCCGATGGCCGGAAGTCGGCGCGACCGTGGCGGACCGGACCCTGGTGGGATCCATCGAACCGCGGCTCGCCCCGGCAGACCGCATCACGCTGGGCGACCGCCTGTCTTCCGCCAGAGCCGAAGCCGAGTCGGGCAGGGCCGCTCTGGCCGCCGCCGAGGCCGCTTTGACTCGCGCCAGGGCGTTGAACGCCGATGACAAGAACGTTTCCGATCGCGTTGTGCAGGAGGCTGAAGCGCGGGTGGCCTCCGAGCAGGCGCGCGTAGCGGGGGCCGATCGAAGCATCAACCTGATAGAATCCTCGCTGAGTTCGATGAGCGGCGCCGCAACGCCGCTCGAACTGGAGCGCGGCGGGCAGGTGGTCGAGGTGCTGGCACATCCCGGCGAGTCGGTCGAGGCCGGCCAGCCGATCATGCGGGTGGCGCGATTCGACCGCCTGCTGGCCCGCGTGGATGTTCCAGCCGGCGATGTCGTCGCCGGCGATGTTGAAGCGGCCGGCATCGTGCCTCTGGGCTACGAGAACCGGCCCGTGCGTGGCGAGCGGGTCTCGCTCGCCGCGGCAGTCGATCCCAGGACCCAGGGTCAGCCGTTCCTGTTTCGTGTTCCCGACCCCTCCTTCACGCTGCGGCCCGGCCTTTCGGTCACGGCCTACCTGGAAGCGCCCGGGGCGCCTCGCAAGGGCGTAGTCATCCCTCGCGCCGCGGTGGTGCGCCAATCCGGCAGGACATGGGTCTACGTGCGGACCGCGGCGGACCAGTTTGTCCGTCGCGAAGTCAGCCTGGAAGACCCTACGCCCCAAGGCTGGTTCTCGCGCTCGCTTTCACCGGGGAACCGCGTTGCCACCACCGGCGCCCAGGCTTTGCTCTCGGAGGAGTTCAAGTCGCAGATCCAGGTTGGGGAAGAGAGCCAGCCGTAGATGCTTCAGTTACTGGTCCACTTCTCCATCCGTTTCCGGGGCGCGGTCATCGCATTCGCCTGTTTGCTGATCGGCTACGGGATCTACGCGGTCAGCCGGGCGAAGTACGACGTTTACCCGGAATTCGCGCCCCCTCAGGTGGTCGTTCAAACGGAAGCGCCGGGGCTTTCGCCGGAAGAGGTGGAGACGCTGGTCACCCGGCCTGTCGAGAACGCCATCAACGGGGTATCGCAGCTCGAATCGATTCGCTCGCAGTCGGTTCAGGGACTGTCCGTGATCACCGCCAATTTTGAAGAGCGCAGCGACATATTCCGCGCGCGGCAGGTGGTGAGCGAACGCCTGGGAGAGTTGGCGGGCCAGATGCCGCGGGGCGTAAAGGCGCCGGTCATGGCGCCGCTGACTTCCGCCGCCAGCCTTGTGCTGCTCTTAGGGCTGACTTCGGATACGCGTTCTCAGATGGAAATCCGCACGTTCGCCGACTGGACCCTTCGCCCCCGGCTGATCGGCGTGCCCGGGGTCGCCAAGGCAGTGATTTTCGGCGGAGAAGAGCGCCAACTGCAAATCCAGGTTCTCCCCGAACGCCTGGCCGCGTTCGATCTCTCGATCACCGATGTGCTGGAGGCCGCGCGCGCCTCGACGGGGGTCCGCGGAGCGGGGTTCGTGGAAAGCGCTACCCAGCGCATCGTGCTTCAGACTCAGGGGCAGGCTCTCACCGCCGCCGAACTTGGCGAAGCGACCCTGGGGCGCCACGACGGCGTCACGGTCCGCATGAAGGACGTCGCCCGTGTCGCCGACGGAGCCGAACCGAAAGTAGGAGACGCAGCTATTGACGGTCAGCCGGGCGTGATGATTGAGATTTCGAGTCAGTATGGCGCTAATACCCTGGACGTAACCGCCGCGCTGGAAGAAGCGCTTGCCGAAATGAGACCGGTGATCGCCGCGCAGGGCATGACGCTGCACGACCATATCTTCCGCCCGGCCGACTTCATCCGGACTTCCATCCGAAACATCAACCGCTCTCTGATCCTGGGCGCCGTCCTGGTGGCCGCCGTCTTGTTCGTTTTCCTGTTCAACATCCGCACCGCCTTCATCTCGCTCACGGCCATTCCTCTGTCTCTGCTGCTGGCGATCGCCGGTTTGCAGTGGCTTGGCATCACTCTGAACACGCTGACCCTGGGCGGCCTGGCGATCGCCATCGGCGAAGTGGTGGATGACGCCGTCATCGACGTCGAGAACATCCTCCGGCGCCTCAGGGAGAACCGCCGTCTGGGAAATCCTCAACCGGCGTTTCGCGTGGTTCTGGATGCTTCGCTCGAGGTGCGCGGCGCGGTTGTCTACGCGACGTTTGTCGTGGCCCTGGTGTTTCTGCCGGTGCTGACCATGGGCGGAGTGCAGGGGCGTTTGTTCGCGCCGCTCGCGCTGGCCTACATCTTCTCGATCCTGGCGTCGCTGCTGGTGGCTCTCACGCTGACGCCGGCGCTGTCCGCGGTCCTGCTGCCGCCCCTGGCCGGCCGATCCGAAGAAACCCGCGTGATCGCGGCCGTGAAAGAGCGCTACCGCCGCTTCATGCGCCGCGTCATGGAAAGGCCCGCGCCGCTCCTCGCCGCGGCCGGAGCGCTTTGCCTGGCGGCGTTCGCCGCCGTGCCTTTCTTCGGCGGCCAGTTTCTGCCGGATCTGAAGGAGGGCCACTTCATCATTCACATGTCCGCCGTACCGGGCACGTCCCTTCGCGAAACCATGCGCCTCGGCAACGCGCTCACCCGGGAACTCAAGAAGGAGCCTTTCGTCGGCGCGGTGGCGCAGCAAATCGGCCGCGCCGAGCAGGCGGACGACACGTGGGGTGTGAACTACGAAGAAATGCATGTGGATCTGAAGCCCCTCGGAGGCAAGGACGCGGAGGCCGCGGAATCGGAGATTCGCAAGACTATCGCCAACTTTCCCGGCGTCTACTTCGCGGTTCGGAGATTCCTGGGCGAAAGAATCGAAGAGACCATTTCCGGCGTCACGGCGGAGGTGGTGATCAAGATCTTCGGCGACGACCTCGATCTTCTCGACCGGAAATCCAGTGAGGTGGCGCAGGTGGTAGCCGGCATTCGCGGCGCGGCCGATGTCCAGGTGGAATCGCCGCCCGGCGCCCCGCGCATCGTAGTGCGGCTACGGCCCGAACGCCTGACGCAATTCGGTTTTCGCCCGGTTGACATCATGGAGGCGGTAGGCGCCGCCTACCAGGGGAGTCCCGTCGCGCAGACTTACGAGGCCGGGAGGGTCTTCGATGTCGCGGTGATTCTGGACGAGCGCGTCCGTCAGGATCCCGAGGCGGTGGGCGGGCTGATGCTGGCCAACCAGGACGGGTTGCGCGTGCCGTTGCGCCAGTTGGCGGACGTATTCGAAGACACGGGCCGCGCCGAGATTCTGCACGACGGCGCGCGCCGCCGCCAGGCGGTTACGTGCGATGTCCGCGGCCGCGATTTGACATCCTTCGTGGAGGAGGTCCAGCGCGCTCTCGAAAACAAGGTCGCCTTTCCCGCCGGGACCTACGCGGCCGTGGGCGGCGCTTCGGCCGCGCGCGCCCAGGCCCGGCGCGATATCCTGGCGCATTCGCTGGCCGCGGCCGCCGGCATTCTCCTGCTGCTGTCGATCGTATTCCGGAACACGCGCAACCTCCTCCTGGTGCTGGCGAATCTTCCATTCGCCCTGGTCGGCGGCGTGCTGGCTGTGTTCGCCACGGGCGGCATGGTGACCGTCGGGGCAATGGTGGGATTCGTGACGCTCTTCGGCATCACCATGCGCAATTCCATGATGATGATCTCCCATTTCGAGCGCCTCGTCGAACAAGAGGGCATGACCTGGGGAGTGGAAGCCGCGCTGCGCGGCGCGTCGGAACGCCTGGTCCCCATCCTCATGACCGCCATCGTTACCGCGCTCGGCCTGCTGCCCTTGGCAATCGGGAGTGGTGAAGCCGGCCGCGAGATTGAAGGCCCCATGGCCGTTGTCATCTTGGGAGGGCTCGCGACGTCCACGGCCTTGAACCTGCTGCTACTCCCCACTCTCGCCTTACGCCACGGACGGTTCGAACCAGCCCGAGAGGAATGAAGAAATCCCATCGACGCCGTTGCTGCGCCAGGTTGCTGCCGTGCGCCGATCAGGAGGCGATTTTGAGCTGGCCTTGTCAGGCAGGCTGCTGATTTCAGGATCTCAGTGGGCTGCTTTGGAGGGCTGTCCGGTCCCACCGTTCCAAGCCGAAACGCGGGTAAAATCCTGAAAGTATTCGGGGTGGGTGGCCGAAATGTATCCTTTCGAGGGCGCTCGGCATCAAGAGATTGGACTCCACCGCCGATCGAGGAGGCGCGGGCCTTCGGGCTCAAGTTCAGACCCCTTTTCCCGGTTCCCGCATCCCGCGCGACGGCGTCGGAGGTCGGAGGGATTCGATGAGATTACTCGCCATCGGGCTGGCCGCGGCGGCGCTCTGCGCGGCGCAGGAAGCGACCAGGGTCTTCATGAGCCGCTGCATGAGCTGCCACTCGCCCAACAGCGGCGCCCACGCCCCCATGGCGGAAACGCTGGCCGAGATGCCCTGGCAGGACATTCTGAAAGCGCTCGAAAGCGGCTCCATGAAAGTGCAGGGCGATGCGCTCACGGCCGAGGAGCGGGTGGCCGTAGCGCGCTACCTGGGCAAGTCCGGCCCATCGGTGGTTCCTGAGATGAGCGGGTTCTGCGCCGCGGCGGCAAAACCGGCGGCTTCGAAATCCTCATGGAACGGCTGGAGCCCGGACGATCGTAACACCCGTTTCCAGCCGGCGGGCGCGGCGGGACTGGACGCCGCCCAGGTTTCCTCGCTGAACCTCAAGTGGGCCTTCGGTTTTCCGAGCGGCACGACGGCTTTCGGGCAGCCTAGCATTGTCGACGGCCGCGTGATCACCGGCAGCAACGACGGCACGGTGTACGCGCTGGACGCGCACACGGGCTGCATCTATTGGAGATACCAGGCGAAGGCTTTGGTGCGCGCGGCGGTGGTGGTTGGTCCGGGTTCGCGCGCTTATTTCGGCGATTTGGAATCTAACGTCTACGCTGTGGACGTGAATACGGGTAAGCTGATCTGGCGGAAGAAGGTGGATGACCAGCCCTTCACGCGAATCACGGGTACGCCGAAGCTGTATGACGGCAGGTTGTACGTGCCTATCGCCTCGCAGGAGGAAAACGCCGGCTCGAACCCGCAATACGCCTGTTGCAAGTTCCGAGGCAACGTCATGGCGCTCGACGCGAAGACGGGCGCGACGATATGGAAGAGCTACACCACTCCCGAACCGGCGCCCACCAAGGTCAGCCAGACGGGAGTGCAATACTACGGGCCCTCGGGCGCGACCATCTGGTCGTCGCCGACCATCGACCGCAAGCGGAAACTCCTGTACGTGGCCACTGGAAACGGATACTCCGACCCGGACGTCAAGACGGCCGACGCCGTGGTCGCCATGGACCTTGATACCGGCAGGATCCGCTGGGCGCAGCAGGCTTCGCCCGACATGTTCAACTGGGATTGCGGCGGCCGCGGCCGGGCAGGCGGCGGGAATTGCCCCGCGAATCCGGGCGAGGACGTCGACTTCGGATCTTCCCCCATGCTGGTCGACGCGGGAGGCCACGACCTGCTGATTGATGGCCAGAAGTCCGGGGTGGTGCACGCGTTCGATCCGGACCGGAACGGCAAAATCGTGTGGCAGACCCGCATTGGCCAGGGCGGCAAGCTGGGAGGGATTCTATGGGGCTTGGCCGCGGCGGGGAGACTGGTGTTCGCGCCGCTCTCTGATATGGGATCCCCGAACCCGGGAGGCCTTTTTGCGCTGGACCCCGCGACCGGCAGGGTGGTCTGGCAGTCGCCGCCGCCCAAGCCGCCCTGCGCCGGTCAGCGCGGCTGCAGCGCCGCACAACTGGCGCCGCCCACGGCCATTCCGGGCGTGGTGTTCTCCGGGTCGATGGACGGGCATCTGCGGGCCTACCGGATCGCCGACGGCAAGATCATTTGGGACTTCGACGCCGCGCGGGAGTTCCCCACCGTGAACGGAATCAAGGCGCGCGGAGGATCCTTCAGCGCGACCGGTCCGACCGTGGCCGATGGCATGGTATTCGTGAACTCCGGCTACGCCAACACTGGCGGGATGGCCGGGAACATTCTTCTGGCTCTTTCGATCCGGTGAGCGGCGCAAATCAAACAGTCGAAGGTCTGGGGCGCCCCGCCTTGAGTGCGCATACGCTCTTGTTCCGTCCATTTGTCCCTTTACTTACGAGCGGCTGTATAGCAGAATCTCGGGAGGGCCCTATGGGAGGTCGCATGACGGTTCGTACCTTCGCCTCCGCGCTGCTCGCGATCTACGGGCTTGCTGCCCAATCTACCGTCGCGGTAGACGGCAAAGTCATCGACGTTTCGACAAACTCGGGAATCCCGGGCGCGACGGTGGAAGTCGCCGATAGCCACAATGCAGGTGTCGGAACCTTGCACACGGGCGCGGACGGATCGTTCCACATTGAGCTGCCCTCAGGCGGAAAGTTCAATCTGCGTTGGCGAGCGGACGGTTACGCGCAGCCCGACGAATATACCGTCATCTCAACCCAGCCCGGTTCCAGCATCGTGGGCCTCACTCTGGCGATGACCCGCAATGCCGCCATTTCCGGAGCAGTGGTCGATGAGGAAACCAGCAAGCCAATCGCCAACGTCCGGGTATGGCCCAAGCAGGTCAGCTACCTTCGTGGCCGCAGAGAACTGTTGATTTCCGGCGAAGCCGTGGTCACCGATGGCGATGGGGCGTTTGTCGCGAAGAACCTGCCGCCCGGCGACTACGTCCTCGAAGTGAATGGCTCCTTTGCGGTTGATGACGCCTCGGCGCGAATTCGGGAGGGCTACCCGCGAACCTACTGGCCGGGGCCCGGCGACTTCGAAGGCGCTGTTCCCGTCCGCGTACCCGCGGGCTCCATGTTGGATGTCGGGAATGTGAAGCTTCGCAAGAAGGACCTTGTCGGCCTTACCGTGTCCGTGGTTGGCGGCGCCTGCACGAACGGGCAAACCTATGGCGCCGATTTGATCGAGGACCGCGCCAGATCCTGGTTCTCCATCGCCACGCTGCGCGTTCCCTGTGGGCGCTCGGCGAAGTTTCCGAACGTGGATCCTGGAGAATACTGGCTCAGGGTATCGGCGTCGTGGCAGCGCGAAGAAGATCGGGAGATGGGTATTGCGCCGGTTCAGGTCTGGAACCGCGACCTTGAGGTGAGCGTCGCCATCACGCCTCCTATCCGGATTCATGGAAAGATCTCCCTGGAGCGTTCCGGTGGCAAGGCTGACGGGCAGCAGTCCGGGCTGCCGCGCGGACTGGAAGTGAGCCTCCCGCCGCCCCTTCCGGGAACCGGCGGATACATATCGCCTTTTTCCGTTTCTGCAGGGAAGGTGTCGCCTGATGGGTCCTTTGAATCCACCTCCTACATGCCTCCCGGCGGCAAGCTCCAGGTGGCCGTCTCCGGGATGCCTAAGAACTATTACGTGAAGGAGGTCCTGTATAACGGGAGCCGCGGCGCGGGGCGTATCTTCGCTTTCAATCCCGGGGCCATCGAGCAGGATCTCGAGATCGTGTGTTCGGACCGCAGCGGCGCCCTTTCCGGCACGGTCCGCGACGAAGGGGGCAACGCCATAGGAAATGCGAAGGTGCTGCTGGCGCCGTGGCCGGCGAACATCGTCTCGCAATTCCCTTACGACGCGACGGAAACGGACGCGGACTCTTCGGGACATTTCGCTTTCACGGGGCTGACTCCCGGAAACTACCGGGTGATTGCGGTCCCCCCGGCAGCCAGGCCCAAGTTGGAAGAACCCGGAATACTGGTGAACCTGTTCGCAGCAACCGACCCAGTTGAGATCGGGGAAGCAGCCGCCGCGTATCGAAACGTGGCGTTGTCCTCGGGCCCAACGCACTGAGTGCACCAGCCATGCCCGCATCCCGGCGGGCATTGTTGTGCCTGAACGGGCGCCGTAATTGCAGAGGCCGGCTCCAGAGCGCTCCCATCTTGCGGGCGCCTGGAGACATGGTAGGGCGGACCCCAGCAAGCGTTAACCTAATCCGACGCGGTCCTCCGGCTCACTGTGCCCCGGCCCGTCGCCCCGACAATGCAGGCCGTGGAAGCAATGGAAAACGGGCGCAGGGGCTTCTATGAGGAGTAATCTGGTCAACTTCCCAGAAGCGGACTTCGGGCTCGAGTGGCCGACGTATATCCACGGTTTAGGCGTTTCCCGTCACCTGGCCTCAGATCGGACGTGTTAAACTAGGCAACCGATAGGGTCTCAAAGTCTGAAACTGTACCGCGAAGACTGGCGCGGTTGTTAGCAGGTGCTGAATGCGATTCTTGGAGCTTTCCTCTCCAAAGTCACTACCGCGGTGGTCTCTTGATGAAGAACTCGAAATTCGACTTGCGCCTTCTGGAGAGGAACTGGCGGCTTCGAGTTCGACCGCACGTCGTTCCAGCCCGATTCACCCGCTTGTACCAGAAGCAGAGGTCCCTGATCTCAGAGACGGCATCTGGTACATTCACCTGCTAGTGCCTGTTGACGCCTTCACAATGCTGGGAAAGATTTCCGGACGGGCGTACCCCGGGCTGGAGGACCAGACCTGGTTTGGAATTGGGCTGGCCAGTGTAGTTATCTTCAGCCGGGAAGCCGGACAGATCGGTCTGTTGATCGACGACCTTAAAGGTGAACTTGTTGCACACGAAGAGTGGCGATCCGAGCGGGGGTGCTTGGCCAGTGCACGCTTGGTCCGGCACCCGGAGCCTGTGGAGGGCGACAGTTCACTGTCGCTTCCGCCACTCAGCGATAACCTTTCCTCCGACTTGAGGGGGGTCGTTGAGGAGTTTGGCTGTTCCTTTCGAGAGCTCTATCGATGGGCGAGAGTTTACGCCCCGGACGAAGTGCAGCCCCTCGGTCTTCTGTTCAAAGAGGTCAGCACAATAATCACGGAGCTCTTGTGGCTCCGTTCTCGCGGGGGGCGCGACATACCGAAAGGCCTCCGAGAGTCTGATTTGACGGATACTCTGGTGTGCTCGCAACTTGTCCAACAGAGGATGGACCGTATTGTCCAGATCAATTCAGCGCTGTCATACGTCGTTTCGCAGGGCTGCTTCGGTGCTCCACCCATCCTGGCGGATTCCTGCTTAGTTCGGCGGCATTCACTTTTGGGTGTCGGGCGCGCACACCGAGCCCTGGTGAATCTTATGCGAGAGATCGAAGCGACTTTGAACAGCAGGTCGATCCCCGCGAGCGTGTACCACAAATGGCACATCTATCGTGCCCTGGAAGGTCTCGATTCTGCAAGCAAACTCGACAGTTCCTCATGGCCGGAACATGAACTTCCGGATGTGCTCCTCCCGGGTCCAGCCGATCCTCAGCCTCCTAAACTCGTCTATTTCAGTGGGCGTCTGGGCTTCAGAGAAGCGGAGTATTCCATCTCGGCGGCAATCCACACACTGACCTCGGCCGATTCGCCAGAGTGGCATCTCTCGACCATGACTCACGAGATCTTGCATGGACACGTGCGCGACGTCGTTGATGCGATATTCGACAGAATCAGGCCTGATGAACCCAAAAAGATCGGAGATTTTTGGATCCACATCTTCAAGAGATTCTGCGCGCAGATGGATGGTGACCTCAAAGGCGGGAAGTTGATTGATTCTGCTCGGGCGGTTCTTCTTGCCTATTGCTGCGTGGTACAACGAATGGGTTCGCTGACCCACTTGCCAGCCAAACCTAGGTGGGACGACGGAAGGGGTTTGAGACTTGGCGAGGTGATCATTCCGGATAGCGCTCCCATATTGCGGCAGCAGCTAGAACAGGAGGTTCACAACATCAGCGAGATCATGGTTCACGTGTTGGACCTATACTACTTCTACGATGATGACTTTGAATCGTACAACCGAGCGGTGTGGTCCTCCTGGAAAGAGGTTCCATCGGTTCTCCGTGACGTGAGGCAGTACGTCCTAAGAATGTTGCTGGCTAAGGCGTCGTCAGAAACGTCGGCCGAAAAGTCATCAGATGATGGCGACGAGATCGGACGCTTTGCTAGGGCCCGGAACCAACTCCGAGAGAGTATCGTTCGACTGAGCTCTGACCTCGGCGGTAACGCCGTCCTGGAGCGCGCACTGATGTTATTGCAGCTTTCCCCCGAGGACGGTATCACAGAGCGCACCGCAGAGGGAAACCACGCCCTGTTCCAGCCGTTCTGGGCGGCTCTCGTTGTCGTCGATTTTGTAAGAAACTGCATTGCGTCCGGGAAGGTTCGAGAGGCGCTTTTCCCAAGCGACATCGTTGGAGAGATTGACGGTGAAGCCGGTTTTCAGCTCGAATTCACTCCGGGAGTGTTCTCTGATCGGCGTGTCCCCAGTGTCGCCGAATTCACGGCGTGGCGTGCGAGGTCACGAAATGGTGATCTCGTTGACGAGGCAGTGCTGGAGCGGCAAAGCGCCTGGCTGTTCTTGGCATGTGGCAGGCTCCCTCTCATCACAGGAGGGCATCTCGAAAAGGAGTTGACACCATGACCCGTGACCCGATTCGTGGTCTCAGTCACCAGCGGTACTTTCATGTGGCACTCGTTTCGCCTCGCCGACGCGACTTGACGGAATGGGTATGGAGCACTCTTCGCAAGGACTGCAAACTATCACCAGGTCGACACAGTTGGGCCGACTCTGCAGACGGGGAGATCGAGTTCAAGACCGCCCAGGCGCCGTCCGTTTACGCCAGTCCAGGGTCGCGGGAAGCGCTCGGAGTTGGAAATGAGGAATGCGAATATGATGTCTTTGCCGCAGCAGCTAAAGGAGTCATGATCTTCGGCACTGGGTACGCTTCGCTCACTCGGTTCATAGTGGCCCGCCTCGTGAAGCGAGATCTGCTCTCGAACGCTCGGTTTCTGGTTCCGAAGCTGCATGAGCTTGTGGATTTCTGTCGTTCACGACAAGATCCCGATCTTGCCATGAGATTCACCGTTACAGGGTTCGGGGCGTTTGTTCCTGGAGTGAAGAACGTCAAGCTGATTCGGCTAGGGGGAACTGACGTTTTCAACAGCGGGCTGGTTGAGCAGATCGAGCGATGGCTCAAGACACGGGGCAGCCATGAGGAGGGTTCAACCGGGATCGAGGACGAGAATGTCCACTCGCTCCAGTATCAGGCTGTCAGAGTTAAAGCAACAGGATCGCTTTCAGGCGCGACGGTATCCCTGAGCCTTGCCGCTGACGGAGGATGCAAGATGTGGCTGAGGAAGAACGCGCTGAACCTGCCTGCATTCGCGAGCGCAGTCTCCACGCTGAAGGGCGTAGGCGAGTTCGACCTCTCGACCGAACCTCCGAAATGGGCAGAGGATAGCGGGGTGTAGGTTTGGTTTTCACTGTGGACATTCTCAGGAGGAGCGCGTGCCAACGAATCTTGAATGCTTAGCACATCCAAAGGCTGCTGTCGAGTACTTGGGACGCAGCTTGTTCGATGGGTCGCTCTCGCTGTTGCTTGGTGCGGGTTTCAGCGTGCCCTTGGGGTTTCCGCCATGGGAGGAACTGCTCCGGCTCGGTTTCAGCCGCATCAAAGCCCCCCCCTACACCGGGGGAGATTTGGAATTGGGCGCTACTGCTCTAGCGGCTGCCTGTAAAGCGAAGGGAGAAGACTATAAGAAGGTCGTCACGAGTTGTCTGTATCCTTCTGGGGGACTGTTGGCATCCGACCTAATGCGGAGCAGCAGGATGAGCGCTGTCGGGGCAATGCTTACAGGATCCAGGCGTGGGAACGTTAATACAGTCCTGACACTGAATTTCGACTCGTTGCTTGAGGAGTACCTGCAGCTGCACGGCTACGTCGTCCGGGTAGTTGCGCAACTTCCGGCATTGACTGGCAGCGAAGATGTCACGATCTTTCATCCGCACGGTTACTTGCCGTCTGAGACGGGGCCGGGAAAGTCATCTCGCGATATCAAGTTCACCATGGAATCGTTCCTAAAAATGGCAGGTGATCTAGCTAATCCGTGGAGTTTCATCCTGCGACAGATCGTGCGCTCGAAGATCTTGCTGCTGGTAGGCGTCTCTGCGCGCACGGTAATGGCATCCCTGGGGTCCATACTGAGCTACGAGGCCGAGTTCCTGACCTCCGATCGCCCGTCTGCGTTCTGGATTGGGGCCGAGACGCTGAGCGCCGAAGTGCGGCAGGTATTCGAGAGTTCCAAGGTGGTGCCGGTGAATCTCCGGCACCATGACGACACTGACCCATTTCTGCTCGAGACCTGCCGGGAGGCGGCGAAGCTCATGCCGGGTGCTATAATCTAGGAGGCGGTAGTATCGGTCCCGGTATCCCCCCTTGACACAATGATTTTTGTTATGATTGGCGGCTGACCATGGCACACCGTAATTTTCGTCAAGCGTGTCGTCGATTCGAGATGATGGTGCATGAGGGCGTCCCGGAAAGCCCGCAGCCCATGTACCAGGAAAGTACTCACGGGAACACGCCTCCGCGTCACACCGGGCAACCCTCTGTTGCGGCGGGCGAGCGTCGGCAGGGTGGAATGGTCGCCGCTGTCATCTACCTGCGGGACGACAGGATTGTTGTCGAAGCGCCTTTAGAATCAGAGAAAAGGCTGCCACAACAGGACTCTTCTGGCGATGAGTAGCGTCTAGACGCTGGTGTAGGAGCTCCCCCACCGTCTCGCTCTGGCCTTGGAACCCTTAGCGCACGCTGATCTCGCCGTAGGAGCAGTGATGACAACTCTTGCAACACCCGTTGCGGCATGTCCGCATTCGACATTGTTGGTCGAGCCCTGAACCGCCGCCAGGCAAAAAGCCCGTCGATTACGGTCTCTCTCCGTCGAAGAATTCCCGCCTAATGGATATCCCCTCTCTTCAAATCCTCGGAGGCGCGTGCGATGCTTTCCGGCTTGCCCAGGTCGCGCCAGGAATCGCCGTCGGCGCGATAGGCCACAATCCTTTCTCCTTCACCTGCCAGCCGCAGATAGGCCTGGACAATGGAGAACGCCCCTTCTTCGCGCATCATCCCCAGGAGGCGTGGCGAGATCGCGTGAATTCCACAGAACGCCACCTCCTGCAACCGCGGTGACTTCCTCACCAGTTCAGTTTTCCGCTCTTTGACCAGCCGCCGCCCACAAAGCCGCATTTGCTCGTCGAACAATAGATATCGGGAACTCTGACGCTGCTGCGTCGCCAGCGTAGCCAGCGCCTGGTTCCGCGTGTGGAAGTCGAGCAAACGCCCGAGATCGATGGAGCTGATCACGTCGACATTGTGCAGGATGAACGGCGCCGCCGCCGGACCGTCTTCGCGAAAAAACCACGCCGCCTTCTTCAGGCCGCCGCCGGTATCGAGCAAGCTATCCTCTTCGGATATCTCGATCCGCATTCCGAAGTTGTTCTTCTGGCGCAGATATTCAACGATCATTCCGGCGAAATGGTGCACATTGACGATGATTTCACGCACTCCAAATTTCCGCAGGCGTGCGATCGTGATCTCGAGCAGCGTGCGTCCGCCCACCTCAACCAGCGCCTTGGGCCGGTCATCGGTTAGCGG
>Ga0181517_10001560_pt1 | contig 25257 bp, 18 predicted proteins | sample PEATcosm2014_Bin_31_FD_119748 | JGI IMG/M metagenome (GOLD analysis project Ga0181517, IMG submission 119748) | Peatland microbial communities from MTU Mesocosm Facility, Houghton, MI, USA - PEATcosm2014_Bin01_30_metaG | ecosystem: Environmental > Terrestrial > Soil > Wetlands > Peat | place... | reverse complement strand
GCCTTGCTTTTACTGGCGAATATGCTACGTCGAGGAATGGTCATTCTGCATGACCTGGAAACCACGCTTCTCTTTCTGGCCTGGGGAACCTTCACTCTATTTCTGAGCGCACGCCTCCTTCTCAAACCTTCCGATTTTATTGCGTATGGCAAAGGCCTAGTCACCCACGCAACGGCTGGCGCTGAACCAGGCTTCAAATTCCAGCCATATTTTCTTATCTTTGGAGTGTTCTACTACGCAATTATAGGAATCCGAAGTTGCCGCTGGCGGTATTATCTTCCTGCCTCGATCCTGTTTCTACTAGCGCTGGGGGGCAGCGGCCGCGGACTTGCAGTCAGTGCGGCAGCGACACTCATCTTCTGCGTTTACCGCGCGCGTGGTCTCGGCGGGACTGTAATTGCCATTGCAAAGTTCGTTAGTCTTGCTGCTATGCTTGGCGCTGTCATCTATGTCATCGCTCCTGAAAAACTTTCTGCGCGCTTCGCAGGCTTTTCCGGCGCGTTTACAGTAGCAGTTACAGGCACCGCAACCGGAGATCCCTCGGCGAATGCACGGCTATTTGAAACTCTCGCCGCCCTTCCGTATATCCAGGAGCATCCGTTTTTTGGCAATGGAGTATTAAGTCATCAGTGGCAAGGCGGGAGCGAGACAGCGATGGGCGAATACTTCTTCGCTTCCGACATCGGTATCTTCGGAATCCTGTTTTCCTTCGGCATACTCGGCCTGCTTTTGTATGCATTTCAATATTGGATTGCGTGGCTCGCCGTCAGCAGAGTACCCGGCTTATTACACAGTCCGCTTTTGGATGCCAGCAAGGCATTCCTCTTGTTCTCCGCCTTTTATTCTCTGGAAACTGGACTGTGCGTGTGGGACGCCAGCGCGACCCTGTTTTTTGTAACTTTACTTGACGGCATTGCGGCATATGCGTTTACTCTGAATCCTCATGACAACAGGACACTGGATAAATGCCTGATTCAAAGACCTGCGTTATCAGCGTAAATTATCGCGGATCAACCGATACAGCGGCGTGTGTAAGATCGCTGCTCGCATCCACTGTTCCGGTCGAGGTGTTGATCGTGGATACGACTCCAAACGATTCTGAATTGCAGACTGCGCTGGAATTTTGCTGTGATGTAAAACTAATTCGTGCCAGCGCGAATATCGGATTTGGGCGCGGCTGCAATCTGGGGATTGAATGGGCGCTCTCGCACTCTAGCTGCGAATATTTATTTCTGCTTAATAATGATGCGCTTGTACTGCCCGACTCCATTCAACATCTTCAAGATGCGATGGCGTCCATGCCCGATATCGGAATCGTGGCGCCGCGGATCGTATTTCTCGATAATCCTTCGGCGCTGTGGTATGGTGGCGGCGAGATCGATTGGCGGAGGGCCAGTGCCTTTACCCCCGGCTACGGGCTCAATGCGCGGTCCCCGTTAGCAATGACCGAGCGGTATGTCACCTTCGCCAGCGGCTGCGCGCTTTTTGTCCGGCGTTTCGCTGCGATGAAACTTGGCGGTTTCGATCCTCGCTTCTTCATGTACGAGGAAGACACAGAGTTCTGTTTACGTGCAGCAGAGGAAGGTTTCCGTATCCGGTATGTACCGCGTTCTCTTATCCTACATCGGGTGCAGGGAAGTATACGGAATGGCTCCAGCGCGTCATCTGATTTCTGGTCTGTCGACAACGCGCGGCTGCCTTTCTACGCATTTCATGTGATGCGGAACAGAATGCTCAATGTGCATCTTCACGCCCGCGGATGTCAGTGGGTCACTGCGATGCTGTGCTTTCCAGTTATGCTGATCAGACGTTCTATTCCGTTTCTGATCGGCGGACGCATAGATGCAATTATGGCTATGTTTCGCGGGACATTCGATTCCTGGCGCGTGATGAGTGCCGAGGCCAGCCGCGATGAGACAAACCAAGAGATATCCGTTGCGATCATTGAGCCAGTTGGCGAGCACGGAGGCGTACACCACTATGACTTTGGACTATGTCGTGGGCTGCTATCCGCGGGGTGCCGTGTAAGTCTTTATACAGGCAACGAGACATTAAACCCAGCCATTCCTGGCCTTGGCTTTCACACTTTTTACCAGCGTATCTTTGGACAGGAAAACCGCTGGCTGAGAGGATTGCGCTTTGTCAGATGCACCTTCGCATCAATTCGCTATGCCGTTGCTTCCCGCGAGACAATCTGCCACTTTCATCTCTTTAACCACCTTTTCACAGACCTGACCATGATTGCGACAGCCCGATTGTTCAAAAGAAAAGTTGTTATTACCGTGCATGATGTTGATTCCCTTGCAGACAGCGAAGCGAGACGGTCACAGCTTGCAGGAAGGGTCTATCGGCTCGCGGATCGAGTTATCGCTCATAACAAAATATCAGCGGAAGAGTTAAAGAGTGTCGGTCTGCTTCCTGCAAAAATCGCGATGATCGCCCACGGCCACTATCTGGATAGCATCCAAGAAATGCCTTCCGCGTCAACAGCGAGGCGCGATCTTGCAATTGAGTTATCGGCTAAGGTAGTTATATTCTTTGGGCAAATCAAGCATTCCAAAGGTTTGGACATCTTGATCAAAGCATTGCCTCAGGTAGTTCGCGAGGTTCCTGAGGTTGTACTAATGATAGCGGGTCGGCCTTGGAAAACAGATTTCACGTACTACAACGCCCTCATATCTCAACTAAATGTAAGGGCGCACTGCCGCCTGCTCATCAGATATATTCCAGATGACAAAGTAACATCCCTTTACGCTGCGGCAGACATCACAGTGCTACCATATCGGCGCATTTATCAAAGTGGTGTGTTATTGATGGCGATGAGTTGCGGCTGTCCCGCCGTCGTGTCAGACTTGCCCGGTATGCGCGAAATAGTGACCGATGGAATCAATGGATATGTATTCGAAAATGGATCGAAAGACGAACTGGCCAGGGTGCTGACTCGCGCATTGCGAGACGAGCCGGGAAGGCGGCAAGTGGCGGCACGGGCCACCGAATATATTCGGCATCACCATGATTGGAACCAGATCGGTACAAAGACTCTTTGTGTTTATCGCGAAGTGCTTTCGCGGCAAACGAGCCACCGAGCGTAATACTTATGCGCTTCTGCGGCTGCCAGCGAGCTTGTTTGATTTTTCGTGTAGCTCTTTTCCAGGTCTAGCAGCGGCTCCAGATTGACGAGCTTCGTGAAGTTCCTCAAGGTAGGCGTCGCAGATTCGCTCCCATGAGTATCGAGTGCGAATAATCTCCCGCGCCATCATTTTGCGGTTGCCTGCATTGACTCGCAACTCATCAACGGCTTCCACTTTCGATGCTACTTCCTCGCGAGTCGACCAATATAGACCGCAATCGCCGAGCACTTCGCGATTAAAGGGATTATCGTGAGCAATAACCAGATTTGAGCAAGCCATGGCCTCAAGTAACGAAGGGTTTGTTCCGCCGACACTATGGCCGTGCAGATAGGCACAAGCAGAAATACGCAGCGTGGTCAACTTATCTTGATCGTAAACAGTTCCTAAAAACCGGATTCGGTCGCTTCTGTGACTATGGAGCAATCTTGTATACCAGTTATGATTATCAATATCTCCAAGAATCGCAAGTTGACGTGTGGACTTAGATAACTCAAATCCCTCCACAATTTCAAGTACATGGTTTTCCGGTTCTAAACGGCAGACAACAAGGTAGTAGCTACCTGGTTCAAGATTCCAATTGTTGAGTAACTCATAAGTTGGCTGGATTGATGGAATATCCGCACCATAACCTATTGTAGATACCTTTCTCAATTTCGGATACCGTTTGCACAAGTATTCGGCAATTGCGCTAGCATCCGCGATAATCCTTGTGGCGAACAGAACGCTCATGGCCTCTGCGAATGCAAGATAGGCCCGTTGCGCCCAACTCCATTTCCTGCGCTTCCATTCCAGCCCGTCAGAATTGACCAAGACCGCGGCGCCATATAGACGAGGCATCCAAGCGGCAAATCCTGCGCCGACACCAAGCATATACACTACATCGTAGCCGAGGCGCGCCTTCCATAAACACAGCACATCCCAAATTGTTTCAGAAAAACTTCCCAGTCGCGGAGACTTGACATACTTCAAAGTTATTCTTTGATAAGTTGAGTCAGGTTTAGGTAAATTGGCCGGACAGAATACGGTGACGCTTACGCCGCGTGCAACAAGATGAGTTGCCAGCTTTTCCGCAACCGTCTCGAAGCCTCCGTATTGAGCAGGAATACCTCGAGTGCCTAAAATCGCCAGCTTCATTCTCATCTCGCACCTTGATCGCGCAAGTAATGCCCTAGTCGGTGGTCAGAGCGGTAGTTTGTTCCGCGCTTGCGTCGCACTTAGAAACGCCTGCGTTGGTTTTAAACACTCTATCTTCATCCTCCAGCCCAGCCGCTGGGAGCAGTTGTTCAATTGCGGAATTGTCCCAGCGTCGGAGAACGCTCTTCACAATCAGCTTGAAATCGGAAAAGAATGTAGCGCGAGCCATGTACTCCGAGTCAAGACGGCGCTTTGCGGGAAGAATCACACTTTGATACCACGAGTCCAAATCAGGCTGCGATATTCGATCGAGCACAGTTTCTTCTCCGGCAAAAGCGATAGTTGCGGCGCCTGTGATTCCAGGCCGGCACGGAAGTACCGAGAGCCGGTGCTCACGCACCTTTGGCCTGGGACCAACAAGGCTCATATCGCCCCAAAGAACATTCATTAACTGGGGCAGTTCATCGAGCTTCCATCGCCGCAGAAATAAACCTATCGGCGTAAAACGCTGATTGCTTTCTGTAGTGACGAGTTGGTGTACGATGTCTGTCGAGTGAACGATAGTTCGGAACTTCACGATAATAAAGCTCCGGCCGTAACGCCCCATTCTTCTTTGTAGAAAAAAAGCCGGTCCGGTTGAAGTGAGGCGCACAGCCAACGTAATCGCAAGACATATCGGAATTAGCAAGGGCAGGAGTGGAATAACGCAAACACAGTCGAAGAGACGCTTGACACGCGACCGCGACCAAGAGCTCAACTTCATTCCGCGCATAGCTGGCGCAGGAAGGAGGGTCGGCGCAAGTATGCAATCAGATGCCAATCCTTCGATCCAGTGGGCGCTTCTGCAATAACTGCACTCGGTTGGCAGTTCCATGGCGGTACCTTCGAGAGTTGATGCAAACCGCATATCGACCATCAAAGTTAACCTCCAGAGACTAACGACTAAAAAGACAATATCAAAGTCATTTCCGCTAAATGTCATAGTATTGTCAAACAATTGTTAGATGGTAGATATTTCAATCCATATCTGCCTATGATGATTCAGTCGGAAGTATTGGAAGGTTACATTTATGCTGTCTGTTATGCGCGGAGTAAGAATGCAAAGTATATTGCCACAGGTAATCCATGCCGGACTTAAACACGAATTAGATAACCGCCGCGCAGAGTTTCGCGCGTACGAGGAGCCTATGGAAATCGCCACTGCAATATGGATGCGCTCACGAACTACAGCGACAGTTTGTACGGCAAGGAAGATATGGATACTTATTTTGATGTTACTACTTGCTGGAGTTTCTTACGCACAGTTGTCTTCGCAAACCGGCAGCTCGCGAACGGAGCAGCAGGATTTGAACGGACAGAGCTGTGCCGATCCTCTGCTGGCAAGTACACCTGAGTGTTCGTCTCTCACTCAACAAGAATCCACCCCGCTTTCTCCATTGCAAATGCGTTCAGTGATGCAGGACGAGTACAGAGGCGAACCGGGATCGCAGAGTGTCATTTATTCGGATATTGAGCAACTGGCGTCGCAGCCTAACTCGCACGGTCAAACGCAACGGGCGCCGCTTCCGCCAGAGCCCCTTACCGAGTTCCAAAGATTTATCGCCGCCACTGTCAATCAAGTTCTGCCGATTTACGGAAGGGGTCTTTTCGAACGCGTGCCTTCCACTTTTGCCCCGCTTGATCTTACTCCGGTCCCGCCGGATTTCATAGCTGGACCAGGCGACGAACTGCGTATCCGGGTTTGGGGGCAGATAAATTTTCAGAGTAACCTGCGGGTCGACCGCTCAGGTGAGATATTCCTTCCGCAGATAGGCTTGGTGCATGTGGGGGGCCTGCACTTTTCGGAACTTGAACCGCACATGCGCGCAGCAATCGGGCGCGTCTATCATAATTTTGATCTGACCGTCGATGTAGGTCAGATTCGCGCTATTCAGATATATGTGTCCGGGCAGGCGCGTCGCCCCGGCGTCTACACGGTTAGTTCGCTCAGTACGCTGGTCGATGCGCTCTTTGCCAGCGGCGGGCCTTCTGTCCAAGGCTCGATGCGTCACATTCAGTTACGACGCAGAAGCGCAGTTGTTACTGAATTCGATTTATATCGCCTACTCATCGGAGGGGATACGTCTTCAGACGCAACGCTTCAGTCCGGAGATGTTATTTTTATTCCGGCGGCAGGCCCCCAGGTTGCTATTACCGGCAGCGTTCGGAATCCCGCGATTTACGAATTGCTTCAGAATGAGTCACTCGGCGATGCGATCGCCAATGCCGGTGGCGTTTCCTCGGTTGCCTCGGAGTCGCGCGTCTCGGTCGAGCGCACTGCGGACCATCGCGACCGGCACGTCTTGGAGGTAGCCTTTGATCCGAACGGCATGGCAACTCCGCTGACCGACGGCGACCTGATTCGCGTCTATTCCATCGTTCCTATTTATCGGGAAACGGTTTTTCTAAAAGGCAACACAGCCAATCCGGGTCGATTTGCGTGGCGCCCAGGTATGCGCATCAGCGATCTTATTCCTGAAAAGGAGGCGCTGATCACAAGGGACTATTGGTGGAAGCTGGCGCAGCTTGGATTGCCCGCGCAGGAATTTGCGGCTACGCCGAACTACGACCGTATGCGCCAGCCTTCCGGAAACAATGCCATCAATATTCGATCTCCCAGCCAGGAGAGTATCAATGTTCCGGAACAAGAAGCAATAGGTATTGCTGAACAAGAGGGGATCAACATTCAGGAACAAGAGGGGATCGTTATACCGGAGCAAGAGGGGCTACAACAGAATCAGACCGGAGTGCAGCAGAACGTGCCTCCATTGCGCCGGAGCGAGAATCTGAATGCTGAACAGCGAGCGCGGAGCGCTTCATTGGCTTCTGCGCAGGCGACATTCGATTCCCGGAAGGCAGGCTTGGAGCATATGCCTGAATTCAGCACGCCGGCTCCGGAGATCGATTGGGACTATGCCGTCATCGAGCGTCTGGACACGCAGACACTGAAGACCATACTCATCCCATTTGACCTGGGCGCAGTCGTATTGCGCCATGACACTTCTCAGGATCTAACGCTGAATCCGGGAGACGTGGTCTCAATCTTCTCGGAGGCGAATATACAAGTTCCTATCGCGCACCAGACCAAGACGGTAATCCTCGACGGCGAGTTTGCCCACGCCGGTGCGTATACGGCACTGCCCGGAGAAACGCTGCGTCATCTTGTCGAGCGTGCCGGCGGACTCACGCCCAATGCATATCTCTACGGCTCGGAATTTACCCGCAAATCAACGCGTGCTGTGCAACAGACTCGAATCGACGAATACGTACAGAGCCTCAGCGCGCGGATGGCGCGGGGCAACCTGTCCTTCGCATCTTCTTTAGCAAGCTCCGCGCAGGATGCGGCCAGTGGTGTGGCAGCGCAGTCCAGCGAGCGCGAGCTGCTAGCAAACCTGAGACAGATTCGCGCTACCGGCCGCATCGTGCTAGAGATCAAACCGGACGATAGCGGCTCGGCAAATCTCCCTGAAATTCCATTGGAAGATGGGGACCGCTTCGCTGTTCCGCCGATCCCCTCCAGTGTGAATGTAGTCGGCGCAGTGTTGGATCAGAATTCATTTTTGTATGAGCATCCTAGAAGGGCCAGTACTTATCTGCGACTCGCCGGCGGACCCAGCAAGGATGCCGATCGGGGCCGTGAGTTCATCATTCGCGCCGATGGCGAAGTAGTGAGCCGCGACAGGAAAAAGACACTCTGGGGAGAAAATGAGTTTGGCAGTTTGCGCATCAATCCTGGCGACACAATTGTTGTTCCGGAAAAGACCTTCAAGCCGTCCGCGTTGCGCGGCGTACTCGACTGGTCGCAAATGTTCTCGCAACTTGCGTTGGGAGCGGCAGCGTTAAGCGTAATTCAATAACGGCAAACGTTCCGGTTTCAAATCTGGCAGGTGCTCATGACGACTACTACATCGCCTCGCGAACTAATTGAGCCGGTCGGTTCTCTCTCCATGCTGGAATCCTCTGGGTTCGCTCCAAAGCCGAGCGACGAAATTGCTCTGCTAGATATGCTGATTGTGGTTGCCGAGAACAAACGCATGGTCCTGCTGGTCACCGCGGGATTCGTAATCATAGCGATACTTGCTTCATTCATTCTCCCCCAGCGCTTCACGGCCACAATCACCATGCTGCCACCGCAGCAGAATTCTTCGGCAAGCGCCGCGCTGGCATCACAACTGGGCGCCATGAGCGGTATGGCCGCGTTGGCCGGGGGGAGCTTCGGCTTCAGAAGCCCCAACGAGCTGTATGTTTCGATGCTCAAAAGTCGCACGGTGGAGAGCGCCATGGTACAACGCTTTGGGCTTATGCAGGAGTACCACAAGCGCTATGAATCCGATGCGCGCAAGGCGTTTGAAAGACATACTGAAGTGAGCGGCAATGGTAAGGACGGCCTGATTCACATCTCCGTTTGGGATCACGATCCGCGCCGCGCCGCCGATCTTGCCAACGGCTATATTGACCAGTTTCGGAATCTCTCGCAGCATCTCGCCATCACAGAGGCCTCCCAGCGCAGATTCTTCTTCGAGCAGGAACTCGAGCACGCCAGGAACAACCTGACAAATGCCGAGCAAGCCCTCCAACAAACAGAGCAGACTTCGGGAGTGATCCAGTTAGACAGCCAAGCGCGCGCATTGATCGAGTCCGGCGCCGCGCTTCGTGCGCAGATTACAGCGAGAGAAGTGCAGATTCAGGGAATGGAGACGTACGCAACAGGGGAAAATGCGAAGTTAGTGCAGGCGCGGCGAGAATTGGAGAGCTTGCGCGCTCAGTTGGTCAAGCTGGGCGGTTCGGAAGACAATGCGAACGGCGATATTATTGTGCCCAAAGGTAAGATCACTGAAGCCGGTCTCGATTACATCCGCAAACTGCGCGATGTCAAGTACTGCGAGGCAATCTTCGAGGTTCTTTTGAGACAATTCGAGATGGCCAAGCTCGATGAAGCAAAGCAAGGTTCGCTAGTTCAGGTCGTCGATCCAGCCGTTCCTCCAGATAAGCGATCTTTCCCCAAGCGCGTCATTCTTGTTCTGCTGGCTTCGGCGTTAGGATTACTCGTCGGAGTTCTGAGCGCCTTTGCGTCCTCCGGCCTCCAACACATGCAAGATGTTGCCGAGACCGCTGGCAAGCTCAAGCATCTCAGAAGCGCTCTGTCGTTCTTCAATTAAGATGCCCTGAGCGCCACTTATAAGTTGAATTTCAGCGCCCCTTGCATAATATGTGGAGGAGAAGAACTAATGGTCCGGCCGTGTGCCCCATTCATCCACAGTTTTATCGTGGATAAGTGGGAACCACGAAACTCGAAAGTACGTGTTTTTCCAAAGGCTTCGAATCTGGCCGTGATCACTGGCCCGCCGCCCACTCGTCGCAATAAAGCTGTCGATGAATGGAGCACAGCTTTCTATCCTGCCTTATCATCGAAGAGGGTAAAATCGAGGGCCACCTGCCTAGGTCGAGGTAGATAATCCTACGGAGGAAGAGTATGCATCAACAAGTGTTTATCGGATGCTTGATCATTGCAGTTGCTGCGGCAGCGATTGAATGCGAATCACAAACGTCGTCTTCTTCCGTAGATAAATCGTATGAGTCTATTCAAGGTGGGAATCAGCGCCGGAATCCTGAAGCCCAAAACCGCCTTGTCAGGGAATTTTCGGTCGCGCTTTCGCGAATCTCGGCGGCAAAAGATGGTTCAAATGATGAAGATAGTGCGGCCAGAAATTTAGAGGTTCTCGCTTCGCAAATTGATCTGAATCTGGTTGATGATAAAACAGTCAGTGAATGGGTTGGGGAATTGCTCAGATTGCTTGACAGGAGATTCTCTTATGCGCGTCTTGTTACAATAAGCGTAATTAGTGATACTGGACCACGTGCTCATTCGGCACTTCCTAGATTATATCGAATGTTAGAGATAGACGAGGGAAAGAGTTGCATGGATGTTACCGCGACTTTGGAAGCAGTCTATCTTCGGATGGCAATACCACGAATTGGAGGCGAAGATTTATCTCCAATGATTTGTGATGGTGGGAAGCCATTCCATTTTTCCGATATTCATAAGAAGTGATTTCGATGCATTTTGGCGGGTGGCCACTGTCATAAAATAACCAAGAAGCGCTGTGCCCCATACATCCACAGTTTTATCGTGGATGAGTGGGAACCACGAGCCTCAACCCGCGTTTTTCTGACCACTGTTCACTGACAATTGTCCGCTGTCGAACCACGAACCCATGCGCGAAGCGCGTCCGCCTGGACGGCCAATCCTTTGCATATTATTTCCAGCATCCTGCTACACTGAAATCGGGCTTTCCTCTTGGAGAGTCAGTTCACAACGAGGAGAAGGGTACCCACCCCCTACCCCCCCTCCTATATTTTCAAAACCTTGCCAGTAATTATTTAGTTAACTGTGCTACGGTGCAAGACGGGAGCGGTTTACAATCTGAGCCATAAGCGTCAGTTACTGGATCGCCTGCACAGTGACCCTTTTTGCGGCGCATATGCGGAATTACCGGCGCGAAATGCTCCGCAGATAATGTCAATAACCTCTCTGGCGCTTGAAGAAAGTTGCGTCCTCGAAGTAAGGCTTGGTGAGGTCTTCCAGTTTAGCCATTTCTGCGGGAGTGAAGGGCTTGAAGTCGCGGGCGATGCGCACGTTTTCCTCCAGTTGGGGGATGGTCTTGACGCCCACAATCAAGGCGCTCACAGGAAGCGAGAGCACGTATCCCATCGCCTGATCCATGGTTGCAATGCCATCCGGCTTGAAGATATTGCCCAGCGCAGGAACCTTCATGCCGATGATGCCCAATTTCTTCTCGACGGCGGCGGGCAAAAGGTTCTTGATAAACGAAGTTTCATTGTCGGCCCCGTTCAGGTGTACGTCAGCCGCATTCAAAGCCATCAGAATGGTGTCGAAGTTAAACCGTCCAATCGCATCCTTCAACACAAATGGGTTGCGATGTCCGGTGATGCCGATAAAGCGGGTAATCTTTTCGTCGCGCGCCTTCTGGAAGGCCTTCAACGCGCCATCAGGCGCGAAGATTTTCTCAACATCTTGGCTGGTGCGGACATTGTGCATCTGCCAGCAATTGAGATGGTCGGTTTTGAGACGTTTCAGCGATTCATCCAACTGGCGCATGGCGCCGTCATATGTGCGCTGGTCGGACTTTGTCGCCAGATAGATGCTGTTGCGGCGCGCCCCCAGCGCCTCGCCGTAGTAGGTTTCGCTGGAACCGTTGCCATACCACCAGGCTGTGTCAAGGTAATTCATCCCAAGATCGATGGCGCGATTGATGATCGCGACAGCCTCATCGTCATGGCCGGGAATCTCCAGCAATCCCTGCCCGCCGAGGCCAAAGGGGAAAACGCTGACTCCAGTCAGGCCGAGAGGCCGCGTCGGCAGAGCCTTCGCCTGCTTGCTCTTGGCAAAGACATTCATGGGTTGGAGTACAGCCGATGCGCCAGCCGCAACCGCGCCAGCCGTGGCGGCGCGAAGAAGCTCTCTTCGGGAGATAGGGTTTTCCTGACTCATAGATTCCTCCTCAGGGTATTTACTGCAAGGCGATGCTCGGGTAACTTGCGATTTCTTAGCCACGTATCCAATTGCCGTCGATCCGGCGCCATATTGCAGGGTTAGGCGGGGTCTCCCGGAGTACGGCGGGGAGTCGATCATAGCGCACATTGTCATAGCAATGCAAGACGGCAAAGCGCATCAGCGAGGCCGGAATTCCGACCGCCGTAAAGCCAGGATGCCCGGTCGCGGGATACGGTCCGCCGTGATTCATCGCCGGACTTAGCGCCACTCCCGTCGGCATCTTGTCATTCAACAGCCGCCCAACTTTGAATCGCAGATCAGCGGCAACATCCGTGTAGATGGCATCATCCGCGCCCGCCGTGCTGGAGTAGATGCAGCCGGTCAGATTTCCTTCGAGCGCCGCGATCACCTGCCGCAACTGAGCAATGTCCAGAGCCGTTACCACCATTGTTGAATTGCCGAAGGCTTCAATCTGCAGACTCTCCGGTTCAGCCAGGAACTGCGCGGCTGTTGCGCGCAACAGAGTGTTCTTGTACCGGCAGCCCGCGCCATCCGCCCGCGCTGCGCCCGTCACCAAAGTGGCTCCTGAGTGGATCAGCACGTGGACGTTTTCATCCAGGCTCTTCAGTCCGCCGGAGGAAAGTAACGGAGCCGGCGCGCGCTCATCGAGGATCGCAGCAAGCTTAGTAATCAGCCGCTCGGTAGCCTCGCTCGCGATCATGAGAATCAGATTCGGGCTGGTGCAGAATTGGCCGCTTCCGGCCAGACAGCTATCCGCCAATTCCGTCGCGAGCTGCTCTCCGCGCTCCGCCAGCGCACCCGGCAGCAGAATGACGGGATTGAGGCTCGACATCTCAAGGTAAACCGGCTTGCCCGCCGCCTCTGCCGCGGCCTTCAAACGCATCCCGGCGGCACGGCTGCCGGTAAAGCTCACTGCGCCAACGCGCGGATCGCTCACCAGCCGCAGGCCATCCTCCTTGCCGGTGCGATAGATCATTTGCAGCGTCGCAGGCGGCAGCCCAACCTCGGCGGAGGCCGCAACCGCGCATTCCGCCAGCAGCTTGCTGGTACCCGCGTGGAGAGGATTGGCCTTGGCGATCACCGGGTTTCCCGTTGCGATTGCCGCTGTCAAGTCGCCGCCGGAGATGCCATTGAATGCGAAGGGAAAGTTATTAGGTCCGAAGATCACCACCGGACCGATGGGCGCGTAGTGGGAGCGGATATTCGCTTTGGTGTCGATCACCGCGTTGGTCCACGATCCCTCGCGCGCGGCAGCCGCTCCCTGTCGCAACTGCGTCGTGGTCCGCGGCAGTTCCACATCTCTGAGCCGCGGCACGGCGGCCAGCCCGGTCTCCGCATTGGCCATGCTCACGATCGCGGCTGCGTTCTCCTCGATCTTCTTCGCAAACAGATCGAGGAACTCCGCGAGCTTCTCCGCGCTCACGCTCCGCAACTCCCTGGCCACAGCGGCGGCGGCCTCCAGCGCATCATCGCAATCCTGCCATGCGCTTACCGGATACTCACCGTCAAGCACTTCGCCGGTTGCGGGATTCATCGTGCGAAAGATTGAAACTGCCCTCGCGTTGCGCCATTCGCCGCCAATCAATACCTTCTCGACTGCCATCATCTCTCCTTGTTGAAGCATCTACTTTGCGCGAAGAGGCTCGATCACCGACGCCATATCCTCATCGCCGAAGCCTTTGGCCACCGCATTTTCAAAAAGCTCCCGCGCCGTCTCCGCGGTCTTCAAATCAACATTGCAAAGCGCCGCTTCAGCGTGCGCGTACTTCAGATCTTTCGTCATCAGCTTGAGCAGAAAATTCACCGCGTAGTTGTGATTCACCATCCGCTCCGAGATCGCTCCCAGCAGCGGACTTCCCGGCGCGCCCGACTTCAAGATGGTAAGAGCCTTCGCGCGATCCAGCCCGCTGCGCTCAATCCAGGCCAGCCCCTCCGCCAACGACGCTACCTGAACCCCGCAAAGAAAATTATTGATCAACTTCATCTTTGCTCCGCTGCCCACCGGCCCCAGATGAACAATCTCGCTGCTCATCGCCTTCAGCACCGGCGTGGCGGCGCTGAACGCCCGTTCATTTCCGCCCACAAGAAAGGTCAGCTTGCCGGTCGCGGCCTGCGTGCGGCTGCCCGTAACCGGAGCATCCAAAAACTCCGTTCCATGCCGCGCCGCAAGTTGCGCAAGCTCCGCGATCCACGCCGGACTCACGGTACTCGATTCAATCAGAATCGCGCCCGATTCCGCGCCTTCGAGCGCGCCGTTCTTCCCCGTCCATATCTCACGCGATGCTGTATCATCGGCCAGCATTCCGATCACGAACCCCGCGCCTTTGGCCGCCGCAGTCGGTGTTGCCGCCAGCATCGCGCCCTCACTCACCAGCGCCTGCGCCTTTGCCGCGGTGCGGTTATAGACTGTCAGCGAAAATCCCGCCTTCAGCAGATTCGCCGCCATGCCGGAACCCATTGTGCCCAACCCGAGTATCGCCACCTTCTTATTCATGAAATTATTTCTCCTCTTCGCTGGCGATCATGCCAGCGAACGCACCGTTATCAATCGATCCGCAGCTTTGTTTTCCGCGCTGACAGGATTGCGCAGCGCGCGTCCGAAGCCTTCAAAGCGCACCTCCATCCAATCTCCATCGCGCAACTGAATGCCGTCGCCAAAGCTGAGCGAGTGAGCGCCGAAGAAATGAATATGCACGTCTCCGGGCTGGCGATGGCCGGCAAACTTGAAGTGATGATGCTCGATATTTGCGAGGCTATGACACATATTCGCTTCGCCGGTCTCCACCGCCTTCCGCCAGACCGTCTCCGCGCCGCGCTGTATGCGCGCCTCTCCCGCCACTGCCTGAAACTCCGCGTCGATCACCAGTTCCGGTCCAACGCTGCACACGCGCAACTTCGATCCGGCAAGGTTGAGATAGTTGCGCTTCTCGAATTGGTGATCAGAGAATTCATTGCCGGCAGCCATGCCGATGCGGCATGGAGCGCCGTGCGCGTCAATGATGTAGATGCCGGCGACCTCGGCCTCCTCGCCTCCATCTTCCCCATGCGCCGGGATCGACAGCGGCTCAAACGGCCTGCGCACAATAAAGCCATTGCCCTTGTAGAACCACTCCGGCGCAATTCCAATCTCGCCCTGCGCTGGACGCCCACGCTCGACACCCCACTGAAACATCCGCATACTGTCCGTCACCGGCATAGCCTCGGCTTGCTTGGCGGCGTGCATGGCCTGCCGATCTTTTGCGCTTCCTAAATGAGTCAGCCCGGTTCCCGTGACCAGCAAACGCGAAGGCTCTCCCGGCACATCGATCGGCGATAGCAGTTTCCACTCCGAGTTGCCTGCGTAGATCGCGTCGTACTCCAGTACCTCCTCATGAGCCAGCGCCAGCGCCAACTCGCTCAGCTTGCCGCCGCTCTTCAGGCAGCGCTTGACCAGCTCATACACACTCTCGACTTCCGTGAGGCACCGAAGGCGCGGCTCCTCCACGAGAGCGACCCTGCGCGACGCGCCGTTGCCAATTTGAACCAGATGAATCATGGCTTCTGCATCCCTCATTCGATAATCTTGAAGCGCTTGAGCGATTCTTCATTGACCGTCAGGCCAAGCCCCGGAGTATTCTCATCGAGATCGATGTATCCATCCACGGGGATTGGCTCGCCGTCAAAGATATACCAGAACAACTCGTTCCCAACTTCGACATCGACCTTGGGAAAGAACTCCGCCATCGGCGAATTCAGGCTGGCCATGACGACGTGATAGTTATGCATCTGCCCCGCGTGCGGAATCACCGGAACCTGATACGCCTCGGCCATTGCGGTAATCTTGCGCGCCTGGCTGATTCCTCCCACGCGGTTGGTGTCGAATTGAATGTAGTCCAGCGCATTCGCCTCCAGCAGGTCGCGGAATCCAAAGACCGTGAACTCGTGCTCGCCGCCGGCAATCGGCACACGGCCATAAGCCTTCAGCTCCTTGTAGCCGCGCGCGTCGTCGGGAATCACTGGCTCTTCCAGCCAGCGTAGATTGAAGGGCTCCAGCAGCGGCAGCATCCGCTTGGCATAGTCGAGCGTCCAGCCCATGTACGCGTCCGCCATCACATCGACGCCGTCGCCCACTACCTCGCGAACCGCGCGCACCAACTCGATATTGCGCTGCATTCCCTCCGCGCCATCCACCGGACCCCAGCCAAAACGCAGCTTCATTGCCTTGTAGCCTTCGTCCTTGTAGCGCTGCGCCTCCACGCGCAGTTCATCCAGCGGCATACTGTAAAGGCGGCTGGCATACACCGGAATGCGCTTCTTCGTGCGTCCTCCCAACAATCGATAGACGGGCTGCTTGGCGGATTTTCCCAGAATATCCCAGAGCGCAATATCGACCGCGCTGATCGCCGTCATGCCAACGCCCTTGCGTCCGAAGGCCATCGTCCGCCGGTACATCTGCTGCCACAGAAATTCAATATCCCACGGGTCCGCCCCAATCAGCAGCGGCTTCAGGTAGGTGTCGATGCAGGCCTTGGTCACCAGCGGCGACAATGCCGCGTCGCCCAGCCCAACCAGGCCGTTATCCGTGAATATCTCCACCAGCACCCATCCGTGAAACGCGAAATTTCCCATCGATGCTTCGCGAAACATCACCAGGTCCATAGGATTGGTGCAAAAGTGTGGAGGCAGCGGAGTGGTCTTGCCCTCCCATTGAACGACGCGTGTGCGTACTTCAGTAATCTTCATGCTTGGCTCGCTTTCAGAAACATTTTGTAAGGCTGAAACTTGCCCCCCAGCAGCAGAATGGCAAGAAACCCGATAATGTGAAAACTCCCTACTACAAAAAATAGCGTCCCATATCCAAACCCATGACTCAGCATAAATCCTGCGACCACGCCGAAGATCGCGCCGCCAATCGCGCCGCCAAATCCCACCATCCCCGAGACCGTGCCCACCGTGGAAAGTGGAAAGAGGTCCGCAGGCAGAGTCATAATCAAGCCAGACCAGGACTGCTGGCAGAAGAATGCAACGCTGAAGAGCGCCAACGCCCAGCCCACCGGCACGTGCGGCACCAGCATCACCACCGGCATCAACAACGCGCTCAGGCCAAGCACAAACTTTCTTGAGAAATCCAACGACCGCCCCCGGTTCAGCAGCGAACTCGACAGCCAGCCACCAAGAAAGCTGCCCGCACCGGAGGCCGCGTAGGGAATCCACGCGTAGTAGCTCACCTGCTTCACGTCGAAGCCGCGCACATCATACAGATACTTCGGCAGCCAGAAGAGATAAAAGTACCACGCCGAGTCACTCATAAACTTGGCGAAGACCAGCACCTGAACCTTGCGAACGCCAAGCAGTTCCAGCAATGAGAACTCCGGCGCACTTTGCGGCGCAGCCGTGTTGTCGCCGCTGCCGTCGCGGTACGACGCAAACCACCACACCACCCAGGCCAGCCCCGTTGCCCCGGCGGCAAAGAAGACCATCCGCCATCCGCTCACCAGTAGCACCACGCCAATCAGCGGCGGAGCCAGCACCGATCCCACTGCCGTTCCAGCGTTGATAATCCCCATCGCCGTCGAACGCTTCTCCAGCGGAATCCACTCCGCCACAACCCTGGTTGCCGCGGGAAAGCCTCCGCCCTCGCCCATCCCCAGCAGGCAGAGGCCCGCAAGCAGAAAGCCGAAGTTCATGGCGAGGCCTTGCAGAGCGCAGGCAGCCGACCACCACAGCATAATCAGCGTGAATCCGCGGCGCGTCCCCAGCAAATCCAGAAGACGGCCCCCGCCCGCATACATCAGCGCGTAGGGAATCAGAAACGCAAACTGCAGCCACGAAAACTGCTGATGGCTCAGCGGGATCGTGCGCTCGATCGCCGAAATCGCCACAGGCAGCGTCTGCCGGTCAAAGTAGCTGATGGCAATCGCCGCCGTCACCAGCGCGACAAAATACCACTGCTTTCCCATCGCTTGTGGTTGATTGGTTTGCTTCGCTTCTATCAATAGCGCCGCCGCCTCGGCATAGACTCTCTTTCAATTTACATTGCGGGTCTTCGACTAGGAAAGCGCCGGATAATGAAGTTGCCTTTTCTTTGCCTAATTCAATTCGGACGCATTCAGGCGGGGATTTCGAAATAGTAGGCATATGCGCAAAAAATTTGCTTCAAGCTGAAACGATTTCATATGACCACGCACTATACATTGTACGGCGATTAAGAGTTACTGTGCGGCGCGACCTGTATGACCCATCACGCATTGCGCAATCAAATGTATTCCGTGCAAATCGAAGCGCCGGTTGCGCCTTGTTTGCTCACAAGATTGAACTGGTTTCACAAACCCTGAGGTTACGGCGATGGCTTCCCGACACGATTTGAGTTCATTTTCAAGTGATACTCTGGCCGTCAATTTGATCTTTACCCTGGCTGGCTTGCCAGCCGTTCACCAGCTAATGGCATTGACTGGCCCTCCCCAGAAGCAGACGGAGTCCGTTTCACAAAGCGGGTTCCGTCTGCGGCCACTAGAGAATGGAGCGGATTCAAAATGATCACACTCAAAAGTATGACGCTCTTCACTTCGTTGCCTCCTGCGTTTTGGTTAAGCAACAGCCCGGTAGGATTTCTTATTCAATGGCTGGCGCTTTCGGTCGCGGCGTGTTTGCTGAAAAAGGGAACACATAGAGGGCAAAATCTTCTCCACGCGCCTATTTTTTCCGAATCTTATTTTGGATGAAGTGATCCGTGGAGTGTAAATGCGAGGCGACAGAATATGACAATGGTTGATCTCACCAAGAAAACACCGTGGCTGGTCGTGTCGTTGCCTTTGCTGGCATGGCTATTGCTGCTTTAAGCCCACTTTCGAGTTGTGGCGTCAGTGCGAGGGGCAAATTCCCGCCTGTCGGGGCGGAAATTGATCGATGTGAACCCTCCGCAATGTTATACTTAGCTCCATTCGGCAGGGTGGAGTCTAATTTGGAGTTTTCCTCTTTCGACGCAAATTACGTCAGTAACCTCTGTGCGGGCAACCCCCAGACGCAGCAACACTTTGTCGATTATTTTTCTCAACTTCTACGGCTGAAACTGCGCTCCCGGCTGAGTTCTCCTCATGCTATCGAAGATGTTTGTCAGGAGACTTTCGCGCGGGTTTTTTCGGTGTTGCGCAAAGACGGCGGCCTGCGCCAGCCGGAGAGGCTCGGGGCATTTGTCAATGTAGTTTGCAATCACGTGCTCAGTGAGCATTACCGTTCCAGCAGCGGCAGCGAGTCGCTGGATGCCGAAGGGCAGCCAGAGTTGCACGATAAGGGTGCCAGCGCTCTGGAGATCGCGGCAGCACGTCAGATTAAGGAAAAAGTCCGGGAGATTCTACTCAACCTGGAGCCGCGAGACCGCTCCTTGCTGAAGGCTGTTTTTCTTGACGAACGCGACCGCGACGAGGTCTGCCGGGAATTTGGCGTGGATCGCGACTATCTGCGGGTTTTGCTGCATCGGGCCAAGCAGGAATTCAAGAACGAGTACGTGAAGCGCATGGGCAGTCAAATCATGCTGGGCGCGAATATATGAAAATTGTGTAACGATTTGCCAGTCAAAGCCACTACTGGATGTTGGACAACATTGGTGAAAACGATGATGGAACATAACGAAGCAATGCAACAGATGGCCGCGGAGCGTTATCTTCTGAATGAACTGACGCCTGAAGATCGAGATGCCTTTGAAGAGCACCTATTTGTGTGCCCGGATTGCGCTCTTGATCTTCGAGCCGGAGTTGCATTTGTGACGGAGGCAAAGGCCCAGTTGCCGGATCTGACGCGCGCCACACCGGCCCCAGCGCCATTTCGGTCGAGCCAGTCAAATGTGAAGCGCGGGTGGCGGTTCACTTGGCTTCAACCGGCCTTTGCCGCGCCTGTCTTCGCTACACTGCTGATGGTCATCGGCTACCAGAATCTGGTGACTTATCCGAGGCTGCGAGCAGCTGCCGATCAGCCGCGACTTCTTCCCTGGACACCGCTGCATGGAGCCACTCGCGGCGCGGCTCACATGATTATTGATGCCGACCGCAGACACGGAGTCGTGCTGCCGATCGATCTTCCCGAACAAACCAGCACGGGCGCTTACACGACCTATGGCGTCGACCTCAACGATCCGCAAGGAAAGATGGTCTGGACGGGCGCCTCATTTGCCCCCAGCGACGATGGAAGCGGCGGCCAGAGGCTCTCGCTGATGATACCTGGAGCTATATTGCGCAGCGGCACTTATACGATCATGATCTCGGGCATCGCGGCTGATGGAAATCGCGTAAAAATCGATCAATATGCCTTCGATCTTCGCGTTACTGATTGACACTTTAGACATCGGGATCATAGAATCTCCCAAAGTGCAATCAGGAAAGGTGTTTCCCCAATGTCTGATGCAACCAAAAGAACTCACATTTACTCCGCTGAGGCAAAAGTACTCTCCGGCCATCTGAAGCTTCCGATCTCCCAGCGGATTGATCCTCAGGCCCACTCCCATCTAGCCCCAGAGGGCGGGTACTTCACCCAGCGCTCAAAAGGTTTCACGTTGGAGTCAGTCATATCCTTCCGTTCCGGATACACGCATGTCGCGGGCAACCGCAGCCTCAAGGACTGCCAGGGCTGGGACACACTGACCACTACGGTCGTCGAAGGACTCAATGTTCTGGAGGTGGTGACGGCGGATCGCGTTGTTGGCCAGATGATCACCTCGCACCCCCTTGAAGGCTATGTGCCCTGGGTCTCTTTTCTCGGCACGCACTTCGAGAATCTGCGCATCCAGGGGCAGCCGATAGAATTTGATATGGATCACAATATCATTGGACCCAAGCCCGGCAATGACGCGCCCTACCACAAGGATGAGGGCTTTATGCGCCGCGTCAACGCTCAATATGACCGCATTCGCAAACACAAGGAGCTGCCTCTGGCGCTCCAGGAACGATACAATTATCTTTCCTCCAATCTCGGCGCATCGGATACGGTTGAATGTTCATTGGTCAACGAGGCTGCCGGAAGGGTACCGGGGAGAATCTTCGGGAATGTGATTACGATTCCCGGCTTTGGGGTCATCACGCTGGGCAGGGTGACTGTGAAGCACGAGGATCTGGATGTAAAGACGAAGGTTCCCAAAAAGACCACCGTCCATCTCACCATGATCGATCTCAAGCTGGGCTGCCCCATCCAGGGAAGCGGGTCGTTTGGAGATGGCAGCTCTAACGGCACCAGCGAACCATAAATCCTTATTGTGAATCAGCTCTGAGCAGGAAGGACATTACTTGTTCAACTGGCTCACTATGTTTTCCGTATTTTACTGAAGAGTAATTTCGCATCAACGCGCTACTGCACAGGCATTTTTCTGTAGCTCCTTGTAGAGCTCCTGCAGCAGCATGAATGTATGCTGGAAATATGTACAATTCCAGCAACATCCGGTCCAAATATATCCAGCTCGCATGGATCGTATTATTCTTGTTTTTTATTCCGCTGGAAGATGCGCATCCTGGCAGCGCCCAGGCACAGTATGACCACGCATGGAGGCTTTTTCAACATGGCAACCTGGCGGATAGCCAGCGGGAGGCCGAAGAAGGTTATAAACAATTTCAAGCTGCTAACTCCGAATGGTCAGCTAAATTTCAACTCCTCGAAGCCGAGGTTATGTTATGGCGCGGAATGTATAACGACGCCTTGCGTATCCTCGCCGTCTACAATCCTGATTTCAATAGCCCAGAAGAAACCATCCGCAAGCTGGCGATTGAGGCAACCGCGCTGGGGCGTCAGCTGCAGTTCGCGGATGCTAATCAAAGAATCGCCTTGGCCGATGCATTCTGCAAGAAAGCTGATTACTCACCTTGCGGCTATGTGCTCCGCACACACGGAATCCTGGCAGGCAGACAAGACCAATTTGTGATTGCGCGCCAGTATTATTTCGAGAGTCTTCTCTTTGCACGTGTTCATCAGGACCGTTTTTTAGAAGCAAATGCCGCCTTGAATCTTTCCTGGACGGCACTACAGATTAACCATTATGACGAAGCCGCGGATTGGTCGAGGACCGCGTATCAGATTGCCATCGAGATAGAAGCTGAGGGATTGGCTCAAGCCGCCTCGGGTAATCTCGGCTGGGCCTACTATCAGTTGGGGGACACAGAGAGAGCGATCGAAGTATTTGACGATGCCGGAAAACGCGCTGCCAGACTTGGCAGCATTCGCGATGAACTCAGATGGATCAGTGCTGCCGGGTCTATCTATCTGGATTCAGGAGATTTGGATCGAGCAATACATTCCTATCGTCAGGCGCTCTTTCTGGCAAAGCAGATCGATAGCAAGGAAGATATTGTCAACGCGCTGGAAGATCTGGCGCGGGCTTCGGTGGAGACTGGAAAGCTGGACGAGGCCGCCTCCTATCTCGATCAGGCAGCTTCCATGCAGAGTGAGAGCGGCAAGAGTCTAGGTAGCTATGCTCAATTGACACAGGGAATGCTGGCCGCCGGACGGCAGCAGGATCAGAAGGCGGAGGTGCTTTTTCGCACGATTCAAAACGATTCCTCAAGCCACACAACGACGCGCTTGGAAGCTGGAGAAGAGCTGGCCCTGTTACTCGAGCGGCAAGGAAATACTCGCGAGGCCGAGCGAGTCTACAAAAATACCCTGAGAGCCTTCGAGTCGGCGCGCGCGCAACTGAGGCGCGAAGATTCCCGATTGCCCTTCGCGGCAAATGCTACCAGCATCTATGACCGCTACATTCATCTACTGGTGCAAGAAGGACGGAGCAATGAGGCTCTGGCTGCGGCCGATCAGAGCCGCGCGCGGTCACTGGCGCAAGGTCTGGGAGAGGCCGAGGGCAAAGCGACCGTTCATTCAGCGGCTCTAAACCCTCGCAGGATTGCGCAAAACTGCGGCGCCACGCTGCTCTTCTATTGGCTGGGCGCGCAGAACTCCTACCTTTGGACGATTACTCCTGCGAAGATCACACTGATTCCGCTGCCCGCGCAAAAAACAATTGTGGCTCGCGTTGCGCGCTTCCGCAAGGCTTTGTTGGACGGAGAAGACCTACAGCGAACCGGGAACGAGGATGGACAGGCGCTTTATCAGTTATTGGTTGCTCCGGCAGAAAAACTGATCCAGCCCGCCGCTCCCGTGATAATTCTGGCCGATGGAGCGCTGAGCCAGTTAAGTTTTGAAAGCCTGCTTCTTCCCGGTGCCGCATCTGAAGTTCGTCTGCAAGCGAGTCAGAACCCACCCCTGCATTATTGGATCGAAGATCGAACGCTGCTCTCCGCTCCTTCGCTGGAACTGCTGGCCGCTGCCCGACCCGCGCGCAATGATGGCCGCAATCTGCTGTTGCTGGGCAATCCTGTGACACCGAGCGCGGAGTATCCAAGCCTTCCGCAATTTGGATTTGAAATAAATCAGATCGCACGGCACTTTGACGCTCGCAAAGAGGCTATTTACGCAGGCCGGCAAGCTACGCCCGCCGCTTATCTGAACAGTAATCCGGCGCAGTTCTCCTACATCCACTTCGTCTCTCATGCCGTTGCCAGCCGGATGGACCCTCTGGATTCGGCCATCATACTTTCAGCTTCAGCGCCTATAGGTTCAACGCAATCAGGCGCAGACACTGGAGGGGAGAACTTCAAACTGTATGCGCGGGAGATCACGCAGCATCCTATTGATGCGCGCCTGGTGACTATCTCGGCTTGTTATGGAAGCGGCACACGTTCCTACGCGGGAGAAGGATTAGTGGGCCTCTCCTGGGCCTTTCTCCGCGCGGGCGCGCGCAATGTTATCGGCGCGCTGTGGGAGGTGAGCGACGATTCAACGCCGCGCCTGATGGACTCTCTCTATCAGGGACTGGAGGAGGGACAAACGCCGGCTGACGCGCTTCGCCATGCCAAGCTGAACCTGTTGCACTCACAGAGCAGATTTCGCGCTCCGTTCTATTGGGCAGCGTTCCAGCTCTACGCTAAATGATAAGTTGCGAACGCTAGGGCCTGGGAGCTTACATTCTTCCCGTGGTAGGTAAAGCAAGAGCCGGCAATCGATAATCTACGACTAACATATTTATTTACATAAACTTGTCCCGTATTTATTTCGCCGATTAGCTGTTATTCCTGGTGCATTTCTCTGGAAATACAGACTTGTCTCGAATTAATTTTGCACATCAACTGAATTTGGACACAAAAAGTCTATTGAATTTTTTCGTCCGCCGGGATACCTTTACCTTGAAGAGTTTTTTGACACAATTGCTGCACTTGAAAGTCGTTAGTCCTTTGGTTAACCCCGAACTTGGAGGACACGTGCGAGCAAAATCGGATCGTATCTGCGCGTTGAATCTCGCGCTGACAGTGGTATTGTGCGTCTGCGCCGTCTCATTGATCTCCGGTTGCAACAGTCTTTCATTCAGTGCTCCAAGTACTTTAGCTGCGATCTCAGCGTCGAGCAGCACCATCCGGGTCAATCAACAACTGCAACTCTCCAGTCAGGCGCTGACCGTCGGATCGCCTCTGACTTTTTACGTTAACGGCATACTCGGCGGCAACGCGGAGTTTGGGACGGTGAGTAGTACCGGCCTCTATACCGCTCCCGCGATAGTTCCTGTTCCAAATACGGTGACAATTACCAGTAAGTCGAATGAGTTTCCCAGTGACCCGGCGGGTACCTTGACTCTCAGTGTGCTGAACCCGATTCCTGTCATCAGTACTGTCACGCCTTCCGGCTTTTCCGAAGGAACGACAACGATAACAGTTGCCGGATCACAATTTGTATATGGCGCGCAGATTCTCTGGAATGGCGTCGCGGTTCCCACTACGATGGTTTCAGGCACAGAGTTAGTGGCCGCAATCTCCGCGCCGATCCCCGGAACATTTCCGCTGTTGGTGAGCAATCCCGATCCAGGATCGGCAAACTCGGCAACTGTATCCGTGCTCGTCGGCCCCGGTCAGGTTGTTCTCACGCTACAGTCGGATGTGTACTCCGTGCGCGTGACCAACTCCCTCAATCTCGGCCTTCTCGTGAATGGAACCAATAACACCGGAGTAACGTTGCAGGTGAACGGAGTCGCCGGGGGCAACGCGCAGGTGGGCACCGCGGTTTCAAATTCCGATGGCTCCATCACCTACACTGCTCCGGCCGTTGTTCCGACCCCCAGTAATATCGTCCAGCTTACTGTTACCAGCGCCGACAACACGGCGGTATCGATCAAGCAGAACATCTCGGTGCTGAATCCGATCCCGATTCTCACTTCTGCTAATCCGATGACATTTAATATCAGCCCGCCGTCCACCACCGTCGTTCTGACTGGCCAGAATTTCATCTCTGGCGCGCAGGTCTTGGTGAATGGATCGCCGGTAGCCGCAACGGTTGCCAACAATGGCACCCAATTGACGGCGAGTATATCGCCGAGTGAGGCGGGCAATCTCGACTTGCAAGTCTTGAATCCCAGCCCCG
>Ga0181517_10001557_pt1 | contig 25269 bp, 23 predicted proteins | sample PEATcosm2014_Bin_31_FD_119748 | JGI IMG/M metagenome (GOLD analysis project Ga0181517, IMG submission 119748) | Peatland microbial communities from MTU Mesocosm Facility, Houghton, MI, USA - PEATcosm2014_Bin01_30_metaG | ecosystem: Environmental > Terrestrial > Soil > Wetlands > Peat | place... | reverse complement strand
TTCATTTGGCACCACTGGTCCTTTCTGTTGAGATTGAGGCCGTTGCCATTGCGGCCAAGGCTGCACGGACACGCGCCGGCAGTGTCGGCCAGGATCGGATCAAGTCGGCCAGTTCGGGGGCTTCTGATACGATTACTGACAAGTCAGGTGACAAGCGATTTTCGGCCGAATCGTAAGTGTTGGCGGCTTCACTACTTGGATCGGGGGCCTTCCGGTTTTGTAAACCGGATGTTGCGGGTTCAAGTCCCGCCGGCGGCTTTGGTTGCGGCATCAATGCCGGAGGTCGTACCATGTCGCCCGTCGCTTCGCGGCGGTCATTTGCCGCAAGCCATGTCAGAATTGGATGCCTTTGAAGAGGACGAGTCATGCCGCGCGATCTTTTCGCCGAGTTGACGCTCAACCCCGGCGCGACGCCCGAGGCCATTGACGCATTTATCAAGAAGGTGTGCAAAGCGCTCAAGGTGGATGCCTCGCGCATCCCCGCGGATTACCTGGCGTTCCTGCGCCGCAGCGATGGTGCATCGGGCGATTTCGCCGAGGGCGGGTCTGTCATTCTCTCGCCCATCAAGCAAACGCTGACGATGGGCAGGGATTACCATTTCACATCCCGCGGTTGGATGTATATCGGCGGCAACGGCTTCGGCAGCGGGTTTGGCATCGACCTCACCAGCGATCCGCCGTCGTATATCGGCGCCGATTACGTCGGAATGCACGCCCGCTTCATGGGCACGACATTCGACCAATTCCTCGATGCCGCCGCCAGCGGCCAGCTTCCGCGACATCCCGGTGATAGGACGGCCCCGACCAGCGCCGCGGGCCAGGCGGGTTTGATCGGAGAATTCTCCCGCCGCGGCACGCATTGCGTGGCGTGGACTCGCGAAGGGCATTGCCTGCTAACATCGAACTCCAAGCCGCTCCTGTCGGAACTCGACCCGCGTACGCGGAAGGTTGTGCGTGAATTCGCCATTTCCGATCCGGCGTCGGCGCAGGGGCGAATCAATCACGCGGCGGTTTCGCCTGATGGCAGGCTTCTGGCCGTGGCGTTGCAGGTGCAGGCTTTGTTCACAGAGGGCGCGGTCGTCATATTCGACACCGCATCGGCAAAACAACTCTGGCGCGCCGATCTGGGCAAGTGCGGTTATCCGCGCACCGGGCCGCCGGGCTGCGTGTCTTTTACTCCCGACGGCAAGTCGGTCGTGTTCCAATCGCCGGGCGACCCGGTCCGGTTTTTCGACGCCTCGACCGGCCGGCCGGGAATTACCTTCGCCATCCCCACGGAACAGTCTGAGCATGCGGTATCCCGCGACCACGCGCTTGCGATATCGCACGATGGACAACGAATCGCCGTATCTCCTCCGGCCAAGTCGACGATATTGCTGTTCAATCTTGCTGGGGAGCTTCAGGCCGAGTTTCCCTACGGCGCGCAGGCCATCGGCTGGAACTCGGACTCCTCCGTCTTGCTGCTGGCCAGCGGTGCGCCGCAGATTCAGATCCTCGATGCCAAGGACGGCAAACTGCTCCACTGGTTCGCGTTGAATTCGCCAACTTACACAGCGCCATTTCTCACAGCCGACGGGCGCATTGTGGCTCTGGACTGCGACGGAATTCGCACCTGGGATATGCGCAGCGGCCAATTCCTGGGTCTGCTGCCGCACAGCGCGGACTGCCTTTTTGTCGACCGCGACGGGCGAACCGCGGCCACATGGGAACACAGCACCGGCACGGGCCGTCTTTGGCGCCTGCCCGGCGGCGGCGTGCCCGCCTTGCCGACGATTCCGCCGCAGATCGATCCGGCTTCGACGCAGACCCATCCCATCGCCCTGCTGCCCGGCATGCGCGGATGTGTCAATGCCCTGGCCAGCGCGGCGAACACCCTTGTCGCGGCGACGGATGCCGGATTCTTCTATATATGGGACACCAAGACCTGGGCCCTCCGCCGAGAGGTCGAGGAGATTGCCGGACTCGATCGTCGCAGCCTTGCTTTATCCGCAGACGGGAGCGTCGCGATGAGCATCAGCCGGGGCCGCACCTTCCTGAACGTTGACCATTGGGAAACAACCGACGGCCAATGGCAGGCCACTGCGTACGCCACCGCGGACGGCCGCAAACTCGCGCAAATGCCGGCCCAGGATTGCCTGCCGTCGCGCGGCGACATCGCGCCGGATGGCCGGTGCGGGTTCATCGCGTTCGATGATCTATCCATCCGGCGATGGGACTTGGCGGCAAACACGCTGAGCCTTTTTGCGAAGGTTCCCAGCGCCGCCCGGTGCGTGTCGGTGACACCGGACGGCAAACTGCTGGCGATAGGACTCGATAGCGGCATTCTGTTTCTCGATGCTGCAACCGGCGCTGCCGCGGGGGAATTGCCGACCAAAGAGGGCCCTGTGGAGGTGATGAGCTTCTCTCCCGACATGAGATTTGTGCTCACTTACCATCCGGTCAAGGTGCAAAACAGTCCGGTATCGACCTTGCACGATCTGGCCCGCCGTAAACAGATTCGGGCCTACAAGCCGACCGCGTCGTGGCTGGGACCGGTGGTATGGCTGCCCGGAAACGAAGAGTTTCTGATCGCGATGCCGCAAGACGATCGGGCGGTGCGCTATGGCGTCTCGGCGACAAAGAAACTCGAGACGTTGGCTCTGGACTGCAAATCCTACGCGGGTTTGGCCGGCCGCTGCCTGACGCGCGTGGGCGATAACTTCTTGGTCTCCGCGGGCGATGCGAACACCAGTTCATTGCGCATCTGGCAACTGGTCCCCAATTCCCAACAGACTGCGCGTGTCCCGGATGAATGATCGGGTCGGGTCATCGCCCCGCCGTCGCGGACTTGAGTATCACCATGTTCTTCGGATTCAGCGGAATTCCGCTGACATTGGCGCGGTACATGTAACAATTGACGTAGACGTAGATGGGAAGAATCGGCGCATCCTGCAAGAGGATGGCTTCGGCGTCCGAAAGCAGGTTCATGCGCTTGGCCGGGTCGGTTTCCGTTTCCGCCGCGGCGCAGAGGCGGTCGTAATCCGCGTTTTTCCATTTGGCGTCATTGCCGTCGGCATCCGAGCGGTATTTGTCGGTGAAGGTCGTCGGATCGTCGTAGTCGCCGATCCAACTGGCGCGGGCGATGTCGTATTGCTGGCTGTGCAGACGCTCGCCGAACGTCTTGATCTCCAGGCCGCTCAGATCCATGTCGATGCCCAGATTGAGCTGCCATTGGCGATGGAGCATCTTGGCGATGTCGCCGTGCATCCCTTCGGTGTTGTACAGGATCGTCAGGCGCCCAAATCCCCGCCCGCCGGGATAGCCGGCTTCGGCCAACAGTTTCTTCGCAGCCGCAATGTCGAACGGCAGGCCCTTGGGCGATGTATAGCCGTCGAAAATTCCCGGCGGGATGTACGTCGTGGCCAGCGGCTGATGCAGCCGGCCGACCTCGTCGATGATCGACTGCTTGTCGATCGCCATCGAGAGCGCCCTTCGCACGCGCGAATCGTACAGCGGATTGGTTCGCCCGTCCGGCAGCTTCGGCAGGCAGTTGAATTCAAAGTAATAGGTGCCGAATCCGGAGAACATGTGCAGATCGGGACGGTCGCCCCGCCGCAATATCGCCGCGGCCAGGTCTGGATCGACATCGCTGAGCCAGTCGGCCGTGCCGTCGTTGTAGGTGCGATACGCGGCCATCGGCTCATCGAAATAGATCTGGTCGATGACCCGGCTGCGGACGTGCTGGCGATCCCAGTAATAATCGTTGGCGATCATCCGCAGCCGGCGTTTGAACGTCCAATCGGCCAGGTAATAGGGCCCATTGCTGATGAGGTACGGTGGGCGCGTGAAGTGCTGATCGAAGGTGACTTGCCCGGTGCGCTTATCGACGATGGTGTTGTGCAGGGCCGGATTCCACATCGACCGCTCATTGAGCGGAAAGAAGCTGGGAAACGCACACAGGGCGGGAAAGAACGGAATGGGCTCCTTGAGCGTCACGCGGATGGTTTTCCTGTCGGGCGTTTCGATGCCGACGGCGGCGAAATCCGGCATCGGCCCGATCGGCGCGGGCTGCTGGTCGCCGGCGGTTTTGGCGGCCTCGGCGACTTTTTGGGCGTATTGGGATTCGTACTCCTGTGCGCCGCGGATGTAATGGAAGAGATAAGTGTAATCGCCCGGCGTTTCCAGCATTCGCCGCCACGCGAACACGAAATCGCCGGCCAAGACCGGATCGCCGTTGCTCCAGCGGGCATTGTCACGGATGTGGAACGTGTAGATGGTCTTCGTCGCGTCGATGCCGATCTCATCGGCGCAGCCAGGAATCGGTTTGAGCGTCGCCGGGTCCAGCGTGTACAGCCCTTCCCACAGGCCATACGCCAGGCGGATATCCTGCATCCACGACATGCCGTTGGGATCGAGGCATTTGTTGTCGCCGCGGAGGATGAAGGTGAAATCGGCGCGCGGGTCGGCCGGCGATTTCCACAACAGGATCGACGCGGCCAGCAGGGCCACAAGACAAGTCGGAATCACCAGCAGCCGAAGCATGCGGTCACGGCTTGACGGCGACGATCGGCGGCGGCGGCTGCAGCGGTCCCCAATCGGCCGTGCCCTTGCACAGGCCGGCGCAGACCTGCGTGGTCGCGTCGCGTATTGTCGTCTTGTTGGCGGTCATTTCCATGTCTTTCAGCGGCGCGACGATTGGCATGGCGGTGGGGATGGCGCTGCTGTTCTGATCGAACGCCTTGAAAATGTTATCGTACATCTGGGCGTATTTGGCCAGATCGGTGGTGACGATGCTGGTGTTGGCCCGCTGGCCGGAGACGGCGATCAGATCGCTGATGTCCTGCATCGAGTGGGTTCGGTCGGAACTGGATTGCTGGCCCCAGGTGCTGCACAGAAGCAGGACGCCGAAGGAATCGGACATCGGGTTACTGGGGGCGCCGTTGATGTAGTAGTCTCGGCGTTCCTCGATGAATTGCTGCACAAACGGCACCATTCTCGCCTTGGCGGCGGCGGGCACGTCGGGCGTCAGTGCGTGCCATGCGTCATCAACCATCGAGGCGGGAGTGTCCTTGTTGGCGGCCTTGACGATCGCGCCGGCCAGCGCGTTGATCGGCGGATTGCGCACGTCGTTCAACATCGCCGTCACGATCGGCCCCGCCGCCTTCAATCCATACGCCTGCACGGCCGCCGCTGAATCGGCCAGAAGTTGCTGATCCGACTGTTGAAGGTTTTCGGCCGCATCCTTGGTGAGCGTGGCGACCCGCTGGCAGATGCGTCCGGCGCAGATCTTGGCGCGGATGGACGATTTGGTATCGCTGACCAGTGCCGACAGGCGGTTGTTGAGGACCGTGTCGAATGTGCCAAAATAGATCGAGTCGGCCTTGTCGGGAGTGGCGGCGGCGATGACGAGGTCACGGGCCTTTTGCTGCGCCGCAACGTCATCGCTGAGCAACTGCGCGATCTGGTAATTGACATAAGCATCAATGGCGGTGTCGGCATCCGTGGCCCGGGGCCTCGGCGGCGCGGCCTGCGCCATCGCGCCGCGCGGCCCCACAAGTACCGCCATCGCCAACGCCGCCGCCAACATCGCCGCTCGACACACGCTCATCGTCATATCCACACATCCCCGTTCACAGCCGCTTCCCCGACAAAACCGCCGAATTTTCCGGAAATTACGATACGGGTGAACCGTATCAGGCGCGCAAAATGCTGTCAAGCGACGCCTTCGTCTTGACGGACGCCCCGCGCGGGAAATAATCCGCTTCCAACGTCGCCGGCTGGCGGCTACCCTCTCCGCCAGCCCTGACGCGGCCGGAGTCACATGGATCTCAAACCGGAAGACATTCCCAATCCCGCCGTTCGACGGCTCAGTCTCTATCTGCGCCAATTCGAGTCGTTTCAGCGCCAGGGCCGCCGCACCGTCTCCAGCAAGCAACTGGGCGAGAGCCTCGGCCTCACCGATGCCCAAATCCGCAAAGACCTGACCTATTCCGGCCAATTTGGCCATCCCGGCGTCGGATACCGCGTTGATGAGTTGATCGGCCAGATCCGCAAGATCCTCGGTACCGACAAGAGTTGGAACGTCGTGCTGGTCGGAATCGGCAACCTGGGCCGGGCGCTGCTGGCGTACGGCGGATTCAGCGCCAAAGGATTCAACCTGGTCGCCGCGTTCGACAATTCACCTGAGAAAATCGGCGCGCAACAGGGCTCTTTTGTCATCCGCCCGCTGTCTGAGTTGGCGGCGGTCATCAAGGCGCATTCGGTACGGCTGGCAATTCTTGCCGTACCCGCTGACAACGCGCAGGAGGTTGCCGATCAACTGGTTGCTGCCGGCATCCGCGGCATACTCAATTTCGCCCCCGTGTCCTTGTCGGTGCCCAAGACGGTCGCCATCTCGGCCGTGGACCTGGCCGTGCAGATGGAACAACTCAGCTTTCAGGTGAATGTCTGGATGCCGGACCGTGGGGCATAGACAAACGGAGATTTCATGCGTTGGACCCAATCCCTCATTCCCACCCAGATCGAGAACCCGGCCGATGCGGTGATCGACAGCCATCGGCTGATGGTGCGGGCTGGCCTCATTCGCCAATTGACCGCCGGCGTATACGACTTTCTGCCGCTGGCGACGCGCAGCCTGCACAAGGCCATGCAGATCGTCCGCGAGGAACTGGACCGCACCGGCGCCGCCGAAGTTCTGCTCCCGGCTCTCCAGCCGCTGGAATTATGGGAAAAGACCGGCCGGGTCGCCGCCATGGGGGACACGCTGATGAAGCTGAAAGACCGCTTCGGCCGGCCCATGGCGCTGGGCCCGACGCATGAGGAGGTGGTGACCGAACTGGTGGCGGCGCACGTGAATTCGTACAAGCAGCTACCACTGTCGCTGTATCAGATTCAGACCAAATTCCGCGACGAGCCGCGGCCGCGATTCGGACTGATGCGCGTCCGCGAGTTCATCATGATGGATGCCTACAGCTTTCACACGGATGCGGCGTCGCTCGATAAGACGTACAACGACATGTACGCCGCCTACCAGCGCATCTTCACCCGCTGCGGAATCCCCTTCGTCGCCGTTGAGGCCGAGAGCGGACCCATCGGCGGATCGGCCAGCCATGAATTCATGACCATCTGCGCGGCCGGCGAAGACACCATCCTCGCCTCCGACAAGGGCAACTACGCCGCCAACGTCGAAAAGGCCCAGACCGGCCCGCGCACCTGGACGCTGGGCGGCCCCGCCACCGGCGCACTGGAAAAGGTCCACACGCCCAACCTTCCCGGCATCGACGATGTCGGCAAATTCCTCAAGGTCAAACCGAAGAACATGCTCAAGACGCTGGTCTTCCGCACCAATCACGCCGGCCCGGTTTCGGAGAACGCCACCAGGCCGCATTGGCTGGTCGCCGTTGTCCGCGGCGATCACGATGTCAACACCGCCAAACTTTCGCAGGTGGCAAGGCAGGTGTTCCAGATCGACTCCATCGAGATGAAGGATGACCCCGAAGTCCGCGCCAAATGGGCCATCGGTTTTGTCGGGCCCGACGCCGCAACGCGGGCCCTGGATGCCGTGCTGGTCATCGATCCCGACGCGGCCCGCGAAGGGTTCTGGGCCACCGGCGCCAACCAGGTCGATTACCACGTCAAGCATTTCAACTGGTTCCGCGAATGCGGCGACAAGCTGGCCGACCCGAAGAAGACGGCCGTTGCCGATATCCGCAATGCAGTCGCCGGCGATCCCTCCCCGCTGAACGACGGCGGCACGCTCGCCGCCAGCACGGGCATCGAGATCGGCCACGTCTTCAAGCTCGGCACGAAATACAGCGAAAAGCTCGGCGCTGAGTTCCTCGACGATAAAGGCGTGCGCCACCCCATGATCATGGGCTGTTATGGCATCGGTGTCGGCAGAATCCTGATCGCCGCCGTCGAATCCAGCCACGACGACAAGGGCATCATCTGGCCAGCGTCCATCGCCCCCTTCAGCGTCATCGTCACGCCGATCAAGAACGAAGGCGAAATCAAATCGACGGCCGAGCTGCTCTACACGCGGCTCAATGAGGCCGGCATCGACACTCTGCTGGACGACCGCGACGCCCGCCCCGGCGTGAAGTTCAACGACGCCGACTTGATTGGTTTTCCCTTGAGGATAACCATCGGCGACCGCGGCCTGAAGGAGGGCAAGGTCGAACTCAAACTCCGCACGTCGAAGGACTCGGAGAATGTCGCGATCGACGCGGTGATCGAGCGCGTGCGGGCGCTGCTCAAGCTATGATCGCGACGCCATGCCCGACGTGCTGGATTATTCTTCGCACGAAAATTTGCCGGCCGGGTTTCGAATCGAGACCGATGGCGCCGTAACACGTCTGTATTGTGCTCTTTCGCGATGGACGAGATGGACGGGATTGATCTTGGCGCTGTATTGGCTTTCAGCTTTCGCAGCATCTGCCGGGCTGCTCACCTCGATGGTTATCTTCTTTCGGCGGTTTCCGATCCCTGAGCTTCGCGGCGAGATGTGGGGGTCTCTCGACGGTCAAATCCTGCAATGCGTGCTCTTTCTTGCCGCAGGAATCTATGAACTGCTCTGGCATCGAAAATGGAGCCGCACGCCAAGAATCCTGCAGGTCTCGCCGGAAGGTCTCACGGACCTGCGGCCGGGATTTTGGCGACTTCGCACGCGATTCGTCGCGCGGGACCGGATCAATCGCATCGAAATGACACGCGGCCGCAGCGTGATTCCCGGCATCCCCGATCGGCTGACAATCATTGTTCACGTCGACGATTCGTGGAGATTTCGCAACTTGAAACTGGCGACGCGGAACAAGGACCAAGCCCAACGCGCCCGCGATGCTCTGGCCAAGGCGCTGGGGTTGCCCTGACATGCTGATTGGCGCCGTGCCAGGATGAGGATCGCTTGCCCCCAGGAATCCCTCGCCTGACTATTTGACGGTGGCTAAATCCGCCGGCGCATACGCTAGGATCGTCGAGATGTCCAACATCGCCTCGCGCGGAAGAACTCGATCTACGACCTTCCAGACCTCATCCTGTCGCCTTAGCTGCGACATCGCATCAAATCGCCTGGACGTAATTGCAAACCGATACCGTCCCTTTGTATTGACGGGTTCAAATTCGGTCTTCCCACCGAACCTTTTTTTTAGAGCACTAACCAGTAAGTCGGCTTGCTTTTGGGTCATTTCAGTTGCTCCTTGAGCTTGCGTACACGCTCCACCAGATCAGCGGCTTCAGACATGGGGATATTTCTCGAAGAATACCTGGCCTGAATAGTCCAGGTTGCGCATATCTTTTTTAGCTGTCCAACATAATCGTACCCGTCGCGCTGCCCTTTCGCCTCCAAATAGGCTTCCAATTCGGCCAACTGGGATAGCATACCTTCAAGATCGTGTCGTCTCCATATGAGTGACCAAATCTCCCGGTGATCGTCCTTGACTGCATGTTGGGGCAGTTTGGCAATGGCTGAGTATTTCTCAACGAGCTTCGCTTTCAACAGAATTTCGACCACAAAACCGACCAGATAGGCAGCGCCGTTGGCCCGGGCGTTGACCTTCGAGCACCGCAGCATCTCGGCGTCGGCAAAGCGCTGTTCCGCCACCGTCTTCATGGTGGAGGGTCTCAGGCTCACTTGCTTATCGAAGATGCTCGATGCCATTCTGGAACCACTCCTGCACCTTTGATGCAATCGCTTCCGTTTCCACCGTTCGGACGGACAAGGCAATGCCAACGCACTCGACAGATCATAAACAGAAATCACGGTCGGGGGAACACAAGGGATTATTTCCTAAGATAGCGTATTCTTGCCACACACACCAGCTTGTTATCGCCCCGGCATTTATTGGGAAAGCGATTTCATGATCCCCTTATCCCAACTTGCAAAAGGTGATGCCGTTTCGACGTTCGGCACCAGCCGAGGTATACTAACCGCGCGGATTCAACCAGGGAGTGACGGCGATGGCGACACGGATGGATTTGGCTCATGGGCGGCCGGAAGGCTCAATGCGGTGCGGGCGGATAGCAGTCGTTTTGACGATTGCGGCGGCGATCCTTGGCGCGACGGCGGCTCGCGGCGCAGATGAGCCGGCGCCGCTGGCGGGCGATGCGCCGGTGGGAGCCATCCTCGATGCGCTCAAGATTCGGGGTGATACGCTCAAGGATTTTTCGGCCGACGTGACGCTGACCAGCCTGGATACCGGCACGCAGCTTTCCACCGGACAAAGCGGGCACGTCTGGTATCAAAACAACGCCACCGGCGGGCGCATTCGCGTCAATTTCGACACGCATACGGTCGGTGGCCAAACTTTCCAGGAGAAGCATCAATACATCCTGGGCGTGCCGGATCTGCTTAACGGGCAAGACCTTCTGGATATCGATTTCACGAAAAAGAGGATCACCAGGGAACGCGTGGTCAAGCCGGGCGAAAAGATGAATTTGATGAAGCTCGGCGAGGGGCCGTTCCCATTGCCGATCGGACAGGATCCGAAAGATGTGCAGGCGCAATTCGACGTGACCAAGCCGGCGGCGGCGAAGGACGATCCGGCGGGCACAGTGCATCTGTCGCTGGCGCCCAAGAAGGGCACGACGCTCTCGCGGAAGTTCACGTCGATCGAGGTGTATGTCGATTGCAAGACGGCCATGCCGACGCGCATCGTCACGGTCGATCAGAGCGGTGAAGAACTGCACACCACGCAACTGGACAAAGTGCAGATCAACCAGGGATTGCCCGCCAATACGTTCGATGTTCCGGCCGAGGCCGTGGCCCAGCACTTTGAAGAGATCGACAAAGCGTACACGGAATAGGTTGGCGGCCTGCTACACCTTTGCGGTTTGTCGGCCGGGTTTCTTGGGGGGACGCGGGTTGAGGGCGCGTTCGAGATTCTGCATGGCCTGTTTGAGTCGCTGGTCGTTCTCGACCAGGGCGATGCGGACGAATCCCTCGCCGTTGTCGCCAAAGGCCTTGCCGGGGGCCAGGGCCACCTCGGCTTTTTCGAGCATGTCCAGGCAGAATTCGAGCGTTCCCTGACCGCCGAGATGTTCTGGCTTGATGCGGGCCCAGACAAACATGCTGGCGCGTGGTTTCTCGTAGGTCCAGCCGAGCCGGTCCAGGCCGCGGCAGACGACGTCGCGGCGTCGCTCGTAAATGAGGCTTTGTTCGGCCGGGTGAACAGCGTGCTCGCGCATGGCGATAATGCTGGCGATCTGGATGGGGGCGAACATGCCGTAATCGTAATATCCCTTGATGGTTGCCAGAGCCTTGACCATCTGGGCGTTGCCGGCGCAGAAGCCGCATCGCCAGCCGGCCATATTGTAGCTCTTGGACATGGTGGTGAATTCGACGCCCAGATCCTTGGCACCGGGGGCGGAGAGAAAACTCGGCGCGACATAGCCGTCGAAACAGACCTCGCCATAGGCGAAATCGGAGATGATCATGATTCCGCGCCGGTGGCACATGGCGATGGCACGCTCCCAGAATCCAGGGTCGATGGTCATCGACGTGGGGTTGTGAGGGAAATTAAGCACCATCAGCTTGGGGGTCGGATACAGGCCCTCGATCATGCGCTCGACGCGATCCAGAAACGCTTGGTCGTTGCCCAGGGGAACGCGTATGACATTGGCCCCGGCCATGGCGACTGCGTAGATGTGGATGGGAAAGGCCGGATCGGGAACGATGGCCGTGTCGCCGGGTCCGAGCAGGGCCAGGCAGAGGTGGCTGAAGCCTTCCTTGGAGCCGATGGTGGCGATGATTTCGGTTTCGGGGTCGAGTTCGACGCCGTATTTCTTGCGGTATTTGATGGCGACTTCGCGGCGAAGCGCGGGGATGCCGTTAGAGACGGAATAGCGGTGATTGCGCGGATCGCGTGACGATTCGACGAGCTTCTTGACCACGCTTTCGGGGGTGGGATCGGTCGGGTTTCCCATCCCCAGGTCGATGATATCAACGCCGGCGACTCGCTTCTCGTACTTCATTTTGTTCAGGCGCGCAAACAAATAGGGTGGGAGTCTTTCGATGCGCGACGACACGTCAATATGGAACGGCTGATTAGTCATGGGGTCTCTTATGATATAGCCGATGAAGGCCGGTTGTCACGGGGATTCGCCGGGCGCGGACGGAAGAGTCGCGCCGGGGGGAACAGTGATCCAGTTGGGGCCGCTGTCGGCCGGCGCCCGCGACGTATCGGCGGGAGCGGGCGGCGCAACGGTGCCGGGCGACGTGGCGCGGGGGATCATGGCTTCGTACTGCCGCTTCAGATCCTCGTCCTTGATCTGCATATTGGCCGGCAGGGCGGCGCCCAGTCTGTTGGTGATATCCTGCATGGCCGCCTGGACTTTTTCGCGGCGCACCAGGTTGGTGACATAGTCTTTCACATCGTCAAATTGGACGGCCTTGGGCGGAATTCGCTCGATCAGCTTGATAAGCAGGTACCAGCCCTTGTATTGCACCGCATCGGAAACTTCGCCGACCTTGAGCTTAAACGCCGCCTCCTTGACTGTGGGGGAATAGTCAGGACTTTGCAAGCTGAACGGCGGCAGCTCGCCGAAATTGCGGGCGCTGTTGGGCTCCTGGCTCATCTCGCTGGCGACGGCCGCAAAATCGTCCGTCTGCAGCCGGCGTTTGGCTTCGGCGACCTCCGAGAGGTTCCTCAGCCAGATGGCCCGCACGCGCACTGTTTCGCCGTACAGAAGATTAAACCGCTGATGAATTTCATCATCCGTGATCGAATCCAATGTTCTCTTCTCGCACACCTTGCGCACGCAGGCGTTGATTTGCAGGTTGATGCGGAACTCCGGCTCGCTGATGCCGTCTTTCTGAAGCACGCTCGCCAGCGCCAGCACGACCTCTTGGGCCGTAGGCGTGGTGGGCTGTGTGGTGGAATCGCCCGACGATTGCGGGCCGGTCATTTCCCGCCGCAGTTCTTCGAGTATCAGCAACCGCTCGTGCTCGATATCGGCCGGGCCAATCGTATAGCCGGCTCGCCGGGCCAGATCCTGTGCCTCCTGAAGGACGGCCAGTCGAAGGAGGAACTTCAATCCGTCGGCCTGCTTGAGTGGCTCGACAAGTTGATCCAGCCGAATGGGCTGATCACCGACAACGGCGACGACCGGATTGTCGACGGCCGCCGGTGGCGCGGTTGCACCGGGCGGACCCGATGACGCGGGTCCGGACTCGGGGTTGTTTACACCGGCGCAGCCAGCCGCGGCCAGAAGCAACAGGACGATGGCCCCTTTGATTGTCACGGCAACTCCTGGTTTCAAAACGCTTCCTCCGCCCCACGGTGCGACGCCACTACAAGATAATATAGATATCCGCGGCAATGCGGTCCATCAGGAACCGGTAGTCGCGATATTGCAGGCGATCCTATTTCTCTTCGTCATCGGCGAGAATTTCGAGGTCGCCAGAGTCATCGGCCCGCTTGGCGGACTTTTTGCGCGAGGCGTGCTCGACAGGCTCCTCTTCGGCCGGGGGCATTTCCGCAGCCATCGCCAGATCGTCGAGATTGGGGGTATCGCCGCTGGCATGAGCGGCCGCGGCTTCCTCGTTCTCCTGCTCCATCTCCTGCGCTTCATGGTCGGCGACATCGAGGCCGGGACCGGACGCATCGGCCGCCTTTTCGGGCGGCTCGGGGGTCAGTTCGTCGTCGGCCGGTACGCCATCGATCTGCACGACGAAAGTCACCGGGCCAACCTTGACGCGATCGCCCGCTTCCAGGACGGATTCCTGGACGCGTTGGCCGTTGCGGTAGGTTCCATTGCTGCTGCCGAGGTCTTCAACGCGGAGAGAATTATCGTCCTTGATGAGGCGGCAATGTTTGCGGGAGACATCGCCCAGGGGAATGCGCAGGTCACAATCTTCGCGACGGCCGACGACGGTCAGATCCCGCGAGATGGAGAAACTTCGCCGCTCGCCATCCGGGCGAAACATGGCCAGTACGACCTGCATAGAACCTGCCTTTGCAAACACGCGGGGCTTTTTGATGGAATTCAGATGTGACGAGCCCAGGAGAAGCCCGCCGTCCTCCGCCAAAAAAGCACCATGAGAACGTTACCGGAAAACCGACCAGCGGGCAAGAATAATCCAGTGCCATAACCTGAAGTCCACACGCCCTCCCCGCGGTACAATGCCCGCCGGATTTGCGCCAACTCGCTGGCTAATATGGATATACGCGTCGCCAAGGCCCATTCCGATAGCTTGAATCGGCCTGATCGCGCCAAGGTGGCAAGCAGATTTGACATGACGCTCATCTCGTCACAATCAACAGAGGTGTTGCAGCCCGAACGGCTGGCCCAGGTCGTCGTGCCGGGCCTGTATGTCCACATCCCGTTCTGCTTCCATAAGTGCCATTACTGCGATTTCTACAGCATTACCCGTCAGACACCGGACAGAATGTCGCGGTTCGTTGATCTGATCCTGTCCGAAGCGGATGCTTGGACACCCGGCCGGTCCGCCCCGCGCATCGTTGCACAAACCATCTTCTTTGGCGGCGGCACGCCCTCGCTCCTTCCCCTTGACCAGATGAGCCGACTGATTATCGGACTCACCCGACGCTTCGATCTGACTTCGAGCCATGAATGGACCGTCGAGGTGAACCCGGCCACAGCCGATCGGGATTATTGCGCCATGCTCAAATCCCATGGGGTAACGCGGCTGAGTTTCGGCGCCCAGAGTTTTGACAAGGCCGAACTGGCCCTGCTGGAACGCCATCACGCTCCACCAGATGTCCTTCGCAGCATCGAACTCGCGCGCGATGCGGGATTTGAACGACTCAACGTCGATCTGATCTACGCGATCCCCGGTCAGACATTGGCGTCATACCAGCAGTCTCTCGATCGTGCATTATCACTGGGAACCACACACCTTTCCTGCTACGAACTGACCTATGAACCGAACACGCCACTGACAGTCCGAAAACGCCTTGGGCAATTCCGCGCGGCCGATGAACCCCTGGTGCTGGAAATGATGCGCCACACGCGCCAGCATCTATCGGCCGCCGGTTTGCCCGCCTACGAAATCAGCAACTACGCCACGCCCGGCCAAGAGTGCCGGCACAACCTGTTGTATTGGCACGGCGGTGATTACATAGGCCTGGGTCCATCGGCCGCTTCGCACGTGCAGGGCACACGCTGGCGCAACCACCCGCATCTTGGCGAATGGGAACAATCCATCTTGGCCGGAAAGTTGCCCGCCACAGATATCGAGCATCTCACGCCGACCGTCCGAGCCGGCGAACTTGCCATGCTGATGCTGCGATTATCGGAAGGGATCGACTTTGTCGGATTCACCGCCCGCACCCATTGCGACCCGCGCGCACTCTGGCCGGAGTTGATCGAAAAGCTCACCGCAGCCGGCCTGCTGATCGACACCGGCCGGTCGATCCGCCTCACCGACCGCGGCTTCGAAGTAGCCGATTCAATCGCCGCTGAATTCCTTCTGAGCGCCGGCGCACACGGTACAATCGCTTCCTTCGCGCCAGACCGCACAAGTGCAACCTGACCCCGCCAGACGGCAGGGATTTCCTGGTTCAACTTCTTTGCCCCAACGGACAAATCTATCGTATTTGACTCAACGGGGTGGGAGACGGTGCGATTATGTTCGGACAGGTACAAAACTGGCTAACCACTCGGGCCCAGCCGATCGGCGTCGACTTCGGCAGCGACTGTCTGCGGCTGGCGCAGGTGCAGTTCCACGGCGCGGAGCCCCGGCTGATTGCCGCCGCCAGCGCCGATGTGCCTCACCACATTCGCGACGACGCCGAGGCCCGCCTCACGTTCTTTTCCGAAAACGTGCGCGATCTGCTGGCGCAGGGAAATTTCCGCGGCCGCCAGGCGGTGCTTGGGCTTCCGGCCGCCAGCATGTTCATCCGGCATCTCCGCACCGCGAGGATGAAGGAGGATCAACTCCGCAAGGCACTGCGGTGGGAGGCGCGCGGAAAACTCCCGATCGACCTTTCCAAAGCCGTCATCCGCCATCTCATCGCCGGTGAAGTCTATCACGATCAGGAACCGCTTCTCGAGATCATCCTGATGGCGGCGTCGCGGGAATCGGTCAACGGCCTGCTTGCGGCCGCCGGCGCCGCGAAACTCGACGTGGTCGGCATGAACGTCGAGCCGATGGCCCTGGTCGATTGTTTCAGCCAGGTCTACCGTCGCAAGACCGATCAGGAAGTGACGAGCCTGTTTGTGGACATCGGCTGCACCGCGTCGCGGGCGATGATCTGCCGCGGTCGACAGGTGCTGTTCGCCCGATCGATTTCGATCGGCGGCGACCATTTCACCAGAGCCGTCGCCGAGGCGATGAAGGTCGAATTCGAGGAAGCCAAGTTGCTGCGAATCAAGCTGTCGCGCGTGGAGGCGGCGGCGCAGTTTCAGCGGTCGGCGCAGCTAGAAGCCGCCACCGGCGCCGCAAATCATGCTCCCATCCACGCGGCAGCCGTTGGCTCGCCGGGCGCCGCATCCATTGGGGCGGGCGTGGCAACGCTTGCGCCGGCCGGGCCGATCAGTGAATTCGATGCCGAACTGATCGAAGATGACGCCGACGAGACCGGCATCGCCGGGTCGGAGCGGTCGGACGCATCGGTCCTGGCCGACAAGGCCGCACTGGTGAAGGATGCCTGCCGTCATCCGCTGCATCGGCTGGTCGAGGAACTCGATCTCTGCCGCCGCTATTACGAGACGACATTTCCGTCGCGGCCGGTTGATCGGGCGCTGTTCGTCGGCGGTGAGGCCCGGCAACAGAGCTTGTGCCAATATCTGGCCGGTGAACTGGGTCTGCCGGCGCAGATCGGCGACCCGCTGGCGCGCATGAGCCGCAGCAACGACATAGCCCCCGAGACCGGCATCGACCGCCGTGAACCGCAGCCCGCCTGGGCGGTGGCGATCGGCCTGAGCCTCGGCGCCGCCGCCGAGCAAACCGAGATCGAATCATGAATGCCCCCAACCAAGTCAGTTTTCTTCCCGATGACTATCTGGACCGCAAGCTCCAGCGGCGAACCAACATCATTTGCCTGGTGCTGGCGGTGCTGGTGATGGGTGGGATTGGATCGGCCTTTGCGCTGGACCAGCAGAGCATCAATCGCATCGTGCAACAACAGCGAATTGTCGATCAGAGCTACGCCGACGCCGCCGCACGCATCACGCAGCTTCACGATCTTCAGACCAAGCAGCAGCGCGTCTCGCATCAGGCGGAGATGTCGGCATCGCTGCTGGAAAAAGTCCCGCGCAGCCTGGTCCTGGCCCAGGTGACCAATTGCCTGCCCGTGGGCGTGTCGCTGCTGCAATTGTCGATGGAATCGCATCGGCATGTCTTTGCGCCGCTGCCCGTCGCCAATCCCACCCAGGCGCCCACCGCCAGAGCCCCCAAGCCCGCCGAGCAGCCGGTCGTCTTTGACGTGTCGCTTCGGCTGACGGGCGTGGCGGCCACCGATGTGCAGGTGGCACAGTTCATCAACCATCTGTCGCGCTGCGAGCTGTTCAAGGACGTAAACCTGGCCATCAGCGATGAATACCAGATGCAGGGAGACACGGTCCGACGGTTCGTTGTGGACATGACCCTTGCCGCCGATGTCCCCCATCACGACGGGTCGCCGGCCAATACCGACACCGCCGCCCTGGAACTCAAATGAGATCCTGATCAACTTTCACGGAATACACCCATGAAATTCGGCATTCGCGAACTACTGCTCTTCGTTGTCATGGTGGGCCTGCTGGGGTGCAGTTACGTCTTCGTGTTCAAGAAAATGGACCAGAACCGCCTGGCCCTTGCCCAGCAGGTGCAGCAAAAACAAAAGGCGTTGACCGATCTGCGCGACGCCACCGCCGGCGTCGAGAGCCTCGATCAGAAGATCAACGACCTGCAAAAGACCATCTTGTTCTTTGATTCGCGGCTGCCGGCCGAGCGCGAAGTGGATACAGTTCTGAAGGAAGTCTGGCAGATGGCCCAGGACAATGCCCTGCAGACGCGGACGGTCAAGACGCTGCCGACCGAATCGATCGCGTCCGTGCGGCGCCAGCCGATCGAGATGAGTCTCAGCGGCGATTTTCGCGGGTTCTATTCGTTCCTGCTGGCACTGGAAAAGCTCCCGCGGCTCACGCGCGTCACGGACATGGACCTTCAGAAGATCAACGAGCGCGACGGCGAGATGACCGCCAAGGTGACGCTGAGCATCTTCTTCGAACCCGATTCTGCGCCGGCGGGAACATCGGCGTCCGCCCAGTAAGCCGCCGGCGACACAGGCCCCGACTACCGGAGACCCCATGAGCAAACTTGAAAGCCAGAGTGATGCCGAACTGCTCGAAGAGGAGGACGAGCCCGCCGAGGGTTCCTTATCCAACTCGAACATCACCGGCGAGACCGACGCCGATGAGAACGACTTCGCCGATTCGGAGGAAAAACGCCCGCTGGACCGGGCGATGGTTCTCATCGCCATCATCACCCTGGCCGGCGCCGGGCTGTTGTATCTCATGTGCTCGCAGACCGGCGGCGGCACGCCCGAATCCCCCGACGTCGCCGCCGCCAGCCGCACTGTCTCCGATTTCCTTTCCGACGGCGCCCGCCAGTTGGCCGCCATCCAGCGGACCTTTAGCGACACCGAGTCGCTGGTCCACCAGGTACAGAAATATCCGTCGGCCACGCAGGTTTCCCTCTCGCAACTGAGCACCAATCCCTTCCGATACGCCCAGCCGAAACAAACCGTCGATATTGACGAAGTCGCTGCCAAACAGAAGAAGGAACAGCTTCGCGTCTCGGCGCTACAGGCCGTGCAGACACTGCATTTGCAGTCGGTCGTCTCGAGTTCGGCTCGCCGCGCCTGCATGATCGACGGCGCGTTCTACTCCGAAGGTCAGACCGCCGAGGGGTTTGTTGTCGAGCGTATCGACACCAATTCCGTGATCCTGCGTCAGGGAGACAATCGCTTCCAGATCCGCATGCAGAACTGAAACAAGGGGTCATAAGCCAATTTGGGCCAATAAAAGGGATTCTGATCCCATTTGGGGCTGACTCCGATCGTCAGTTCCCGATCGATTATTCCGATGTTACCCACATGATCTTCGGCCGTCGCACTACCGCTCAGTCTGGCTCCGACGCTCGCGTTGATGACGATGTCGATGCGGCACAAGAAAACGACGACGCCGTGATCGTTGCCGACGAACCCGCGCCGCTGTGGCAGCCGGCTCGGCAGCGGCAGCGGCAATCCGTCGAGCAACTCCTTTTGGAACGCGGCCAGATCTCGCCCGATCAGCTCGTGCAGGCGCGGGCCGTCGCCGCCCAAACGCCCGGCAAGCCCATCGACAAGATCCTCCTGACCATGAACGTGGCCAGCGAGGCGCAGGTTCTTTCGGCGCTGGCCGAAACGCTGGGCCTGCCGTTTGAGCAGCCCGAACGCTCCGCCGTCGATCCCAGGGCCTTCGCACTGCTCAATCTGGACTACATCCGCAAGCACCTGGTGCTTCCGCTGCGTTTCGACGGCGATGACCTGATCGTTGCCGTCACTGATCCCAACAGCGTGTTTCTGCTGGACGAGGTCCGCCGCAAGGTCAAGCGCGATCTGCGCCTGCGCGTCACCACCAGCGCCGACATCAACCGCCTGGTCGAACAGCTCACCAGCGACAAGACCGACGACGTCAAGGTCAACGACATCATCAAGGACATGGCCGAGGACGATGTGCAACTCGTCGCCGAGACCAAGGACGAAGTGACCGACCTGGCCAAGATCGGCAGCGAATCGCCGGTCATCCGCTTCGTCAACTACCTCATCTTCGACGCGATCAAGCAGGGCGCCAGCGACATCCACATCGAGCCCAAGGAATCGGACCTCAAGATCCGCTATCGCATCGACGGCATCCTCTTCGAGGCGATGAATCCGCCCCAGCAGATGCACGCCGCCATCGTCAGCCGACTCAAGATCATGGCGAATCTCGACATCGCCGAGCGTCGCCTGCCGCAGGACGGCCGCATCCGCGCCATGGTCCACTCGCGCAAGGTCGATCTGCGCATCTCGACGCTTCCCACGGTGGCCGGCGAAAAATGTGTCATGCGCATTCTCGACAACCGTGCCATCAACGTCCCGCTGGAAGCCCTGGGATTCAGCGATGAAGCCCTGACGATCTGGAAGAAACAGATCGAGCAGCCGCACGGAATCCTGCTGGTCACCGGCCCCACCGGCAGCGGCAAGACCACCACGCTCTATTCGAGTCTGCGCGTGATGGACGGCAACAAGTTGAACATCAGCACCGTCGAAGACCCCATTGAATACCATCTCCCCAGTGCCAGCCAGGTCCAGGTCCACGAGAAGATCGGCATGACCTTTTCCGCCGCGCTGCGAAGCCTTCTGCGGCAGGATCCCGACGTGGTAATGCTCGGCGAAATCCGCGACGCCGAAACCGCCCGCATCGCCGTCCAGGCCGCTCTCACCGGACACCTGGTCCTCTCCACGCTTCACACCAACGACGCCCCGGCGTCGGTCACGCGCCTGATCAACATCGGCGTCGAACCCTATCTCATCAGCGCCGCCGTCAACGCCATCCTCGCCCAGAGACTGGTCCGCCGCATCTGTCCCCATTGCAAGGAACCGTTCACTCCGTCGGATCAGATGAAGGATTTCCTGACCCTCCGCGGCCTGGGCGCTGACCAGCTCTGGCACGGCAAGGGATGCGATCGCTGCCGCAAGACAGGTTATTCCGGCCGGCTCGGATTGTACGAAATGCTCGTCATGGACGACGTCCTGCGCGACCAGGTCACGGCCAATCCCGACGTCACTCAGCTTCGCAAGCTCTGCCGCGAGCGAGGGCTGGTGACATTGCGCGAAGACGGCCTGCGCAAGGTCATGCAGGGCCATACAACGGTCGATGAGATTATCCGGGTGACCGAAACCGCGGCGTAGCGGCCCGATCCGCCGTGTCCGACTTTATCGGTCTCTCGCCGCCGGGCCCCGGCGAGTCCCATAATCGGGTGAGGTGTCCGCACATGCTCAACGACATGCTCCGCAGCGCGGTGGCGGCCAAGGCCAGCGACGTGCACATCAACGTCGGTCTGCCCCCGCTGTTCCGCATCCACACCGTCATCACTCCCAGCGACCTGCCCATCGTCACCCCCGAAGGCGCCATCCGCATCGCCAAGTCGATCATGTCCGAATCGCGCTGGCAGGAATTCGAGAAGGTGCGCGACAGCGACTTTTCCTACGAAGTGCCCGGCCTGAGCCGTTTCCGCGTCAATGCCCACTATCAACGCAACTTCGTCGCCCTGGCTTTCCGCGTCGTCAACGACCGCATCCGCCCGATGACCGAACTGTTCCTTCCCGAGATCGTCGCCAAGCTGACGTATCTGGCTCGCGGCCTGGTGCTGGTCACCGGCCCGACCGGTAGCGGCAAGAGCACCACCCTGGCCGCCATGATCGACTCCATCAACCGCCGCGAACAGGGCCATATCATCACCCTCGAAGACCCCATCGAATACGCCCTGGAATCCAACAAGTGCGCCATCGAACAGCGCGAAGTCGGCAGCGACGTGCCCACGTTCGCCAGCGGCCTGCGGCATGTCCTGCGCCAGGACCCCGACACCATTCTCGTCGGCGAAATGCGCGACCTGGAAACCACCAGCGCCGCCATCACCGCCGCCGAAACCGGCCACCTGGTCTTCAGTACGCTCCACACGGTGAACGCCCCGCAGACGATCGAGCGCATCATCGATATTTATCCCTCCGATCAGCAGAACCAGATTCGCTCGATGCTCGCCAATACCCTTCAGGCCGTCGTCAGTCAGACTCTCTTCAAGCGCATGGACAGACCGGGCATGATTCCCGCGCTGGAGATCATGCTGTGCACCCCCGCCGTGCGCAACTGCATCCGCGAAAACCGCATCTTCGAGATTCCCAACGTCATCGAAACCAGCCGGGCCCTGGGCATGCAGACCCTGGACAGTTCGATCAAACAGCTCTTCGTCAACGGCTATATCAGCCGCGATGATGCCATTTCGCAGGCCGCCCACCCGGAGAAACTCGAACGCACACTGGCCGCGTGATTCACCACTCACCCCCGCCGCAATGCCCACGTATCTTTACGAATCTCGAAACGCCGCCGGAAAGACCAATACCGGAACTGTCGTCGCGGCCAATCTCTCCGCCGCCGGCGAAGACCTCCGCGGCCGCGGCGAGTTCATCATCCACCTGGCCCCCACCGACGAGCGCGGCGGCCGCAAGGGATCGATTCTCAACGCCAGTTTCAGCTTTGGACCCAGCGCCCGTGACGTACACAATTTCACCAGTCAGCTCGCCGTCATGATCCGCGCCGGCATCAGCATCCGATCCGCCATCGGCGGCATCGTCGAACAGGTGGAAAACCCCAAATTCCGAAAGATGCTGGTGCAGATCAAGAAGGACGTCGAGAGCGGCCGGCAATTCTCCGACGCCCTGACGCGATATCCCAAGGTCTTCTCCCCGCTGTATGTCAACATGGTGCGCGCCAGCGAACTTTCCGGCGGCTTCAGCCGCATGCTCGACAAGATCGCCGCCTATCAGGCCCAGCAGATCGAGACCCGCAACATGGTCATCGGCGCCATGCTCTACCCCGGCATCATCGGGACCATGGCCATCGGAACCACGATCTTCCTGCTGACCTTCGTCCTGCCGCGATTCATGGTCATCTTCAAGGGCAAGGAATCGGTGCTCCCCGCCCCGACGAAGGTTCTGCTGGCTTTGTCGAACTTCATGGTCCACGACTGGTACGTGGTGGTCGTCGTGGCCATCGCCGGCATCTGGGGTCTGGTCTTCACCCTTCGCACCGACTGGGGCCGGCTCTGGTTCGACAAGGCAAAACTCAAGATCCCCCTGTTCAAGAAGATGTTCCGCGCCCTGTACATCAGCCGCGGCCTGCACACCATGGGCCAGCTCATCAACGCTGGCGTGCCGATGCTCGACACCATCAGCATCACCGCGGATGTCAGCGGCAACGCTCTGTACCGCCGCATGTGGAAGAATGTCTTTTCCGCCGTCAAGCAGGGTAAGAAAATCTCGACGATGCTGCGCAAGAGCACGCTCCTGCCCCGCGCCGTGGTGCAGATGATCGGCGCCGGCGAGGAATCCGGCAAGCTGGGCGAGGTTCTCGACGAAGTGAGCGAATACTACGCCCGGGAGCTCAAGGCCGTCATCAAGAACGTCACCGCCATGATCGAACCGCTGATGATCGTCGTCATGGGCGGCATAGTCGGTTTCATCGCCATGAGCATCATACTCCCGATCTTCAAGCTCAGCTCTCTGGTCAAATAACTGCGCCGCCGCCGCGACATTTCTTTTGCACGCCAACCGAATCTATTGGAGATTACCCACTGTGAAGGCGGTATCCGCGGCAGGATTAGTGCCATGACCATCGGAGCATCCCATCTCCTCTCTCGAATGCCCAGGCGCGGCTACACCATCATTGAGACGCTCCTGGCCGTGCTCATCATCAGCATTATTTCGACTCTCGTCCTGGTCAACGACGGCGCCGATGACGCTTCCACCCGACTCCAGCGGGCGGCGCAAACCATCATCTCCGCCTGCCGTTATGCCCGGATGTTGAGCATGGGCCACGGCCAGTCTTCCGGCGCCAATTTCCAGCCCACCGACGCCTATGGCGTGCAGATCAGCACCACCGCCAATACCGTCACCGTCTATCACGCCACCTATAACACCGGCACCAGCAAATGGACGCTCCCCGGAACCACCGTCACCGACCCGCTGTTCAGCAGCGGCAACTGCGTTATCAATCTCAATACCGATCCCGCTTACGCCGGCGTCACCATCACCTCGGTTCAACTCACCGGAACCGCCGATACCAGCGCCAACACCGCTTCTCCCTATTACTGCCAATACCGCCCCTTCGGCGATACCTTCAACCCGGGACTCACCACCTCCGCCATCACGCTCAGCTACGGCGGGAAATCCGTCACCATCAACATCCCGGCCGTCGGCGATCCCACGGAGAATTGACATGCAAACCACGCGCTATTATCTCCGACGCAGCCGCTTCAATGCCCCGGCCTACACGCTTATTGAGGCGTTGCTGCTGGTCGTCATGCTCAGCATCGTCGCGACCGGTCTTGGCACCGCCATGAGCGCCACCGCCAACAGCACACAGTCCAATGACAACACGCTTCTGATCGACAGCGCCCTGGTGTCCCAGATGGAGAACCTCCGCGCCACGTGGCAAAACGACGCCCTCGGCAGCACCAATACGCCCATCACCGTCGGCGCCACCCAGTATACGATGACGACGACAATCGCCCAGGCCGCTCCCAACACCGGCGGCGTCCAGGCCACATACTTCTCGCTCACAGTTCAGATCGCGAACCGGTCCCTCTGCACTTATGTCAGCAACTAATGAACTCTCGTCTCATCAAACTCCGGCCGTCGCGATATCGAGCGTTCACGCTGATTGAGCTGATGATCTCCCTGATCATCTTTGCGCTGATCGCCATTGCCAGCACCTATCTTGTCGCGGCGGGATTTAACACGCAACAGTATGCCCAGTCCGGCGCCACCGCGGATTCCCAAGTCCAGTTTGCCGTGCAGCGCATAACGGACAATATCCGCGCCGCCAACGCGGTGACGATCACCGCCAACTCCATCACGATCACCTCGCCGCCCAGTTCTCTGATCAGCAATGGAACCTTCACCATCAACTATTTCCTGGTGGGCTCCAATCTTATGGAAAGTTACGTCAACAACGCCAATTCCACCACCTTTTCCTCCGATGTGCTGGTCAATAACGTCGGCACATTCTCGGTCGCGACGGTGCCAGCCAATACCAAGGCATTCCAAATCACGCTCAAAGCCGGAACGGCGCCGACCGTGCAGCGCACGTTCATAGCGTTCGGGCGCAACCTGTGATCGAGCGCGCCCTCGCACGTCGTTTGCGGCAACCCGGAATATATTGAATAGTTCACACCGAAACGTGGCCTGGCCACGGGAGGATTCGTATGTATACGCCTCGCAGGCAACTCGGCGTCTCTCGTCAGGACCGGCGGCGGCAGCAGGGAAGCACCGTCGTCTTTCTGATCATGGTCATGTCCATCATGCTCACCGGAATGGTCGCGACCATGTCCACCGTTTCCGGCGTGCAGTCGCAGATCTCCGATATCAGTCTCAAGCGCAACGCGGCCTTCTACGCGGCCGAGGCCGGGGTTCAACAGGCGATCTGGAACATGAAGAACAACTCGGCGTGGGTGAATACGCTGCCGGTGACGGTGACGCTGGCCAACGGATGCTCCTATACCGTCAGCACCGTGGCCGCCCCCAACTGGCCCACCACGCCGGTTACCTT
>Ga0181517_10001551_pt1 | contig 25340 bp, 16 predicted proteins | sample PEATcosm2014_Bin_31_FD_119748 | JGI IMG/M metagenome (GOLD analysis project Ga0181517, IMG submission 119748) | Peatland microbial communities from MTU Mesocosm Facility, Houghton, MI, USA - PEATcosm2014_Bin01_30_metaG | ecosystem: Environmental > Terrestrial > Soil > Wetlands > Peat | place... | reverse complement strand
TGGCCGCACCTCCCGAAATTGCGCTAGCAGTGGGCGCTGCCTTCGAGAGTCTGCTGATTTTTCTGCTGTTGCTGTTGCACCTAGGTTGGCGGCCGGCGTACCTGGTGGTGGGTCTGGCGCCGCTGGCGGTGCTGCCGTTCCTCCACCGTACCAACCGGGAGGACGCGGTAGTCGAGCCGCTCGGCCGCTACGGCCGCATCGCCGCGGGCGTCATCTTTGCCGCCTATGGCGTCTGGTATCTGGTGAATGCGATGGCGCCGGAGATTTCCCCGGATGGCATCGCCTATCACCTCGGCCTGCCCTTCGAATACACGCGGCTGGGCCGGTTTCCGGATCGCATCGACTTCTACGGCATGCTTCCCCAGGGCATGGAAATGCTGTTCACGATGGCGTTCGCCTTCGGGCGCCATTCGGCGGCCAAGCTGGTGGAACTCGGTTTTCTGGCCGCCACGCCCACCCTTCTGCTGCGCACGGCCAGGCGCCTAGGGTTGCCGGACCGCGCATGGCTGGTGGCGGCGGCGTTCTATTTCTGCGCTCCGGTGACGGGGCTGACGGGGGCGAGTTCGTACAATGAAGCCGCGTTGGTGTTCTTCACGCTGGCGGCGTTCTACCTGCTGCTGGTGTGGCGGGACACGGGCGAGCGGTGGTATCTGCCGGCGGCTGGATTGGCGGCCGGATTCTGCTACGCCATCAAAATACCGGGCGCGATGGTGCTGGCAGGCGCGGGGCTCTGGGTGGCCGTCGGTGGAGGCGCCCGGCGGTGGCGCGGGCTGGCGCTGTTGGCGGCGGGCGCCTTGCCAAGCGTGGCGCCGTGGCTGGTGCGCAACGCCGTGGTGGCGGGCAATCCGTTGGCGCCGCTCGGCAACGCGCTTTTCCCGAACCCGTATTTTCACGTCCTGCGAGAGCGGATTCTGGCAGCGGACCTGGCCGACTATGGCCACGTGGCGCCACTGGACGTGCCGTGGCAACTGGCTTTCGGCGACCGTCTTACGGGAACTTTCGGCCCGCTCCTGCTGGCGCTGCCGCTGATGGTGCTGGCATGGCGGAGCCGGGCCGCCCGGTTGGCGATGGCCGCGGCCGTGGTGCTGGCGCTGCCATGGTTTTCCAACCAAGGCGCGCGCTTTCTGATGCCCTCGATGGCGCTGGCCGGATTGGCGCTGGGAGCTGCGCTGGCGGGCGCATGGCGGGGGCGCGCGGCGTGGGCCGCGGTGGCGCTGCAGGCCATCGTCTGCTGGCCGCAGGCGCTCAATCTGTGGCAGCCGGATTCCACCTTTCGCCTGCAAAGGTTTCCACTGGCCGCCGCTTTGCGCATCGAACCCCAGGCGCGTTACCTGGCGCGCGAGGTTCCGGAATACCAGGTGGCACGGACGATCGAAAAGAGCACTCCGAACGACGCGCGCATCTTCTCCTTCGGCCCGGTGGCGAACGCATATCTGCCGCGCGCGGTGACGGTGAGCTGGCAGTCGGCCGAAGGCGAGCGCATGAGGGACGCCCTCTACGATGCCTTCTATCCGGGCGGGTTATACCAACGCCGCGGACGTTGGCAGGCGGAACCGCTGATGGGTCTCCGCTTCCGCCTGCCCGCCGCGGACGAAGGCGAATGGGATGTCTCGGAAGTGGAAATCTACTCGAAGGGGAAACGCGTTCCGGCGGCCGCCGACTGGACGCTGACTGCTCAGCCCAACGTCTGGGAGGCGCCGCTGGCCTTGGACAACAACTACGCCACCCGCTGGCGCACTTGGCGGCCGATCGAGGCCGGCATGACGCTCGAAATTGATTTTGCGGTCCCGGTGATCGCCGATGGCGTCGCCCTGGTGTCACGGACGCCAACGGGAGGCGTGCCGCTGGAGATCTGGGTCAAGCCAGCCGACCAAGACTGGCGCCTGGCGACGAACTCCCCGCCCACCGAGGTCAGTGCGGCAGTGCTCCGGCGACCGGACGGGATCGCGGCTTTGCGGCACGACGGCTTCGGCTACATCTTCGCTCCGGTGGAAGGCGCCGGCGAAGGCCGCATCGGCGCGGACATGTTGGCGAACCCGCTCGATTGGGGACTGGAACCGGTCGCCAGAGCGGGATCGTCGGCCCTGTTTCGGATCCGGTAGAGCCTGCACTGCCTGCTGAAACAGCCGGGAAAAGCCGAGATGATTCTCGGCTCAGCTCGACAGCCCGCGCCACGTTCGCGAATCTAGCCGTGGCGAATTACCAGAACGTCGCCATCCTTGACCAGGTACTCTTTGCCTTCGAGGCGCAGCAGGCCCTTTTCGCGCACGCCGGCATAGCCAGAGTGATCCACCAGGGCTTGCCAGTTCACCACTTCGGCGCGAATGAACTTCTTTTCGAAATCGGAGTGGATGGCGCCGGCGGCCTTCACCGCATGGCTGTTCATGGGGATGGTCCAGGCGCGGCATTCGTCTTCTCCGGCGGTGAGGAAGCTCATCAGGCCGAGCAGCGAATAGGTGGCGGAAATCAGCCGCTCGAGGCCGGATTCCTTGAGGCCGTAACTGGCCAGGTAGTCGGCCTGCTCGGCGGGCGGTAATTCGGCGAGTTCGGCCTCGATCTTGCCGCAAACCGCGGTCACGGCCGTATTGGCGCGTCCGGCCAGCGGGCCCTCGCGAAATTCGCGCTCGCGCTCGTGCATTCGGGCGGCGTCGCCTTCGCCCAGGTTCAAGACATAGAGCACCGGCTTGCGGGAGAGAAACTGAAAGCCGCGGATGCGTTTCTCGTCGTCGGCGTCGAGTGCGAGCTGGCGCAGCGGCTGGTTTTGTTCGAGCGCGGTCTGGCACCGCACCAGCAGGTCGAATTCCCGATCCAGCTCGGGATTCTTGGTCTTCTTGCGATCCTTGTCCAGCCGCTCCAGGCGCTTTTCGATCACCACCAGGTCGCTGAGGACGAGCTCGGTCTCGACGTCTTCGAGATCGCGCAGCGGATCCACCGAGCCTTTCTCATGCGGGACGGTTTCGTCTTCAAACAGGCGCAGGACGTGGGCGAAAGCGTCGCCCACGCGGAGGCTGGCCAGGTAGGCAGGATCGCGCAGGCTCTCGCGAGAGATCGAGGGCATGTCCACGTATTCGACCGTGGCGTGGGTAACCTTGGGAGGCTCGAAAAGGCGGCCCAGCGCTTCGAGGCGTGCGTCGGGAACTTTAGCGACGCCGGTGCGCACGGCGGTGGATCCCATGCGGGTTTCGTGGTGGACGCCGGTGAGAATGGCGAACAAAGAGGTCTTGCCCGTCATGGGCAGGCCGATGATGGCAGTCTTCATAATGGCGTGTCTCTACAGGGGGACTTCCACCTGGGTGAGAATCTGCTCGATGATGCGTTCGCCCGCGTCGAGGCGGCGCTCCACCAGGGTGTTGCGGGTGTTGATCACCACGCGATGGGCGAAGACGGGTACGGCGAGCCGCTTCACGTCGTCCGGCGTCGAGTAGTCGCGGCCTTCCAGCAGGGCGAGCGCCTGCGCGGCCCGATAAAGCGCCTGCGCGCCGCGCGGGCTGACGCCGAGGGCCAGCGATTCGTGATGCCGGGTTCGCTCGACGATGGCGAGGATGTAATCGACCACCGCGTCTTCCACCAGGACGGTGTGCGCCGCGTCCTGCAGGCGGAGGATATCTTCCGCCACCAGGCCGCTCGGTCCCGCTTCGGGGAGCGCGGCGCCGGACTGGCGCACGATTTCGCGCTCGCTGGCCAAGTCCGGGTAGCCGATGCGCAGCCGCATGAAGAAGCGGTCCAGTTGCGATTCCGGCAACGGGTAAGTGCCGTGGTGCTCGACCGGATTCTGGGTGGCGATCACCATGAACGGGCGCGGCAGCGAGTGCGGATGCCCGTCGATGGTGACCTGGCTCTCATTCATCGCTTCGAGCAGTGCGGATTGGGTTTTGGGCGTGGTGCGATTGATTTCATCGGCCAGCAGGAAGTTGGTGAAGATGGGACCCGATTTAAACTCGAAAGCTTCCGACTGGAGGTTGTAGATGGTGACGCCGAGCACGTCGCTGGGCAGCATGTCGCTGGTGAACTGCAAGCGATGGAAGCGGCAGGCGATCGAGCGCGCCAGGGCCTGCGCCAGGGTGGTTTTGCCGACGCCGGGAACGTCTTCGATCAGCAGGTGGCCGCGTGCCAGCAGGCAGACCAGCGAAAACCGGATGACTTCCGGCTTGCCGCGAATCGCCAAGGCGAGCGACGCTTCGAGCGAGTCGAAGCTAGGGAGAACGCGGGGCGGGACTCCAGCCTGAGAAGCGACCAACGATTCCCGCTCGGTCATTATAAAGCCATGATACTAGACCCGCGCCGGGCGAGTGCGGCGGGTGCAGCAAAGCAGTAAAATGGTTTCGTGAGCACCGCCCGTTACGTTCACTGGCAAGACGGAAGCATGTGGCTCGGGTATTTCGAGGAGTTCCCCGATTACCTGACCGAAGGTGAGACGCTGCCGGAATTGGAAGAGAATCTCCGCGATCTCTACCGGGACCTGACAAGCGGCGAAATCCCCGGCATCCGCAGAGTCGCTGAGCTTGCGGTCTGAGGCAGGACGGACCACCGGTTTTTGTGGTCTGCCGCTGGCGGCAGGAGACGCAAACCGATCGTTTCTCCTGCCACGACAGCATTCCCCGTTTAACAGTACCCCAGCGGATAGACCGCGTCTCCCTAGACTCCAGCCGAGACGCCGTACGGGAGCCCAGCGAGTAGCCTAGCCAGTTGACGCGCTCTACTCCCTCGTGTATTCTAGGAGTAGCCTGAAATGCCTTACGAACTGTTCAATAGCAAGACGTCGAAGTTCTCGTCTCCGCATTTGACGATTCGGAGCGGGAAACTAGCCTTGAATGCCGACGCTGGCGACATTCTAGCCAGCGCAGGAATCAAGTTCGCTCACCTCCTCTGGGACGTCGCCGCGTGCAAGATCGCGATTCAGCCGACCACGAAAGGGGACGGCAACGCATTCAAGGTCTCAGTTCCGAAGGGCAAAAGGGGTAGGATGATCTCGGCACGGTCGTTTCTCAACTACATCCAATGGCGCGCGCGCCAGGCGGTGGTCGTTGAGGTGAAGTGGAATGAAGCCGAGCGCCTTCTTGAGGCTTCTCTGCCTAGGGAGCATGTCGGCACGGGGAAAAGCGGGCGCGATGCCAGTAAACAAAACCCAATGCGCCCTACGAGGTAATCGGCGAGTCCGTGGTCGAGTGTATGAGTTTCCGGCTGCCAACGAAGAGCGAGTTCGACAAGGTCAGGTATACGATCTGGAGCGTCTTCGAGATCGTGCTCATGATTCTGACGATGGTGGCCGTCGTCGGAGTCGCGTGGAAACACATGCAGTGAGAACCGGATGAAGCGGACCGATCTGATTCGCAAGCTCGAAGCGCTCGGGTGCTCGCTGGTTCGCCACGGCGGGAAGCACGATTGGTACCGAAACCCGAAGAACGGAATATCCCAGCCAGTACCAAGGCACAAAGAAGTGAACGAACTCCTCGCCAAGCACATCCTGAAGAAGCTTACTGAGTGAGTGTTCCAGGCCAGCGCCGCCTGGTGAACTGCAGGCGATGAAACCGGCAGGCGATCGAGCGCGCCAGGGCCTGCGCCAGGGTGGTTTTGCCGACGCCGGGAACGTCTTCGATCAGCAGGTGGCCGCGCGCCAGCAGGCAGACCAGCGAAAACCGGATGACTTCCGGCTTGCCGCGAATCGCCGACGCGAGCGACGCTTCGAGCGAGTCGAAGCTAGGGAGAACGCGGGGCGGGACTCCAGCCGGAGAAGCGACCAACGATTCCCGCTCGGTCATTATAAAGCCATGATACTAGACCCGCGCCGGCCGGCGCGGCCGGCGGGCGGTACTAAGCGTGCGATGTGGCTCGCAGGTTCTCAGTCTTCAAACCGATCCGGGTCGGTGGTTTTCATCTCCAGCCAGCCATGATGCGGAATGGCGTCGATGGGCAGGCCACCTTCCCAAAGAGAGGATTGCAAGCGCAATCCCTGGCCCGCGCCGATCCCCAGCGCCGCCAGCGAGATCCGCACTTCCAGCACGCGCGCAAACGCGCATTCGACCGCGCCCTCCGCCGGAGCGGCCATCTTCACTTCCACTGGTTTGACGGCGCCGTGGGTGAAACGAATGGTGACCTGGCTCGAGCGCGCCCCGTCCAGCGTCTGGCCGGTGAAGCGCACTTCCATTCCGCCCAGTTCCCGCTCGTAATCCGGGTTGACGTCGATGCGCAGGTAAAAGTTCTGGCCGTCGGAGCCGAAGTATACTTCCTTCACCAGGAATTTCTTGCCGTGCATCGAGCCGCTCCGCTCATCGACGTGGTAGACGCCGGCCCCCATCCACTCGAAATAGGAGGTGACGTCGCCGTCGATCACCGGCCGGATCGATCCCGAGGGCGCCACCAGCACGGCGGGCAGCGCCATGCGCAGGATGGGACGTGAAAGCTCCTCGGGCGGCGTCAGGTTGAGGAAGCGGTAGACGTTGGCGAGATGGCTGCGGTAGAGCTGGTCGAACTCGGGGCGATTGGTGGACTCGTGCTCCGGCCCGTACCACCAGCACCAGTCGCTGCCCTCGGCGATGAGCAGCTCTTCGTAGGCCATGCGCCGCTTGTCGCCACTCACCTCGGGCGCGGAATCGAAGGTCTCACGGGCGCGCAGCAACTGCGTCCACGCCTGGTTGTCCTCCTCGGCGCCGATCCACACGTCGAAGTTGGCGTTGATCCAGGAGCCGGGGAAGATGCCGCCGAGCGGCTCCGGCGCCATGCGATCGAGGCCTTCGCTGACGGTCACCGCGCTCAGGCGCGGGTCATCCTGGATGCGCCGGTAAAGCTCCCGCAGAAAGGGGCGTCCGTTTTGGTCGTAATACTCCCAGGCATTTTCGCCATCGAGAATGATCGGCACCAGCGCGTCGCGGCCGGCACCCAGAATGCCGGAGCAGTTGTCGCGGATGCGCTTTAGAAAATCGTCGGCCGCCGCGGCCGCGTCCATTTTCGAGTAGACGAAACCAATCAGGTCGCTCAAGTAATGGTCGCGGAAAATCACGTCGAGGCGACGCCCGTCTTGCTGCCAGCGGTAGGGCCGGTAAAGTCCGTCCACGCCCACGCCGCGACCCAGCGTGCGGTTGAGCACTCCGCTATCGGTGGCCGACCAGCGGTAGCCGAGCTCGGCGGCGATGGCGAAGGCTTCGTCGGAGACCGAACCCTCCGACGGCCACAGTCCCGCCGGCGCGGCGCCGAAGGTTTGCGCGGTGAACTCGCGCGCCATTTCGAGCTGTTTGCGCGCATCGCCGGGATAACGGAAGCGCGGCGGCAAGGGCACGCCGGGATGGGAAATTTGGGCGATCGCGGAATCGCACACCAGCGGAAGAATGGGGTGGTAGTAAGGCGTGGTGGAGATTTCGATCTGGCCCGACGCCGCCAGCTTTTGGTACTCCGGCGCCACCTGGGCCACAATCTCTCGCTGCTTGGCTCCCATGCGCGCCTGGTCGGCGGGCGAGAAATTGCGCCCGCGCCGCAGCCACTCGCGCACTTCCTCGTCGTGAGCCTGAAATTCCTCGTCGAACCACGCCAGTTGCGACCACATCTGCAGATCGCGAAAATCCTGCGGCCCGAACAACGCCCGCGCCCCGGCCTTCTTCTGCGACTGCCAGGCGTCGAACAATTCGCCGTAGCGCGGGTAGCGATAAATCATGCGGCCCGGATCGGAGTAGAAGGAATGGCGCAGCAGGAAAGCGCGGTCCGCATCGGTGAGCGCTTCGGCCGGCTTCAGCGCAGCTTCGAGAAAAGGATCCCGCGCCGCACCCGAGGCGTACTCGGCAACCTGGGCCATCATCGAAGGCACCAGGTTGAAGGTCTGACGGATGCGCGGAAATTCCTCCAGGATACGCACCATGCCGTAGTAGTCCTTGAGCGCGTGCATGCGCGTCCAGGGGAGCTTGTATTCGCCCGAGGCCAGGTCCTTATAAAACGGCTGGTGCATGTGCCAGAGGAAGCACAGATAGATTTGCGGCATGTCGAGAGTCCTAAGGCGAAAGCCGTCCGCGGAGGCGGCGCATGAGCCGCGCGCAACGCCGTGCGCGCAATGCCCTCTACTTCCCGAAAAAGCTCCGCGCCGGCGGCGGAGGATCGCTGCGGCGAATGGCCCGCCACAGCACGTCGTTCAATTCGTCGTCGTCGTTCTTATCGGCTTCTTCGAAATCCATATGAAGCGACGCCTCGGCACCGGGTCCCTGGGCGGGGTTCCTGCCCGTGAGCGAAATGCGCGGCTTCTCGGCCGTGTACGGAGCCGCGTCCGGCATGGGTTGAAACACCGACGTCATCGGCCGCGCCCCGGCGTCGAAATGGGTCATCGGCTTCACCCCCAGCAGAAACTCCATGGTCCGCAGCACGGAGGCGGTGTTGTACATGGTGCTGTCCACCAGGTGGCGCTTCACGTAAGACGAAATCACGAACGCGGGCGAGCGGTGCGAATCCACGTGGTCCGGGCCGTTCTGCGCGTCGTCCTCCACCACGAAAATCGCCGTGCTGGTCCAGAATTTGGATTTGGATACCGCTTCCGCGATCATCCCCAGCGCGTAGTCGTTGTCGGCGGCCATGGAAAGCGGAGTCAGCGCGCCGGGCCGGGTCCCCGAGGTGTGATCGTTGGGCAGCCGCATCACGATCAGCTCCGGCATATTGCCGCTCTTTTCGTACTCGGAAAACTCCTGCAGGAACACCTTCGCCCGCTCGACGTCCGGAGTGCTCAGGTCGAATCCCTGATACTTCCAGTTGGTCACCTTGGCCAGCACCGGGTCGCGCACCCCGGTGATCTGGTCGGCGCCAGTGGGCGCGCCTTTCTTCTCGTTGACCATGTAGCCGAAATTGCGAATGCTGCGCCCCGCCAGGCTGGCATTGGTCCACAGGTATCCGGCCGGCGGCAGGGAAGCCGGGTCCTGCTCTTCGAAGTCGTATTCTTTGCGGCGGTGCCCGTACTCGCTCGGCCAGAGCTTGACCACATAGTCCGGCGCGATGGCCGCGGTCGACCAGTTGTGGCCATCGGCGCTGACGTCGGCATTGACGTAGAAATTATCCAGTAACACGAACTCCCGCGCCAGCTTGTGGAGGTTTGGCGTCGAGTTTTCGTCGAATAACTCGAGCGAAGGATCGCCGTTGCCCTCTTTCATGTCCCCCAAAACCTGGTCGTAGGTGCGGTTTTCCTTGACGATGTAGATGACGTGCTCGATGTGCGGCAGCGGGCTGGTCTCATCCAGCTTGCTGTCGCGATAGGGCGAATCGGCCAGCGTGGCCGCGGTCCACTTTTCGAGCTGGCTTTCTTCGAATGGTTCGATCCATGAAGCCGTGCCGGTCTGCATGCGCGCCACGAACTCGTCCGAGGCCGTTCCGGCATGCACCGGTTCCGGCCGGCGCGCGGGATTCGGCCCGTGCGGATTGGGATACGAGCGCACGCCTTTTCCGTTGAGCACCACCAGCGTTCCCGAGGGCAGCGCGCGCGCCGCCGTGGGGTACCAGCCGGCGGGGATGAAGCCTCTGACGTAGCTGCGGTCGCCGGCGAGATCCACCACCGCAACGGCGTTGGCGTCGGAGCACGTTACGTACAGCCGGCGGCCATCGGCGCTCAGCCCCAACCCGGAAGGCGACATGCCGACCGGCTGCCGCGGCGTCATCGAGACATTGATGGTCTCCAACACGCGCAGTTCTTTGCCCTGGCTCACGCCGACCGCGTACACGCTGTTGGTGTTGGTGGCCGCCACGAAGATGCGCGCCGCCCAGCGGGGCTCGCCTTCCACCTCTTCCGCGTTGCCGCCCGCGCGCCAAACCATGTCGGTGGGATGCGCGCCAATCGGCACTCGCGCAAGTTGGCCACCGCTCGCGACGTCGTAGTGACCGAGCGTGCCATCGGCCCAGTGGGTGACGAAGAACGATTTCCCGTCGGGATGGAACAGGATGCGATACGGCCTTCTCCCCGTATGGATGCGCTCGATCACCATCCCCGATTGAGGGTTGACGACCGCCACCGAATCGCGATTCAACTCCGCCGCATAGAGCAGGCGGCCATCGGGCGAAAACTGGACGTCGCCGACAAAGTCTTCGCTGCTGTGGCTGGCTGCTTCCAGCGGGAAGGTGCGGCCGGCCGCCAGCTTGCCATCGGCCAGGCTGAACTCGAACACCGCCCCGCGCGCGCCGCCGCCCACGTAGACGCGGTCGCTGTGCGGCGCGAAGGCCAGCCCCAGCCACGCGTCGGCCACCGGAGTCGTGCTGACCACCGCGCCGGTTGCGGCGTCGAGCACGGCGATCGAGGGCGGCCGGTAGCCGCAGTGCAGCACCAGCAGGTAGCGCCCGTCCGGCGAGAGCGCCGTGGCCATCGGCAGCGTATCGAGCGCCACCTGCTTTCCCGCCGGGTCCAGCTTCCATCCGCTATTCAACAGAAATCCGCCGCCGGCAAGCGGACCCACCTGTTCCTTTGGCGCCGGCTGCGAGCCGAGAATCGCCGCCAGGGAGACCAGGGCGGCGGCCATGAAAATCACGCTGAACATTCTTGAGAACGGTCGCATGGGTTCCCTTTATTGTACAGGTGTGATTTGCGCGCCATCCATCTCAGCCTGGTTGGAGCCCGCGGCGCGGGCGGTCCAATGCCACTTAGTTTTCCTCCTCTTGCTTGAAGGGGAACCGGTACCCGCAGCTCCGGACTGCTCGCGGGTAGGAACGGCGTTTGGTGCGCTTGGGAAGCCGGCATCGTGCTACCAAGTCGACGATATGTACGAGTTCCTGCTGCTGCCGTTGAGCCCCGCGCGCAGCCAGAATTTTGGGGTAGCTGTCGAGGACGATATTGCAGGCCTAGGTGAAGCTCAGTTGGCCCAGCGTGTAGTGGTAATGGCGATAGTGACTCGGCCGCCGCTGGAAGTCTTGTAATCGCAGGTGGACACAACTCCCGGCGTCTGCAGTGTGGGGTTCTTCATTCCATCCGTCAACTTGACGCCGAGCGCCTGCCCGATTTCGGCTTTCGATACGACCGCGCAGGTCGGTTGAGCCGGGAAAACGTGATGCAGGTCGCCGATCGGCTCGACAGCCCGAACGTCGGCTCTCGACACGCCGTCGAAAGGAGCACTGAGGATGTCGGATCCGGCAGCCGACCCCGGCGTGAGGCTTACCAGCGTTCTCTGCCTACTTCGCTCCCACTAGGCCGAGCCCGGCCGCCTGCAACTCGTTCCGCCACTCAGCCGCTTTGTCCGGTTTGTCCCAATCGGTGTAAAGCTGGACGATCCTCTCGCCCGCCTGCGGGATCGATACATCCATGGGGACGGCGGAACTGCGCTGGAGGAGACCCCGGTACCCGGATATGAGAAGCGGCTCCGCCTCGACGAATTTCGACTGTCCCGCGAGGCTCGCCCCCAGCAGGCTGCGGAGTTCGCAGGGCTGCCAGAAATTGGGGCCTTCACTGGTTTCGGCATTCAGAGACTCGCGCAGCAGGGGCTCGGCTTCCTGGTACCGGTGTTGCGTTAGCCGCAGCTTGGCCAGAGAGGTCATGCAGGACCTGGTTGTGTTCTGACCCATGCCCAGAATGCGACGGCTCGTTTCGACCGCCTTCGTCAACAGCGGTTCGGCTTCGGAGTATTTCCCTTCTTCCTGGTACAGGATCGCCAAGCCAACCAGGCTGACCACGGTATTGGGATGCTCCTCACCCAGGATGCGGCGCTGCGCTTCCAGCGACTGGAGTTGGAGGGGCTCCGCCTCCCGATACCTGCCCTCCACCCGGTAGAGGAGAGCCAGACTGTCTACAGTCGATAGCGTACTGGGATGTTCTTCGCCAAGTACGCGGCGCTTGCCTTCGAGCGCCTCCAGGAAGGTCTTCTCCGCCAGGGCATATTTCTTTTCCCTCCGATAGAGGTCGGCCAGATTATGCATTGATTTCAGGGTCTCGGGGTGCTGCGCGCCAGCCACGCGCCGCCTGATGTCCAGGCACTGAGTGAGAAGCGCCTCGGCTTCGGTGTATTTGCGTTCCACTGCGTACAACGCCGCCAGGTTATTCATCGCAACCATCGTATCGGGGTGCTCATCGCCATGGGTTCGCCGCTGGATTTCCATAATCTTGATACTGAACGGCTCCGCCTCCGCATACTTACCCTGTTGCCGGTAGAGCGTCGCCAGACTGCCCATAGTCACCCGAGTGTCGTGGTGTTCCTCGCCCAGCACGCGCCGCTGCCACTCAAGGACGTGAAGGAAGAGCCGTTCGGCTGGAGCCCACTTACCTTGCAAGCGGTACAGATCCGCCAGGTACCAGATGCCTGTCAGGGTACTGGGGTGCTCCTCGCCATTGAGGCGCCGGCGGAGGTTCACCAATCGTGTGAGCAGCGGCTCGGCGGCGGCATACTTGCCCTCATAGGAGTACAGCTCCGCCAGGCTCGTCATCGAGTCCAACGTATCGGGATGCTCCGCCCCGAGAGACCGGCGCCGAAGGTCGAGTGCGCGCTGGAACTGGCGTTCCGCTTCCTGGTAGACGCCGAGGTCCTTGTAAGTCGCGCCGATTGTCTGGCGGATCGCTGCCTCGACCAACGGTTGCCGGTCGAACCGGCCGGCGATGCGCGCGGCGGCCCGGTCCAGCGCGGTGCGCACCTTGAGATCGGGATCCGGCCTGTTGTCGGGCCGGGCCTGAGTGCGGGCACTGGCCTGGGACAGCAGATCGTTCTGCAAAAAGTCGCTGATCGCCTTGGCGGTCGCCGATTCGGTGTCGGCGCGTTGTCGCTCGGCGACCGCCCGATCCCGCTCGGCAGTAGCCGCGCCCTCCGCACTCACCGCCCGATCACGCTCCTTTTGTGCCGCCCGCTGGGCGATTGCAGCCCAATCCCTCTGCCGCAAGGCCTCCTGCTCGGCCCGCCAGGCGCGCCTCGCTTGCCATGTGCTGGCGACGATTCCCGCCGTCAGCAGGACGAAGGCTCCTGTCAGTCCGATGACGAGGCTGCTGTGGCGACGCGCAAACTTCCGCAGGTGATAGGTGGTGGAAGATCGTCGCGCCGCGATCGGCTCGTCCCTCAGATAGCGCTGAATGTCCGCGGCCATTTCCGCCGCCGACGAGTACCGGCGCGCCTTCTGCTTCTCCAGCGCTTTGGCGACAATTGTCTCTATGTCTCCTCGGTATGTGCGGCTGATCGAGCTGAGCCGCGCCGGATCTTCCTCTCGAATCGTCTGCACGGCCTTAGGCAGTTGACCGCCGAGTTGGTACGGCAAGCGTCCCGCCAGCAGCTCGTACAGCATCACCCCGAGAGCATACACATCGCTGCGCGTATCGAGTTCCAGCGGGTCGCCCAGTACCTGTTCGGGACTCATGTAAGCCAGCGTTCCCACCAACTGCCCTACATCCGTCTGGTGCGTCGCCTGGGCATCGGCATCGGTTACGCGCGCTACCCCGAAATCGAGGATCTTGGGCTGGCCGGCCTCATCCACCAGAATGTTGCCTGGCTTCAGATCACGATGGATAATGCCCCGCTGGTGCGCATGGTGCACGGCTTCGCAGATCATGGCCACCAGCTCCAGCCGTTCTCGTGTGCTCAGTCGATGCGCCTCGGCATACCGCAGGAGCGACGCGCCCTGAATGAGTTCCATGGCGAAATACGGCTGCGGGCCGAATCCGCTATCCGCGGTGCCGGCTTCATAGATTTGCGCGATACCGGGATGGTGCAGGCGGCCGAGTGCTTGTGATTCGTGCTCGAAGCGCCGGATCAGCTCGCGGCTGGCCAGGCCGGGCTTGATCACCTTGAGAGCTACCGTGCGGCGGGGCTGTTCCTGCTCGGCCTCGTAGACGGCGCCCATGCCGCCTTCGCCCAGCAACCGGACAATCCGATACCGGCCGATCGCTGCCGGCAGGGCGGGCGTCGCCAACATCCCGGCCACCGGACTTTCCAGCCGGGGCTGATCTTCCGCCGCCAGGAGCCTTCGTACCTCCTGTCGCAGCGAAGCGTCGGAGCAGGCATCGCTCAGAAAGGCCTCCCGCTCACCCTGGGGTTTCTTCCGGGCAGCCAGGAAAATCTCCTTCATCCGGGCCCAGCTCGCCGGCGTCATGTCTCGGTCCGTGGGAAGAGTTCGCTTCGCAACCAGGCGGCAGCCATTGCCCACTCCCGTTTGACTGTCCGCGGTGAAACGCCTAATGCTTCGGCGGTTTCTTCAATTGTCAATCCCGCGAAATAGCGCAGCTCCACTACCCTCGCTTGCTGGGGATCCAGCGCGGTAAGCCGCTCGATGGCTTCGTCCACAGCCAGAATTTCCTCGATTTGCGTGCCATCGATCCCCCCTTCCAGGTTCTCGACATCCATCCTGACGGCCGGTCCACCTCGCTTAGCCGTTTCCCGTGCGCGCGCGTAGTCCACCAAAATCCGCCGCATGAGCTGCGCCGCCACGCCCAGGAACTGCGCGCGGTTTCGCCAGTCGGCGCGGTCCTGTTCCACCAGGCGCAAGTAGGCTTCGTTGACCAAGGCCGTCGGTTGAAGCGTGTGCCCGACACGCTCCGCTTGCAGATAGTGCCCCGCCAGACGCCGCAATTCCCCGTACACCAGCGGAATCAGCCTGCCCAGGGCATCCTTATCTCCGCGCTGCAACTCATTGAGCAGAAGGGTTACTTCGCCCGAGGAATCTGTGACACGGGACTCCGCCACATGATAGATTTTATAACCTTAATCTCCTTATTGAAAGAAGTTTCCCACAATCCCAAATAGCATTTGGCCCCTTTTTCGGCCGATTCTCGCGTTAGGGACTGAGGAGATCACCTATGCTACGAATCGGTTCACCCCGGGTGGCGCTCATGGCCGCCGCGGGCGTACTTATTTCCGCCAACCTCTTGGCTCAATCTGAGTCCATCCGCAACTGGGCCGCTCCCCTTTACTGGCAACCTTCCGCAAAAGAGACTGCCATCATCAGGAGCGCTAACTCGATGCGTCCTGAGAACGTTCCCAGCTCTAGCGATCCCACCCCGCCTCTGGTCTTTGTGGCCATCACCCCTTGCCGCATGATGGACACGCGGGGTTACGATCCCACATTCGTCAGCGGCACCGTATACGGGCCGCCCGCGATGCCCGCCGGCTACCGCGTCCTTCCCGTGGCGGGCGTGACGGCAGGCTATTGCAGTCTCCCGAGCACGGCGCAAGCGGTGTCGCTCAACGTGACGCTGTCGCCGAACGCGGGAAGTCCGGTCCAGTACATCGAGCTCTGGCCGGATTTAGGGACGTTCCCCACTGTGTCGACGATGAACGATCTGCAGGGACAGATGGTGAACAACGCGGCGGTGGTGGCGCTGGGAAGCGACGGAGCTTTCGACGTCCTGGTGACGGACCCGACGAACCTGTTCATCGACATGAACGGGTACTATGTGGCGCCAAGCACGCTGGCGCTGGGGGAGGGTACGGTGGGATCTCCGGCGCTCACCTTCGGGGACACCACGACCGGACTGTATTCGACCGGAGCGGGCACGCTGGACATCGCCGCGGGCGGCACCAGCCGGGCGACGGTGAACTCGACGGGCTTATCGGTAACCGGCAACCTGGACTTCAGCGGCGCGATCACGCAGGCCGGCACGGCCATCCTGCGATCGAATACCAGTAACGGGAGCCTGTCCCTCGGCTTGGGTGCAAATAGCAGTCTGAGCCCAACGAATAATACGGCCGTCGGCCATAACGCGCTACATTCGCTTGCGGGGGGTAACGCGAACACTGCCATCGGCGATTCGGCTCTGTATAGCATCACCGGCGGCATCTGGAATGTGGCGGTGGGCCCGTTCGCGTTAATGACCAACACCAATAATGAGAACACGGCTGTCGGCTACGATACCCTGGAGTCGAACCAGTCGGGCACACAAAGCACCGCCGTGGGGGCCTTCGCGCTCCAACAGAATTTGGCGAGCGGGTCCACCGCCGTCGGAGACAATGCGCTCGCCAAGAACACCTCCGGCACCGACAACACGGCATTGGGATACTACGCGCTCGCGGCGAACACGACAAGCTTCAACAACACCGCGGTCGGGTATAACGCCCTCTCCAGCCTCAACCCAACTGCGAGTACCGGCGGCAACACGGCGGTGGGAATGAATGCGCTCGCTGCCGACACTTCGGGCTATGGGAATACGGCGGTCGGGACAGCCGCGGCCGGATCGCTGACCTCGGGAAGTTTCAACAGCTTTTTCGGTGCGAGTATAGCCCCCGGGATGCAGGTCACCGGCAATGGTAATGTCGGCGTGGGATATATGACCTTTGATTACCTGACCGCAGGCGCCAACAATATCGCGATCGGTTACCAGGCGGGCTATAACATTGGGACTGGAAGCAACAACATCGACATCGGCAATGAGGGACTCGCTGGCGACTCGGGTGTCATCCGCATCGGGACGACGCAGTGGCCCACATACATCGCCGGCATCTACAACATCGTGCCCGGCGGCGTGCTCGAGAGCGTCGTCGTCAATTCGAGTGGCGAGCTGGGCGTCCAGACCTCCTCGCGGCGCTTCAAGCAGGACATCCGCGAGCTGGGCGACACCACCGAAACGCTGATGGCCCTGCGCCCGGTCCGTTTCCGCTACAAGGTGAATGCCCCGGACGGCCCGGAAAACTACGGCCTGATCGCCGAGGAAGTCAATGAAGTAGCGCCAGAGCTCGTGGGCCGTGGTCAAGACGGGCAGATCGAGTCGGTGTCTTATGATAAGGTCAACGCCATGCTGCTGAACGAAGTACAGAAGCAGCACCGGCTGATCGAAGCGCTGGAATCTCGGCTCGCCGACTTGGAGAACCGGGAGTAACCGGCTGCGGAAAGGCTGCGGGGCGGGTAGCGTTTCAGGTTCACTTCTCGCTGCCCTCCCGCATCCAGTGTGTGCGGATCCTGTTTTGAATGGATTTGATGGAGCCACCCGCCGGGGTTGAACCGGCGACCTGCTGATTACGAATCAGCCGCTCTACCAACTGAGCTAGGGTGGCCCGGGTTATTTTGAATAGCTTACGGCTGGTGCCGAGAGGAAGTCGGATTCAATTGGCCTGTCCACCATCAACGGCTCCCGGCTATGATTTTAGCAGATGGTCGAGCGATTCGACAGATGCTGATGCCGATGCGGTCTTGTCCCATACGAAGCGGCGGTCGCGCCTCTCGGCGATCCCGCTACACCGGATGACAGTGGTCCGCTCGAAAAGTCGGGGCGCCTCTCTGCCAAGGCAGATGCCTATGCCTCACTCGCTGAAGCTGACGCAAGTTGCCGGCTGAACCTCCCTGACCGCTTCCCTACATCCAGAAATCCCTTGGGTACAGCCGGAAGACCCGGGCGTCCGGCGAATCGGCTTTCTTCAGGTACTCCTCCCAGGCCGCCAATTGCGGCTCCGGTCCGATGACGAAATAAACGCCGCCCTCCACGTCCTTGGCCTTCACGTTCATGCCCGGCAGCACTTTGCCGTACACTGCACTCATACGCCGGAACAACTCGGCGCCGAGGTCCGTGTCCTTGCGCAAATCCAGAATCGCTCGGTGGAAATGCGAGATTACCTCGGGGGTCAGTCCGTCGGCCAAGTCGTTGGCCATGGCTTCGCCCCGCTCTTCGTAAGGCGAGGCGGAGCGCGTGCCGTCGAAGGCGCCCGCGATGGCGTAGTCCGTCAGCGCGGAGTCGGGCTGCACCTTGTTCAGCTCGCCGATGACGAATTTCAGCGTCTGGGGCAGCTCGGGCGTGCGCTCGGCGTAATAGTTGAGCCGGCCGTCCACCAGCCTCAGGCGCATGCCGTTGCTGTAGGCCAAGCCCGCCGCCCAAGTCTTCATGAAGATGCCGTGCGCGCCATGGCCGGCGTAGAGATTCGATGCCAGGTAGTCCAACAGCTTGTCGCGGCTCGTATCGTGGTAGCTGGTCCCGGGCGCGGAGTTCAGGAAGACGCCGCCCTGCGAATTGGCATTCAGCAGCCCCACGAACACCGGTTGGACGGCTGCCAGCTCGCGGTCGCGCAGCCTTTGGTCGACGCGCCTCGTGGCGGCGTAAACGGCCTTCTTCGCGGGCGCAGCATCGAGCGACGCGGCCAGGTCCCGAATGCCGGGTTCCAGCGCCTGTTGCGATTCCGCCGAGCCGATCGCGAACATACGCGCGCCGCCGGTTACCGGCAGCGAGCGCCGCAAGCGATCGAGCGCCGCCAGCGCTTTGGCCGGCCCAAACTCGAGGTCGGCCGCCATCTGCCCGCACAGAGCACTCCAGTCCGCCGCCAGGCTCGAATCGGGGATGTCGGCAAGAGTGGTGTCCAGGTCGTGGGCCGCATCCACGGCCATCGCACGCTCCGCTGCCGACAGCTTCTCCAGCCCGTCGTACTTGCCGTCGCGGATGGCGGCCAGTAGCGCCTTCCTTTCGGCGCGCGAGCCGCCCGCTTTTCCGAGGTCCGCCAGGAACGCCGTGAACGCGGCCGAGCCGCCTTCCTTCAACATCCACCGGAGCCGGAACAGGCTGTGGGTCCGGGTCATAAACGAGGCAGTCGAGAGAAGCAGTGGATTATCCTGGCGGCGGTAAGCCAGCGCCGGGTCGTTCACCCAGCTCTCCTCGCTCCGTTGGGTGGTTGCGCGGAGGCTGCCGAGAGCCTGGTCCACCAGGTCCCGCAAGCGCGGCAGGTTTTCCACGCGCCAGTCGGGATGGAAAAGCGCCAGCTTCATCCACTCGATGGCCCGCTTGGATTCCGCGACGTTGTTGCCGGCGCCGCGCACCACCAGTTCGTAGCGGTCCGTGGCGGCGTTGACGCTGAAGCCGGCTTCCAGGTCGAGAATCTCGTTGCGCAGCCGCTCGGTCATCTCTTCATAGGAGACTGGCTTGCCGTTTTCGATCACGACTACGCGCGTCAGCAGTTGCGGCAGCAGCGAAACATAGACAAGCTGGCTTTCGGGCACGCCGTCGAGGCGCAACGCGATTCCGGTGGTGGCGCTGGTCATGCTATCGAAGGTCGATTCCACCAAGGACACGCCGCCCGCCGACGTGGTGGTTTTGAAATCGAGCTGATCGTCGAGCGTCAGCGGTGGGTTGTCGATGAACTTGGGCGGCGTCATGCTCGCGGTGGACTTCTCCAGGGCTGCCGTGGTGGCGTCGTACTCATCGCGATAGCGCCGCAAGGCCTCCTGCTCTGTTGCCGCGTGGTACGCCGTCTTCAGCCGGGCCGTCTCGGCCGCCGCACGTTCCTCGCGCTCCTTCTGCTCCTGCCGAATCAAATCGGGGTTCGGCTTGGACGCCTCCACGTAGGGCGTCACGCCGGCGATTCTCCACTGCGTCAGATAGTCGCGCCAGATGTTGCGATCGCTCGAAATCAACGTCTCGATCGCGGCCAGGTCCGCTTTTTCGGTGAGCGATTTCTGGAAGCCGGGTTCTTTGTTGAGTTGGAGCAGGTGTTCCATCCACGCCGAGCTGGTGCTGCGGAAGCCGAACCCCGGGGGCGAGTTCACGAATTTCGAAAGGCCGCGCCGTTCTTCCAGAATCCGGCCCTTCAGCCGAGTATTGAATTCCTTGAGATCCGAAGATCCGTCCGGGTAGGCCGCAATCCGGGCGAACTCGTCCAGAGTCTTGGCGCGGAGATCGGTCAGGTCATGGTCGTTCATGTGCGCCGGCGGCACGTCCCGGAACATGATGTAGACCGCATTGCCCAAGTCGGCGTCCACGAAGGCGCCCACGCCCTTGGCTCCGAAGGCGGCGTCCGGCCCGCGGCTGTCGATGAACCGTTTGTAAAGATTCGTGTCGGCTCCGCCCGCCGCGTTGTCCAGAAACAGCGAGAGCAAGGTGCGCTCGCGGTTGGTCAGCTTCCGGTCAGCCGGCCAGGGCAGCATGACAGTGCCGGGCTGCTGTTCGTTGCGAAAAGGGTAGTCCACTCTCTCGATGCGCCCCGCCGGGGCCGGACGAAAGGCTGGCAGCTTGTCTTCGGTCACCACGGGGTAACTGGGCGCGTGCGGCTCCAGGCGATTGAGCGCGGCATCGAAGCGCGCCAGCGCAGCCGGCAGATCCACGTCCTTCGGCAGCGAGGAGATGGCCCCCATGTTGCCCAGAAAGTAGTGCTCCGCGTGGAACTTCCGGATATCCGCCGGTTGCAGGATGCGCAACGCCGCCGGAAGTCCGCCTGAATTGAAGGAGAGCGGATGGCGAGGCCCGTAGACCGCCAGCCCCGCCGCGCGATATAACCGGCTGCCGGCCTGGTCCATCGAGGTGACCATCTCGTTGTACACCGTGCCCTTTTCTTCCAGGCGCAACGAACCGTCCTGGGGATTCGCGCTGACCCCCCAGTTGCGCACCTCGCGGCGGATCTCGTCGTCGGAATAGTCGGGGCGCAGTAGCGCGTCGAGCGTGTGTTCGAAGTGTTGGAAGAAGGACGTGGGTCCGGCGGGCGCATAGAAGAAGTAGCAGGTTCGCCACTGCATCGTGAAAGCGCTGGAGTTGATCAGCGACATGGATTCCATACTGGCCAGTTGCCGCCCTTTGTTCCCCTTGCCGAGCAGTAAGTGCTCCTGCGTGTGCGGCTCGCCCATATCGGAAGTGGGATAGGTGGTGGCCCAGATGAACGCTTGCGGCACGGTCTGGATCTGTAGCAAGTCGAGCGTGAACCCGCTGCGCAGGTGTTGGAAACGCGCGCCGATGGCGCGGTCCGAATCGTCGAGGTAAACCGCCACGGCTTTGAAGCCGCCGATGGTTTGGCCTTCGGCGAGATTGCCGTAATTGACTGGGCGTTGCTGCGCGAATGCTGTAGTCATGAATAGACTAACCAAGATTAGACATTTCACAAGCGCCTCCGGATTCCATTGTCTTAGCCAAGGGTCTCCTTTTTGGGATCCCGACCAAGCATAGTATCCATCATTACCCGGGAAATCCAAAACCGGGCCGTGCCCGGAGCCGCCTGTGTCGAGACGGTACGGCACTACAGGCTAAGTATCTCGCGCAGCCGCGTGGACTGGCGCCGGGACATGTCGACGGTCAGGCCGCCGCGCAGCGTCACGGTGAGGCCGCCATTGACGCCGATGTCCACCTTGTCAATCCACTTCAAATTGATGATCTCCTTGCGGCCGGCACGGAAGAAGAGGTTGGGATCGAGCTGCTCTTCGAGCGCGTTCAACGAGCGGCGAATCAGCGGACGCTCACTGCCGAAGTGCAGACGCGTGTAGTTCCCCTCCGATTCGAGGAGGAAGATGTCGGGCAGCCGGACGATCCAGCAGCGGTCGCCGTCGCGGACGAAGACCTGCTCGAGACGCGAGCGTTCTGGACGCGGGCGCAGCCTAGCCAGGGCGGCGGCGAGACGGTTGGGGGCAATCGGCTTCAGCAGGTAGTCGAGCGCGTTTACCTCGAAGGCATGGATGGCGTACTGATCGTAGGCGGTGGTGAATATGACCTGCGGCACATCGTCGAGCCGCTCCAGCAGTTCGAAACCGGTCATGCCGGGCATCTGGATGTCGAGAAAGAGCAGGTCCGGTGCGAGCCTGGCGATCAGCTCCAGCGCCTCCTCGCCATTGCGTGCCTCGCCGGCGATCTCGATTTCCGGATGGACAGCCAGCAGGCGCGCCAACTCGGCGCGCGCGAGGCGCTCGTCGTCTACGATTAAGGCTCTCATTGGCGTGTGGGGATGCGCACCGTCGCGGCGACGCTCCCGTCGCGGTTGGCGAGTTCCAGGCAGGCGCGGCCTGCATAAAGAATCCGCAGGCGTTCGCGGATATTGTTCAGGCCCAGGCGGGGCAACCGGTTTTCCTCCGCTGCGAGTTGCCCGGTGTTCTCCACCTGGAGGACCAGCGTGCCGTCTTCCAGGGCGGAGCTGACGAGCAACTCGCCGCCGCCGGGAAGCGCCGCGATGCCATGTTTAATGCCATTTTCGACCAGCATCTGAAGGAGCATCGGCGGCACGGCGATGGACCGCGTCGCGGGATCGATGGCCCAGCGAACGCGCAGCCGGTCCTCGTAGCGGACGGATTCCAGGGCGAGGTAGTCGGCAGCGGCCTCCAGTTCGGAATCGAGCGGCACGGTATGGCCGGCGTCGCGGTGCAGGTTATAACGGAGGATGTTAGCGAGGCGCGTAATGAGGTCCTGCGCGAGCGGCGGGTTTTCGAGGACGAGCCCGCGGATGGAGTTAAGGGAATTGAAGAGGAAATGTGGATTGATCTGCGCTTCCAGGCCGCGCAGCTCAGCGTCGCGCAGGGCGAGCTGCTTCTCCCGGTAGCGGCGTCCGGAGGTGACCGCCAGGTACACGACCATCCATCCCATGGTGACGCAGGAGATGGCGATCGCGCTGAAAGCGGCTGTGGATAGCTTCAGGAAGGCGCTGTGCCGGCCGGCGAGCAGCCAACTGATCCCGATGACCAGTGCGGCCTGTGCCAGGCCGGTGATCCATGCGGCAAAGAAGAGGCGGAAGTACTGCGGGGCATCCGCCCAGCCCCGCCGGTTGACATACCGGCGGAGCCAGTGAGTCAGCACGATGCTGTAGAGGAAGTACAGGGCGTAGCCGACGGTCACCTCGGTGGTCCAGCCCACCCGCTCGGCAGCCATCCACATGCCAAAGCCGGCGTAGCTGGCCCAGCCTAGGATTTGGCACGTCCAGTAGGCTTGTTTGGTTTTCATCGATTCACGTTGGATTCCCTGGCATTCAGGAAGCGATCGAGGTGCCCGAACATCCAATTCGGATCATCCCACATGATGAAGTGGTGCGCGATGTCGGTGACCTGGATCTCGACGCCGGCAAGCTTGGCATATTGGCTGCGCAGATTGGCCTCGGTGCGCGCGTGGTCGGTGTATTGCTTGTAGGCGATCCATGAGCCGAAGACCAGCGTAGGAACCTTGATTTTGGCCACGTCGTCGCGCAGGTCGGCGGCCCAGAGCTCAGACATGGCGTCGGCGACGGCGGTGCGGTCGGAGACGAGGCCCCAGGCCACGATACGGTCGAAGTCCGATTCTTTTTCGACCATGGCGCGGGTGCCGACGCCGGATCTGACGTAGCGTTCGTACGCCTCCTGGGTCTCGTCGCCGATGGCGTGGCGCATCTGCTCGGCGGCCGCGTGGGCGCTGGCTGCCGTAGCGTGGGGATCAGCCATAGCGGCCAGGGAGGGGTACGAATCGACGATGATCAGGCGGCCGGACAGGTCCGGATACTTCGCGGCAAGCGAGAGCGCGAGGAAGCCGCCGAGGCTGTGGCCGATGATGACAGGGTGATCGAGGCTCTGTTTGCGGATGTAATCGGCAAGGCCGTCGCGGACGCGATCCAGCATCGGGGCGGGCACGCGCGGCACACCAGCGAATCCGGCGACGGTGAGCACGTGGCATTCGAAGCGGTCTTGGTAGCGGGCGACGGTAGTGTCCCAGACTTCGCCCGACGACGACAGGCCGGGGATCAGGATCATGGGACGGCCGTGGCCGGTCACCTTGACCTGAAACGGCGCCTGCGCCATCGAAGCGGTGGCAAGTGCGAGAGAAAGCATCAGTAGTTTCATGGTGCGATTGTGCGCCGGCCGCGGCGACAGTGGGAGGAATTGTGATGAACGGTCGCGTACCGCCAGCGGCCGGGTGAGTTCCGCTAGCAGTTCGATCCGGACTACCGGCCAGGCTGATCGTCGAGCTTCAATCTGTAGAATAATCGCTCAGATCACGCCGGAGACCGGGTTCCGATTGGCGTGGCGGGCGACCCGGTGGACCATGTGGACGTTTCCCGGGTTGTCGATGATCCCGCTCAAACCGGCAGCGCAGCGCTCATCCGGATTGTCACCCTGCGGGTCAACACGATTCCCATTCGATTGACGATTCTATTTCCTTGTTTCTTAGCCAGTTGCCTGAACCGTAGTGTCGGGCCGACGAAGCCCGGATGCTACCGTCTGGACAGCAGGAACCGAACTGCGATCTGACTCGCCCAAAGCCTCGCCTCATGGCGCATGCCCGGCTCTTCTGCCGACGAACCAATGTGCTTCACGGAAGATTCTTCGATGCCGCGACCGGCTGACCGGTGGCTGGTGCGCAACAACGCGGCGTTTGCCAGGGAGGGCCGCTGCCTGCTATTCGCCTGCTACTCTCAATCGCTCAGAGACTGTCACGCTTGCCGCACGATTGCCTGGTGCAAATACTATGATCATCTGGGTGTACGAGACCACGACCGGCTGGAGATCGCACGATGGGACGACGATGGAGGGCAAACGTGCCCACCATTGTGAGACGGAGATTGAGATAGAAACCAGGTCCCTCCCTTCCTGGCGCTAAGCACTGGCGGGCAGTGTGATTTTGGCCACAGTACCCCCTGCCGCATTACACCCTTGCCGAGGAAGAAACCAATGATATACTTCCAAATAATTTGTTTCTCCGGGAGGGGCGTGTGTCAGCCGGATTGGATAATCTCAAGCATGTCGTTGTACTCATGATGGAGAACCGCTCCTTCGACCATATGTTGGGGGCGCTCCGCGCGGCAGACCCGCGCATCAATGGCCTCACCGGCAATGAGACCAATCCGGATACGACCAACGAACCGGCTCCGGTAGCGCCGTTAGCCGAGTTCCAGAGCCAGCTCGATCCCGATCCCGACCATTCCTTCCCGGCGGTGCAGAAGCAACTGTTCTTCCCCGCTGCGGGACCGCCGGCGGTTCCCTCAATGCAAGGCTTCGTGCAGAGCTACTCGGACGTGGAGCACAACGTCGCGCACTCCCATAAGATCATGTACTACTTTGCGCCCGGCAAGCTTCCCGTGTTGCACACGCTGGCGCAGAGCTACGCGTTGTTTAACGGCTGGTTCGCTTCCATCCCGGGTCCCACAGTCTGCAACCGCGCCTTCGCTCACTACGGAACTTCCTTTGGCAAGGTGAACCTGGATATCTTCTACGTCGTGGAACCCTACCAGAGCGTCTACGAGCGGCTGCTCGCGGCCAACCGCACCACCAAGCTCTACTATTTCGATCCGTCGAGCTCCACGCAGGAAGTCGTCAATCTGCTGAAGAACCAGCCGCAGATCTTTGCCACATACCAGCAGTTCCTGGACGACTGCAAGAATAACGAGCTGCCCGATTACAGCTTCGTCGAGCCGAACTATAGCGATCACCCCGGCGATGACGGCGGGGAACAGCTCGCGTCGGACCAGCATCCGGATCACGACGTGCAAGCCGGCGAACAATTCATCGCGTCGATCTACAACGCCATCCGGCAAAACCCCGATCTCTGGCAAAGCACCGCGCTGCTGATCACCTACGACGAACACGGCGGGATTCACGATCACGTGCCGCCGCCGGCCTGCATCCCGGATGGATTCCAGGCGTCGCTCACGGACACCGGCGGCATGCCGTTCGCCTTCGATCGGCTGGGTGTGCGCGTGCCGGCGATTCTGGTCTCGCCCTGGATTGCCAAAGCCACCGTGGTGCCCGGCCCGGAAGACCCGGCAAACGGGCGCGTGTTCGAGCACGCCTCCATTCCCGCCACC
>Ga0181517_10001540_pt1 | contig 25393 bp, 12 predicted proteins | sample PEATcosm2014_Bin_31_FD_119748 | JGI IMG/M metagenome (GOLD analysis project Ga0181517, IMG submission 119748) | Peatland microbial communities from MTU Mesocosm Facility, Houghton, MI, USA - PEATcosm2014_Bin01_30_metaG | ecosystem: Environmental > Terrestrial > Soil > Wetlands > Peat | place... | reverse complement strand
TCAGCTTGAGCGCAATCCAATGGCCCGTGCCGGTGGAAGTGTTGTGCAGCAACGTGCCCTGCGCGCCCAGATTCACTACGTAGGCATCCACCTTGCCGTCGTTGTCGTAGTCGGCAAAGCATGCGCCGCGCGCCACGGTGCGGTTGCTCAACACCGCGCCTGCCTGACGGGAAACATCTTCAAAGCGTCGACTGCCAAGACCGCGAAAAAGCGTGTGCTCCTGCGGAATCAGGTGGATAAGCCCGCCGTGAAAGATGAGGATGTCTGGCTGGCCGTCGTTGTCGAAGTCGTAGACGCCGGTTCCCCAGCTCACATATTGCGCGTTGGCCTGCGAGATGCCGTTCGCGGCGCCGGCATCTTCAAAGCTCCCGCTTCCCGTGTTGCGCAGGAAGCGGTTGTAGTGCCCGTCGGTCACCCACAGGTCCAGCAGGCCTCTGCCCTCAAAGTCGGTAAATACGGGACCCATGGACGAAGTGGCTTCGCCGTTCTGGCCAAAGGCTGTTCCGGAGTCGTTGGCAATCTCTTCGAAAGTGCCGTCGTGCTTGTTGTGAAAAAGAAAATTTTCCGTGCGGTCATTGGCCACATAGATGTCGTCCCAGCCGTCGTTATCGAAGTCAGCGGCGGTGACGCCCATGGTACGGCCCACATAGGCGCCTATGCCGGACTTATCGGTGACATCGGTGAAGGTTCCATCGCAGTTGTTGTGGAAGAGTCGGTTGGTTTCGCCCGCGTAGTCGAGCGGCCCCGGATAGTTGTCGGCTGCATAATAGGCGCGGTAGGAGGGATCGAATTTGACGTAGCGGCCCACAAAGAGGTCGACGCATCCGTCGCGATCATAGTCGAGCCAGGTGGAGCTGATCGCCCATCCGTCCACCTTGATGCCGGCCTTGGCGGTCACGTCGGTGAAATGGCCATTGCCGTCGTTATGGTAGAGAACCACTTTGCCGTAGCCGGTGACGAGCAAATCCTCGTAGCCGTCGTTGTCGTAGTCGGCGGCGGTGACGGCGATCGAGTACATATTAGGATCGAGGCCAGATTGTTCGGTCACATCGGTGAAGCGCCCGTTGCCGTCATTGCGGTAGAGGTGGTTGTGCGGCGGGGTTGCAGGCTTCTCCTTCAACGGGAAGGGATGCATGGCGTCATCCAGCGGGCGTCCGCTGACGACATAAAGCGAGGGCCGTCCGGAGTTGTTGTAGTCAAACCAGATGCAGCCGCCGCCTGTGCCCTCCAGCAGCGAGCCAAGCTGGCTGGAGCCGAAGCTGTGTGTGAAGTGAATGCCGGAGGAGTTCGTCGCGTCGTCGAAGTGAATGACAGAGGGAAGCGATGCCGGGACCGCGGGAGCTTTGGGCGCGGCAGCCGCATCGGCTCGCGTGGGTGGGGCAGCCAACCCGAGTCGGGAAGCAAGCAACAGTGCCAGTATGGCGAATTTCATCCTATTTTCCTCCCGGTGTTCCGGCCTGAGCCTGAGAAGCCGTGTTCACGCCGGTCAGGTTAGCGGGGGTGGTGGACTTGAGAAGAATGGCGGGAACGCGATTCTCCGAAGCGCGCTCAGGGCCGGCATGACAACCGGTGCAGATGCGCTGCTCTCCGGAACGGATCCAGAACCAGCCTTTCTCGCGGCGCACAACCGAGCCTTTTGCGTCGAGCAGAACAAAACGGATGGCGCGATCGGCTGGGGTTTGCACAAAGAACGAGCCGTCTGCCTCGATGGGCGCCGTGCCGGCGTCACCTACGTTGCCCTGGCTGTCGAGGGTTTCGAGCCTGACCCGGGCAGGAAGCTGCGTCAGGTTGCCATCGCGCGAGAGACGCACGTCGAGCGCAAGCTGATTGGCGTAGTTCCAAGGATGCAGCGCCGTGGGATGATGATTGGGTCTTGGGCGCGGCGCAGCGATGACGGGTTCGACTACATCCCGATCCTTGACAGCAAGAACAGTCTGCTGCGCGGTTGCCGGCGTTCCAGGCTTCCAGCATCGAAGCGCAAAATGCGATGCCGCCGACGCGCGCGCGCTCAAGAGCCATTCACCCTTCGCTGTTTCGACGATGTCCCCGGCGTAATCGGCGCGAGGCGCGGCGACCGGCATCTCATGAGCCTGAGGCGATGTGAAGCGCGCCAGCGTAGCGCCGTGCGTGAAGACCACATCGCCCGATTCCAACTGATGGCCGCCCCAGCGGGCCGAACCGTGATCGCAGCGGTAGGACTCGACGCCCGAGCCGTCGCTGTAGACCAGGTACATCTCCGGTGTCGCGCCTTCGCCGAGAGGATAGACCGACTCCAAGAGGATGCGCCCATCGCGCAGCACATCAGCGGGAACGGTATTACCGGGAACGTGCGAAAGCTGCAGCAAATGCTCGCCGGCCGCGCTGTCGATGCGCGCAGAAAGCGGATGCGCGTTCATGCCGGCCACGTCTAGCTGGAAACCGGTTGCGGCGCGGAGAGCGAAGACGAACTGGCCAAAGGGCAGATAGAGCGGTCGAATCGCGTCTGCCGCTCCTGCGATCAGCTTGCGCGGCTCGCCCCCGGCGAGCGGCTGCTCCCATATCTGCCAGAGATCGCCGGCAGACGGCTTGGCGGCGAAGAGCACGAACTGGCCATCGAAGGAGACCTGCGCATCGGCTGTGGCAAAGAAGCCGGGAACCAACGGCGCGGCCTTGCCCTGGTGAAGGCGCATCAATTGCGCGCCCTGGGGAAAGCGCTCCTTACCTTTGAGTGCTGCCAGTGGCAGGTAGACGGGCGCGACGGTGACAATTATGTCGGGCGCGGCAGAGGCCTGAACACCGGAAATCGTCCCGTGGGAGATCACTGCGCAGCCAAGCAACAAGACAGAAAGAACAGTGCGGAGGAAGCTCCTCATGCGAGAACCTCCGCAACCACGATGCGACAAGGCCGAGCGCCAACCCAGACGTACGATGTTTCGGCAAATCTTTCCTGCCAAATGACGTGCACTTGCAGAACTCCATTCCAGGGAATTTACAGTCTAGCTCTATCGCAGGCAAAGCCGCATCAACCGAAAGGTGGAGATGAAGATATCCGGTCATCGAAAATATGCCTGGCCGCGGCTCAGTTCATGGCCATGGGAGGCGGCTGATAGCCGAAGGCATCATCTACGACCGATGCAACGGCCAGAACAGACTCGTCCATGAACGGACGCCCGGAAATCTGTACGCCGATCGGCAGCCCCGCAGTAGACCTGCCCACCGGCACTACGGCGGCAGGAGCGGCCAGAGCGTTCAGCCACTGCGTCTGGCGAAAGGCATCCAGATAATCGACAGTTTCTCCATCTATCTTCCATTGCCGCTCGCCATGGCGGAAGGCAGGGATGCTGGCCACCGGAGACAGCCAGATGGGATAGCTGCGCATTTCTTCGAGCGCCCGCGAGCGGACAAGATCGAGCGCGGCCCAGGCGTTGAGCAACTCAGCGGCGCTGAGCGGGCCGGCGGCGGCGGCAATCGAAAGAAACTCGCGGAAGATGGGGCTGAGCCGGTCGCGGCGGCCGCGGATCTCCGGCTCATAGAACATGGCGCCGCACTGAACGAAGAAGGTCCGCCAAAGCTTGCGCAACGGCTCCAGATGTGTGGGGCGAAACGGCTCCACGCGAAAGCCCGCCGCGCGCAGTGCTTCCGCCGTGGCGCGAACGGCAAGGCGAGTCTCCTGGGTAACGGGCGCAAGGCCGTCGTCTTCGAAGACGGCGATCGGCAGGCGGCGCAACTCGTCCAGCGAGGGCGTGGCTGGCGCGAGCGGCGGGCTGACAGGATCGGCCGGGTCCTGCCCGGCAAGCGCGCGAAAGAGCTGTGCCACATCTTCCATGGTGCGCGCCATGGGGCCGATGACGCCCAAAATCGAGAACGGCCCCACGCACGGAGGCAGATGGCCGCGACCGGGAATGCGCCCTGGCGTGGGCTTGAGCGAGCAGATACCGGTGAAGTGCGCCGGCACCCGGACCGAACCGCCGCTGTCCGAGCCCAGCCCTGCAGCCGAGAGTCCCGCGGCAATCGCAGCAGCCTCGCCGCCGCTCGATCCGCCCGGAGTGCATTCCAGATTCCATGGATTCCGTGTGCGCCCGTGCAGTAGATTATCCGTTTCATACGCCATCAGGAACTCAGGGCAATTGGTGGTGCCAAGAATTAGCGCGCCGGCGGCGCGAAGGCGTGCAATAACCACGGCGTCTTCGCTCGGAATCTCGCCCTTGTGCAGCAGACTGCCGATCTCGCAGCGATACCCGGCAACGGCAATCGACGACTTCACGCTGACCGGCAAGCCATGCAGCGCTCCGCGCGGCTCGCGTTGCGCATCCAGTTCGCGAGCCTTCGCCCGCACACGCTCCCTATCGAAGTCAGCAAGTACATTCAACTGCGGATTCAGCCGCTCAATCTGCGCGATATGCGCCTCAGCCAACTCCACAACCGAGAGTTCGCCGGAGCGCAGAAGCTCCAGTTGCCGCGTGGCCGGCATCAATACAAGATCGTTCATGGCCGAGCCGCCGGTAAATCCTCTGCCGGAGTCGAAGGCATTTGCCGGTAATCGAAGCGGTACGACCGCACCGGCTCACCCGAATCAAATCGGTCGTTCCACTTCAACTGATAATCAATCCACTCCGAGCTGGCCGGCGTCTTCTCGCTCTCGGCATAGGGGTAGGTGCTCATGCCGTGGAAGGGAAGCTGCGCCACGGTATAAGGCGATCCATCCCACCAGTCCATATCCTTCACAAATCCATTGGCGTAAAAGAAGTAGTCGCGCTTCCAGCCGGTGGGCAGCGGAGGCAGCGCGGTTGCGTCAAACTCCGCGGCAATCTCCTCACCGCTGCCAAAGATGGCGAAATGGTCGTCAACTCCCGCAACCAGCGGCGTAACATCGCCCAGCCGGGTGTAATTTCCGCGCTGATGCTGGAAAGGGCCGGTGAGACTGACGCGGTTGTAATCGTAATCCAGATCGCCCGGACTCGCGCCCTCGATTTGTTTTGGATAACCGCGGAAGCGCAGCGTGGCGAAGGCAAGTGGAAGCTCCGCGGACCTGGCCTCGGCATTCGCGCTCTGGTCAATCCGCACCTGATCCCAGTAGATTTGCAGATTCGTCATCAACCGGATGCGATGCGCGCCCACAGGCAGCTTGCCGGTCAGGTCGACAACAATGGTGCGCTCCAGACCAGCGGGAAATCCAGCGTCGCCGGAGATTCGTTGCCAACTGCCATCGGGCAACTCGGCTTCGACGTACGGCGAAACCGGCTTGATGCCCGCCTGCCACGCGGCATAAAGCGAAGTAGCACTGAAGTAGTTCACATAGCCGGTCATCAGCAGCCGCAGCGGGGCCTGTGCGTCCAACTGGCCTAGATCCAGCGTGAGCGCATGCAGATTCGCAAAACCGTCGTAGGGCAGCGTGGTGAAGCCGCTGGCAAAAAGATGATCGCGACGGCTCAGCCGCTCCAGCACATCGCGCCCCTCGCCATCCCTTGCGCCAACAGGAAGCCGCGGATTCTCGCTGGCCACCACGCGCCCCGAGGCAAAAGGCTGATCGTCAAGGAACCGCTCGTCGGGATTCACTTCGACGCTGCCCGGATGATCGACCGCGAGCATGCGCAACTGATCAATGTAATTGACTTCTTCCATCGGCTCCATGAAGCGTAGGCTCACGCGTCCGTTGACCAACGCGGCACGATCGCCCTCCACCTTGATCCACTCGCCGGGGTTGGGAATGTTGCGGCGCGCAGGCGTGAACCAGTGGCCGACAACTCCCGCGCCAATCACATCCGTCACCAATTTATATTTCTGCCCGTCCCAGACGAAGAGTAACGGACAGGAACTGCCGCGGCGATCGGCTTCCTTCATCGCAATCACGCGCTGCCGTGGCAGATCGATCTCGTCCTGCAGTACGCCGGTTGGCCAGAGGATGCGCAGCAGATCAATGTGGTCCGCATCGCCCAGACCGGCAAGAATCTGTGGCGGAGCCTGCGTCTGATAGCCCGATGCGCCGACTAACTCAAACTTCTGCCATCCGCCGTTGGCAAAGACCTCAACCTTTGCGCCGATGGCCGTCTTATTGTCGGCCAGACCTGTCAAGTCCAGGCGCACGGAGTGATTCTTGTTGCCGCCCACGTTGCGCAGCAGCACCGGCAGCGCATTCACTTGCGTAACAATAAGGTCCGCCGCGCCATTATCCTCGACAGCAATCAGTCCGCGCAGCGCAATCAGCTTGACTTTGTCCAAGCCGAGCGCCACGCTCACATCTTCAAAACTTCCATCGCCGCGATTACGGAAGACGCGCACTTGCGGCCCAGCCTGCGTCTCCACAATCGCCGCCAGATCGATCCATCCGTCATTATCGATATCGACAGCCGTAACGCCCCAACCCCGCAGCGCATCATGCAGCGGGAGTTCCACTCTTTCAAATCGACGGCCAACATTCTCCGCTCCCGCAACATTCCTCCACAACGTCAACCCCGGCGCGCCGGCGTGCGTGACAGCAATGTCCATCCAGCCGTCCTTGTTGTAATCAAGCACGGCGATGCCCGTCGTGGCAGCAATTTGGGCGTTGCCGAATACTGGCTGCGTGGAGTATTTTCCCTCGCGCGGATTCACATAGATCAGCGGCGACGGGCCATCTCCGGTCATCACCGAATCCACCGCGCGATCGTTGTTGAAGTCGGTGAGAATGACCGACTCTGTCTTCCCGCTTCCGCCCAATCCCGTCGGCTCCGTCCACTCGGTGAATGCTTTGTTGCCGTTGTTGCGCCACAAAACATTAGGCGTGCCTCCTTCTTTCATCGGAGCGCCTGTCAAGAAAAGATCCAAATCGCCATCGTGGTCATAATCGATAAAAGTGATTCCCGTCGGCCGGTTTTTGGGAACCAGCCCGACCTCAGCTGTCACGTTCTGGAACTTCCCCTTGCCCAGATTGCGGAACAGCAGCACAGCGTCGTCCATCGCAACCGCCAGATCGTTCAACCCATCGCCGTCATAATCACCCGCCGCGCAAGCCACAGCGTGCCCCGATGCCTTCAACCCCGCCGCCGCCGCATCGAACTCTTCATAGCTGCCATTGCCCTTGCCATGCAATACGCGGATTGCTTGCGCGCCCGATTGCATCAGCACCAGGTCCATGTTTCCCGTCCCGGTGACGTCCATCATGCAGGCACCGCCCGTCGCGGTAGACCCAGGCAGGCTCTTTGCCGCCCCGGAAGCTTCGGCGGCGATTGGATGCGCCACCAGATGGACCGGAATCATTTTGCGTTGAGTGCTCGCCGGTTCAGGTACGGCCAGAACGGTCGAATAGCTGCCCTGTTCCCCGTAGGAGAGTCCAAGCGCCGAAGCGATCTTTGCATTGGTCAGGTACTGGAAGCGCGCGAAGTGAGCTTTTGCCTCTGCTGTGCGTCCGGAGCGCTGCAAGGCTCGCGCCAGTCCAAACTCCGCGGACGCATGAAGCGGGTTGGCGGCCAGCGCCGCCTGAAAACTGGCGATAGCCTCATCTGTTTTGTGCAATTCCTGGTAGCAGGCGCCTTCAAAGTAGAGGGAATCCGCATCATGTGGGTCGGCTTTTGCCGCCTGCTGAAAACTTGCCAGTGCCTGATCGAGCTGGCTTTGCGCGTGTTGCGCCAAACCGAGGTTGTACCAGGCCTGCGGGTTCGTTGGTTCAAGCGCGATGACCCTGCGGAGCGCCGCCTCCGCTTCATCCAACTTTTGCAGAGCGAGCAGCGCTATGCCGCGATTGATGCCAGCTTGGGCGAGTTTCGGATCTTTATCGAAAGCCTCCGCGAAGCTGTCGGCCGCACGCTGAGTGAACTGCTGGCTCATCTGGGCTACGCCCCGGTTGTTCAGCAGGATTGCCTCCGTGCTGTTGGGATTCTGCGCATGGCAAACCGTTCCCAATGCTGCCAGCAAAGCGAATGTCAAAATCTGAATCTTGCTCATAGCCTTCATCTCGTCGAAAGAATCAATCTCGAAGTAAGGACTCACTCATTTACGCAAGTGCCTAATCGCCGGCCAGCTTGTAGAAAATCCCGAAGCGTCCGATCTGGATCATCGACTTTTCTTCCGGAGGCCAGATATGCAAGCTCTCCAGACGTATGTTATCCGGTATCCGGCGAGCCTCGGCTGTACCGGCCAGCTTGCCCGTCGCGGCAACATTGAAGTGAACTCTCAGTGTCTCGCGCGATTCACCGCGCGTCCATCCCAATGCATACTGGCCCGGCTGAAGCAGGAAATTGCCGATCCGCAGCGGCGATTGCACGATCAGGTAGTGCGAGTATTTCCCGTCGGCCGAATAACCCGCGGTGAGCAAGACCACGCCGGCAATATACCGGCCGCGATCATCCACGATTCCCGAGGCAGTGCGCATCTCCGTTTCGATGTGCTCGCTTTCTACAGTAGCTCGCGAGGGCAGCACCACCGCAAGTTCCGCCGACGTAGCCTGATGCCACGCGGATTTCTGCGCGGCCACGGAGTATGCGGCAGTAGAACAAACAGCGCCGCACAGCAATATGCTTCTGAAAATCCGCATGGTTACAGGCTCTCCTTCTTCAATGATTCGAGGGGAACAATGCCGCGTTGAATGGCCGCCGTGGCCGCCTGTGTGCGGTCTGTAACGCCAAGCTTGCCGAGCAGGCTATTGATGTGGGTCTTCACTGTTGCTTCTCCTACGCTTAAAGCAAGGGCTATCTCCTTGTTGCTGCATCCGCGCACGATCTGCTCGAGCACTTCGAATTCGCGCGGTGTAAGATTTTCCGTGCCCATGCGCTCGGCGAGCCGGTTGGCAATCGCCGGAGGAATATGGGAGCGGCCGGCGTGAACCGCGCGGATAACACTGACCAATTCCTCCTTCGTCATGCCCTTGAGGACGTAAGCCCGCGCGCCGGCTTTCAGGGCGCGATAAATGTCTTCGTCTCCGTCATATGTTGTAAGGACAATGAAGCGGGACTGCGGATAGTCAGCGCGCAGCATGCGGATGGCATCGACGCCGCTCAATCGAGGCATCCGGAGGTCCATCAACGTGATGTCGGGCTGATGCTTGCGGAATTGCTCGATCGCTTCCGCGCCGTCAGCAGCTTCCGCGACCACCTCCAAGCCGCCAATCTCATTCAGCAGCGCAACGAATCCCTGGCGCACGATGTTGTGATCTTCCGCCACTAGCACGCGAATCACTTCGGCTGTCACTGATCTTCTCCTGTCTATGGACGCACGATCTCGGGAAGAGGCGCGCTCAACTGTACCGTCGTGCCCGCACCCGGCTCGCTCCGCAATTCGAGTGTGCCGCCGATCAGCGCGGCGCGCTCGTGCATTCCTTTCAATCCGAAATGTCCAGCGAGCAATGCCAGCGCGGCGTTATCCACGCCACCGCACCCGTTGTCCCTTACCACAAGTTGAACCATCGTCCGACCATATTCGAGCAGCACATGGAGTTCACTGGCGCGGGCGTGCTTTTTCACATTGTGAATAGCCTCCTGCGCTATCCGCAGAATTTCCTTTTCGGTTTCGGGCTGCAGGGGGCGGTAAGCGCCGCAAAGGTTGAAGTGCGGGGTCAGACTGGCATCTCGGTCAGCCTCCGTCATGCGGCGTAGCTGGATGGGTAGAGTCCCCTCTTCCAAGTCCGGCGTGCGCAACGCCCAGATCGACTGACGAGCATCGGTCAAACCCTCACGTACAAACTTGCGCAGAGTATCAAGCTGCTTTGCCGCCGTCTCAATCTTATGCTGGCGCAGGAATTCGGCCAGCAGTTCGAGTTGGACCGAGACACCGACATACCCTTGGGCGAGAGTATCATGAATTTCGCGCGCAATTCGGCTGCGCTCGCCAAGAACGGCTTGAAACTCCCGCTTAGCCTGCCGCAGCCGGAGACGCACCAACACGGCAACCGCACCGGTCACAATCGCCAGCAGCAACGCGTAGAACCAGAGCGTCTGGTAGAAATGAGGCCGCAATTCAAAGCTCAACATCGCTCCGTCGGTATTCCAAACACCGTCGTTGTTGGCGGCCTGAACGCGGAAGGTGTAGTGGCCGGGAGGAATGTTTGTATAGTAAGCCGCACGGCGCGCGCCGGCTTCGGTCCAGCCACGATCGAAGCCATCTAGCAGATAACGGTAACGCACCTTGAGAGGCGCCACAAAGCTGAGGCCGGCATAATCGAATTCAAAGTGCACATGGCCGGCTTCAATCCGCAGCGCGCGGCCGGATGAGCCGGACGGCCGCATCGCGTCGTCGACCAGAAAGCTCTCCAGAACGACCGGAGGCGGAAGAAGGTTGACCGGGAAATGCGCGGGGTCAACCGAGACAAGCCCCTTGGGGGTGCTGAACCAAAGAGAACCGTCGCGAGAGCGCCATGCGGAAGGATGGCTATTGATTGCCGTTTCGCGACTCCTCAACCCGTCTGCCGTCCCCAACGAAATCCAGTTTGCGCAACTTCCGGATTGCGAGTGGACGGGCAGAAAATCGCAACGGGCAATACCGCTGGCCGTTGCGAACCAAAGATGGCCCAACGTATCGTCGAGGATTGCGTGAATGCTGGTTTGCGCGGAGTCAGCAGGAGGCGCTGCCGAGAAACGCCTGCCGTCCCAACTCGCCCAACCCTCGCTCTGCGTGCCGGCAAGGAGTACGTCACCGGGAAGGGGAAGCAGCGCAGTGATCACGTTGCTTGGCAGTCCGTCCTGCATAGTGAAGTTGGAGATGGAACCATTGCGCAGCCGCGACAGGCCCGCGAACGTTGCCACCCAAAGATCCCCGTTGGAGTCTCGCGCCATTGCGCCCACCAGGTCGCTTCCCAGGCCATCCGCATGGGTGTAAGTCTTCATCCGCAATTCGATTGACCCGCCGTGGCCGCTTGTGCCTGTCTGCCAGTGAGTCAATCCGCGCCGCGTCCCAACCCAGAGCGAGCCGTCCGCATCGATCAGCAGCGAGCGGATGAAATCGTCAGGCAACCCATCGGCAGATGTATAAGTTGCGACATGATTGCCGCGAATCCGGTTCAACCCGTCGGGGGTGCCGACCCACAGATCGCCGTTGGGCGCGGCGGCCAGGGACAGGATCACATTGCTGGCCAAGCCGCTGCCCACAGTAAACGTGCCGCTTACGCGCCAGCCTGCCGCGCCGGCATCGCGGCGAAGGGCATTCAGTCCGCCTCCTTGCGTTCCCGCCCACAGAGTTCCGGCGCTGTCTTCCACTACGGCGGTGATGCGGTTGGAAGAGAGTCCTTCCCGCTCGTCCAGCGTATGGAAGCGCTGATCGCGCAGGATAAGCAATCCATCGTCCGCCGTCCCAACCCAGAGATTTCCCTCTCGGTCTTCGAGCAAAGCGAGAATGGAAGCGGCGGCCAGCGAATCTGTAACAGGAAAGCGCTCGACCCTGCCTTGCCGCCACCGCGCCAGTCCGGTGCTGGTGCCGATCCAGACCGATCCCTCTCGGTCGGTGAGCTCGGCCTGAATGCGGCTGCCGGGCAGTTCCCTGGGCACCGCTGGACGAGCCCAATTTGCCACTGCGGCAAATCGCTCGCCCGACTGCATCGCCGGCCCCTGCTCGGTCAACAGCGCGATGCGTCCGTCCTGCATTTCGTCCAGGTTCAGAATCGCAGCGTCCGGCAGACCTTCCTTTTTAGTGAACACCGTGGCCGTGCCGTTCTTCCACCGCGCCAGCCCCGCACTGGTTCCAATCCAGAGAGAACCGTCGCGGGCGGCGAGCAGACAACGAATGTCGCTGCTGGGCAGGGAGGGGTTGGTGTTGATGTCGTAAGAACGGAAAGCGGCACCGTCAAAGCGCGCCAGCCCCACCTCTGTGCCGATCCAGAGAAGGCCGTCCTTTGTCTGCGCGAGCGCCTGGACGGTATTTTGTGGCAGGCCATTCTCCATGCCCCATACCTGCCGGTTGTAATTGGCGAGCGGTGTTGCGGGATCCAGTGCGGCGGCCTCCGCCGCGCCGTAAAGATATAAAGCTGCGGCTAAGAATCGAAGAATTACCCAGAGCAATCTTCCGGTTCGCGCGCGCCGCAAGTAACCTCCCTCGACAGGGCCGTGCCTCCAGAATCCCACGTTCTTCGCCTTACCGAGTGAAGTGTATATATCTGCGACCGGCATACAGGCGGAAACCGCCAGCCGGATCGTCGCTGACTTGCAGAGGCCTCGGCCGGTCTATGGTCTGATCGGTAGCCGGCTTCTCGGTCAGCACTTGGCCACCGCCCAGATCCGTGATCAAAAATTCATCGCCGTTCAGGAAGCCGAATCCATAAGCTCCTGCTGGCAGAAGTTTTCCGCCGATCTTGAGCGTCGTCTCGGTGATTATGTAGCCCTGATACTTTGCCGCTACACCCGTCGAGTAGCCGCTGGTATCCACCAGGCTGACCAGCACGTAATGGCCATCGCCAAACTTCACGCCGCCGGAGTTGCGCAGTTGCGAAGGCGCGCTCTGCCCTACGTAATACACTGTAGCCGGAAACAGTTTTTCAACTTCAGCCGGCTTCAGGATAGTATTGGCGCCGGATTGCGCCGCCACCCAGCCCGGCATTCCCAGCGCGGACACGATCGCCACGCACATCGCAACTCGAACCATTCCCAGTAACCGCATCAATGCCCTCCCTTTGTATACTGCTAGTCGAGTATAGCTCATGCCAGTGTTGTTGACCGTGGCTGAACTAGAGCCTGTGTTCTGCCGTCAATGCCTGGAAAAACGTCGCATCGAGAAGATCTTTGCTTTGCGCCGCCAGACCAAAGCCTGAAAACGACGCGCAGGCCGGGATTACATTGCAATCCGATGGAATTTCACCGGAAAGCAAGCGCGCCGGAAAATGAATGACTCATGTTTGCGGGCACGGTACTAGTTTATGAAACCGACACGCCGCACAAGGCTGGTAAAGCGAGGGTCGGAGCGCAGCGGGTCAAGACAAGGATCGACCATCAGGTTGGTTAGCCCTTCATCATGCGATCGATAAGAATTTTCAAGCCACGCGAAGGCCTGATCTTTGTTGCCCAGTCCCGCATAGACTAACGCAATTTCGTAACTCCCAAACCCATCGCGCCGTATATGCTGTTCCAGTTGCGAGATGGTTCTTCGAGCTTCATCGATGCGGCCCGCACGGGCATAAGCGTTGCCCAAGTGGCCCAGGGCGTGCGGACTGTCCCCATCTTTGAGAAAACTGCCGATAGCTTGCGCATACATACCCTTTTCCGCATAGATATCGCCATAGAGGAATGAATCTTCAGGGACATCGATATGCATCCCATGAACTCTTTCGATCAGCGCAAACGCCTGGTCGTATTGCCGGGAAAAATAGTAGATGAAGCTCGCGTCCCTGTAGGAACGGCCAGAGACAGGATCCAGTTCCAGGGCTCGCATTACCTCGCTAACGGCTTCGGAGGTTTGGCCTGTTCGCAACAGGAAGATCGCATATCTTTCATGGACCCTTACTGAATTTGGATTGAGTACTCGTGCTCGCCGAAACTCCTTGGCCGCGGTGGTCCAGTCCCAATTCAAATCCATCGCCGCATTTGCAAGCTCGACATGACCATCGGATAGCGAGTCGTCCTGCTCGACCGCTCTGGTCGCCTCAGTTCTCTCCAGGGAAAACGCCTCGGAATAGGGCATCCTTCCAGATTCGCCCATCCAACTGTAACAATCTGCCAACGCGGCATGAGCCTGAGCTGAATTTGGATCGACATTGAGCGCCTTCTGAAGAAGCTCGATGGCGCCCTTGAAATCACCCTGGTACAACCGGAGTTTACCCTGCAAATACAAATCTTGCGCAGCCGGGTTGACGGGGCGCAAACGGGCCAGACGCGCTTGCTCCTGTGGAGTTACATTGATGCTTACCTCGTCGGCAATGGCTTGAGCCACCTCTCCCTGCAAAGCCAGAATGCTGGTAATGTCCCTGACATAGCTGTGGGACCAGATGTGTTGATCGGTCTTGGCATCGATCAGCTGCGTAGTAATTCTAATCTGCTTGCCTTCGAGCAGTACGGACCCCTCCACAACTCCCTCGACCCCAAGTTCGCGAGCTATTTCCGGCACCCTCTTCGTCGTGCCCTTGTAACTCATTGCAGATGTTCTGGATATGACGCGCAAAGCGGAAACCTGGCCGAGATCGGCAATCAACTCTTCCGTCATTCCGTCCGCCAAGTATTCCTGGCTGGGATCGCCGGAAAGGTTTTCAAGAGGTAGAACTGCTATGGAATGAATTTCATGCATAGCCTTTGAGGTATGCCAAATATTGAAGCCCGCGTAGCCTAACAAAGCGAGGAAAACGAATCCCAGCGCCGTTGTAGCGTACAGTAACTGCGGGCGGGTGAACCTCCGCCGCGAGGATTGCGGCGCCAACTGCGGGCCGCGTCCAGAGGCTTCCTTTGCCGAGAGAGCGGATTGTTCATATGAATCGAGAGTTTCAGGCAGTGGTCGAGCGGGCGCCACTCCAGGCTCGAAGCGAAACTCCGGCACATAAGATCCTCTCGGCAGCTCGATGCGCACCGGCGGGTTTTTCTTCTGTTCGGAATAGAACTGCGCCAGCTTCTTACGGACCTCACTGGCCTTGACGCGGACTACGGAGTCGTTTGCGGTATCGTAAGCAACCGGACGTCCGAACATCTCGACGCCAATCATTCGTTCCCGCAGGGCCTCAACTTCCCCCATCAGAGCATGTTCCACCACCAGACGAAGAAAATCCTGAGCGCGCTTGCTTCCCGCAAAGGCACGACTCTCCAACACCTCACTGAGGTGATCGCGCACCAAGTCGACTCGCTTCGAACTGAGTTCCTGCGCCCTAAGCGCCGAATAGGCCTTCAACATACCCCTTCAATTCCTTCACGATACACTCTACCACGTAGCAAACGAAGTTCAAGATTACTGTGAATCTGCAAACGCGAAAAATCGTAACGCGTTGAAAATAATGATTATCTATACGTATCATACCAAACAAACTGCGACAAGCATTACGAAATCTTTTCATTACTGCTCTAATCGATGCGTTCCTCAGACTAAAGAGTGGTGAAAATGTAAACCAAACGGTCTATGGGGCAGGGAAAGCGTTTACCCGGATGCATATTCTTGAGTACGGCTCAGAGCATAGACATAGAGCATAGACATTGCGACTTTGTGTCTGGTTTTAAGGTGGCCGACTCCAGGCCGGAGGTGCAAAGGAACCCATATGCTCCCTCTCCAAGGTGCGGAACGGGGCTTATGGCGTATCCCGATCATCGCTTGGGGCGTAGGGCAGACATCCGGGAAAGGAGGTGGCGTGGGAGGTGTGGCTGGCAACTGTACCACAATTGCTGGAACCTAACCAAGACAATCCCGGCCATTGATATTGGAAATGGCCGGCAAATTCACTACGGAATTTACGATGCATGGGTGAGTTCCAGTCTGGTACTGACAGGACTCTAATTCCCGTCTAGTGTCTGACAGGACTCATGGAACGCAAACAACTCTTTCGGAGAATGCAGCCGAAGAGTAACTAATAGTAACAGGCAGAAAATCTCGAAAGGGAGACAGAGGAGACGCAATGCGAAAAAAAACTACACGAATGCTGAACTGCTTACTACTGGCATTTCTCGCAATGTTCATCACGACCGCAACAAATCTGTGCTATGGGCAGGATATCAACGCTTCGCTCTCAGGCACGGTAACCGATCCAAGCAATAAAACGGTATCTGGCGCAAACCTGACACTGACAAACGAGGCTTCCGGCTTCAAATCCAGCTTCGTTTCGGATAGCACGGGCCAGTATACATTCCGCAACTTGACGCCAGGCAAATACGATCTTGTGGTATCTGCCGCTGGATTCAAGTCGGAAACGGAGAATGGCATCGAACTTGCGATCAACCAGTTTGGGCATGTCGATGTGCATTTGGCCGTCGGAGCAGCTGAAGAAACCATGACGGTTATTGGTGATACCTCGCTGATCAACTTCGAGAATCAGACCATTGAAGCCGGCATCAGCCCCGAGGCTCTGCAAGATATCCCGCTGATCGTCGCAGGCGCTCCGCGTTCATCGATCGAAGTGGCGACCATGATGCCCGGCGTAACCTCAGCCGGCGGCAACAACGCCCTCAACGCCCGCTTCAACGGCGGCATCGCCACCGGCGACGAAGCGATCGTCGACGGAGTGACCACAGAGGAAGGGTTCATGAACCAGAGCGGCATGGTCGCTCTGCAGTCCGACTTCGGAATGTCGCCTGACATCACCAGCGAAGTCAAGGTGCTGAGCGCCAACTATGACGCGCAGTACGGCAACACGACTTCGGCCCAGCTGATTATCCAAACCAAGAGCGGCGGCGAGAAATTCCATGGCGGCGGATACGAGTACATCCGCAACGATTTCCTCAATGCCTCCCAGTACGGCGCAGCAAAGCTGTCCAATGGCAAATATGTCAGCCCTGACAAGCAAAACGACTTTGGCGCCTACATCGGCGGACCGATTTATCTCCCCGGTTTTCACGGCGACAAGGCCAAGGTCAAGGGATACTTCTACTTCAACTGGGAAGGCTACCAGGATCGCGGCGGCTCGGTGAGCGCCAAGGACACGATTGCGTCAGTGAACGACCGCGCCGGCAACTTCAGCGGCTGGACACGTGCTGACGGCTCCCTGAATCAGCTTTATTATCCCAACGATCCGGTGAAATATGGCGCGAATGCCGGAACGGCTATTCCCGGCAACATCATCAACCCCATTTATGAGGACTCCATCGCCAAAGCATGGCTGGCGGCATTGCCTACTCCGACCTCCGGCGGTGAATTGAACAACTACCTGGTTCCGGTTTCTGGCCAAGGCGCGCTCACCAACAACGAGAACGTCTACTTTGCCCGCGCCGATTTCAACATCGGACAAAAGGATCATCTGTACTACACCTATTGGTGGCAGTACAGCGGCCTCAACTTCGCCAGCGACCTTCCAAAGGCGCTCTCCAACGCCCAACCTGCCAGTCCTGAAAACGCGCCTATTCAGCGCATCAACTGGGAGCACACCATCACCGATACCATGTTCAACCACTTCAGCTTCGGCTACCTGAACCGCAACGAGGGCTACTTCCAGCTCGATGCCGGCTCCAGTCTGCCGAAGGTATCGGGCGTCGCCAATACCGTGGATATGCCCACTATGTCGTTCAACCAGAACTGGACCCAGTTGGGCGACAACGCCCCGTCCGACTCATCCAGAGATATCACCACGCGCGGCACCTACGGCTTGAACGATGTCTTCACGTATGTGCATGGAAAGCATACGCTCAAGGCCGGATTTGAGTGGAAGAAGTTAGGTTCCGCCATTCACCTCGGCGGCAATAACGGCGGTACTTTCGCCTTCGACGGCTCGACCACAGGCAACTCGAGTGCCGTTGTATGCCCGAAAGGCTGCCCCGGCGACGCGATGGCCGCCTTCTACCTCGGCGCCGTCGATCAGGCCACTGTCACTTATGACAATCTGCTGGGTGTGTATCCACGCCAGTATGGCTATGCCGCCCACTTCGGCGACGAGTGGCGCATAACCCCACGGCTGACTGCCAACCTCAGTGCCCGCTGGGACTATGTGACGTCCTTTTCCGAGAAGTACAACCATATGTCATTCTTCGATCCGCAGGGCACAAACCCCGGCGCTTACCTTACTGTCGCTGGTGTGAAGAACTACCTGCCTGGCCGCCTCGCGTACGCGGGAAACAGTTGGGGAACGGCCAGCTACGGCGCGCCTTATCCTGAGATTCCTGTCAGGTCGAATGTCGCTCCACGCGTCGGACTTGCCTACACCGTCAACGAAAAGACCGTTGTTCGCGCCGGTTACGGCCTGTACTACGATACCTCCTTCTATCCCGGCTGGGGCGGCGGTATGTCCGAGGATGGCTTCAACAAGACAATCACTTTGAGTCAGACTCCGAGCGGATCCTTGAATATCCCCGCTCTTTATCTGCAAAACGGCATCACCGCGGCCCAGACGGGAAACACGGCCAGCTCGATCAACTCCGCCTTTGACAACGGCCAAACCCAGCCCTACTACCGCCCGCTCGACGCCAACAAACGCTCATATTCAGCTCAGTGGAATTTGACGGTGGAGCATCAACTGCCGAGCAACTTTTTCCTGACCATCTCCTATGTGGGCACCAAGGGCACTCACCTGCCTTCGCTTTTAAGCCCGCTCAATGTTCTCAACCCGAATAGCCCCCAGATCCAGGCGCTCGGCACACATTTGAACGATGTCTTTACGGCAGCTACGCCGTTAGTGAACGGCGTACCGACGCTGGACGGTGTTCCGATTCCTTACGACAACTTCATCTCGCAACTGGGTTCCTGCGCAACCGTTCAACAGGCTCTGGCAGAATACCCGATGTACTGCGGCGTCTTGCAGGGACACAACGAGAAGCATGCCACCTCCATTTACAACTCCTTCCAGGGCAAGGTGGAGCGTCATCTCAGCAAGGGGCTTTACGTACTCGGCACCTGGACAATTCAGAAGATGTACACCGACGCCACCGCCAGCGTACAGGGTGGCGGCAACGAAGCAGGCCCCGGCTACCAGGGCAACCAGGAGATGTTCTCGCCGTTCAACGAGAAACCGAGGGCTTGGTCGCTCGTTCCGGATAACACTCCAATTACCCTTCAGCTCACAGCAATTTACGATCTACCCTTTGGCTATGGCAAGCAGTTCGTCAATAGCCACGGCGTTTCCGATGCAATCGTCGGAGGATGGAAGGTCGTCCCGCTCTTCCACTACGATTACGGTCAGCCGTTCTCGTTCTACTCTAAAACCTGCGCTACCTATTCGGTTGCTCCACTGTTGCGTGAAGGCTGCGTACCAGGCATCCTGCCGGGTCAGACGGTGCAGTTGAGCGGGCGCAACCACTACAACCCGAAGAGCGGCGTTCCATACTTGAACCCGAATGCATTCGAGTCTGCGTCCGCGTTTACTCAATTCGGTTACACGGGCTACGGCAATGCGGAATCAACGATCTATGGCCCGTCCTGGAAGAATCTCGACTTCTCGCTGGCCAAGAACACGAAGATCGACGGGAAGGCGACCTTCAAGTTTGCCGTCAACGCCTTCAACCTTTTCAACAACCATTCCCTGATCAACTCGACGGGGAACAACGTCAACAACGGTCCTCAGGTGTCGTTTAACACAGACGTTTCAAACAGCGCCTTTGGTCAATGGAACGGCGGCGTTAGCGCGCCGCGCACGATCCAATTCTCCGGACGTCTCGAGTTCTAAGACGCAGGACTGATGTTTTTCCATATCCCGCGTCATCTGGCCTGCATTTGGGCCAGATGACGCGTTTTTTTCGGAAAGCCAACACGAGATATACCGGTGACATCTTAACTATTCGTGACTCCATCAAGACAGTACAATGGACCTAAGTATGAAGACCGTCGCACCAAATCAAGTTCGGAACCCCGGCCTGCTGCGAGTTATTCACCACCGTGCCGGAACCGGAGCACTCCTGATTTTGATCATTTTCATATGGCCACTCATATTTGCAGCGCAAGTTCAGGATGAGGGAGCACCATACAAGCAGACTCTACTTTCAATCCAGCAGCAGATTGAGGCGAACAATCTCGATGGCGCGCGTATGCTGATAGCCGATGCAAGTAAGCGGTTCCCAAATGATGGCGGCATCGAGAATCTGCTTGGCGTTGTCCAGGTTCAACAGGGAGATGCGAACGGCGCCCGAAAGAGCTTCTCCGCCGCGATACGCCACAGCCCAAGGCTCGCCGCCGCTTTCATGAATTTGAGCCGTATCGATATGCGGACTGCCGCAACCGACCCCACCGCTCGCGCTGAAGCGCTCCAGCTCAGCGAGAAGGCAGCCCAAATGGATCCGGCCAGCGATGAGGCAAACTATCAGATCGCAACCATTCTGAGTTGGGAGAGGAGTTACCGGTCCTCTCTCGCGCACCTCGCTCGGCTCAGCGCTTCGGCTCGGGCCCAGGTCGGTGCCCAGGATATTCTCTGCGCGGATGAGGCCAGCCTCGGAAACAGAGAAGATACGGATCGAATCGCCACTTCCCTGGCTGCAAACCCCGATCTGACAGAGCAGGATGCAACCTTGTGTCTACCTGCCTTGCGTACTGCGCGCCGCGCCGATCTTATTGAAAGAATATTTGCAGCCGCCGCTGACCGGCAGCCGCTTTCTCCCTCCGGACTGCGCATTCTGGGATTGGCGCAAGAGGCGGAAGGAAAGCTGGAGCAGGCCCGCGCCACTCTGGAACGCGCATTTGCGGCAGATAGCAAGTCAGCAGTTGTTCTTGTGGATCTAACCCGAATTGCAAAGACCGCCAAGGATTATCAGGGTGCTCTCGGTTACCTTGCCCACGCTCGCGAGTTGCGGCCCGCGGACGCTGATTTGGCGTATGAATTCGGCTCAATCTGCCTCAACCTCGGTCTCTACGCCGAGGCGCGGAAGGCTGTTGCGGAAGCAGTCAAACTGGCGCCTGACAATCCCGAATACAATCTTGGATTGGGGACGGTTGTGTCTTTTTCGCAGGATCCGTCTGATGCTCTGCCGTATCTCAATAAATACCATGCTCTGCGCCCGCAAGATGCTGAAGGGATTCTCGCGCTTGGTGCTGCATATTTCAGAGCGAAGGATTACGACAACGCGGTCAAGTGGCTTCAGCAGGCGATTGCGGCGCCGAAAACTTCACCGGAAGCGCACTTCTATCTGGGCCGGATTGCCCGCCAGGAAGGCCGTCTCGACGATGCGACAAGCGAATTAAAGAAATCGCTTGAGCTGCAGCCGGATCATCCCTATGTGTTGGCCGAGCTTGGCCAGATTTGTGTGACAACGCGCAACTATCCCGCTGCTCAAACCTATCTTGAACGGGCCATTCAGCTTGATCGAGACAATTACGCAGCGAACTTCGGACTGCTCCAGCTCTACGTTCGCACCGGCGACGCGCGCAGCGGGCAGCAGTCAAAGCGCTTCGATGAAATCAAAGACAAAAAGGAAGAACAGGATCGCGAGATGATGCGCGTCGTCGAGTTTCGTCCCGATGGCGGATCAGGCAAGTAGGACAGTTGACAGGAAAATGTTTTTTGCGAAATGGTGAAAGAATATGATCGACGATATGCGCTGCAAGAGAGTCACTTCTGCATCCTGGGGCATAAGGGCCTTGTGTCTCGCCGCAGGCGTGACGTTGCTGTCAATTTCAGTGGGAGCTCAGAGCATTGGCGGACGCTGGGTTGCAACCGGCAAGGCGCTGGACAACGGTGAATTACAAAAGGCGATCTTAGACATCAAGCAGGACGGCGTCCAATTGACGGGCACCGTCAAGATGCCGGGGTATCTCGCGGAGGTAAAGGGAAGCGCAGCCGGGAATCACTTTGAACTCTTCGGAGGCGCGTCGGCAACGATTCCCTTCATGGCCGGCGATCTGGTCAACGGCGAGTTGCGCATTATCAAGGACTCTGGCGATTCCTGGCTCGCCAAGCCCTTCTCGCCGGCAGACGAATCTCCGGTGGCTGGTTACATTGAGCCTCCACAACTCCACAAGGTGCCATATAACGGCTTGGCCAAAACTCCACCGATGGGATGGAATAGCTGGAATCTGTTTGAGAGCAAGATCGACGACGCGACGGTGCGGACCATCGCAGACGCCCTGGTTTCAAGCGGGATGCGCGACGCGGGTTACATCTACGTCAACATCGACGATACCTGGGAAGGCTTGCGCGACGCGCAGGGAAACCTGCAGGCAAACCACAAGTTTCCCGATATGAAGGCCTTGGCGGATTATGTTCATTCAAAGGGACTGAAGCTGGGCATCTATTCTTCTCCTGGACCGCGGACATGCGCCGGTTACCCCGCAAGTTATGGTCACGAAGAGCAGGACGCAAAGACATTTGCCGTCTGGGGTGTCGACTATCTGAAATACGACTGGTGCAGCGCGCGATCGATTTACAAAAACGACAAACTGCAAGCTGTGTATCAGAAGATGGGCGATGCGCTGCAAGCAACCGGCCGGCCGATCGTCTACAGCTTGTGCGAATACGGATGGGGCAGCGTAGAGAAATGGGGTGCGGATGCAGGCGGAAATCTCTGGCGTACCACCGACGATATCCGCGACGAATGGTCGAGCATGATCGCCAACATCGAGAGACAGGTGCCTACTGCGTCTTACGCCGGACCCGGACACTGGAATGATCCGGATATGCTTGAGGTCGGCAATGGACACATGACGGACGATGAGTACCGCACCCATATGAGCCTGTGGGCTGTGACCGCATCGCCGCTACTGGCCGGAAACGATGTGCGCAATATGTCCGCGGCGACTAGGGAAATACTGCTCAACAAAGAGGTTATTGCGATCGATCAGGATCCGCTGGGCAAGCAGGCCTCTCCTGCAAGAAACGGCAATCTGGAAACCTGGATCAAGCCGCTTGCCGACGGAGGCGTGGCAGTGGCTGTGGTGAACCTCGGCTCCACGGCCACACAGGCCAAAGTGAACGCTCGCGATTTACATCTCGGTGGCGCAGCGAATAAGGCGCGCGACCTTTGGACCCATCAGGACGTGGAATTCGCCGATGGAGCTTATTCGGCGACGGTCCCCGCGCACGGTGTTTTACTGCTGCGAGTATGGGCGCATTGAGATGACAGTTGTGACCCGTCGAAGAATATTGGCGCTCTTAGCTGCTTGCTTTTCCGGCTTGGCCGTCCGTCGGGCATTTTCATGGACTGCATCAATATCGAAGCTCGTGGAAGCCCGCGATTTACCGTTAACCGAAAGCACTGGTATTCGTCCGGCGCTAGACCCTAATCCGCCCGATGCGGCGTCCTATTGGTTTACCGATGTCTCCAAGCGTTCATCGTTTTCTTACAGGACGAACAATGGGTACGCTGGAAGAAAGTATTTTCCCATTCCGATGTGCGGCGGGGTGGCGGCCATCGACTACGACAACGACGGCCGGATGGACCTTTTCTTTACCAATGGAGCGCAGCTTCCAGAGCTTGAAAAGTCCTCGCCAGCCTATTACAACTGCCTTTTGCGAAATAGGGGCGACGGCACTTTTGAAGATGTAACGGCCAAAGCCGGAGTTGGCGGAGCGGAGCTTGGCTTCAGTTTCGGAGTAGCAGTGGCCGACTACGACAACGATGGCAACGAGGATATCTTTGTTTGCAATGCGGGAAGAAATGCTCTTTACCACAACAATGGGGACGGCACATTCACCGATGTGACGATCGGATCGGGACTCGATCACAAACCCGCCAATGTGTTGAGCGTTGGGGCAGCGTGGTTCGACTACGACAACGACGGATTGCTTGACCTTATCGTCACAAATTACACTACTTGGACCCCGCAAACAGACAAGCAATGCTTTATGGACGCGAAGCGGGAGGAGTTCTGCAGTCCGACCGTGTATAAGAGCGTGGAATCGAGGATATATCGCAATCTCGGGAAGGGCCGCTTCGAAGATGTGACCGAGGCCAGCGGCATCGGCAAGGCGCTGGGCAAGGGAATGGGCATATCGATTGCGGATTTCACCGGGAATGGCCTCATGGATATCTTCATCGCCAACGACACAGAGCCTAATTTTCTTTTTATCAACCAGGGAAATGGAACCTTCAAAGAAAGCGGCCTGGAGTATGGAGTGGCTTACAACGATCGAGGATATGCCGTTTCCGGCATGGGTTCGGACGCGAAGGATTTTAACAACGATGGATGGGTGGATATTATTTACAACGATCTTGCAGGGCAAGTCTTCGGAATTCTCAAGAACGATGGCGGCAAGTCTTTCAGCGATGTGACCTGGCCCACGAAGATCGGGTCGCTGAGCAAGAGTCTCTCCGGATGGAGCATCGGGTTTGTGGACTACAACAACGACGGCTGGAAAGATATTTACTCCGCGAATGGAGACGTAGACGATCTCAGCGCAACATCCAAGCAGCATGACACTATGTTTGAAAACGTGGGCGGCAAGACTTTTGTTGATGTTACCGGGAAGATGGGGCCGGACTTCTCCTTTGTCGGATATCAGCGCGGCTCCGCTTTCGTCGACTTAAACAACGACGGTTTCATGGACCTGGTTGTGACCTCGCTTGGCGAGAGGCCTCGAATCCTGATCAACAATGCGCTGGTCAAGAATCATTGGATCATGTTTGATCTTCGCGGTAAAAAGAGCAATCGGGACGGAATCGGCGCCCGAATCAAAGTACATACAACCTCGGGAAGAGAACTCTGGAACCACGTCTCTACCAGTGTTGGCTTCATGTCTTCGAGCGACAGGCGGGCGCACTTCGGACTCGGCAACGAAAACAAAATCGATTATGTAGAAATCCGCTGGCCGAGCGGTATCGTGCAGCGTATCGACAAGCCCGCGGCCGATCAGATCCTCAAGGTCGAGGAACCGGTACAGTAGCTGGCGCGTTTTCCACGACTGTCAGCACCTGATCCGCTTTCACGTTGGTCAGCACCTGCTTCACGCCGGTCGGCCATTCGAGTTCAATCCTGTCAATCGTCCCAGCGTTGCCTAGCCCGAAGTGTACGCGCTTGTCGCTCGATGAGCTATAGCCTACGGCGGTCGTGGCTGTGTTATATTGTGTGCCCTCCGCCGTCGTAATCTTCACCTTTGTGCCAAGCCCGTCGCGGTTGTCTTTCGTTCCCACGAGATTCAGAATGATCCAGTGATTCCCGTTGCCGCCGCGGTTCATGAGCAGCTGCGGCTTGTCGTGTATGACGCTGACCACCGCATCGATCTTGCCGTTGTTGTTCAGCGAACCGAAGGCCGCGCCGCGATGCATCTTTGCTTCCATCACTGCATCGCCAGCCTTTGCACTTGCATCGCAGAACTTGAAATTGCCCATGTTGCGCCACACGCCGTCCGGCAACAGCGCAGGCCTATGCAGAACTTCAAGCTCGTTGTCCAAAATCGCGCCGCCTGCCACGAACAAGTCTTTTCTTCCATCGTTGTCGAAATCGAAGGCTCCCGTGCCCCAGGCCGTCAAGCGACGGCTCAGCGCAGTAATTCCGGATGTGTCTGTCACATCGTCGAATTGCGTCCCAGTGTTCTTGTAAATCGGAAACGTATCGCCGAACATGGCGGTATGGAAGATGTCCGGCAACCCATCGTCATTCACGTCGCGAAACTCCGCTCCCATGCCCGCAACCATGCTTCCATTCGACGTGTAGGCAACTCCTTGCTCAAGCGCCACATTCTTGAATGTGCCGTCGCCGTTGTTGCGCAAAAGAAAGTTTGGGTAGGTGTCGTTCGAAATAAAAACATCGGTGTAGCCGTCGCCGTCAAAATCCCCAAAAGCCAAACCCATTCCCTTGCCGATGTATTGCCCGACGCGCGAGGCCACGGAAACATCGGTGAAGGTGCCGTCGCCGTTGTTCCTGTAAAGGATGTTTGGCGTACCCTTGAAGTTGCCTGGCGCGCAATAGGTTCGCGCCTCGCCAATCGAGCATAGCTTCGCGGTCGCAATGTTGTAATCCAAATAATTGATGACCATCAGATCGAGCC